>Ga0105107_10002160_pt1 | contig 12915 bp, 13 predicted proteins | sample PPLLaktember2015_6_FD_79335 | JGI IMG/M metagenome (GOLD analysis project Ga0105107, IMG submission 79335) | Freshwater sediment microbial communities from Prairie Pothole Lake near Jamestown, North Dakota, USA - PPLs Lake P8 Core (1) Depth... | ecosystem: Environmental > Aquatic > Freshwater >... | reverse complement strand
CTTCCGGATGCGGATAGCGCACCAGCAGCACCTTGCGAAAAGCCTCGCCCGAGCCGGAGAACAAGGTATCGCTGACTTGCTTGATGCTGTTGTAGATGGATTTCACCACCGGAATGCGCGCCAGTATCCTTTCCCACAGCACCAAGAGTTGGCGGCCGAAATAATTGGCGGCGAGCACGCCGGTGATAAAAATGATGAGCAGGGTGACGATCGTGCCAAGCCCGGGGACGCGCATGCCGAACAGCGCTTCCGGGCGGTATTGATCCGGCAGCAGCAGCAAGGACTGATCCAGGGTGCTGACGAGCAAGTGCACCACCCAGATGGTCGCGACCAAGGGCACCCAAATCAGTAAACCGGTGAGAAAATATTTTTTCATGAAAACTCAGATGGGCGGCCAAGCCGGTCGGCTTAAGCCGTCATGGGGAGGTATCGAGCTAGCTGCTGCAAGCGCCGCAGGCGCCGGTGCCGCAACTGTGGGCAGCGGGTTCTGCTTTTTTCTCTTCCTTGGGCTTGGCGTTGCCGCCCTTGAAGTCGGTGGCATACCAGCCGCTGCCCTTCAGTTGGAAGCCGGCGGCGGACAACATCTTGGAAAAGCTTTCTTGCTTGCACTCGGGGCAGGTGGTGAGCGTGGGATCGCTCATCTTCTGCAAAAACTCTTTTTGAAAACCGCAAGCAGTGCAGCGATATTCATAAATCGGCATGATTTACTCCTAAAAATCAGATGGCTACATTATACCGCGAAAGCGGGCGACCGGCCTAAGGGCAGCTTTGAGTATTTATGGCCGCAGGCTGGGTTTTACAAGTAGCGAAGCCCAAGCAAGCTTTATAAGACTTTGCTAAAATCATGAAATTACGGGGAAATTCCCCTCTTTCTTAAATGGATTCTTGGTGGAGGTTGGTCATGTCGCAAGCCCTATTCGATGCCGTCAACAACGGCGATTTGTCCCAACTCAATAGCGCCCTGGCGGGGGGCGCCGACGTGAATGCACGCGGCGAGGGCGGCATGACGCCGCTGATGCTGGCGGCCAGCCTCGGCCGCCTGGAGCAGGTTCAGGCGCTGCTCGCCGCCGGCGCGGACGTGGCGGCGCGCGACGAGCGCGAATACAACGCCCTGATGTGCGCGGTGTACGACCCGGAGCAGGATTGCGGCTATCCGGAAGTGGTCAAGGCCTTGCTCGATGCCGGCGCGGATGTCGAGACCAAGATCTTTTATGGCGTGCGCCCCCTGATGCTGGCGGCGGGTTCCGGCGAAGCGGCGGTGGTGCAAGTGCTGCTGAAGGCCGGCGCCGATCCCAAGGCGCGCAACGAAGGCGGGCGCACCGCTTTAATGATGGTGAAGGACAAGGATTACATCGATGTGATCAATTTGCTGCACGAGGCGGAATCGAACGTGGAACTGGGCGAAGACGGTGCTGGCTGCGGTTCGCGCAACGCGCCGAACGCGAATGTGGTGACTTTCCTGAAAAAAGATAAGCACTAATTCCAGGTACGACAGGAAATAAAAATGGGGGCTTGCGCCCCCATTTTTTATGCTGCTTTGAAACTGCCCTGATTAGAAATGGACAGGTTCGGTACGCGCCAAGCAAGCAGCCGGACCGGTCACAACTTTCCCCGGCTTTTGCAGGATCAGTTTGCCCGGTTGGCAGCCGTTCACGTAGAAGGTGCGCGTGATGGTGTTGGACAGAACTTTGTAACCCATCGCCGGCAGGTCTTTCTCGTTGATCTTGCCGTCGCCGTTTGCGTCAACGACAGCTGCAGGCGCAGTGCCCTCGACCACGGTCACGATGATTTTGGACTTGGTGACTTGGTCCAGCGGGCCAAAGTTGGCGGATCCGCCTTGCAGCCAATCGGTCCACACCGCGGTGCCTTTGCTGGTCTGATTCTGCAGCGCGGTGATTTCAAACAGGTCGGCAATGTTCTTTATGTCCACCAAGTTGTCGGTCGTGTACTGGAAGGCGCCCAGCTCGGGGGTGGTGCGCAGATTAAAGCGACCGGTGTCTTGCAGCACGACCAAACCCAGGAAGTGTTCGTTGACGCCCACGCTGAAGGTGCCGTGATACGTGGGAATTTGCTGGTGCGCGCCCGGGCCGGTCAATTCGGCGTAGGACTGTTGAATGCCGGTCACCGGATTGATGCCTTGGCCCAGGCCGGTGGTGGTCAGGTCGCCAGGGAATTCAAACGAAGCGCTGGTGACAAAGCCGCGCGCATCGTAGCCGGCGACGTCGCCGTTCAACGGACGGAAGACTTGCAGTTTGACTGGCTTGCCATCGTCGTCGTCGCGATCATTGTCGGCTTGAGCCGGCATGGCGAGCATGGAAATGGACATTGCGGAGAGCAAAGTTAACAACATTTTAGACATTTAGTATCCCTTTTATTTGTAATTAAGTGCGATGTACAACTCATGAGCTGTTTGTTTTGGATTAGAAAACTCAGCGATTCGTCATGAGCAACAAATATGCCAAATATTTTTAACGGCCTGTAATGAGCCAATAAATCAGCCGATTGGAGTAAATATAAATTATTAACCCGGCGGAACTTAAATTCTAGAAGTGCAACAGTGTAAAAAATACCGACAAATTTCTGTTTGGTTTTTTACAGCATTGCTGCGCTCAAGTGCGTATTTGAATGGCTATTGCAAGGCCCAAGCCGCAAACGGCTCGATCTCATCCCGGTTCAGCAGCATCAGCTGGTAGGCGTTCGGATTCAAGGAGTGATCTTCCGTGGTGTCGACGCTCAGGCGTTGCAGCACATAGCCGATGAGCGCGCGCCGGACTTCGATTTCGATTGCTGCGCCGTTCGCGCCATAATCCAAGAGCAGGCTGGCGCGTTTCTGCGCATCCAAGCCGGCATGCGGGCCGAGTTGCAGGCTGACCATTTCTACCCAGTCGTCGTCGTATTGCACATTGGATTCGGCGCGCGCTTCCAGGCACTCGGCCTGGGTAATGCGCGACAGCACGAAGTCGCGGAAATCATAGCTATCCAGGTTGTAGGCGCGCACATGCCAGCGCAGGCCGGTATCGACCAGGGCATGCGGTTCGAGGATGCGCTGCTGCTGGCTGTCCCGCTCCGAAAGTGAGTGGTAGCTCACGCGTAATTGTTTGCCGCCGTGGATGGCGCGCGTGATTTGCGCCAGCACCTGCGGGCTGGGCAAGCGGGCGGGCAGCGGCAGCGTTGCCGTGGCAAGGCCGTAGATGGAATCTTGGCCATATGGCCCGCCGGCCACCGCCAGATTGCCGGCGATGATGGGCAAAACAGCGGTCGGGGCAAGCTCGGCAAAGGCCGGACTAAATGCCGGGCTGGGCACAAACCCGAACACGCTGTGGTTGTAGAGCAGGTTATTGGGCGCCAGGTCGCCATACAGCTTGAGGTCTTTAGTGGCCGCCGCATCCGAGAGGCCGAAGGCCTTGGCCACGTCGCTGCGCGTCACCACCCCGGTATAAAAGGCCATGATTTCGATGTATTGCAGGCGCTGACGCGTGGCCCATTTCACGTCCAGACGCATTTTTTCTTTTGAAAGCATAAAGTTGCCCCGTTTTTAGCGCTTGTTTTTCAAATTATAGGATATCCATCTCAATGCATAGTACAAAATATTATGTAATACAAAATATCGACATGATAAAAAATATTGACATAGATAAATGTATGGCCTAAATTGACGTCATGGCGCCACCGCAAGGCTGGCAAAAAGCACGATTAACCCGTTCAAAGGAGAGAGACCATGGCAGCAAACACCGCCGCAGACGACAAACTGAAAGCCCTGACCGCCGCGCTGGGCCAGATCGAAAAACAATTCGGCAAAGGCTCGGTCATGCGCCTGGGCGATCACGTCGCCAGCCAGGATATCCAAGTCGTTTCCACCGGCTCGCTGGGCCTGGACATCGCCCTGGGCGTGGGCGGCCTGCCGCGCGGCCGGGTGGTCGAGATCTACGGCCCGGAATCTTCCGGCAAGACCACGCTGACGCTGCAAGTGATCGCCGAGATGCAAAAACTGGGTGGCACAGCAGCCTTCATCGACGCCGAGCACGCGCTCGACCCCGGTTATGCGCAGAAGCTGGGCGTGAACGTGAACGAGTTGCTGGTATCGCAGCCCGACACCGGCGAGCAGGCGCTGGAAATCGCCGACATGCTGGTGCGCTCCGGCAGCGTGGACGTGGTGGTGGTCGACTCGGTTGCGGCGCTCACGCCCAAGGCCGAAATCGAGGGCGAGATGGGCGATTCGCACATGGGCCTGCAAGCGCGCCTGATGTCGCAGGCGCTGCGCAAGCTCACCGCCAACATCAAACGCTCCAACACCCTGGTGATTTTCATCAACCAGATCCGCATGAAAATCGGCGTCATGTTCGGCAACCCCGAAACCACCACCGGCGGCAATGCGCTCAAGTTCTACGCCTCGGTGCGCCTGGACATTCGCCGCATCGGCGCGATCAAGCGCGGCGAGGAAGTGGTCGGCTCCGAGACCCGCGTCAAAGTGGTCAAGAACAAGGTCGCGCCGCCCTTCAAGCAAGCCGAATTCGACATCCTGTACGGCGAAGGCATCTCGCGCCAAGGCGAAGTGATCGAGCTCGGCGTGCTGCATAAGATCGTCGACAAGTCCGGCGCCTGGTATGCCTACAACGGCGAAAAGATCGGCCAAGGCAAGGACAACGCGCGCGAATACCTGAAAGAGCACCCGGAAATCGCGCAGGAAATCGAAGCCAAGATTCGCGCCGCGGTGGGCGTGGCTGGGGCGGGCGCCGCCGAGTTCGACCCGGCGGAGTTGGAAGAAGCTTGATCGCGTAGGATGCCGGCGCTAAAAGGATCCACGACACTGTAGCGCCGGCATCCTTGCCGGCAACAAAGGAAGAAGATTTGGACCAGAAAAAAACGCTGAGATCCGAATTGAAATGCGCTGAGCGGTTTTTTTTTGATCGCGTTGGTTGCCGGCAAGGATGCCGGCGCTACAGATCGCCCGATAGAATTAATAAATCATGACGCGTGAAACCCTATCCCTCCGCAACCGCGCCCTGGCCCTCCTGGCCCGGCGCGAACACACGCGCAGCGAGCTGCAACGCAAGCTCGCCACCCACGCTGAAGACCCACAAGAACTCATCGATCTTCTGGACGACCTGACGCGTCGCGACTGGTTGTCCGACGCCCGCTTCGCCGAAGCACTGGTGCAAGGCAAGCAAGCCAAGTTCGGCGCGACGCGCCTGGCCTATGAGCTACGCGAACGCGGCGTCGCGGACGACTTGATCCGCGAGCAACTGGCGCAACTGAAAGAATCCGAACTCGATCGCGCCCGCCAAGTCTGGCAAGCCAAATTCGGCGCCCCACCGCAAGACGCCAAGGCGCGCGCCAAGCAGATGCGCTTTTTGCAAAGCCGCGGCTTCGGTTTGGAGGTGATCGGCAAGGTGTTGCGCGGTAGTTAGGATTAAACCCATGTCCTTTTACGCCGCCGAGGCAAATAAAAATATTCCCTCGGCGGAATATTCCTTATAGGTTATAAAAATATGAAATGGGAAGTCGAATTTACCGAAGAGTTTGGCGCTTGGTGGGATTCGCTGGTCGATGCCGAACAAGAGTCAATACGAGCCAGCGTGCTACTGCTAGGTGATTTCGGCCCCAATTTACGGTTCCCGCATAGCAGCGGCATCAACTACGACGAACACCTGGAAGCGTTACGGAAGGAAGGGTTGAACGATGGCTAAGAAATTTTCTGCACTGGAAGCGAAAATGTCGCCGCAATCGCGCGAGCGTTCCGACGTGCTCTACCACAAGATGCTGGTCGAGATGCCGCTCAACGAATTGCGCCAGGCTGGGCGCTGTCGCAGGTGAAATTGGCCGAGACCTTGAACGTCAATCAAGCCGCCGTTTCCAAGATCGAGCGTCGCACCGACATGTACATCAGCACCCTGCGCGCTTATATCCGCGCCATGGGCGGCGACCTGGAGATCGTCGCAAAATTTCCGGACGGCGAAGTGAAAATTGTGAATTTCGTAGAGTAACGGGTGGCGAATAAACCTTGGGCATGGCATAGCGACATCGTCGCTTTCAGCCCCCAAGGCTACAAGACGTCCTTCTTCTGCAATCTCGAAAATAATCGGATTATTTCGTGCACCTCAGCGCAAGCGCAGTTCCGTAATGACCGGTAGATGATCCGAGCCGAGCTTGGGGCCAAGTTGCCTGGCAACGCTTTCCAATATTGTGGAATGCAGGCAGGCGTCGATCGGGATGCCGAGCAGTGAGGAATATTCTCTGGTTGCGGAAGGCCAGGTGGCGATGAGGCCATGCCCGCGCTGGCAGTCCCGCAGACCGGTAGCGCGTTCGAAGCCTCGAAACAAGGGCGACCATGGCGCGGCGTTCATGTCTCCCAATACGATGCTTGGCACCGGGGTGCGCGTGCCGACCGGGGCGCGCGTGCCAATAAGCGTCGCCAGCGTGTTCAGGTATTGCATCCGGAGCGCGGCGAGCTCGCCGCTCACGGGCGGCGGCGGGTGGATTGCATAAACCTGTAGCGGGGTTGCCCAGCCCGGTATGGATACTTTTGACGCCAGCGCCGGGAATGATTCGCTGGTTAGTTCGAGTTTCTCCATGTGGCTCAGCGGGTATTTGCTCAGCAGCGCCATGCCGAATGGCCCATGTTGTAGCTGCGTGAGCGCATAAGGAAAATGGTCATGCAAGCGTTCAATCCCGTCTTGGAACTCGGGGCTTGCCTCCAGCAAAATCACGAGATCGACTTGCCCGGAATGCCTTTCCAGCCAGTCGAATACTTGCGTGGGGTTTTGTGCGGCGTTGAACTGAATCGTTCTCAAGGGGGCATGGCTCGCTGAAGCGGCGACGGCGTTTGGGTGCGGCACATAGGGAGCGAGGGCAAGCGAAAGTACGCTCAGCAGCGCAAGCGATGCCGTGCCCCAGCGCATGTCGCCGGCCCAGAACAATACTGCGCCAGCGAACACGCAGACGATCCAATACTGTATGAAGAAGTGCGAGAATAATTCCGGCAACCAGTGCCATGAGCCGGTATATCCCAGCAGCGCAGCGGTTGCGGTAATCGCCACCATGAACCGTGCTCGCCGTGCCAGCGCCTGTCGCATCTTATTCATTGTTCGATCCTGGCCAGTGTAATAGCCCAAATTTCCTCGACAAAACGGTAAGCAACGAAACGGATACGGCTTTGCTTCTGATTACCCGGCGGTGTAAATCTGAATGTGGTTTCTACCGGCTTCCTTGGCCGCGTACAACGCCTTGTCCGCCTGGGACAGCAATTCCTGGACGTGCATGTTCTCGGCCTGTTTGACCGCCACGCCGATCGAGACCGAATAAGACAAGGTCGCTTCCTGCAACTGCAAACTGGCCGAGGCAACGGTGGCGCGGATTCTTTCCGCAAGCTGAAAAGCAGATGCCTGATCGGTTTCGGGCAGTAGGATGGCGAACTCCTCGCCACCGGTGCGGCCGATGATATCGGTCACGCGTATGGTGTCGCGGCAGATCTGGGCAAAGTGCTTGAGCACTTCATCGCCGGCGCGGTGGCCATAAGTGTCGTTGATTTGCTTGAAGCGGTCCAGATCCAGCACCAGCGCGGCCGCGGGGCGTTGATAACGGTGTGCAAGCATCAACTGCTTTTCCGCTTCCTCATAAAAATAGCGGCGATTGTAGACTTGGGTCAGGTCGTCGATGCGCGCAAAGGTCGTGAGTTTGTCTTCCAGCGTTTTGCGTTCGGTGATGTCGCGCGCAATGCCCTCGACGCCGATGGTTTGCCCTTGTTCATCGAGCCGCATGTAGGCGTTGGTGGAAATCCAGACCCCGGAGCCATTCTTGTGCCGCAGGCAGGCTTCCACATGCCGGGCTTGGCCTTTTCCTTCTTGCAAGGCCTTGAGAATTTTTTCCCGTTCGGTGGGCGTGCAATAAAAGTCGGCCAAGGGCCGACCGATCATCTCGTCAGCGGCATAGCCCAGCACCTCCTGGCAGGAAGGCGACATCAGGGTGATCAGGCCTTGCAGATCGGTGCGGTAGAAAACATCCGGCATGTTTTGCAAGATCGATTCAATGTCGCGCTGGGACTTGGCCAGGTCGCGCATGGTGCGCTTGGTTTCGCGCAGGTCTTTTAGCGTGCCAATCGAGGTGGGTAAACCGTCTTCGGCCACGGAAACGCCGACATTGATGCGCACATCGATGGGGGCGCCTTGTTTGGAGCGCATGCGAAACTCGTACTCATGCGGCACATCCGCGCCGCGTAGCCGCGCCTGATAATAGCTGACCACTCGATCCAGATCCGCCTCGTAGACAAAGCGGGTGAAGGGCTGCTGCAACACTTCATCCAAGGAATAATCGACGAGCGTCGCCAAGGCCTGATTGGCGTAGACCATCAAACCATTCTCGATTGAAAACACCCCGTCATGCAGGTGATCCAAAAGCGTCATGAGTTTTTGTAGCGTGAGCCCGTTACTAGACACTGTTTGATTTCCTGTATGGGCCGGCGATATGCAGACAGTCTTTCGTATTTGGCGGGTTTGCGCAATCGCCGAGTGGCGATGCGCGTTGAATATCTGCTGCTTTAACGACTTTTGCCGGCGGGGCTTTAGCTTGGGTGGATTCAGCGCGCTATTCGCCGCTGGGTTTGCGCATTTCCCTAAGACGGGTTTTCCATGGATGCCCTATTTCGCGCTATCATTCTGTTTTTCCAGACATTAGGCCGCTTTTAGGAACCCGCCATGAAATCCAGTGAAATTCGCCAACGCTTTTTGAGTTACTTTGAATCCAAGGGCCACAGCATCGTGGCTTCCAGCCCCTTGGTGCCGGGCAACGACCCGACCCTGCTGTTCACCAACGCCGGCATGGTGCAGTTCAAGGACGTATTCCTGGGCCGCGAGCAGCGGCCGTACGTGCGCGCCACCTCCAGCCAGCGCTGCGTGCGCGCCGGCGGCAAGCACAACGATCTGGAAAACGTCGGCTACACCGCGCGCCACCACACCTTTTTCGAAATGCTGGGCAACTTCAGTTTCGGCGATTACTTCAAGCGCAACGCCATCCAATACGCCTGGGAATTTCTCACCGTGGAAATGCAAATCCCGGCCGAGAAACTGTGGGTCACGGTGTATCACGAGGACGACGAGGCGGCCGATATTTGGCTGAACGAAATCGGCGTGCCGCCGGAGCGCCTGGCGCGCATCGGCGACAAGCCGGGCGCCGGCCAATATCAATCGGACAACTTCTGGTCCATGGGCGACACCGGCCCCTGCGGCCCCTGCACCGAGATTTTCTACGACCACGGCCCGGCCGTGGCGGGCGGCCCGCCCGGCACGCCGGAACAGGATGGCGACCGCTACATCGAAATCTGGAATCTGGTGTTCATGCAATTCAACCGCGACGACAACGGCGTGATGCATTCCCTGCCCAAGCCGTCGGTCGACACCGGCATGGGCCTGGAGCGCATCAGCGCTGTGATGCAGCAGGTGCACAGCAATTACGACATCGATCTGTTCCAGGACTTGATCAAGGCCGCGGCCCGGGCCACCGGCGCCAAGGATCTCAGCAACAACTCGCTCAAGGTGATCGCCGATCATATCCGCGCCTGCTCCTTCCTGATCGTGGACGGCGTGATCCCGAGCAACGAAGGGCGCGGCTATGTGCTGCGCCGCATCATCCGCCGCGCGCTGCGCCACGGCCATAAGCTGGAGCAGAAGCAGCCGTTCTTCCACGCGCTGGTGGCCGACCTGGTCAAGGCCATGGGCGCGGCCTATCCGGAACTGGTGGCGGCACAGGACAAGGTCGCGGCGGTGCTGAAGCAGGAAGAAGAAAAATTCGCCGAGACCCTGGAGCACGGCATGACGGTGCTGGACGGCGCCATGCGCGGCAGCGGCGGCGATCGCATTCTGGATGGCGAAACCGTGTTCCGCCTGTATGACACCTTCGGTTTTCCGCTCGACCTCACCGCCGACGTGGCGCGCGAGCGCGGCTTCAACGTCGACTTCGCCGGCTTCGAGCATGCGATGCAAATGCAGCGCGAACGGGCGCGTGCCGCCAATAAATTCCAGATGGGCACGACCGTCAAATTCGAAGGCCAGGCCACCGAATTCCACGGCTACGACAACCTCGACCTGAACGCGCGCGTGCTGGCGCTGTACAAGGAAGGCACGCAAGTCACCCGCATTACGGCCGGCGACGCCGCCGTGGTGGTGCTGGACCGCACGCCGTTCTACGCCGAATCCGGCGGCCAAGTGGGCGACCGCGGCGAATTGAATTCGCCCGAAGGAAGCTTCGTGGTGGACGACACGCAAAAAATCCAGGCCGAAGTGTTCGGCCACAAAGGCATGCTGAAAATCGGCGTGCTGAACGTGGGCGACACCCTGGAAGCGCACGTCGATCCGGTGTCGCGCCAACGCGCCGCCTGGAACCATTCCGCGACGCATTTGCTGCATGCCGCTTTGCGCAAGGTGTTGGGCAATCACGTCACGCAAAAAGGCTCGCTGGTGGATGCGCAGCGCACCCGCTTCGACTTTTCCCACCCGCAAGCAGTGACGGCGGAAGAGCAGCAAAGCATCGAACTGCTGGTGAACGAAGCCATCCGCGCCAACAACCCGGTGGAAGTGCGGCGCATGAAATACGACCAGGCGATCAAGCACGGCGCGATGGCCTTGTTCGGCGAGAAATACGGCGACGAAGTGCGCGTCATCGGCATGGGCGATTTCTCCACCGAGTTGTGCGGCGGCACGCATGTGAAGCGCTGCGGCGACATCGGCCTGTTCAAGATCGTGTCCGAAGGTGGCGTCGCGGCCGGCATCCGCCGCATCGAAGCGGTGACCGGCGAGGGCGCCGTGGACTACGTGCAGAAGCAGCAGCAGACCTTAATCGACGCCGCCGGCGCCCTCAAAGCCCAGCCGCAGGAAGTGACGCAAAAAATCGCGCAAGTGCTGGACAATGTGCGCGCCCTGGAGAAAGAACTGGCGCGCCTGAAATCCAAACTGGCCGCCGCCCAGGGCGATGATCTGACCGACAGCGCGGTGGACGTGAAGGGCGTCAAAGTACTGGCCGCCGAAATCGACGGCGCCGATGCCAAGGCCTTGCGCGAGACGCTGGATAAATTGAAAGACAAACTGGGCTCTGCCGCCATCGTGCTCGGCGCGCGCGACGGCGCGAACAAGGTGACCTTGATCGCCGGTGTGACCGCCGACCTCACGGGCAAAGTGAAGGCGGGCGAGTTGGTGAATCATGTCGCCTCGCAATGCGGCGGCAAGGGTGGTGGCCGGCCGGACATGGCGCAGGCGGGCGGCACCTTGCCGGATAATTTGCCGAAGGCCTTGGAGAGTGTGGCGGCGTGGGTGGGGGAGAAACTGTAAGCCATGACTGCCAGGCGCGCGCTTCCGGCGGTACTGACTGCCTTATTGCTGGCAGGGTTGAGCGTGCCGCCCGCCGGCGCCGCACAGATCATTGTCGGCAACCTGGGCTTTGAAAAAATCCCCGCAGGAGAAAGTCGGCGCGTGCTCGGCACCTGGCTGATGAAGACCCTGGGCTGCACCCGCAGCATCGAGGAAGTGGGGCAGCGCTATTTCATGGTGTCGCGCTGCAAGGACAAACGCGAGGGCGGCGATGGCCTGCCGCTGCGCAAAGTCAGCGCCGTCTTGTACGAAGGACTCACCACGGGCTGGTCCTACACCATCAACGAAAACGGCGTGTTGATCATGCGCAGCCGTCGCGGCAGCGAGTATGTCGGCGAGCCGCATGGCGCATTGTGGCCGTGAGCGCATGCACGTTTGATAGCGTCCGGTCCCGAGGCAGTAGGAGTCCCGTTGCGCGCTTAAGGTTTTAGGGTCAGTCATATCCCGGCGCGGCGACAGCAGTCGGGCTGCGTTCAGCATTGCGATCCACAATTGTTTCAAACCGGGCGCACTGTAGCGCCGGCTTCCAGCCGGCACCAACCGAAATTTAATGTCCGCGCAATTGCCTTTGCGCCGAATGAAAATCACACGGTGCAATGCGCTTTGCTTATTGCACCCTACACACTACTTCGAGTGCATAATTCCCTGATGGCAACCCAATTCCTCCACATCCAATCACCCGGCCAAAAGCCGCATCCCTTCGCCCTGTTCAATCTCGGCTTCCGGCCCTTTTTTCTGTTCGCCGCATTGTTTTCGCTGATCTCCATGGGTGTTTGGGCCGGCATGTATCTCGGCGGAAAAACGATTTCCAACCTGCCCATCGCGCCGCAGCAGTGGCACGCCCACGAGATGTTGTTCGGCTATGCGCTGGCGGTGATCGCCGGCTTTCTGCTGACGGCGGTGCGCAACTGGACGAATATTCCGACGTTGACCGGCGTCAAGCTCGCGCTGTTGTTGGCGCTTTGGTTGGCGGCGCGGGTGTTGATGTTGGCGATGCCAAATCAGGTACTGGCGATTTTTATCTTGGACGTGGGATTCAATCTGGGGCTGGCCATCGCCGTCGCCATCCCGCTGATCCAGGCCAAGCAATTCAAGCAGCTCGGCCTTGTGTCGAAGATCGTGCTGCTCGGCCTGGCCAACGCCTGTTTCTATCTCGGCGTGCTCGGCCTGTTGGAGCAGGGCGTGCGCTGGGGTTTGTATTCCGCGCTGTATCTGATCCTGTCGCTGATCTTCGTCATGGCGCGGCGCGTGGTGCCGTTTTTCATTGAGCGCGGCGTGGGCTATCCGCTGCAACTGGTGAATCGCGTCTGGGTGGATCGTTCCAGCCTGGTGTTGATGTTGCTGTTCTGGCTGGCGGATGTGTTTACCCCATGGGCGGGCGTGGCGGCGCTGTTGGCGGCGGCGTTGTTCGCGGTGCATGCGATACGGCTGTGGGATTGGTATACGCCGGGGGTGTGGCAAAAGCCGCTGTTGTGGGTGTTGTTCCTGGCGTATGGCGCTGCGCTGATCGGCTTTTTGCTCAAGGCCTTGATGGGCGTTCTGCCACTGTCGCCGTTTCTCG
>Ga0105107_10002159_pt1 | contig 12917 bp, 11 predicted proteins | sample PPLLaktember2015_6_FD_79335 | JGI IMG/M metagenome (GOLD analysis project Ga0105107, IMG submission 79335) | Freshwater sediment microbial communities from Prairie Pothole Lake near Jamestown, North Dakota, USA - PPLs Lake P8 Core (1) Depth... | ecosystem: Environmental > Aquatic > Freshwater >... | reverse complement strand
TGTTGCCCGTTGAAGTCGATCAGGAAGTCGAGGCGGGCACGGTGCTGGTCGAGCTCGATCGCGAGAACCTGATGGCGCGGGTGCGCGAAGCGCGCGCCATGCTGCAGGGTGCGCGGGCCGCCCATCTGGCGTCGGAGGCGAACTACGAAAAGAGCCGGGTGGAAGCCGAAGGCCCGGAAGTGGAGTTCGCCAGGCGAACGCACGAGCGGGCGAAGAGCCTGTTCGAGCGGAAGCTGATCGCGCAGAACGAGCTCGAGGAGGCGCGCACCGAGCTCGATCAGGCGGAAAACCGCCGCCGCGCGGCCGAATCGCAGCTGTCGGTGGCGAAGGCCCGGGTGTCGGAAGCCGCCGCCAACGTCGCACAGGCGCAGGCTGCGTTCGAGCGCGCGGAGGAAGAGCTGGCCAACGCCACGATTCGCGCGCCCATTCGCGGGCGGATTCTCGCGCGCGACATCGAGATCGGCAGCCCCGTGTCGTCCATCCTGAACATGGGCGCGGCGGCGACGTCGGTCATCACCATGGGCGACATCTCGCACGTCTTCGTGCGCGGCCGGGTGGATGAAACCGAGATCGGCAACCTCCGTCTCGGCCAGCCCGCGCGAATCCGCGTGGAGACCTTCAAGGAGCGCACTTTCCAGGGCAAAGTGACGCAGATATCGCCCATGGGTGTCGAGCGCGACAACGTGACGAATTTCGAGGTGCGCGTCTCTATCGACAACCCCGGCAACGCGCTCAAGGCGAACATGACCGCCAACGCGGAGATCGTGCTCGAGGAACGGCCGAACGCGCTCATCGTTCCGGAAGCCGCGATCACCTACGATGCCACGCGCAAGGCGTCTGTCGACGTGCTCGACGCGAGAGAGCGCAGCGGACGCCGCAGAGTGCCCGTCAAGGTCGGCATCAGCAACGGCACGCGCACGCAGGTGCTGGAAGGGCTGAAACAGGGCGACCGGGTCGTACTGCCGAGCTAGCGACTTCGATCCTCGCGGTTCTGGGTTCCTGGTTCTGTTGCTGTTCCCCGAACCGAACCGCGAACCCGGAAGCGGAACCCGGAACCCAGAACCGGAACCCAGAACCCAGAACCGGAACCCAGAACCCAGAACCGGAACCCAGAACCACAGCACCCAGAACCCAGAACCGCTTTTACTAACGCTGCCTCATGAAAGAAGCGCTCACTCAATCCATCGACAATCTTCGCACCAACAAGCTGCGAAGCTTCCTCACTATGTTCGGAATCATGTGGGGTGTGATCTCCATAGTCATCCTGTCGGCAATGGGCGAAGGATTCCAGCGCGGCAACCAGGCCGTCCTCGAAGAGCTCGGACGGAACATCGTCGTCATTCGGAACGGCCGCACCAGTGTGCAGGCGGGCGGTGAACGGGCGGGCCGCGTCATACGGCTGAACATCGGCGACGTTCACGAGCTGCGGAACAAGTCGAGGCTGATTCAGTACGTCAGCCCCGAGCTGATGCGTGGCGCGGTGTCCGTGAAGAGCGCGTACAACGCGGCGTCTCTGCAGATGAGCGGCATCTGGCCCGAGTTTCAGACCATCCGCACCATCGAAGTCTCCAACGGGCGGCTGATCAACGAGGCCGACAACGACGACGCGCGGCGCGTGGTCGTCATCGGCCGCGAAGCGGCGACGCAGCTGTTTGCCGACAGAGATCCAATCGGCGAAGAGGTGAGGCTGAACGGCCTCAGCTACACCGTCATCGGAAGAATCCGTCAGAAATTTCAGGACTCGAACTACACCGGCCGGGACGAACTGCGGCTGTTCGTGCCCTACGAGGCGATGAGGCGCGACTTCCCGCTCGTCGGTCAGAACATGACGGCCGACTCGCTCTCGGCGATTATCGCCGCTCCTTACAGCTGGGTGTCGGACGCGCTGCGCGAAGAGTTCGACCGCGACGAACAGGCGAGTGTGTTCGGCATCTTCGGCCAGACGATGGTCGAAAAGGAAATCAGACGCGTGCTTGCGCCTGTCAAGGGATTCGACGCCGACGACAGGGAAGCGCTGTCGCTCTGGAACACGGCGGTCGAATCGGTCATGTTCAGCAAGATGATGCGGAGCATGAAGAACTTCTTTCTGGGCGTCAGCCTCATCACGCTCGTGCTCGGCGGCATCGGCGTGATGAACATCATGCTCATCGCCGTGCGCGAACGCACCCGCGAGATCGGGCTGCGCAAGGCCCTCGGCGCGACGAGCCACAGCATCCACCGCCAGTTCATCGTCGAAGGTCTGACGCTCACCATGTTGAGCGGGGCGCTCGGTCTCACCGGAGGCTGGGGATTGTGCCGGCTCATCAATATGCTGCCGATGCCGGCGCGTTTCTCAGGAATGATCATCACTCCGGGAACCGGTCTGATGGCGGCAAGCGCTCTGGCGATCGTCGGTCTGCTGGCGGCGTTGTACCCCGCAACTCGTGCGGCGGCGCTACCGCCGGTCGAGTCGCTCAGGTATGAGGCATAGTCGATTGGAAGATTGGAAGATTGGGAGATTGGGAGATTGGCTTTAACCACAGAGAACGCAGAGAACACAGAGAAGACCGACCAATTCTTCTCTGAGTGCTCTGTGGTCTCTGTGGTGAATCTTGCCTGTTGAATCTCGTTGGCAATTGCATCGACACGATCATGCGTCTATACCGCGAAGTCATCAGTCAAGCCATTGGATCGCTCATCGCCCATCGGTTCCGCGCGGCGCTCACGATGCTCGGCATCTCGTGGGGCATCGTGACGGTCGTGCTGCTGATGGCGTATGGAAGCGGCTTTCAGCGCGCGCTCATGTACGGCTTCCGGAACGCGTTCTCACCCGGCACCGTGCTCGTCGGCGGAGGGCAGACGAGCATGCAGGCCGGCGGCGAGCGATCGGGGCGTCGAATCTCGCTCAAGCAAGCCGATGTCGAGGCGTTGAGCGAGCTCGGCTCGCTCAAGTTCGTCAGCCCCGAATACATGCAGTCGCTGCCTATTACCTACGGCCTCCGCCAGACGACGGCCGGCGTGCGGGGTGTTGCGCCCGAATACGCGATCATGCGCACGGAAACGGCCGAATATGGACGGTTCCTCAATCACGAAGACATCGAGAACCGTCGAAGGGTTGCGTTTCTGGGTTACGAGGTGGCTCGGCGGCTCTTCAGCAATATCCCGCCAGTCGGAGAAGAGATCCGCATCAACGGCGTCACGTTCGAGGTCGTCGGCGTGATGCCGAACAAGGCGCAGCTCTCGAACTACTTCTATCCGGACAAATTGTCGGTCTTCATTCCGTACACCGTGAACCAGCGCGAGTACGTGGACAACATCCTGTTCCAGGCCATCACGCCGGAAATGCACGAACAGGCGATTCGCCAGGTGCGCGAGCTGCTGGCGACGCGCCACCGCTTCAACGCCCGGGATGCGCGCGCGGTGAACGTGCGCGACACCGGCGATTCGGTGGCGATGATCACCGGCATCACCGACGGGCTCCAGTTCGTGCTGTATTTCATCGGGACGCTGACGCTGATGATCGGGGGCGTCGGCGTCATGAACATCATGCTCGTGTCGGTGACCGAGCGCACCCGGGAGATCGGCGTGCGCAAGGCGCTCGGTGCTCGCCGCCGGCACATCCTGACGCAGTTCCTGCTCGAGGCGCTGACGGTCACGTTTCTCGGCGGCCTCATGGGCATCGCCCTCTCGTACGTGCTCGTGTGGCTCATCGGCACGCGGCCGTTCCTGGCCAGTCTTCTCGACGACCCGACGAGGCAGACCGACATTCAGCTCGTGATGTCGAGCGGCATCCTGCTGACCTCGAGCGGCATCCTTGCCTTCGCCGGCATCCTCAGCGGGTTGTGGCCGGCCATCCGGGCATCGCGGCTGGATCCGATCGAGGCGCTGCGGTACGAGTGACAGCCGAAGACAATAGCCCTATCGCTGTCGCTTGGAGTCGCGGGGGCGGGACGAATACAGGGAGTACCCAAGGCCAATCAGCGCGACGACTGTAATTGCGCCCATAACGATGAGCAGGTCAGTGTTCACGTGTGCGCCTCTTCTCGGTCAGCAAAACCACCACAAACAAGAATACGCCGAACAGCATGAAATCAATCCGTCCAGGTACGACTGAGGTTGTCCTCCGAGAACGACATCGATGGGAGCCAGGGCGACAAAGAGGATGGCGACCTCTCGAATGGCCTCCTCGATGCGTTCCGGGATAAGAGTCGGGTTCGACATGAACCATGCAGACGCAGGTGTTGTGCCGATCCGAAAGGTGCGCCGTCTGAGCGATTTGGCGTGCTATGGACGAGGACTTTGCAGCCTATCTCAGCGTGGCCGAGTGCAGCCGGTCTGACGGCACCGTCAAGGTGCTCGACTTCGGGCTGGCGAAGGCTTTGATGGATCAGCCCGCAAGCAACAGTGCGTCGATGTCGCCGACGATTACCTCGCCGGCGTTGATGACCGGAGGTGGAGTCATTCTCGGGACCGCAGCCTACATGAGTCCGGAGCAGGCCCGCGGAGGAACCTGCCGACAAGCGGTCGGACATCTGGGCTTCGGCTGCGTCGTTTCTAGCACGCCTATGGCGTCGCCTGGTCCGGCGCTCTCTCGACCAGCCTGACCCAGATCCCCGTGACCTCCTGAGCTGCCTCAACCGTTGTCGTGGGGGAGAGCTGATCAGCGCGTCGCGATCGGATTGGTCCACCGGAGCTCGCTGAAGCGTGCGAAGTCCCGATCGGTGGTGTGAAGAGTCGCTCCGTGCTCGACGGCGAGCGCCGCGAGAACGGCATCCATCACGAGCGTGCCGGTCGTCTGGCCGTCTCTGGTGAGTCGGCGGAGGAGTTCCCAGTGCCGCTCACCGGGCTCGAGGATGCCCACCACGGGCTGCGCAAGCAATGAGGCGACAATGTCCTCGGCTTCGGCCATCGACAGCGGGCGCTCGTAGACGCGCGCGTTGGTGGTGATGCGGAGAAACGCCCACAGGGTCATCCAGGCGAAGCGTACCAGCTGCGATCCCGACAATGTCGATTCCAGCCACGTTCTGCTCGCCGCATGGTGCTCCGACCGCGGATCGTAGGCGTACAGGAGCAGATTGGCGTCGATGAGGATCAACGGTGCAGCGGACCTTCCGTCTGGTCGATGAGGTCTGCGACGCTGTCGAGCGAGATCCCCGGCCGGCGCGGGCCCAGATCGCGGGCATTTACGACAAAGCGCTGCCTCGATGATGTCGCCGGGGGACGTGCGAGACCGCGCCGGAGGGTCTCATTGACGACCTCACGAAACGCGCGTCCCGTGCGGCGCGCCAGCGACGTGAGCTTCGCCGCGACGTCGTCGTCGAGCGTGATCGTGGTGCGCATGAGTTGATGTTATGCCGTGAGCATCATGATGTCAATAGACACGCATCCAAGCATTCAGACAGGGACGACCACTCGCTCCGTTGGGGTAATGGCGTGTTCTTGACGCACGCGCTGGCGGAACAGCCATTGTCATATGCAAGGTCACCGGCGTGGGTCGAGGTGCCACGTGGGCGACAGACGGCACAATTATCTTTGCAACAGGAGGCACCGCTGGCTTGTGGAGGGTGTCCGCTGATGGACGTGAGGCCGAGCCTTTCACGACCCCTCAGCAGAAGAGCGTGGAATTCACCAGTGGTCACAAGCTCCCTTCGATTCTGCCGGGGGATGAGTGGGTCTTGTTCGTGGATAGCCCCCAGGGGCAATTCGATGACGGCAGGATCCTCGCAAGGTCGATTCGTACCGGTGAGGAGCGAGAGGTGTTTCGCGGCGGAAGCGCGCCACGAAATTTTCCCAGGGCCTGGACACCAGATGGGAAAGCCCTGCTCTTTCAGCGCGGGACGGGAGCGCTCTTTAACGATCTATGGTTGTTGCCACTGGACGGTAGCCGTACGCCCAAACCCTATATTGCTTCCAGATTCAACGAGGGACGCGCCGCCATATCACCTGATGGGAGGCTTGTGGCCTACGAATCCAACGAGTCGGGTCGTGACGAAATCTATTTGAGGCTGTTCGAGGGTGGGAGCACCGTGCAAGTCTCAACTGGCGGCGCGGCGGTGCCCACATGGAGCGCCAACGGTCGGGAGTTGTTCTTTCAAACCGATGCTGGATTGACGGGCGTGAGTATTGTCCCCGGTTCCAACCTGACAGTGTCTCCTCCGCGCGTGTTGCTTGATGCATCGGCCGGTGTTTTGGCGGGTGTGAGTTCCGATGGCAAGCGATTCTTGATGATTAAGCGTGACATGCAGAGAGCCGCATTCACGTTCAACGTCGTGGTTGGATGGTTCGAAGAGCTCAGAAGAAAGGTTAACGGTCACTAGTATCTTCGCCGCCGGTGATTTCCGTTCCCGTGCCATGCGGGGGACGGATCGGTCGGCAAGTCCGACGTGTTCGTGCCGCGTCAGTTCCGCCGGGCGGCAGACGGATCCGACCTCCGCGTTGGCGGCAACGCGACCGCGCTGGAGCCTGCGCAGTCACATCGCTATCCGACAGAAGCGTCCGTGCGGCCGGTCAGTCTCGCAAAGCGCGGCATTCTAAAGTAACCTACAAGCGTCATCGACTCGATGAGCCGCGCGATTCCCATCACGGTCACCGTAAACGGCATTTGCCATCAGCGCGACGTCGAGCCGCGTCTGCTGCTGACCGATTTCATCCGACAGGACCTGGGCCTCACGGGCACGCACGTCGGCTGCGAGCATGGCGTCTGCGGAGCGTGCACCATCCTGTTCGACGGCGAGGCCGTTCGCTCCTGCATCATGCTTGCCGTCCAGGCGGACGGACACGAACTCCAAACCGTTGAATGTCTCGCAGATCCGGCTGGCGAGCTCAATCCGCTCCAGACGGCGTTCCGCAACGCGCACGCGCTGCAGTGCGGATTCTGCACTCCCGGTTTTCTGATGACGTTGACCGCGTTTCTGCGCGACAACCCGAACCCGTCGGATTCCGGACTTCGCGATGCCCTATCGTCGAATCTCTGCCGGTGTACGGGCTATCACCACATCTTCGAGGCTGCCAGGCTTGCCAGCCGTGCCCCGCTACCTTAGCGCGCGCGTCGCCCGGAACGAGGACGCGCGGCTGCTGACCGGACGCGCCCTGTTCGTGGACGACGTGCAGCGCCCGGGCATGTTGCATGTGGCGTTCGTCCGCAGCGAACACGCGCACGGCCGGATTACGAACGTGGACGCATCTGCCGCAAAACAGCGCACCGGCGTGCACGCCGTCTACACGGCCGCCGACCTTGGCGAATACCTGAAGCCCGGACCTGTTCTGGTGCCGCCGCCGCCGATTTCAAATCTCGTGTATCACGCGTGCACGCAGCTCCCGCTTGCGAAGGACAAGGTGCGCCATGTCGGCGAGCCGATCGCGATGATCGTGGCCGACAGCCGCTACGTGGCCGAGGATGCGATTCGCGACGTCGTCGTGGACGTCGATCCGATTGGCGCGGTCGTCGATCTCGAGAAAGGCCTCGCGGCAGACGCTCCCCTGGTTCACGAGCATTTGAAATCGAACGTGGCCGCTCACGTGGTGCAGCGCAAGGGCGACTACGCGTCGGCCAGCGCGAGGGCGGACGTCATCGTCAAGCGACGGTTTGTCTACGATCGTGGCGCCTCGGCGCCGATCGAGAACCGGGCCGTCGCGGTCGAGTGGAATGCGCGATCGGAAGAGCTGACGATTTGGGACACGACGCAGGCGCCGATTCCGATCCGCAACGGCCTTGCGGCCATGCTCGGCCTGCTCGAGTCGCAGGTCAACGTCATCGCGCCGTTCGTCGGCGGTGGATTCGGTCCGAAGATCATGATGTTCTACCCGGAAGAGCTGCTGCTGCCATGGGCCGCGATGCGGCTGAACCGGCCGCTCAAGTGGACCGAAGATCGCCAGGAGAGCTTCTACGCGACGACGCAGGAGCGAGGACAGGTGCACGACGCCGAGATGGCGTTGACGAAGGACGGCCGCATCCTCGGCGTGCGCGACGTGTTTCTCTTCGACACCGGCGCTTACGATCCGTACGGGCTGACGATTCCCATCAACAGCCAGTGCACGCTGCTCGGGCCGTACGACATCGCCGACTACGAAAGCGAGTTCACCGCTGTCTTCACGAACAAGACGATTGTCACACCGGTTCGCGGGGCCGGCCGCCAGCATGGCGTGTTCGTCAGCGAGCGTCTGCTCGACCTGGCGGCGCGCGAGCTCGGCATCGATCGTGTCGAGATTCGCAGGCGCAACCTGATTGCTCCCGACCGGTTTCCCGTCAATCACGAGATCATGTTCCAGGACTCCGCGCCGCTCATCTACGACAGCGGCGATTACCTGCCGGCCCTAGAACAGGCCGCCGACATAATCGGCTACGAGAAGTTCATTCGCGAAGAGCAGCCGAAGGCCAGGGCCGAAGGGCGCCACGTCGGCATCGGCGTCGTGTGCTACGTCGAAGGCACGGGCATCGGACCCTACGAGGGCGCGCGTGTGACCGTCGAGCCGAGCGGAAAAGTGCGCTGTGCAACAGGCGTTGGCACGCAGGGACAGGGCCACTTCACCGTGTTCGCCCAGCTGGTCGCTGATGCGCTTGGCGTCGATGTCGAGGACGTCAAGGTGGTTACCGGCGATACGCGCGAGTTTCACTGGGGCACCGGGACGTTCGCGAGCCGGGGCGCCGTCGTCGCGGGCAGCGCGTGTCATGCGGCAGCGATGGCGGTAAGAGAGAAAGTGCTGAATCTCGCCGGCACGCTGCTGAACGTGCCGAAGGAACAGCTCGAGCTGTCGGGCGGCCGCGTCTACGTGAAGGGCGACACGGCGCGAGGTTTTTCATTGGGCGAGTTGTCCGGCAAGGCCAACCCGCTGCGCGGAGCGGTTCGTCCGGGCACCGAGCCCGGCCTTGAAAGCACGGCCTATTTCGGACCGGATCGCGGCAGCACGGCGAGCGGCGTTCACGCAATGATTCTCGAGGTCGATCCCGAAACGGCGAGCGTCGACATCAAACGGTATCTCGTCGTCCACGATTGTGGAACCATCATCAATCCCATGCTGGTCGAGGGGCAGATTCATGGCGGCGTCGCCCAGGGCATCGGCAACGCGTTCTACGAGCAGCTCGTCTATGATGAGGCGGGCCAGCTTCTGAACGCGTCCTTCATGGACTACCTCATCCCGACTGCGACAGATGTGCCGCCGATCGAAACGGCACATCGCGAAACACCGTCGCCCTACAACCCGCTGGGACTGAAGGGTGTCGGCGAGGCCGGCTGTATTCCCACCGGTGCACTGTTCGCGCAGGCGATCGAAGACGCTCTCGCCGATTTCGGCGTGGAGATCACCGAGATTCCACTCAACCCCAACAGGCTGTTCGAGCTCATCGAGGCGACGAAGAAATGATTCTCAGCGGCACGTTTACGTTCGACGGTCCTCGCGATCGCGTGTGGGACATCCTTCAGGATCCGGCCGTTCTCGCCAAGGCGCTCCCCGGCACGAAGACGCTGACGCAAGTCGGCGAAGACCGCTATCAAGGCGTGATGAAGGTGAGCGTGGGGCCGGTCAACGCCGCCGAGTTTGCGGTGAACGTCGAGTTGAGAGACAAAGTGGCGCCCGAGAGATTCTCCCTGGCCATCGACGGCAAAGGCGGCGTCGGGTTTACGAAAGGCACCGCGACGATCGATCTCGCCGAAGAGCCCGGGCCGGTCACCGTCATGACATATACGTCTGATGTGCAGGTCGGAGGCCGGATCGCCGCGGTGGGACAGCGCCTGCTCGAATCTGTCGGCAAGATGATGGCGCGGCAGGCGCTCGATGCGCTGAACAAGGAGTTGAAGGCTCGTCTGGAATGAAACCTGCACCGTTTGAATACTTCCGCCCGCACACGCTCGACGAAGCATTGTCGCTGCTCGCCGAGCATGGCACCGACGCGAAGCCGCTTGCGGGTGGGCAGAGCCTGATTCCGGCGATGAACTTCCGGCTCGCGACCCCGGCGGTGCTGGTAGATCTGAACGGGTTGAGCGAGTTGAGCTACATCAACGATGGCCCGGGCGGACTGACGATTGGGGGCATGACGCGCCAGCGCGCGCTGGAGCGCAGCGCTATGGTCCCGCAGCGCGTTCCCCTGATTGCCGAGACGATGCCGTACATTGCGCATCCGGCGATACGGAATCGCGGCACGATCGGCGGAAGTCTGGCGCACGCCGATCCGGCGGCCGAGCTGCCGGCTGTGATGGTCGCGCTGGATGCGGCGTTCACGGCGACCGGCAAAGCGGGAGCACGAGAGATCGCCGCGTCCGATTTCTTTACCGGCCTCTTCTCCACCGGGCTCGAGCCCGGCGAGCTGCTGACGGAGGTTCGCATTCCCCCGCAGGCGGAACACTGCGGCGTTGCCTTCGAGGAAATGTCGAGGAGGCACGGCGATTTTGCGCTCGTGGGCGTGGCGGTCGTCGTGCACCTGGATGACCGCGGCCGGTGCGCCGGAGCCCGCATTGCCCTTCTCAGCGTCGGCGATCGGCCGATGCTGGCCGATGGCGCGGGCCGATCGCTCGTGGGGCAGTCGCCGTCCGCCCAATCGATTCGCGCTGCGGCGGATGCCGCCGCGACGAGCGACATCGATCCGCCAGGCGACATTCACGCGTCGCCGCCGTACCGAAGGCAACTGGCGAGGGTGTTGACGCGGCGCGCGCTCGAGCGCGCATTCGAGTGTGCGAGGCAGGGATTGGGGCAGGGCTAAAGCCCTGCGCTACCGGTCATGCTCGTCCCGATGTGTGACTTCGGTAGCGCAGCCCTTAGGGCTGCCAAAAAGGCTATATGAAAATCTACGACCTCTCGCAACCCCTGAACGAGCAATTCCCCTTCTGGCCGTACTATCCGCCGTTCGAGGTCAAGTACATCAAACGCAAGGCCGAGCATGGCGTGAACGCGCAGTACATCATGACGTCGAACCACATGGGCACGCACCTCGACGCGCCACGGCATTTCGTCACGAACGGCCGCACCATCGACGAGATTCCGGTGGAGTGGCTGTGCGGTCCCGGCGTCATCGTCAACCTGTCGGATGCGATGGACGAGCTGGAGCTGTATACGCCCAAGATGATCGAGGACCGCGTCGAGGTTCGAAAGGGAGACCTGCTGTACCTTCACACCGGCTGGCACCAGTACGCGCAGTTCGGCGCCAGGGCCGACGAGGAGAAATACATCCATCGGCATCCGGGCGCGCATCCCGATCTCGTGCCGTGGCTCATCGAAAAGGAGATTCGCATCTGGGGCGTGGACTGCGTCTCGACCGATCATCCCATGAACCTGCCGATCGGGCGCTTCCTGGGCAAAGGCGCGCACGGGCACTGCGACCGCGTGCGCAAGCAAGCTGAGGAGAAATTCGGCGGCAAGGAAGCCGTAGACAGACTGTTCCCGGATTCCGCGTATCAACTGACGCACAACGCGCTGTTTCCGAAAGACTGCATGCACATCGAGAATCTCGGCGGAGACATCGACGCCGCCGAACTGCAGAACACGCGCCTGATTCTCGGCTGCTTCCCGTGGAAGTTCAAAGGCGGCGAAGCCGCCTTCTGCCGCGCCGTGGCTTTTGTCGGAGACTGGAAGCCGTGAGCGCGCTCGCCGATCTCCCGGCCACCGAGATTCGCGAAAAGATCGCGGCGCGGGAGGTATCAGCCGTCGAGTATCTCGAAGCGTGCCTCGCGCGCGTCGAGCAGCACAACGGCGCGCTGAACGCCATCGTCACGCCAAATCCCCGGGCCATCGACGAGGCGAAGGAGGTCGATCGCCGCTTGAAAGCGGGTGAGCCCGCACTGCCGCTTTGCGGGTTGACGGTCGGCATCAAAGACGTCACGCCCGTCGCAGGATTGAGGACGACCTTCGGGTCGCCGATCTACGCCGACTACGTTCCCGAAGAAGATGCCCTCGTCGTGCAACGGCTTCGCGAGGCGGGTGCGGTCATCGTGGGCAAGACGAACTGCCCCGAGTTCGCCGCCGGCGCGAACACGTTCAACGACGTGTTCGGCCGCACGCGAAATCCGTGGGATACGAACAAGTCGGCAGGCGGCTCGACCGGAGGCGGCGCCGCGGCGCTGGCAACGGGGATGATTGCGCTCGCCGAGGGCACCGATCTCGGCGGGTCGCTGCGCATCCCGGCGGCGTTCTGCGGCGTGACCGGACTGCGGCCCTCGGTTGGCCTGGTGCCGATTCATCCGACCGACTGGACATGGGACACGCTGCAGGTGACCGGCCCGATGGCGCGGACGGCGGAAGACCTGGCGCTGATGCTGCAGACGATCGCGGGCCCCAGCGATTACTCGCCGCTGGCCCAGCCGATCGACGGCCGCGATTTCGTTCGAGCGGCGAGAGGGTCGCGCAAGAACCTGCGCGTGGCCTATTGCGCCGACATCGCGGGCATCGGGATCGATCCGGACGTCGAGCGCGTGTGCCGGGAGGCGGCGTTTACGCTCGAGAGCAAAGGGGCGATTGTCGAGGAGATTTCGCTCGACCTGTCCGACGCGCGGTCCGCGTTTCTGTCGCTGCGCGGGTTGTGGTTCTGCACGCAGATGTTTCCGAGGCTCGACCAGCAGCACCGGTTCGGGCCGAACGTCGGCAACAACGTGCGCTCGGGTCTCGAAGTGACCACAAGAGAGCTCGCCGCGGCGGAGAACTATCGAGGCCATTTGTGGCGTCGATTTCGTCAGTTCTTCACCGAGTACGACCATCTTTTGACACCGTGCGTTGCGGTTCCGCCATTCCCGGTCGAGCAGAACTACCCGGATGCGATTGCCGGGAAGCCCATGCAGACCTACATCGACTGGATTGCGCCGACGTTCGTGCTCAGCCTGACCGGTCTGCCTGTGGCGTGCGTGCCCGCAGGCCTGGATTCGGCCGGGATGCCGGTCGGGCTACAGATTGCGGGGAAGCAGTTCGGGGAAGAGTCGGTGCTCGCGCTGTCGGCGCAGCTTCAGAAGCTTCGGCCG
>Ga0105107_10002156_pt1 | contig 12920 bp, 7 predicted proteins | sample PPLLaktember2015_6_FD_79335 | JGI IMG/M metagenome (GOLD analysis project Ga0105107, IMG submission 79335) | Freshwater sediment microbial communities from Prairie Pothole Lake near Jamestown, North Dakota, USA - PPLs Lake P8 Core (1) Depth... | ecosystem: Environmental > Aquatic > Freshwater >... | reverse complement strand
TTGACTGACAAACAAGCTTACGTCACCAATCTCGAAAAGCAGCACGGGCAGCAGCTACGGCGCTTCCTGGCTTCGCGACTACGACATCGAGAAGCGGACGTTCCGGACCTTGTCCAGGAAGTGTTTCTTCGCATGCTGCGCATCGATCATCATGAGACCATCCGCAGCTCCGAAGCCTACCTATTCACGATCGCCTTCCACGTGCTGCATCAGCATGTGATGCGCCGCGCGGCGATCCCGGAGTCGGTCGAGATATCCGCGCTGCTCGACCAGATGGAGGCATCACCCGATTCCGATCCGGCAAACCAGGCCGAGACGAGGCAACAGCTTGAAATGCTGCAGGAGGCCCTCGGTCAGCTGCCGCCAAAGGCCCGCGCCGTTTTGCTGCTGCACCGGCGCGACGGCTATACGCTCGAGGAAATAGCCAAACGGCTGGGGTTTTCCCGTGCAAATGCGGCGAAGTATCTCGCCAAGGCATTGGTCCACTGCCGCCAGCATATGCGGCCGACCGAATGAGCCAAGGACTGCACGACGTGAACACGCAAATCTACGAAGAAGCGGGAGAATGGGTCGTCCGGCACCGCGACGGAAACCTCGATGCCCGCAGCAGGCGTCGCTTCGATGTGTGGCTGCGCGAATCTCCGCACCATGTCCGCGCGTACCTCGAGATGTCGTCCATCTGGGAAAACCTTGCGGCGCTCGACCCGGCCTGGAATGCCGACGCCGATGAACTGATCGTACGTGCGCGCGAGGACCATGTCGTCCATCCGTTGCTTAAGGCGCAAAGTGGGACGAATCGCGTTCCAGCCGTGATCGCTTCACCGAGCCGAGCCCGATACTTCTTCGCGTTGGCCGCAACACTGTTAGTCGCCGTCGGCATCGGGGGCTGGCTGTACCTTCAACGCAATGTCTATTCGACCGGCATCGGCGAACAACGCACTATTGCGCTGACGGACGGCTCGACCATCGAGCTCAATGCACTGTCGAAGATCGATGTTCGGTTCTCGGAGCGAGAGCGAACGATTGATCTCCTGGCAGGGCAGGCGCTATTTCGCGTGGCGAAGGATCCCGTTCGGCCTTTCATCGTGGCGAGCAACGAGGCCCAGGTTCGCGCGGTCGGCACCCAGTTCGACGTCTACCAGAAGCGCGCCGGCACGCTCGTGACGGTGGTCGAGGGCCGGGTTGCGGTGATTGACGATGCCCGGCATGCGGCTCAGCGGCCAGTTGACGCGAGTCGCGCGACGGGCCCGAGCGCCGCGCCCGATGAGCGAACTGGGTCATTGGATGGAGTTCTGGTATCCGCCGGCGAGCAGATGCTCATCGCGCAAGGATCCAGCACACCACCGCGATTCGCAAACGTCGAGGCGGCTACCGCCTGGACGCAGCAGCGGCTGGTATTTGATTTCACGTCGCTCACCGACGTTGTCGAGGAATTCAATCGCTACAACCACCGACCCCTCGTCATCGATGACGCGAGCTTGGGCGACTTCCATGTCAGCGGGAGTTTTTCATCGACAGACCCGACGTTGTTGTTGCGCTTCCTGCGCGACCAGCCGGGAATGCACGTAAACGAGATGGCGAGCGAAATTCGCATCTCGCGGCAGTCAAACTGAAACATTTTCGCCATGGAGTAGTTGTTTTCGGCGCAGCACCGCTCTTTCTATCCATAGGCACGTGGTGTTTCACCACGCCGGTCATAGCATGCCTCGTTCGAGGCGGGGGAGCTGTTATGCGCATGAGTCTCGCCATTGCGGTTGCTTGCATCTCCATGATTGGGCTGTCGGCGGCGGGCGAAGCCTCCGCATCGGTCAAGCGGCACACGGCAATCACCACGCAGGGACTCGGCCCGGCACTGCAGCAGCTCGCCAGGGAGCGGAACGTGCAGTTCGTGTACCGCTCCGAGGTGGTCGGCGATCGCCAGACGGGTGGTGCAAGCGGCGAGCTGACGTTCGAAGAGGCACTCAACAAGCTGCTCGAGGGCACCGGCCTCACGTACCAGTTCCTTGGGGAACATGCGATCACCATCATTCCGCTGCCGAATGCCACTACACGGCTGGAGTATTTGGCAGCGCCGCTCGATGCGGGCGGATATGACGCGAATTCGATGGCAGATAGTCGAGACGTATATTGGGCTGCGAACCCGGACGGTGCGGGGACTATCAGCTTGTGGTCACGCTTTCGCTTGGCTCAGGCGGAACAGCAGGAACAGGAGCCAGCGTCGGGCGATGCAGCGGCGGCGACGTCGGAGACGAGCCTCGCCGGGCGATCCGACAAAGGCTTTCTGCTGGAACCGGTTGTCGTGACTGCTCAATACCGGCAGCAATCAGTCCAGGACGTACCAATTGCGATCTCTGCCTACAGCGCAGAGGTTATTCGCCTGCTGGAAATGGACGACATGTGGGATGTGCTGGCGCAGACGCCCGGCTTTTCGGGCGGCTCCGGCGGCACGTGGCTCAACTCAATATCCGTTCGCGGCATCCGCACGAACGACTTCGGCGTCGGCGGCGATACATCGGTCGGATTATTCAAGGACGGCGTGTATCAAGGCCGGCAGGGTGGGGCGGTAACCTCCTTTTTCGACATGGAGCGCGCGGAAGCGCTGCGCGGTCCGCAGGGGTTTCTCTATGGCCGAAACACGATCTCCGGTGCAATCAATACGATAACAAATAAGCCGAATGTCGACGGTGTCGGAGCGATGACGCAGTTGACCATGGGTCAGCAGGACCTCGTCGAAGCTGAAGCCATGGTCAATCTTCCGATCAACGACGCGTGGGCCGTGCGGGCTGCAGGCCGCTATGTCACGCAGGACGGCTACATCACGAACCACTTTTCGCCCGGTGGGGAGACCGTGGCTGACTTCGAAAGCGCTGCCGGCAGGTTGTCCCTCGGCTACGGGGGGGAAGCCGTGGATGTGACTTTCATAGCCGAATACGAGGACCGTCAGGGGGGTGGCGCGGTGTACCGCGCCACGGATCACGACGGGATTCTCTCGATCTTCGGCTACGAGGAGTTCCCCACGGGTCGCGATGTGAACACGGATCACCCCGGCAAGGACGACGGCAGCATTTTCAGCCTGACGGCGTTGCTCGACTGGGACATGGGGTTCGCCACGCTTTCGTCGATCACGGGCTACCGGTCGCACGATTGGGACTACTCCGAGGATGACGATGCCATGCCGCTGGTGCTCTATACGTGGCTCCAGGAGCAGGATGTCGAGAACTACTCGCAGGATTTCCGGCTGGTTTCAAACTCGGATAGCAGGCTTACCTGGATCGTCGGCCTGTCCGGTTATGCGGAGAAAATCGATGCGGGGTTGGGATCCCACTCGGACGAGGACACCACATGCCTCGCCTTCTTCGGTTTCGATTGCGCGACCTGGTACGGCGCCTTTACGACGATACCGGAAGGGCTCGTCGAGTATGCCGATATCGAAGGCGATTACTCGGGATATGGCGCGTTCGCGAACCTGACCTACGCGGTCACCGACAGGTTTGAACTGGATGCCGGTGTGAGATACAGCTATGACGAAAAGGACTTCAGCATCGGAATTCGGGAGGTCGAGAGCCAGCTCGGGCCGTTCATGAATTTCGGCTATTACTCTCACGGCATGGTCAGCGACAAGCAAGACTGGGATGACCTGTCGCCGAGAATTGCTGTTCGCTTTCTCGCGACGGACAACCTGTCGCTATGGACGAGTTACACGAGTGGGTACAAGGCGGGCGGTTTCAGCAGTTTCACGCTGCGGCTCCCGACCATGGAAGAGCTTGGCTGGACTCCTGAAGAGATCGCGGCCTGCCCTTGGGGAATCTATTGCGTCTTGAACCCGGACGGCTCGGCACCTGATGGCACGAGGCCCCAGGAGTTCGCTCCCGAGACCGTGGATAGCTACGAAATCGGGATCAAAGGCGATGCGTTGAATGACCGGATGCAGTTCGATCTCAACGCATTCTATTACGAATATGAGGACATGCAGCTCAAGTACTGGGACGCGGATCTGTTCAACGTGGTCGTCGAGAACGTGGGGCACGTCGAAGGTATGGGGATCGAAGGCTCGATGTCGGTCCGCGCGAGCGACTATTTCAGTTTTCGCCTGGCCGGTTCCTGGGTGGACACGGAAGTGAGCGACGTACCTCTGCAGATCTGCGATTGCGATGGTGACCGCCTGTCCCAGCAACCTGAAGTCGTGGTGACTGGATTCGCGGCATTCGATTACCCCGTCAGCTTTGGACGTTTTCAGGCCAACACCGACTTCAGGTACCAGAGCCGGATCTACGGTGCGCTGCCGAACGAGAGCCACAATTCGTATGACTCGTTCACGAGTGTATCCGCACGCGTCGGTTACCAGTTCGACAATGGATGGGGCGCCTGGGTGTACGGGGATAACCTGTTCAACGAACTCTATTATGGCGGTGGTACGAGTGGCGGGTATCCGTTCCCACAGCTGGTATTCGGCGTATCCGCTCCGCGGTCCTTCGGCGTGATCGTTCGCTACGGATTTGGATCTTGAGCGGCGGTCCGACCGATACGGGAGCAGTCGCGAAATTCCCTTGCCGGACGACGTCAGCCGATGGATCAGGATCGCACGCGGATCGCCCGCAAGCCGCCACCGTCCGTCACGGATGAGTAAAGCCGCTCGGGATGCGCTCGCCGCGGTGCTGGCGGTGACGTCAGGTGCGGTCGGATGCTGCTTCGGGGTGGCGTTCTGCCAGCCGGCTGTTGCTGACGATGCGACTGACGTGTCGACAAAGGCCACGGTCGACTGCGAGCAGATCTACCAGACTGCCGGACATGGCAAGTCCTTCTACGAGCAGAATCCAACCTACTTCGACTCGCGCGACCTCACCGCGTCCCTAGGTTTTGCCAGCCCTGAATCACACGGTCTGGACTCGCGGCACCTGCAGGAAGGCGTGCGTAAACTCGCTGCGTCGAAGCGTATCTTTTCAGTGCTCGTCGCGAAGAACGGCGACATCGTTCTGGAGAGATACTTCAACGGCAGCGACAGCCAGCGCAGCAACAACATTCATTCGGCCTCGAAGAGCATCATCTCCACGCTGGTCGGCATTGCGATTGACAAGGGTTACATCGGTAGTGTCGACCAGAAGTTGTCGGAGCTCCTGCCGGCGTATTTCTCCGAGAAGGACTCCCGCCGGAAGAAGCAGTTGACGGTGCGGCATTTGCTTACGATGTCCGCAGGGTTCGAGTGGAAGGACGATCCGGTTTACGGCACGGAGTACGAAATCCAGAACCAGCCGGACTGGGTGGAAGCCATTCTCGCTCTGAGGTTAGTCGACAGGCCGGGCGACAAATTTTTCTATAACACGGGTCTGACGCACCTGCTGTCCGCCATCATCTCGCAGGCATCCGGAATGAATACCTGCGAGTTCGCCCACAGGTATCTGTTCGGTCCGATAGGTATAACGGCAGAGCATTGGGGAAGGGACCCTCAGGGCGTCTACTCCGGAGGCTACAACCTCTACATGACGCCGAGAGAAATGATGAAGTTCGGTCTGTTGATCCTGTCCGGCGGGCAACACGCAGGCAGGCAGATCGTGCCCAGCGAGTGGATTCGAGAATCAGTTACGCCGGCTTTCGAGCCTTACCGTGAACACGGACTCGGTCGGAACTGGTGGACCGCGGACCGTTATGGCTATGGCTACAACTGGTGGCTGTACAAGGCTGCGGGGCACGCAATGGTGATCGCGTGGGGATGGGGTGGCCAGATGATCTATGTCATCCCTGACCTGGCGACGGCTGTCGTGCTGACCCATGATACGAGCAGCGCGGCTTCCGTAAGCGAAGACCCGGTCAACCACGATTTTGTGCGGGACTACATTCTGAAATGAGCGGTGCGAGTGAAGATGACCGGACTGCTGTCCTGGGGCGGGCAACGGGAGACTAGCGCGTGCACGGGAAGCTGAGGCTGCGAAACGTCCTGCTTGCGTTGTTGTCCATTTCCATCCTGTCCGGGAGCGCGGCCCTCGCGTCCCCAGCCTGCGATACGGATCTGGTAATCGTCAACGCGACGGTTTACACGGTCGACCCGAAGAATCCGGTCGCGAGGTCGATTGCGGTCAAGAACGGCCGCGTTCAATCGGTCAGTGATGCGGCGGCGCTCGACTGTCCGGGTGCAGTACGGCTCGATCTCGGGGGTGCCTTCGTTTATCCTGGCTTTACTGATTCGCACATTCATCTGCTCGAAGCGGGGTATCGAGAGCTTACGCTGGATCTCAGGGCTGCGACGAGCCTGGAGGATGCCATGGCGAGGGTCCGGGCCCGCGCGCAAGAGGTGGCACCAGGCCAGTGGGTGGAAGGCCTGGGCTGGATCGAGAAGTACTGGCCGGAGCCGAGATTTCCGACCAGGCATGACGTCGATGTCGTGTCGGCCGGCCACCCGGTCATCCTGCGCCGCTCGGACGGCCACACCATCCTCGTCAATACGAAAGCGCTGCAGCTCGCCGGCATCGACGAAGATACCCCGGATCCGCCCAACGGAATCATCCAGAGGCAGGCAGACGGGATTCCCAACGGCATCCTGATAGACGACGCGATGGCGCTCGTCACCTCCATCATTCCGGCCAAATCCGACGCGGAGGACCAGGAGGCGCTGGAGTTGGCGATCCGGCGGAATGTAAGTCTGGGCTGGACCCAGACACAGAATGCGGGCGGCAGCGACCGCGAATTGCGATTGCTGGAGCAGCTGAGAGCGGAAGGCAAGCTGTTGCACCGCCTCTACTATGCGCTTGACGAGGAAAATTCCATTTCGCGCCTGATCGAAACGGGTCCTCGCGTCGATCCGGACGCCTACCTGACGGTGCGGACCATCAAGTTGTTCGCCGACGGCGCATTGGGATCGCGAGGCGCGGCGCTCAAGGAAAAATACGCCGACGATGATTCGAAGGGCCTGATGTTCTACACGCAGGAACAGATCATGCCGACGCTCGTCGGGGCTTTGAGGAACGGGATACAGGTGGAGACGCACGCGATCGGCGATCTTGCCAACAGCACTGTTCTGAATTGGTATGAGGAAGCCCTTCGGCGGGTGCCGGCTGGCGAGCGGGCGTTCCAGGAGCCAAGGTGGCGCATCGAGCATGTGCAGGTCATTGACCCGGTTGACCAGGCGAGGCTGGCCCCTCTCGGTGTGATTCCCTCGATGCAACCCTCGCACGCGATTGTCGACATGTATTTCGCCCCGGACCGGCTGGGTCCCGACAGGATTGCGCACGCCTACGTCTGGCGCGGTCTGATCGAGAAAGGCTCGATAATCGCCGGCGGTAGCGATGCCCCGGTCGAAGTCGGTGACCCGAGAATCGAAATATACGCAGCCATTGAGAGAAGGGACCTCAATGGTTACTCGAATGATGACTGGCACAGGGAGCAGGCGGTAAGCCGGGAAACGGCTCTGAAGATGTTCACGATCTGGCCCGCTTACGCCGCCTTTCAGGAGTCGATCAGGGGCAGCATCGAAGTGGGCAAGCTGGCGGACTTCACCGTTTTCGATCGCGACCTGATGGAGGTGCCGCCTTCGCAGATCCTGGACGCACAGTTGCTGATGACGATTGTCGATGGTGTGGTCGTGTACAAAAAGGCAGCGCAATGATGCCCGGCGAGACGGCGCCCGCGTCCACGGCCGCGGTAGTCGTGGCGCTGGCATTCTTAGCCGTGGTCGGCATTTCCGATGCTCAGACGTATCGCGAGCCGGTGCTGCAGCAGGTGACGATGCCTCACGCGTACTATTGGCGGGGCTTGTATCTTCCACAACTCACCAGCGGACCGAGCGCCGCTGTTTTCTCGCCGGACGGAAGCGAAGTCATTTACAGCATGCAGGGTTCCCTGTGGCGGCAGGCGATCAACAGCGCGGACGCTCGTGAACTGACCGCTGGACCCGGGTACGACTATCAGCCCGACTGGTCGCCCGACGGCAAGTTCGTGGTCTTCGCGCGCCATCTGGGGGACGCGATCGAACTGCACCGACTGGCGCTAGACAGCGGTCGGATCGAGAGACTCACCCAATTCGGTGCGGCAACCGTCGAGCCGAGAATCTCCCCGGACGGACGCAGTCTCGCGTTCGTCTCCAGCAAGGGTTCCGGCTACTTTTCCGTGTATGTCGCCGATTTATCCGGTGCCGGGCTTGGCGAGGAGCGCGCGGTGATCGGGGGCGAGCGGTCGGCCAGGAGCCGTTATTATTACGGGCCGATCGATCATGCCATCAGCCCTGCATGGACACCGGATGGGCAACACCTGATCGTTGTCAGCAACCACGATGTGTCCTGGGGCACAGGGGACATCTGGTCGGTCCGCGTGTCGGAGCCATCCGAACGCCGTCTGCTGCATGCTGAAGAAACCAACTGGGAGGCCCGACCGGATGTCGCGCCGGACGGATCGCGGATACTCTACAGCAGCTATCACGGCCGCCAGCGGCATCAACTGTGGCTCACGACAGTCGACGGTGCCCCACCGCTGCCATTGACCTTTGGTGACTTCGACAGGAGAAACGCTCGCTGGTCACCGCGGGGAACGGGCGTCCTCTATATCAGTAACGAAGGAACCAACCCCAGCCTTTGGGTTCGTGAGTTCACGAGCGCCCGGTCCACCGAGATCCGGCCGGTCAATCGCAGCTATGCACGCAGCATGGGCCGCCTCGATATCGATTTGAGCGATGACCAGGGCAAGCCGATTTCCGCGCGAGTCAGCGTGTTCGCCCCGTCCGATCAACGTCACTATGCCAGCGACGACGCGTTGGTACGTGCGGATGACTCCTTCCTGACGAAGGAGCAGGATCACGAAGCGCACTACTTCAGGTGCGACGGAAAGTGCTCCGTATCGGTCCCAGCCGGCAGGGTCGAGTTGAAGGTACATCGGGGGCTCACATGGACCCCGATTCGGCGCGAGCTGGAAGTGGGCGCCTCGCCTCGTGCAGAGAGCATCACGCTTAAGCCGGTGCGGTTGCCCGCGGAGTTTGGTCGCTTTGTGAGTGCCGATATGCACGTGCACATGAACTATGGCGGGCAGTACCGCATGTCCCAGGAGGAGCTTGCGAGGGACGCGGCGGCAGAAGATCTCGGCGTGATCTACAACCTGATCGTCAACAAGGAACAGCGCGTTCCGGACATCGGGGAATTCAGTCCGTCGCCGAAAAGGTTCGGGGATGTAATCATCTTCCAGGGACAGGAAACGCACACGAGCTATTGGGGACACATGGCATTGCTGCATCTGAGCAATGGCTTGCTCATGCCGCATTTCACGAGCTATCAGCATACGGCGCTGGCATCTCCCTTTCCCCACAACGGAATCTTCGCCCAACTGGCGCGTGAACAGGGGGCGCTGGTCGGTTACGTGCACCCCTTTGATGGTTCGATCACCAACCTGAAGGAACGGCGGCGTCTGACGCATACGCTGCCGGTCGATGTCGCGCTCGGTAACGTGGACTACCTGGAGGTCGTGTCGTTTGCGAATCACGTGGCCACGGCAGGTGTCTGGCATCGGTTGCTGAATCTCGGCTTCCGCATCCCGGCAGGCGCTGGAACCGACGCAATGGCGAACTACTCTTCCCTGCGGGGTCCCGTCGGGATCAATCGCGCTTTCCTGAGAATCGACGGTAACGACGCGGACGAGATCAAGGCAGCCGTCAGGTCCGGGCATGGATTCGTCTCCAACGCGCCGCTGCTTGGGCTCACAGTGAATGGCGTCGGGCCTGGCGGAGAGATCGCCTGGAGTGGCGGCACCGTGCACGTCAAAGCAGCGGTTCGATCCGTGGCGCCGCTCGAGTACGCGCAGCTCGTCCATAACGGCAACGTCATGGCACAACTGGAACTCAGCAAAGACGGCCTGAGCGCCGATTTTTCAGGTGACGTGGCATTGCCGGAATCGGGTTGGATCTTGCTGCGAGCAGGCAATTCGTCCGCCCAGGTGAACATACAGGACTTCCATCCTTATGGGACCACGAATCCCGTCTGGGTTGGCCATGGTACAAGGCTTGGATCGACGGATGACGCAGTGTATTTCATGGATTGGATTGATTTGATCATCGACGATGTATTGAAGCGAGATGACTTCAATACCGAGACTGAGCGTGAAATGACGCTGGACTATCTGCGCGATGGACGTAAGGTATTTGCCGAACTTGCTCGTGCGAGCGACCGCTCTCGGGTTTCTGGTGCGAACTGAGTTCTGCTGCGACTGACCGCTTTGAGAATCCGCTCGAGGTCATTCAAATGCCATGACCCGAGCGATTCGGCGTCGATCGTGTCGGCGACGGCCCGCGTGGCGCGGCTCGGCGCCCCGGGCGGGTTGCTGCACTCGACCAGGCTCGACATGTCGAGCATCTCGCGCTCGTTGGACATCCGCGCATTGTCTCAGACGCGGCCATCCCCGGCGACCCCGGCCCGGACTCACTTGCGGTCAGCCGCAGCCCGGCGCAGGCTTGGGCCGTGACCGGTTTGCGCGCCTTTTTGATCATCCTGCTCGTGTTGAACGGCATGGGCATCTTGCCGGCCGCCGCCTCGCCGGCCGGCGACTGCTGCGGCGGCATGAGCTGCGACTGCGGTTGTGCGGTTCCGCAGGTCGCGACCTTGCCGGCCGGCCTGCTGCGAAGCGTCTGGGCGACATCGCTTCCCGAGTTCACGTTCGCGGTGAAGTCGTTCCAGTCGGGCCCGGGCAACGCTCCCTTCCGACCTCCGGCCTGACGGCCGCTCCTGCTCGCTGTCGCACGGGGCGCAGGCCATGCCTGCGCCCCGTGCGCGACGTTTGGCATTTGCCGTGAATCCATTCACCAGGACCGGAAGATGATGCTATCGACACGACTGGTCGCGCTGGCGGCGTTGCTGATCATGGGCGGGTGCGCGGTCGCTCCCCTGAAGGAGGCGAGCGATGGCACGGTCGACCGCCTGCAGGCGCGCGCGGCCGTGACGCTGGCCTGGCCTCCGGAGGCGGAGGCAGCGGGCGACGTGCCTGAAATTGCAGAGCCTCTGACGCTCGCGGCTGCGCTCGCGACCGCATTCGAGCGCAACCCGGACATCCGCCGCCAGTACGCGAAGCTCGGCATCGCGCACGGCGATCTGCAGGATGCGGCGCGCATCGCAAACCCGACCCTGTCGCTCGCCTGGCTGGACCCGAAAGGCGGGGGCCAGGACAAGACGACGCAGGGTATCTCCGCGAGTTTCACAGACTTGTTGTTGCTGCCGACGCGGCGGCGCCTGTCGGGTGCGGAGTTCCGGCGCGTGGAACTCGAGGTCGGCAACGCCCTGGTGACGCTCGCGCGGGAGGTGGAGTCCACGTGGTACGGGTACGTCGGAGATCAGCAGGTCGAAACCCTGCGTGCCGCGGTTGCGGACGCAGCCCGCCAGGAGGCGAACCTGGCGAAGCGCTACTTCGAGGCGGGCAACATCACGCGGCTCCAGCTCGACCGCCAGGTCGCCGTGGCGGCGCGCGCGGATATCGATGCCCTCCGGGCACGGTCGGACGCGGCTGCCAGCCGCGCGCAGTTCGCGAACCTGCTCGGACTCGCGGCGACGGGGAGCTGGCGCACGGTCGACCGGCTGTCGGCGCCGCCCGAGTCGGAACTTGCGGCGGGAACGCTGGCCGGGAACGCGCTCTCGCAGCGGCTCGATCTCGCGTCCGCCCGCGAGGAAGTGGCGGTTTTGGAGGATTCCCTGGGCGTAACCCGTGGCTGGCGGCTCCTCGGTTCCGTCGAGGCCGGCTACGAATGGGAGCGCGAGACGGACGGCACGAAACTGCGCGGGCCGAGGCTTGCGCTCGAGCTGCCGATCTTCAACCAGGGCCAGGGCGCCGTGGCGCGGGCGGAAGCGCGATTGCTCGATGCCCGCGCGCGCGCGGATGCGCTCGCCCTCGCCGTCGGGAATGAAGTGGCGACGGGCGTGGACCAGCTCAAGCTTGCGCGCGAGGTCAGCGAACGCTACCGGCTGGAGTGGCTGCCGGCCGCCACCTCGGCGGTCGAGCGCCAGCAGGAGCGATTCAACTTCATGCTGGTCGGCGCCTTCGACCTGATCCAGGCGAAGCGCGACCAGTACGACGCCTGGCAAGGCTACTTCGAGGCCGTCCGCGACTACTGGATCGCGCGCTCGGCGCTGCGCGCCGCGACCGGAGGGTTGCTGCCCGGCGACACGGACACGCTGCCGCCGGCCGCAGGCCCGGGCGACGTCCTGCCCGCGCCCGCGGTAGACGAGCCGCCCGCGCAGCCACACGAACATCATGGAGAGCATCAATCATGAACATCTCGCGACGCCGCTGGCTCGGGGCCGGCGGCCTGCTGCCGCTCGCGTTGCTCGCGGACCGCGCGGATGCGCAACCCCCGCCCGCGCGCGAGGAACCCGCAACCGCCCCGGGGCGCGGCTTCACGCCGGTCCGCACGCTGAACGGCTGGACGCTGCCCTACCGGATGGTGGGCGGCGTGAAGGAGTTCCACCTCGTCGCCGAGGAAGTCGAGCACGAGTTCGCGCCGGGATCGCGGGCGAAATGCTGGGGCTACAACGGCACGACGCCGGGGCCCACCATCGAGGCGGTCGAGGGCGATCGCGTGCGCATCCTCCTGACCAACCGACTGCCCGAGCACACGACGATCCACTGGCACGGGATCCTGCTGCCCTCCGGCATGGACGGCGTCGGCGGGCTGTCGCAGCCGCACATCCGGCCGGGCGAGACCTACGCCTACGAGTTCACGCTGCGGCAGCACGGCACGCACATGTACCACCCGCACGCCGACGAGATGGTGCAGCTCGCGGTCGGCATGATGGGCATGTTCATCATCCACCCGAAACAGGGCGAGCCCGCACGCATCGACCGCGACTACTGCTTCCTGCTGCACAACTGGGCGCTGCACCCGGGCACCTACCGCCCCGACCCCTCGATCATGACCGAGTTCGACCTGTGGACCTTCAACTCGAAGGTATTCCCCGCGATCGAGC
>Ga0105107_10002154_pt1 | contig 12923 bp, 11 predicted proteins | sample PPLLaktember2015_6_FD_79335 | JGI IMG/M metagenome (GOLD analysis project Ga0105107, IMG submission 79335) | Freshwater sediment microbial communities from Prairie Pothole Lake near Jamestown, North Dakota, USA - PPLs Lake P8 Core (1) Depth... | ecosystem: Environmental > Aquatic > Freshwater >... | reverse complement strand
ATCTATGAAGGTACATCGCAGCTACAGGTCGTCGCCGCCATCGGTTCGGTCATCAACGACATCATGCGCCCCCACTTTGAGCGGAAAGAAGCTCAAGAGTACCCGGGCGGGCTATCCCCGCTGGCGACATCTCTGAAGGATATCCGACAACTGTACAACGACAGCCTCCGCCTGGTGGTCGACCGTAAAGACACCAGTTTTCAGGATGTTGCTGCAAAGGATCTGGTCGAACTCTACGGATATCTCGTGATCGGCTATCTTCTTCTCGATGAGGCGGAGACCGATTCACGGAAGGTGTTCATCGCGAACCGCTACATCCTGGGTGCGCTCGCGCAAGCAAGACGCAACGCCGAGTGCATCAAGAACGGCATGTTCGCCGATCTTCTTCACGCGGAGACAATCCTGAACGTTTAAAGGAGGCGGTCTCAGTCCGGTCCCTTCACCCCCGCCTCCATCTCTTTCAGAAACGTGATTCCCGCCCGCACGAACGCCCGTCCGTCTGGACAGAGGTTGTGGAACATCCCCCGTTGGTAGGCAAAGTCATCCAGTCCTGAGTTATACCCCTCCAGCCCGATATAGCCATCAAAGCCGATTTCGCGGAGCGTGCTGAATATTTCTGTCCAGGGGAGGATTCCACCTCCGGGGACACCACGGTCGTTCTCACAGGCGTGAAGGCCGAACAGGCGTTTTCCGCACGTTCTCAGCGCGGCGGCGTAACTCCGGATTTCAGTGACGCTATGGTAGGTATCGAAAAGGATGCGGAGACCGGGATGATCTGCGAGATCGATCAACCGGGCAAGTTGCTCAGGTGTGTTGACGAGGTGTGTCCGGAAGTGGCTCATGGGTTCGAGGGCAATGACAACATTGCGGTTCGCGGCGTACTCCGCCAGTGCATGAAGCCCTTCCGCTGTCCAGCCGTACTCGCCGGAGGGGGGGCGGCGGCGCTTCACGACTCCCGGGTGTCCATACATGGCGCCGGCATAGGCGACAGCACCCAATTCCGATGCAGTGTCGACCTGCCGGCAATGCCATGAGAGCCCTTTGGCGCGATGTGCGGGATCATCGGCGGACAGGTCGCATTCCAGCGGCCACGCTCCCCCGGGTCCGATGATCAGTTCGATCCCCAGAGCTGACGCATGCCGGCCGGTCCGGCGGAAATTAAAGGGGACATCGTCACCCACGGAGAGCTCAAATATGCTCAAGTCGAGCTCTTTTGCCAAATCAAGCAGGTGGAGATCGTCGTCAGACCACCGGCTCGTGAAGAGATAACAGTGTGCACCGTATTTCATATTTGTTCCGTCACAACCACGATTCGTTAATAGATGAATCATAAAAAGGTAATGCCAGGTCGGGCCAGATGCAAGGATGGAAATCTTCCCAAATCTTTGGCTATATTGGGAAGACCAAGGTAAGATTTCCGGCCAACAAACGATATCTCCAAAGGAGGATTTATGATACGCACGCTACTCCTTGCCGCAATGATTACTACGGAAGCCACCTGGTGCATCCCGCAAGATACCCGCGGTGTCCCGGTCGGCGAAGGCACACTCGAACAGTGGTTGCCGGACCAATCCCCGCAGGAGATCGGGAAACGTGTGGCCCGGCGTTTCGTCGAAACCCCGCTGGCTTTCTCAGTCCGCGGCAAACCCGCAAACCATATCACCTACCCTGAAGTGTGCACCTGGTACGGTGCTCTGCAGTTCGCCCGGCTCACCGGGGATACGGCCTTGCAGAGTGCGCTCATCCGGCGATTCGAACCGCTCTTCGGCGAACGCAAAGACCTGGTCCCGCTGCCTGACCACGTTGACATGACCGTGTTTGCCGCAGTCCCGTTCGAGATTTTTATGCAGACCAATGATCGACGCTACCTCGATATGGGGCAGGTGATGGCTGACACGCAGTGGGCGGAGCCCTTTGGACAGAGGGCGAACGAAGAATCGTGGGATTATTATCGCAGTGGCCTCACATGGCAGACCCGGATGTGGATCGACGATATGTTCATGATCACCGCAGCACAGGCGCAGGCATATCGTGCAACCGGCGATCGCCGCTACATAGACCGGGCCGCGAAGGAAATGGTCGTGTATCTGGATTCACTGCAGAAGCCCAACGGGCTTTTCTATCATGCCCCCGATGTGCCGTTCTTTTGGGGGCGGGGAAACGGCTGGATGGCGGTGGGAATGAGCGAACTTCTCCGCTCTATGCCCCCGGTCAATCCCCATCGCCCGCGCATCATGGAGGGGTACCGGACTATGATGGCTTCGCTATTGAAGTATCAGGATACAGCGGGGATGTGGCGTCAACTGATCGACAAGCCGGAGAGCTGGCCGGAGACCTCCTGTTCGGCCATGTTCACATTCGCACTCGTGACCGGTGTCAGGAATGGTTGGCTGGACAGCAAGACCTATGGCCCGGCCGCGCGGAATGGATGGCTCGCGGTCATCGGCTATCTGAACGAAGATGCGGCAGTCAGGGAAGTGTGTGAGGGAACCGGCAAAAGGAACGATCTGCAGTACTACCTGGACCGCAGGCGCAATGTGGGAGACCTGCACGGGCAGGCACCGATACTCTGGTGCGCATCGGCTTTGCTGAGGTGAGGTGCAGTTGCCGCTGGTGCGATTGGATCCGTTTACTCTTGCTGCAGCAGCTGAAGCTGCCACAGGTCTGTGCTCCGGGTGCGCAGGAAGGGCCTCAACGCGAGGAGACCGGTCTGTCCGATGTTCTTACGCAAATAGTGGAGTTCATTCAGCTGGCTTGCAGCTTCTGGATCGCGGGGAACGCCGAATCCCGCCTCCTTCATGAGGAGCATTCCTTTGGCTTTGATAGCCAGTTCGCTCTGGACCCGTAACAGACAAAGCATGTCGGCAACAGTCTCCGACGGAAATCGGTCCTTCAATGAATGCAGATACTGGCCGATGGGGTTGTCTGCAAGCACGCCCGATGATATCATTTCCAGGACTTCACGATCGGTATCGAAGCCCGTTCCCAGCCACTCGCGTGTGGTGTTTTCGCTTTGCCGGAAGACGATGCTCACAATCACGGGGAACACAATGAGTATGAGCAGTGTGGAAATGAGCGGTGTCACAAAAAAATGATTATACAAGCCGTGCAGGAAGATCGCGAGCAAGAGCCCGGGAGCCGCAAGGAGAACCCGCCATCGGCCCGACCTGTCCAAAAGCGACTTCGTGGTAATCCCGACGATTGCTGTTGCCCCGCCGTGCATCAGTGCCGTTCCGAATCCCCGGATGACCCAGACCAACAAGTGCGCATCGGGTCGCAGCTGCACATAGTGGAGGTTTTCGAGGATGGCGAACCCGGTGCCGATTGCGAATCCCCGTATGGCAGCGTCCACCATAAAACCCACTTTATAGCCGCGAATCAGGTACAGCAGGAACACCGCCTTGGCGGTTTCCTCGATCACCGGTGCCACGTAGCGCGTTAATGCCACGGTGCCAATGCCCGTAAGTCGCAGGAGCAGCACGTTGATTCCATAGCACGCTGCAGCGACGGCACAGCCGGCAGCAATTGTCCAGACCACTGTCTGAGAACGTACCAGTTTGAAACTGTCGAGCAGTATCAAACCGACGAGGAAGAGAAGCACCGGCAGAAGTGCGACCGCCAGAGGGAGAAGCAGTTTGATCATCAGAGAATCTTGAGCGATATCATGAATTCCCTGGCGGTCCGCTGGTCCTTCTCGAGAGCAAGAGCATACCCCAGGGAGAACGTCGATGATAGGTTCGAGAAGATAACCAGCTTGAAGTCCAGCTGGGCACCGGCATTAGCGACAGTGCGCTGCAACGAGGAAAGTTGCGGGTTGGCGACAATCGCGCCCGTGAAGAGCGCAAGCCGTGCCCAGGTACAGTACAGGCCGGAGAACCCCAGACGCCGGAATCGCAGCGGCGGGAGCGTCCATTCAAGCATCCCCTTGAGGAACGTCGTCCCCCCAATCTCATTCAAAGTGGTGCCGGGAAAGCTCTCGACGTCGCGGTAGCGACGTACCTCGCGGAAGTCAACCCAGTTGTTCCCAAATCCACCGAAATAGAAATTGGCAAAGGGCTCCGTTTCGTCCTTGGGTGAATAGCCGATGGCGGTGCGCACCCAGACGGATGCGTGATCCCACGGGAGGGCGAAGCCCATATCCGCGGTTGCATGGAATTGTGGGAACCAGACAGACCGGACGATGAACGTGTAATTGCTCAGGGAAAGCTGGAGCCCTTTTTCGGCATCGACAGCGCCGAGAGAACGCAATGTGCGTGCGTACTTGACCTCCCCGCTGAACGTAAAGAACCGATCGTACGTCACTGCGATGTCTTGAGCATAAGGCAGGCGTTCCAATCCCCAGTATGCTCCCAGCCCGAGCGAGTAGTCCATCATCGTCGGGCGGTCGTCGAGCAGATGGTCGCCATAGTTGACCGACAAGGAATTCCCTTTCCGGCTCCGTTTCGTCGGTCCGAACAGGTCATAGAAATCAGCGGCATTGTAGCTTGCCCGGACTTTCCATTGCCAGTACTGATAATTGAATGTGGCGTGCAACCGTTCGATGTTGGCCAGACTCCTGTGCGGCGAGTACGACACGCTCAGATCGGCATTGTGCAGCAGGAGCGGGTCAAAGATGCTGGCACGCAATCCCCATGCTACTGCACTCTTGTACCCATGAACGATCGGGGCGAGTGAGCCAAGGCTCAGATGTGCCAACCCGCTGTATTCGCCCGAGGAGACCTCCAACGAATCGATGTTGATGTTGACCGGCGAAGGAGGGGGGAGCTTCCAGGCCTTGACTTCAGGATGTGTCTCGACCACCGACTGTCCGAGATACGCAATTGCGCTAAGGTCTTCACGCGGCCGGACGGCGATCATCACGGGTTGAAACCCGCGCGTCGAAAACCGGAATGCGGCAAAGGAATCGGCAGAGATCGGGACCGGCCGGAACAACCCCGTTTCGGCGTTGGTCAGCCACTCCATCTCTCTGCGCTCGCGATCGTAGCGCACGATATTGCTGACGCCGGTGTAGAACGTGGAGCCGTAAAGATACCGGCCATCCCCGGAGAAGACGAAATTGAGGGGTGCGGTGTTTTCGAATTCATGCAGAACATCGTAATTAATCCGCATGGTCAACAGGCTGTCGATCGGCAGCGTGATCAGTTGGTGACGTCCGGTGATCTCCGTCATGGAGGCGGCAAGGATTTTCCCGTCGGGGGAAATATCGGGATCATAAAGGTCGATGCCGTACTTTAGGGGCAGAATCTCCTGCCAGGAATCGTACGGCGGTGGTATCCGGACGAGCCGCGATATCCCATCGTGGTGCTGGATACCCCAGAGAGAACTGTCGCTCCGGTTGAAAGCGAGATCGCCGATTCGTGCATTGTGCAGAAGGGTCCGGTCCGCGCCGCTCCGCACATCGAGGACTCTCAGGTCCCTCCATCCCCGGGAATTCTTGGTGGTGTAGTAGAGCGCGTGGCGTGATTCTTCATAGGCTGTCGACGTGACATTGTAGAGCGAGGGCGTAGGAAGATCAGCGAGTGTGCGCTCATTCCCTGTGTCGATGTCGAGGGCGATAAAGTGCGCTGTCTCGCCCGGGTAGTTGACTGCAAGTACCAGCGTGCGGTCGGCGGAATCCAGGTGCGCCCTGGACACCGCCCCCAGCGCCGATGCGCTGATCGGGCGCTCCTCCGTGGCGGGATAACGCCTGAGGGAATCCAGGTTGGTTTTCTGCCAGTCATGCTCAAACCGGATCCAGTTCGACCATTCATCGTCGAGATCCCGCTCAAAAACGCGTTCAAACTGGGACGCGAAGTAGGCACTGCTGGTGTCAGACCGTGCGAACCAGTCAATCACCTTTTGTGGGCCGTATTGCCTGCCGAGGTAAGAGACGAACCGTGTTCCATAGAGATACGAATTTGCGCCGATTTGGAAATCGATGGTCGTGCCTTCGGACTCCAACCCGACAAAGTCGTAAAAGTACGCGCTGTCACGCACCATCGTACGGAATACCATTTCGTCATAGCCGTTGATTGTTCTTCCTATGCCGCCGGACATCCAGGTTTCCATGAAGACCGCAATGCCCTCGTGATACCACCGGGGTGAATATTTCCGCGGGGTGGTCAGATAGCTGTACAGCATGGAGAGGGGTTCTTCCGCCACAGGGAGGACCTTTCCCATGAAGAGCGCGCGGAAAAAGCGATCCGATGGTGCGGCCTTGTCCGTGGCCACGATGTGCGTAAGTTCGTGGTTGGTGACCCAGTTGAACCGTTCATTGGTGGGGGACGTCTCGTACGTGTTCTCGTAGGGTTCGATGCCCAGGATCATATAGTTGCGGGGGAGGCTAGTCGCTCCGGCATACCCATAATCGTCGTAGTCCTGCAGGAAGATCAAGACATCCTCGGACGGCTTGTAGTCGAAAAGCCGCCGGTGGAAGGCGATCGAATTCTCAAAACTTCGCGCAAGGTGCGGGACGATGAATGAGTGCTGTCGTGCATAATACACGAGCCGCATGTTCCTGGTCTGTAAGGTGTAGAAATCGGCTGCCGGCGCGAGCGATCTGCCGGCGAGGAGGAAAACCAGTACGGCCAAAGCTGGTGTGCGGAAGAATTGAAGTTGGCGCATCTCGCTTCCACATGGAGAAGCACGGAGGAGAGGGCGAGATCCCTCCTCCGTGCCCGACTTGTTGAGTATTGTGTGGATTGTCACTCCTGCGCAGGAGCGGTCTTCCCCTCGATCGCTGTCCTTTCCATTTCTGTCGTCCGCTCCGTGGAGAGCGTCCGCAAGAGTGCTTGCTTCGATTCGACCGGGAGTCGATCGTATGCCGATTTCTGCTGATCAATCGGGAGTTTTGCGAAGGCGAGTGTCTTCGCCTCAATCGGGATCGCGGAGTAGACGATCATCTTCTCGTTCATAGGCGCCTTGCCCACCATCGCATGCTGCTCTGCAAGCGGCGCCTTCAAGAATGTCTTCATGAGTGCATCGGGAGCCACTCTCTCGGCGAGGGCGACGGCGGCATCCACCGGCATGGTCTTCAGTGTAGCGAACTTTTCCGCCGGTGTCATTCCTTCGAAAATCTTGACGCGCTCGGCGATGGATTTGTTTTCGAACTGTACGGAGGAGAACTTTTCTGCCAGCGTGGCCTTTGCGGAAGCATCCAGCTTGGCGTACGCGGCGTTCAGCTCAGCAGCTCCGCTCCGAAGAGCGAGCGTCGATCGGTCAAGAACATCCATTTTAGAGAAGAAGGAGGTACGGCCGGCGGCGCTCATGCCCTCCAATGCTGTTCTAAGCGCTTCAGGAGCAGTGCGGTCGAGTATTGCGGATGCATGTTCGAATGAAAATCGCGCAAAGATCGCTTCCCGGGCCTCCAATGCCTGTTTGCTGACCAACTCAGTCTTCTCATCCACGGCGATGCGATCGAATGCTTCCACGTTCGCAGCCACTGCAGCACCTCCGCCGGCAGTTTCCTGTCCTGCAAGCTGGACGTCACCTTCGCTTATCTGTTCTGATCTGTACTTCGTGGCCGCCCCGATAGTTCCCGTTGCATCGTCAGCCGGAGTGGGGGGATAGAAAAACGAGAAATAGACGACAGCAAGAATGGCAACCAAGGCACTACCTACGAGCCACGGCGTCTTCTTGCTTTTCGGCAGTTTGTTCACGGAACTCTCCATTGCAGCCTCCTGTGATTGGTTGAAATAGCTCTCTGGGATACTTGCGGCAGATCCATGGAAAATACGTCCATGCTACCTGCGAGTTCTAAAAAGTTTCACTCTTTCGATTCCGCGGCGCCCCCACCTGCCTCAAAGAGATCATGCTCGTACACGGATACCCCGTTTTCAAAGAGAGTCACCCGGACAGGTTCTTCCTTGTGCGATGCCGGAGGACCCAAAACAATGCGCAGATCGTTGATCTGATTCCCTCGGACAATCACTCGCCCGGGAATGAATTCCAGAGTGGTTTGTGCAAATTCCGGCCGGCTCATGAAACGGACAGTTCTTGACCCGATATCAATCTGAAAACGTGCATCTACTGGTCGGGCGCAGTCGAGTTGAACGGCCATTGCCTCCAATGTTCCCTCGTTGAACGTTGCAATCCTGCCCTTTGCGGCAGAGGTGACGATGGCATGTGTCGTCCAGAGGGTTTCGTCGGCGTTTCGCGCAAACAGGGACCCCGCCACGTCCTGCTCACTCATGTCGCTCGGCTGGACCGAGCTGAGCACCAATGCAAGAGAGACACCTCCCAGAGCAATCCCCCCGACGAAAGCGTACACCAGCCGCAGGTCTCTCAGTGGGAAAAGAACCCGGTCGAGGGATTCTTTGATCCTGCGTGGCTGCTGTTTAGTGGTCTGCTGAACTTCGATCGCACGCCGGATTGCAGGTCTGAGGGTTGGAGGCGGCTCCGCCAAAGGGCTCTCTGTGCATAGCCGCAAAAGACTGTGCAGGTCCGCGCGGAGGGCCCTTGCATCTTCGTCCTTCGCGAGGAGCGAATCGAGTGCGCGTTTTTCCCTTTCGGTCAGGATACCGTCAATTTCCCTATTCAGGAGTTCTCTCAGCTTTCTATTGCTCATGGAATCGTAGCCCCTTCTTCACCAGCACTGTCCGCAGCTGCAACCGTGCAGAAAACAGCCTGGACTTCACCTTCTTCTCTGAAATCCCGAGAATTGCTCCAATTTCTTCGTACGTCAATTCCTCAAAATGCCTCAGGACTAAAACTGCGCGCTGTTTTACGTCCAACTCCAAAAGCCCGGTCCTCAAAATCGCCTCCGCGTCTTCCCGTTCTTCAGTTTCTTCCGGACCCGGTTCACCGGAAGCCATTTGGTCGCTCAGCCGTGCATGTTTCCTGGTGTGTTCCAGATGATCCAGCGCCCCGTTGACCAGAATCCGGTAGACCCAGCTGAAGAACTTGTACTTTGGAATAAATGTCGGCAGACGCTCATAAGCTTTTACGAATGCTTCCTGGGTGACTTCTTCAGCAGCATCGAAATCTCCGGTCATGCGTAGCGCCACATTGAACATCGTCTTCTGGTACCTGCCGACAAGTTCGTCGAACGCTTTCGTGTCACCGCTCATGCACCGTTGGACGAGTTCTCTGTCGTGGCTATCGGCATCTTTCATAAGTACCCGGCAAGGGTCAAAAAGTTGGTCCTATTCACTATCCTCGATTGGAAATACCAGGTCAAACCGCGCGATTTTGAATACATCCCGGACAAATTTGGTCATTTTGACCAAAATGAGCGTTTGGCCGGAGCCGGTCAATCTTTTTTGTGCCTTGAGAAGCACACCCAAACCAGCGCTCGAGATGTACTCCAGATCCTGGAAATTGACCCGGCTCGTCGTCATAACCCGGTCAAAAACAGCACTGGCGACCTCGATTTGTGAAGCATCAAACCTGCCCGCGAGCACTATTTCGCCGTCGTCCTGTACTGTAACCGTAAGCATGCTAGGTCTCCAGTGTTTTGCTGAATGAGATCGTGCTCCGTCTGTCGGAGTACGAGTAGGTGAGGTTTTCCACCAGCTGCTTTACGAGGTGAATGCCCAGCCCGCCAACTCCGCGACGTTCCAGGGGAAGAGATGTATCGACTTCAGACGTGCCGGTAATGTCGAAGGGTTCGACGTCCGCGTCCACCAAGGTGACCACAAGCGTGTTGCCGTTTCTCGTGACGCTGATATTGACATCCTGCCTGCCGCCGCGGGCGTGGCGGATGATATTCGTGAAGAGTTCCTCAACAGCCAGTGTGAGTGCAGAGGCGCTGTCACGGTCTGCATGGTACGTCATGAGACTCGTTTCCATGAACTCGAATACACTCTGGAGGGCATCCATATCTCTGCGAAACGATCGTTCCATGGGGGCATCGTCTCTCACGTGGGGAGCCGCTTGACGACGACGAGGGTGATGTCGTCGTGTTGTGGTGCGTTGCCTGTGTGCTGCTTCACCGCTGCAATGATGCGCTCGATGATGGCCGGGGCTGATGCGCGCCGGCAATCAGAGAGGAGAGACTCCAGACGTGACTGGCCATACTGTTGTTCCGCTATGTCCATAGCCTCCGTGACTCCATCGGAGAACACCACGAGCACGTCATCGGGCTGAAGTGTAATGGTTTCTTCCTCAAACGGGAAATTGTCGATAATGCTGAGCGGTGCTCCTCCGGTAGAGAGCCGGCTCGGCTCGGTGGCGTTGGTGTAGAGGTAGGGATATTCGTGCCCGGCGTTGACATACGTGAGCGTATGGGTAGCGGCATCCAGGACGGCGTAAAAGAGCGTCACGAATTTCTCCGGGCTGGTGCTCTGCAAAAGCAGTTTGTTCGCCCGTTGAATGCAGAGCTGTGGTGGGGCATTGATAGAACTCTGGCTCCGCAGAGTTGCCTGCACATTGGCCATAAGTAATGAGGCGGGGAGCCCTTTTCCGGAAACGTCACCAAGGCATATGCCGAGGCGTTGCCCTTCGATAGGAACGAAGTCGAAATAGTCGCCCCCCACGTCCTGTGCCGGGATCGTGCGCCCTGCAATATCGTATCCCGGCACATCTGGAAACACCCGTGGGAGGAGATCCGCCTGGATCCGTGCCGCGAGCCGGATTTCTTCCTTCATGCGCAGGAGGGTCTGTTCCGACTCATAGAGCCGGGCATTCTCGATCACCTGTGCCGACTGGCCTGCAATGATTGCCAGAAGGCGCTGGTCATCCTCGGTGAATCCGGCCTCGGTCTTCTTGTTGTAGACCGTCAGGACACCGCGCACTTCGCCTTTGACCATGAGGGGAACGCACAGCAGCGACTTGACAGAATCGTCCCATCGTACACCTTGAAAGCGCGGATCCTCCCGCGGCCTATTCAGGGTTATGGGCATCCGGTGCAGCTGCATCCAGCCGAGCAGGCTCTCGTTGAAATGGTACGGCTGTCCGGCAGCCGAACGAACCATGGTGCGCACCAGGGTCTTCATGGGCTCATCAGCCTTCCGGTCGACCATGGTGATGACACCTTGTTCCGCCTGGATCGCACGCACGGACCGGTGAATAATGGTCCGCATGATCTCCTGGGAATTGGTCATGCCGCCAATGGCTCGTGCCAGGTCATTGAGAGTCGAGAGTTCCTCTACCGCGTGCCGGAGACGGCGGTTCTCATCCTCGATGACAGGCACCGGTCTCTGTTTGGGGATATCTGGATTCATAGGGCGATTCTCCGTCAGTACAGGCGGCCGTCCGCCATCTGATCTACATTGTGAATTGCACAGATGTTCTCATTCGGGAGGCCGGACGCGCTCCGCGCTTCACGCACGAGAGTCACATCACGCCGTGTAGACCCCCAGCCGTGTCAGTACACTGCGCATCACGTCAGGCTTGTCAGTAACAACACCGTTGACCCCCGCTACGATGGAATGGTACAATTGCGCAGGATCGTTGATCGTCCAGTGGAGTACGGTCGTGAGCATGCTCTGACGGTTGTAGTCGCGATCGCGGGTGGCTTCGATGATTTCCTCCAGATCCCCGGACCGGAACCGTGTGCCGATCGATACGATGGTATTCCCCATATCCCGCGCGACTGCAAGGGGATTCTTCTTGATCCCGAACATCGCCGCGAAACTCCCGGCGGCGTCATAGGCGAATTCGCACCGTTCTTCCCCCGACTGCCGGAGCCCATCCTTGAGGCTCTCGAGTACGCTCCGGCTCGCGTTGGCCACGACGAGCCGCTCGGGGAGCACGGGATAGCGTCGCAATGCCGCACCCAGCGTGGCCCCGTACACTTCGTAGCGCTTCCGGTCATCTTCATCCCAGAAGGGGTTTTTCACATCGAAAAAGAGCAGCTTCAGGCGTTGCACTTCGCCCGACACGAATGTCAGGAATTCACCGAGATCCGGAATGGGGTACTCTGCGCCTTTGACGTGATGATATTTGTACCAGTGCCTGACCTGGTCGATGTTCAGCTTCAGAATATCAAACGATTGGCCGGACCACATGCGCCTCCGGCGTGCAATCCGGTAATCCCCATCCTTCAACTCCTTGATCAGTGCGGTCTCACCGTCAAATTCAGGTGACACAAGCTCGTACGGAAAATCCTCGAACATGATCCGCGTGCTGTCGGGACTGGCATCGTGAAAAACGACGATCCGTTTGTCTTTGGTGAGACAGAGGTCGAACTCGAGTCCGTTCGCCCCAAGGTTTAGTGCTTCCCGGAATGATGCTATGGTGTTTTCGGGGAACCGGTACGGCGCCCCGCGATGGCCGATGACGTACAAACGCCGCAAGGGTACTCTCAGCAGCAAGGGGGATTCCGGAGACGTCGAGACGCTCACGTCATCGTCTCTGAAGAACTCGTTCGTCTCGTATCCGTCGTCCCACCCTGAATCCCAGACCGGGATGCGGGCCGGGCAGTAGACAGGAAGCATGTGAGGCTGGATCTCGCTCGGATAGTGAAGCGCGTTGGTTGCCTTCGAGAAATTGCGCTTGTCAAAGGAGACGCGAAGGAAGTGATCCGAACTCACCCGATAACGGCGGTTGGTGGAGTAGAACAATCGACGCACCGGATCCGGAGTCAGGGTCAACAGGTCCTCCGGATCCTCCGGACCATCCGGATCGATCTCTGCGAGCTGCACCTCAATGCCGTCGAAGACAGGATAACCCGTCCAGTCTTCAGCGGTATCGGTGACGGGATCATAAAGGACGACCTTGACGTAGAGGGGCTTCATTATGCTCACAGGCTCCGTTTCCAAAAATCCAGCATGGTGGTATACAGGTGTGTCCGCGCCGCGAGGTCGGAGATGCCGTGCATCCGCATGGGGTACACCATCAGTTCAAACAACTTTCTCGCTTTGATCAGTTCGTCGATAAACGCCCATGCATTCTGGATGTGGACATTGTCATCGTGCGTGCCATGAACGATCATGAGGTGTCCGTGCAAATCCTTTGCATACTTCAGGAGCGATACCGCCTCGTATCCTTCCTTATTCTCGGCT
>Ga0105107_10002153_pt1 | contig 12925 bp, 7 predicted proteins | sample PPLLaktember2015_6_FD_79335 | JGI IMG/M metagenome (GOLD analysis project Ga0105107, IMG submission 79335) | Freshwater sediment microbial communities from Prairie Pothole Lake near Jamestown, North Dakota, USA - PPLs Lake P8 Core (1) Depth... | ecosystem: Environmental > Aquatic > Freshwater >... | reverse complement strand
GGAACCCAGGGGCTCGATGCGAGATCTCGAAACGCAGCCCCTGGGTTCCGGGTCTACGGCGCTGCGCGCCTTCGCCCGGAATGACAGCGGTGGGGCTGCCTGACGTGCGCGCGATACCACCACTTTTCGGGTCCCTCCGAAGCAATCTTCCTAACGATTCCAAAGCGCGAAGAAAAATCTCCCGCAAACTTATCCGACACCTCTCTCAGCGGCCGCATACTGCGCACGCCCTGACGGAGGGAGGTCTTGGAGACGTCCGAAACCCAGGACGTCAGGGCGTTGGTCGGCGTGGCGGTCGAGGCAGCAGGCGGAGGCCTGTTGAGCAAGCCAGTTGCAGCCGTGAACCTGTTCTGAGGCTGGACTTCAGGCAGGGGCTCGCTGCGAGGCGAAACGAACCTCGACATGCATTGCTTCCGGGGAGTGAAACCGGAGGGCCCGGGATGGTTTCGGCCCATCCTGCACGCGGAACCGGCAAGACGGGCTTGGAGCTAAGGCCTCAGGAGGGCGGTCCCTCACTGGTGAGCCCGGGAACTCCTCTGCCTCCGCCGGGAAAAACGACCGATCCGGGGCGCGTGAAGACGCGCATCAGCCAGCTCGTTCGCAAGGATGGGTTGGCACAGGCACTACCCACGGCGCTGACCCACGCGCCCCGCTCCCTCATTGGAGGGAGAGAACTACGGCATCCCGCAGGGCATCCGAGCCCGTGCGAAAGCGGAATCACACCCCAAAATATGTTCTTGAAACGTTCTTTTCGCTTTGCTACGAGACTATCCCCTTGAGACAGGTATGCGATTTTAGCGCCTATTAGTCGGCGGGGACCAAGATGGCGAGGGGAGGCTCGACGGTCGCCTTGGGTCTATTTTCGACGGAAAGGCCGATCACTAGGAGGGCAATCATTGCGAGGATTGCGATGGTGCCGCCCTCAAGCACTCGAAAGTGGCGCGCCTTCTCTGCTTTGTCTCCCGAATGGCGGAGGGCGAGGTAAGCCATCATCCCGCCGACTAGGCACGAAAGCAGACCTGCGGCGGGAACTGAAACGTCGGCGGCGGCACTCTCACTCAGTACTTGAAGCGGTGACGAAAGCTGAGCTGGCTGAAGCGGCCGCCGGCAGCGATATTCCGGACGATTTTGTACGAGAGCTTGTCAAAGCGAGAGAGTTGAAAGCGGATCTGGAAGTCCGCGAGGCCGAACTCGCAGAACGTGAATCAGATCTTGAGAGCTCTGCGTCTCTGACCGCAGCGCTAGCCAAGGCAGGCAATCCAGCTGGGGAAATCCGTAAGTTGGCGGCCGATGGCCATCGGTTTCGGGAAGCGCTCGCCAACGTACCGGAAGCCATCCAACCGCGCGATCCTTTCGAAGGACTGTCAGATGTGATGGCGGTTCTTGGGGCCGCTCAAGACAGCGCGCTGGAGCCCGCTGAACTCCCAGATCTTGTTCGAGAAGTGGGGCAGTCAAGAAGGGATATCTCGACGCTGCGCGGTCAGATTGCCAAATTGCGTTCCGATCTGGCCGGCGTCGGCAAGGGAGGTGACTTTCCGCCGTGCTGGGTCACTGAGGACGGGCGGGTCGAATTCCTTTTCAATGTCACCCTGCGAGCGGACGGTCAGCTAGTCGTCGTAGACAGCACGCCCGCCTACCGCATTCCCGATCGCGATGCGTTGGGGGTTGGCGCTTCGCTGTTTGTTGGCAGTCAGGCGAAAGGACAGTTCCTCCAGCTGACCAAACCTATCTATGACTACTCCGTCTCCCACGATTGCCGCTTCTTTGTCCGGATCACGGACGCGACAAGGGATGAACAGAAGACGCTCTTCAAGGATCTCCTTCGCACGGTGGAGTCGCATTTCTATAAGGTGCTGACCTCGTGATCACCGGCCTCGACGATAGTCTGGAACGGCTTCGTATTGCCATTCGGGCTCGGGTTGAGGAGCTGTCTCTCGATGACCGCAATGACCCAGGACCAGGCGATATAACGGCTGGCTCGGCGCCGGGGCCCAGATCCGAAGGATTCTTGCAGGCCCTTTTTCGCTGGCTTCCCTTTGGCGAAAAATGAACTCGGCCAGCGACGTTTGCCTCCTCCTGATCGTGCGCTCGGCCTAAGCCGCGGTCACCGCATTCGACCCGGCCGCAATCGCCAGCTTGGCGCGCGTCGAGAGCTTGCCGTCCGGGACCGAGACCTTGTCCAGGATCTGGACCGAGGTTTCCCAACGTTCCGGCGTCACGTCGCAGATCATGTAGCCGCGCTGCCGGTTGACGAATTTGAGCTGCGGATTGTTCGATAGCATCAGCTTGTCGTTGTCGGACAGATCCTGGCCGTCGCCGCCGGAGGTGATCGAGGTTGACGTGAATTCGACGCCGACCGGTTTCTTGCCCGGACTGCGCCCGTCAAGGTGGAGTTCTCCGGCATAGTTGACGTGTTCATCGCCGGTTAGGACGACCACATTGGGGATGCGAGCGTCGGCCACATGCTTCAGCACACGCCCGCGCGGCGTGCGATAGCCCGCCCAGCTGTCCGTGTTGGCGCGATAAGCATCGCCGGGATCGCGGTCGAGGTCCATCATCACGACCTGCTGCGCCAGCACATTCCAGCGCGCCTTCGAGGCGGAGAGGCCCTGTTTCAGCCAGGCCTCCTGCGCACCGCCAAGGAACTGCGGCGCCGAGGCGAGGTCAGCGCTGGTGCAGGGCTTGTTGCGGTCGGTGCAGACCTGATCGGAGCGGTATTGCCGCGTATCGAGCAGGTTGAGGTCGAGCAGGTTGCCGAACGCCTGACGCCGGTAGAGCAGCATGTCCGCGCCTTTGGGCAGCGAGCTGCGGCGCAGCGGCATATGTTCGTAGTAGGCCTGCACGGCGGCCTGACGGCGGAAGCGGAACAGCTCGGGCGCGTTGCCGTTCTCGTCCCACTCCGAGGCCCAGTTGTTGTCGGTCTCATGATCGTCCCACACTGGGAACCACGCTGCGGCAGCGTGCGCGGCTTGCAGGTTGGCATCGCCCTTATAGAGGGCGTAGCGCCGCCGGTAGTCGTCGACGCTGAAAATCTCGCCGGGCAGATGGCGGCGGGAGACAAGCGCCGGGGGTGTGTTGGGTCCGGCAGGACCGCCCCCGTTTTCGTAGATGTAGTCGCCGTAGCAGAAGACGAAGTCAGGGTCCTCGGCGGCGAGGTTCTTATAGGCGGTAAAGAGTCCGGACTCATAATGCTGGCAGCCGGCGATCCCGAACCTGACCTGGTTGACCGCAGCGCCAGCGGCGGGGGTCGTCTTGGCCTTGCCAACCGGGCTTTGGGCGCCGCCGGCACGAAAGCGATACCAGTAAGGCCGGGAAGGCGAGAGGCCAGCCACTTCAACGTGGACCGCGTGCGCCAGGAAAGGCGAGGCTGCCGCCTTGCCCGATTGAACGATCGTCGCGAACTTGTCGTCGGAGGCGACTTCCCATTCGACCTCGACGGGACGCGTGTCCATGCCGAAGCCGATCTCGAACGGCTTGGGCGCAAGCCGCGTCCAAATCACGAATCCATTCGGTGAGGGGTCACCGGCGGCGATGCCGAGCTTGAATGGATCGTCCGAGAACGAGACTTGGGCGAACGCTTCGCGGGAGACCAGGGGAACGGCGACCAGAGCGCCAGCCGCTGCGCCGAAGGTCTTGATCAGCGACCTGCGCGTATGTTCAAGCCGCTCGTCGTGTTTCCCGACCATCGTCCGCCTCCCTGTTGTGACGGTTCGGTATCGCTGCGAGATGACAATGGCATGACGGGGCGACATGCGCCCGCCCGATCGAAAGGCCATTGTGCTCCAGCCTAGCAGATCCTGCGCATCGCCACATTTGAAATGGAGGCCTCAGGGAACAACGCGAAACTGGCCGTCTGGGGCCGGTCAAGGCTCGTTCCTGTGCGGCTAGAGCACTTCGACCCGCACCGCCTCGGTTGGAGATTTGGCGCTTCGTCTAAACCGGCAACGCTTGCGGCCTCGCGCCCGAGCGCCAGCGGGTCGAATGGCGCTTTCCAGGAACGTCACCCAAGTGTTCTTGTCCCTGTCTGGCGTGATGCGGCCAGCTCCCCACGTGTCGGCGTAGTAGTCTATTGTTCCGTCTTCCATGTCCCCCTCCAGCTCAGCTTACTATCTACATTGCGCGTTGATGATCGTAACGTCCGCGGTCGCGAGACCTGAATCGCTGCGCAAAGTAAGCTGCGCTTGCGGCATACCTGACAACCTGGAACGCAACTGCGCGTTCGGGAACTTGACGACTAATGCCTCGCCCTGCTTCTTGATGTTTGTGGTGCTGGCTGTCGCGAGACCAGCGGTCATTTTGTCATCCAGATTCTTGCCCTCAATCGTGAACGTGGGAGCAGGATCACAAATTGAGATCGACTTTGGCGTCACCGACGAGATGCTTGGCTTCTTCGAGGTGTCCTCGGCCGGCCTTGCGGGCGCCTTCGGCTTGGCGCAGTCTTCGCCGGCGTTCGTGATTTCAAGCGTGCTCGCAGCAACGCCGTAGGGCGTCAGCACCGACACTTGCGCCCGCGCGGTTTTTACCGTTTGAGTCTCGTCTCGGCGGCCCCCCGCAAGAGCAGGGGCGGGTGCGGTCGTTTCGAGTGTATCGAGCGCTGGAAATTTCGCCACGGGTAGCTCAACCATCACGCCGTTCATATCGGGCAGCACGCTCACCTTAGCGTCGTCGAAATACGCGCCGCCTATGATGACGTTGGTGGCGCGCCAGATGTTGTCGCCCCAGATCTGGAGGCGCGTGTTCGTCGCGCACTCTGAGATCTTCTTCGGCGACAATCCCTGAACGACGGGACGTCTGATCACCTGTAGGTTCTTGGACGACAGGATCGCGTTCGTAAGTCCAGCCATGTCGGCTGACGTCGGCTCCAACGCTACCCGAATGTTGCCTTTCGACGCCTTGTCGGCGTCGAGGACCGACTGAGCATTCTTCCAGTCTGGCGACCAAGCCGTGAAGGTTTCCAGATCGAGATAGGGCCACCAGCCGGGCACGGAAAGATCGACGTAGAGTTCGTGCGCCGCCGGCCGGTGCGAAAGCGACAACTTCTTGCCATTGGGGTCCATGGTAACCCGCGGACCCAATAGCCAGCCAAATGCCGGGTTAGGGCCAGATTGAACAGGCGCCGCCGTCTGGGCTGCGTCGATTCCAGCCTTTTCCGTTGGCTTTACGACCTCGGCGCCCGCCTCCGCGAAGGCGACAACAATCGGCGCACGCTCGAGGGCGTCCGCCTTGCCCATCGCGCTGCGGGTGAACCCTACATTGCCCGCTGCCCCAATCCCAGATTGAGGGAAGCTCGCGGTAATCGCCGACGCAAGATTGATCGCGTCGGCAGCGCGGCTCACCGTCGAAATCTTCTGCGTCTGCTCTCTCGGGCCAAGCTGATAGAGCGCCACATGCTGTTGCGTTTGTGAGGCGATGAAGGATTTGAAAGCGGTCGGCGCGCCGGCAAACGTCCTTTGGCGATCCTTGCAGGCGGCGGACCTGTTGAGCACGGCGAGCAATTCATCGGCCTGTTGCTTGGCCTGAGAAAGCCGCTCGTCGTCAAAATCGGCAAGCGCAACGTCAATCTCATCGCGTTGCAAGGCAAGCCGCAATTCCAGCGACGCCGTACGGATCGGCAGCCAATAGGCCTGGAAGTCTCGGGCCAGCCGCACGGTCCGGTCGAGCGACATACCATTGGTCATCACCAGCACGGAGCCGTTGCGAAGGCCGCAAGAGCCGTCGAGCACGACAGCTTGATCGGCAACGTCGAGTTTGTCCGCCGCTGCGCTCAAATTCTCAACGACCGCAGTGTTGGTGCGCAGAATGTCCACAAGCTGCGCAATATTGGACAGGCCGCCCGAGTAAGCCTCGCCCGGCGGCATGGCTACGGCGTAGTAGCGGCAACTGGTGCGTTCGCGCGGCGCGGATTGTAGGCCGGCGCACTGACGTGTATCGGCCGGTTTTGCACCGGGCTGCGGCACTCCCCAATAGACAATGTCGAAGAACCCGCCGATTGAAGCGAGTGTTTGGAGGCGAGGATCGACACCTGCCGCCGTTCCGCTTTTTCCGCTCGGATCCCTTCGGTTAAGACTGTAATTTGCATGGGACAGCCAGCGGAAGTAGAGCGCATCGAGCGCTTTGGCATCTTGCCCGAACGAAGCAGGTTTTACCTCCATTCGCAGCATTCCAAATGTGTCCATGTAGGCCTTGGATGGCGGGAACACTGTGGCGTCGAGTTGAAGGCGAATAAGGGCGGCGCCGTTGGCGTCGTGCATTTCGTCCAGGCTGGCCGCATTGATCGCCGATTTAATCAGATCGCGATAAGCGGCGCGCTCCAGAAACTCGTCGATCGGGCTCGTCTTTGCAGTGGCGACCCCAGCGGGCGTCTTGCTGCCTGCGTTGAGGCCGGCGGCCAGATTTGCTTCAAGCCTGGAAATCAGCGCCGTGAGCTGATTCACAGCGGCGGCGGCTGTTGTGGACGTGACATCTCCTACGGTTCCCACGCTCGGCAAGGCCGTCGTTGAAGGCTCCGTTTGCGCAGCCATCTTGGCGCGGAAGAGGTCAGCGTCGCGTTTCAACTGGTCGAGCTGCCACTGAAGCTGCAGCGTGTTGATTTCCTGTTGGATGCCGGTTGTCTCAACGTCACGCTGGTAGTTGAGCGCCGCAGCGGGGTCAAAGGACAGACCAAGCGCTGCCGTGAACGCGCTGATCGTCTCTAGCTCCCGTACGAGTTCCGGCTCAAATGGTTTGTTCACGCTGTCTTTCAACAAACCGTTCAAATAGACAGTCTCGAGCTTGCGCTCGTTGATCAGCGCCTCGCGGCGATAGAGCTTGGGATCCGTGAACCGAATTACGCCGCCGCGCTGCTCTGCGCCATAATCAATGCTCGCAACATCGAGCGCATAGGGGGTTGAGCAGCTAGCGGCAGCTAGCGCCGCGAATGGAATTGTGGCTGCCCATTGCTTTAGCCTCGACATATTAGGTCCCCCTGCGCGCTGGCAAGACATACAAAACGCCAGCCGCCTGCAGGGGCGAGTTCGCATCGATCTTGGCGGACTCAACCGTCGCGCAACTGCAACAGGCCAGCGACGCAACAATAGCTAATCGGATGTTTGACATCGATTTCCCCACTAATACCCCATCACGCGGGCAAGATGGGCCCGTTCGGAAAGGAGCTTCGCCAAGTCTTCGTTTGGTGCGGTCTCTTTGAGCGCAGGACGAGCCAACTTTTCAGCGCTGGAGATCGGGCCAATCTTTCCCATCCGTTCGCGCGCGTCCTTGATGAAGAACCGCCAAATCAACTCTTGGGCGTAGGGCTCGATCGCGGCGTCGGCTTCCTTCTCCGCCAGCGGGTCCTTCGCACCCGCCAGGCGGCCCAGGATTTCGATGGCCGGGACGAAGTCGCGGGGGCTCACTTCTGCTTTGGCGAGGACTGGCGCAAGACGAGCCTTGGTCACGTCAAACTCCAGAACGGTCTGTGCGTCCACGACACCCGCGCCCAGCCCCCCGGCGCCGCGCCAGATTGGGGGCGGGGTGAGGTTGTAGACGACTGCGCGCAGGAACAGCTCCTGCACCGTAAGTCCTGCGGTGCGCGCGATGTCGCGGAGCTTCAGCCGGCCGCCGTGCTTGGCGAGGAAGAGGGCTGCGACCCCAGATGTGAGGGAGCACGCCAGCGTCGTTCCGTTGCATAGGGCGACGCCGGCATCGCTGTCCGTCTGGTTGTTCTTGCGCGCCGCCCAGACGTTCTTTCCCGGCGCGCTAACGGTCACGGCCGGACCGCGCGCGGTCCACTCCCAGGGGCGGAGATCCTGATCCACCGCCGCGACAGCCACGCAGAGCCGGTCGGCCGAGTAAGCGGCAGGAAACACCACCCAAGGCCAGACATTGCCGGCGGCGCAGACGATGATCAGGCCTTCCTCGACAGCCTCCCGCATGGCCTTTTGCACGGACGCCGAGTGGGTAATGCCGCCCAGGCACATCGTGATGACGTCGCATCCGGCCTTGATGGCGTGCCGGATGGCGGCGGGAATGCGCTTCTGGTTCAAGTCGATGACTGACCTTATGGCGCGGATCGGGACGATTCTGCAGTCGGGCGCGACGCCGGTGATCTGGCCTGGCTCCGATGCCTGATCGCCCACTAGGCCGCCTCGGCTGGTCATGACGCTTGCGCCATAGGCGCCGTGCCCAGGGTGAGGAAAAAAGACATCGCGCGAGAAGCGGTCGGATGCGTCCCGTGGCGTGTTGGTTTCAATCAGGTTGAGCTGATCGTTTAGCTCATAGATGTCTTGCAGTTCGGTGTGCGTGGAATGGCCGGTGTCGATCTGGGCGACCTTTACGCCTTGGCCGCGCGTCGTGGTCCACGCCTTGTCAGCTTCGATCGCGTTCGGCGCCCAGCCCTTGAGAAGGCCGGGCGAGGCGGTGCGAAAGACGTCTCGCGCCAAGGTCTCCAGCTTGGCCGCGTCGAGCTCGTTGCCATAGGTGAGCCCTTCCTGAAGACAGGGATTGGCTTCAAGCGCGCTAAGGCTCGCCGCCAGCCGGCGCGCAAACTCGAAGACTTCGGCCTCCCGGCCGCTTGGGCTCGCGTCCGGGAGGGTCAGGAAGAAATAGCGATCCGGCTCTCCGGCCGCAGAGAACGCTTCCTTGAGTTCGATCCGCGCGGCGCTCAATCGACGACGGATCTGGTTGAAGAGCTCTGCCTCCCGTCGCGGCTGCGCGAAGACAAGCTCGATGACCAGGGCATCCTCGGAGTCGGGCTCTTGCGCCGTCTTCAGGGTCCCGAACACCGCATCCAACTCGCTCATGGCCAGCCAATCTCCCCAGCATCAGCGGCTACGCGCCGGAAAGGCCGCCGCGTGATGCAGTTGGTCCATGCTGCAAGAAGGGCAGGGTTGAGTCTGTAACCAATATCACGTTACCTCCTGCTGGTCGTCGATGGGGGAGAGCTAGAGTGGCGGTCGATCTGAGAGTCCACTGGGCGGTCGAGCGTGAGCGCGGCAGGCGTTAGCGCGCATGCCCGTCTCGCCGCCGCTCAACGAACGCCGCATTGTTACCGTCCTGTCCGTCGATATCGTCGGGTCGACCCGACTCGTGGCGGGCCTCGACCCTGATGATGCGCAAATTCTGCTCGACTCGGTATTTGTACGAATCCAGCAGGCCGTTGGCGCGCGGGCGGGTTCGATCGTCGCCTTTTCCGGCGATGGCGCCGTGGTTGTCTTCGGATGGCCCGAATCCAGCGAGCATCACGCCGACAACGCCTGCCTGGCGGCATGGGACATACAGGCCGTGGCGAGCGCAATCGGCGCGGCGCACCCATCCATTCAGCTACGGGTCGGACTCGCGTCTGGACTTGTGTTGGTCCGCAAGATCGAGGTCGGCTTCGTTTCGCGATTCGATGTGATCGGCGACACCGTGCACCGAGCGGCTGCGTTGCAGAAGTGCGCTCCTGTTGGCGGAACGCTTGTCTGCGAGAGCACGCGCGGTCTTTCCACGCTGCTGCTTTCGGTCGAGCCCAAGGACCTGGATCTTGGACTTCGCACCGGACCGGTGCGGGGCTTTGCGCTGAAAGAAGCGCCTAGGGAATCGCCGAGCGCGCTGCTCGAGGTGCGGCACAAATATCCCGTCGTCGGCCGGGAGCGGGAACTCGACCTGCTCCGTGGTCTCGTTCGCCATGATGGCGAGATGCCCGGCGCACTGTCCTGCATCGCCGAACCGGGACTGGGGAAAAGCCGTCTGGCCGCAGCCGCATCCCAGTTCGCGGCCGAGCGAGATCGGGCGGTCATCATTCACGAGATCCGTGAACTTGAACGCACAACGCCCTTCTCCGGCGCGCGCGCGCTTGTCCTGGCCGCCCTTGGTGCAGAACCTGTCTCGTCAAAAGACACGGTGGCGCATGCCTTCGATCGCGCAGGAGGGCTCCGGGAGGACCGTTCGGCGACGCTGGCTGTTTTCGACAGTTCACTGGCGGCTCAGGAGCGGCAAAGACATGAACCCGCATCGCAAACCCGCATCGCGCGGGCGCTGGCGCAGATCCTGGCGCGGGCGTCCCTGGCGTGCCCGAGCCTCATCATTCTGGAAGATCTGCACAATCTCGATCCCGAAAGCAGGCAAGTGCTGTCCTTCCTCATGCGTGAGGCGACCAACCATCCGCTGGCGCTGTTCCTGACCGGCCGACCCGAAGCGCGTGACTTGGCCGAGGCCGTCGCGCCGAACCTCCTGCTCCTTGAACCGCTTGCAGATGAAGCCATCGGGCAACTGCTGGGTCTTGCCGACGACAAGACCCAGCTGACCGGCGGCGCGAAAGGCGAGATCATCAAGCGGGCAGCCGGCAACCCGTTCCTGCTGACGCAATTCATCGAGGAACCCGGATTCTTTTCGCAGGAGCGAGACAATTCATCCCTGCCTCGATCCGTCGAGTCTCTGGTCCATGCGCGGCTCGACCGTCTGGGGCCGGCGGCGCGCCGGCTTGCTCAATCTTTGAGCCTGCTTGGCGAAAGCGTCGAAGCCGACGTCGCCTTGGCGGCAGCCGGCCCAGACGCCAATCCCGGCTCGGCCGCAATGGCGGAGCTTGAGAAGCTGGCCTTCCTGCATTTGCCAGCGGCCGGGACGATCAGGTTTCGCCATGCCCTGATCGCAGCGGCCTGCGCCTCGAGCGTCGGTCGCGTGCGGCGGCGCGAGGTTCATGGCGCGGCCGTTGACGCGTTGTCCGCGCGCGAGGCGGACCTGCCCAACCTCTATCCCCGTTTAGCCTATCACGCGGTAGAAGGGGGCCGGGACGACAGGGCAATCGATTTCTACTGGCTGGCCGCACGACGCGCGCGCAGCCTGACCGCCAGCCAGTCGCTAATGGCGATGTTCCCGCAGGCGTTGGCCTGCTGCGAGCGCCTCGGCGGGCAGGGCGAAGCGCGGTTTGTGGATCTGGTGCTGCTGGCCTTCGAGACGTTCCACGTGCAGGGAGAGATCGACCGGATCGAGCCGCATCTGGAGCGCGCCGCAGAGTTTGCCGAACGTCAGGGGCGGCGCGACAAGGTCTGCGTCGCGCGCTGCCATCAGGGCATTGCTGCCTGGTATCACGGGCGGTTTGCGGACGGCGAGCGCATCATGGTCTCGGCGTTCGAGGAGGCCAAGGCGCTGGACCACCTGCCGCTGCGGTTCGCCGCGCAGTTCATCCTGGCGCAGCAGCTGCACAATCAGGCGCGCATCGACGAAGCGTTCGTACTGATCCGCGAGCTTTGCGACATACTGGTCGGCGATCTTGAGCTGGCTCGCCTCGGCGCGATGGGACTGCCGGCCTCGATCGCTCATTCCCACGCGGGTTATTACATACTTGAGCAGGGACGTTGTGGCGAAGCAGAGACGTATCTGCACAAGGGGCTCTCCATCGCGCAGCGGGGTTCCGACCCCTATTCGGAATCGTTGGCGAGGATTGGCCTGGGTCGGTGCCTCTTGCTGATGGGGCGCAACGCCGAGGCGTTTGAATGCCTCCTCAGCGGCGAGGCGCTGATCGAGCGGCAGGGCTTCGATCCGGCGCTCCTCAATATCGCCGGGCTTCTCGCAACAACGCTGTCGCGGCTTGGGCGTCCGCAGGAAGCGGTCGCGCGAGCTGAAGCACGACTGGCGCAGGGTCTGCTCGATCGCACGGGAAGCTATGAGCGCCACTATTTCTGGTGCGGGTATGGCGAAGCGCTGGTCGTGAGCGGTCGGCACGAGGAAGGCCTGTCCAGGATCGACGCAGCGATCGCGATCGGCCGGTCGACCTCGAACCCCTGCATCCTGATCCAGAGCCTGTCATTGAAGGCCATCATGCTAGACACCCTCGCGCGCGATGCGGAGGTTGCCCGTCTGCTGACGTCTGAGATCAGACAGTTGGAGCAGCGCCATGGCCTGCTGGCGCCAACCCGCGCTTTCAGCCCGGCGTGAACGCGCCAAACCGCCCCTTCAGGCTCGAAGCAATGCCGAGCATCTTTTTCAGCTCGCCCGTCGGCCCCGGAACCCTCCGAAGTCCCGGCAGCTTGGAGGCGGCGCGCATGCAACTCACCAGCGTGAAGAGCGCGATGCGGTCGCGCCCCCAGCAGAATCGCGCTCTCGGATGGCTCTGCGCCGCATCCTGCACGCCAAACATCAGGTACCGCTCACGTTCTCGTCGCGCGCCGCCCGGCAGGGGCGGGGTGAGCGAAAACGTCGCCGGGCTGTCGAAAGCGTCGTCGTCGAGATTGGCGCCCCCCACCAGCGCGGCGACCCACTGACCGAACTGGATCCGGGCGCCGCTCGGCAGCGGTTCGACGAGTTCTTTCTCGCAAAGCCTCATCACCAAGGGGAGGGCCGGGCTCAAGCGGTTGATCTCGTAGACCAGGTGTTCGACGCCGCTGTTGCGGTCGTTCTCGGGGGAACGCTCGTCGAGAAGCGGAACGAGCGATGATAGGTCAATTCCGAAACGGAAGCTCGCGTCCATCAGGATTCCAAAAGCCGCGGGAATAATCGCACTGGCCGTGAGAGCAAGCTCGAACACCAGCGCACGTACATAGTCGTAATACTGCTCCGCCGTGATGGCGTGTGCGTCCAGGACGTCCTGCTCAATCTCGACGAATCGCGACAGCAGCGTTGGCGGAGGGTTCGGTCGACGCTCGCGCGCGCGGGCAATCAGCGCATCGATATGCAGAAGTGCCTCACCCGCCGCCTGCTGGCCCAGAGCCATGACCGCCTTCTGCAGCTTGTAGTCGGCGACGAGGTTGAGGCCGACCAGGAACGACCATACCTTGAGCGTCACGAGCCCAGGATTTTCGTCCGCCTCGCCCGCGTGCGCTGCAAGCCAGTCCGGGTGCACCTGTCCCACATGCGGCCGCCCGAATGGGATTGCCATCGCAAGCTCGGTAAGGTGCCCTGGCGCCGCCACGCCGAACAGATCGGTGACCACGCGGAATGTCGTATCGGCCGCGAAGTCGCGGACCAGATC
>Ga0105107_10002152_pt1 | contig 12933 bp, 9 predicted proteins | sample PPLLaktember2015_6_FD_79335 | JGI IMG/M metagenome (GOLD analysis project Ga0105107, IMG submission 79335) | Freshwater sediment microbial communities from Prairie Pothole Lake near Jamestown, North Dakota, USA - PPLs Lake P8 Core (1) Depth... | ecosystem: Environmental > Aquatic > Freshwater >... | reverse complement strand
GGTGACGAACTCGTCGAGCGAGCGCGTCCGGATCGACCCATCGTCGTCCGGGAATGCTACGACGACCGCGGGGTGGAACAATGTCCGCCAGCGACCGATCGTCGGCCCGGCGTAGAGCCCGATGTAGTCGGCCATCAGCCGGTCGACGGCGGCGCGCGCCGGTTCGGTAGGGGAATCCGCGGCGGCGGGCGCCGCGTGAACCCAGGCCATGGCGATCATCGCGAACAGCAACGACATCCTGGTGCGGGCAGTTGTGCGCATGGCGGTTCCTCCTTCAAGGTCACTTCGATCCCCAGATTCTTTTCATCCCGCTTCCGAGTCGCCGGGCAGCGACGGGCGCCAGTTGAAGTGTGCGCAGCCTCTCCTGGAGGGTTGGCGCCTGGGCCCAGGCTCGACTGGCGAAGTGAAGCGCTTCCTTCCACCAACCCTCCAATATGAGACCGCGCGCGCTTCGTCGGTATGCAAGCGAGAGCGCCGAGTCGAGCTGTTCAGCCGGAAGCCGGTCGCGGACGGTGACGATGAACCGCTCGAAAACATGGACGTAATCAGAATAGGTACGTGCAGACGCTGACAGGCCGTCGTGACCACGCATTGCAGTTACCAAGGCGAGCTCGATGACGCCGATTTTCCAGTTGCGCGCCACTCGCAAGTGAAAGTCCAGGTCTTCGCCGGTAGCGAGACTCGTGTCAAAGCCGCCGATGGTATCGAACACTTCCCTGCGAAACATCACAGACGCCGGCACCAGGACTGGATCGAGCAAGACCCATTCGAGGACGTCACCGTCCTCTGGAATTGCGGTCCGGCGATGCAGGACGTCGATCTGGCGTCCGTGTTTGTCAACGCGGATGACATCGCAAATGACCATCCCGTATCCAGGATGATCATCGAGCCAGGCCATCTGAAGTCGGGTCTTGTCCGGATGCCACCGGTCGTCGCTGTCCAGCAATGTGAGATACTGACCGTTGGCCATGGCAAGCCCGCGATTGCGCGCCGCCGAGACACCGGCATTCTCCTGCCATACATACTGTATGTGATTGCCAAATGCTTGCGTCAAAGCCGCTTCAGTGCCATCGGACGACCCGTCGTCAATTACGATCACTTCATCGACCGGCTGCGTCTGGGCCAATACTGATCGAATCGCCTCGATCACCAGGTCACGGCGATCGAACGTTGCAATGACTACCGATATGAGTGGCGCCTTCACAATTTATCTCCGCCGAAAGCGGCTAGAATCAGAAGGGCCGTGCTTCAGAAACCTTCACGAAAAACCGGCGGACGCGCGTTGCATAGTGTTGCCCTGAAGGAGTGGCTGTACCGATCCGGCATCCTGACTCTTTACCACAGGATCAGGAACCGGAAAACATTGACTGTCATCATGTTCCACCGCGTCCTGGATCCTGCCGATCCGCGCTGGACAACCTGCGATCCCGACTACACGATTTCGGCTAATCTCTTTCGCCAATGCCTGGAACTATTCGTCAAACACTACACGATAGTGAGTCTCGATGATGTCCTGAGCGCGAACGAGCGCGCCAAGCTACTTCCGCCGCGGTCAATGCTGCTCACATTCGATGACGGATGGCAGGATAATTTCGAGTACGCCCTGCCGATTCTGAAGCGCATGAGACTGCCGGCGGTGCTCTTTGTCGTGGCAGAAGCGGTCAACCGATCGTCTGCTTACTTTCAGGAACAACTTGTAGCTGCATGGCGCCGGGGATCACTTGGAGCGAAGGAAGTGAGATCGATGTCCGAATTGGCCGGCATCGCCCTTGCGCCGTCGGCCGACACGGCGGACATCGCAGTTCTTCGGCGCCTCGTATCTGCGCTGGAGTCGCTGGATTCCGGGAAGCGACGTGAAATTCTCGATCAATTCCATTTCATTCTCAGCGACAACGAGCGTTACAACCTTTCGACGGGTGAACTGCAAGAGATGTTGCGAGCCGGGATCAGAATCGGGGCCCATGGCATGACACACACGCCGCTAACGCGTGTGGCCTCGGTCCAGGACGAAATCCTGCAGGCAAGAAATCGATTGTCCAGCTTGCTAAACGAATCGCCAGATTCGATCGATACGCTCTCGTGTCCGCACGGCAAATACGACGCCTCGGTCGTACGCAGCGCACTCCAGGCAGGCTGCAAGCTGATATTCACGAGCCGTCCGGCACTGAATTCGGCGCTACCCGCCCCTTCGCACCTGCTGGCCCGCGTTGGTTTCGAGGCATCGGAAATCTCCGACGACAACGATCAACTCGTTGCCGCCCGGCTCGTCACAAGTCTCTTCCGACGACCGATCGCACGGCTCGCGTAGCAAGGACCTGCCCGCCTGTCACTTGCTGCCACCCGCTCCCTTGTCGGTGACACTGCACGCACTATCCACGGTGAACATGGCCGGTGTGCCGCCGATGTCAACGCCGCTCTCCCCGCCGATAGATAAGCGACAAGACGCCCCGGTCTTGCTGCCCTGAACGCGAATTTTCCCCCGGCCCACCGATGTGTACGGCAAGAAGACATGGAGAGCCGGCGACGCAGGCGCGACGTATGACATCGAGTCGCCGACGGCTGGAACCGCCACCACCCATGAAGCACCCGCGCGCTCCACCGACCACGCTGTGCCACCACGGGCGCCAAGGTCAATCGGCTCGCTGAGCTCCTGTCGCAGGGGCGTGGCTTCGATAAGGTGCAGCGCGTGTGCCTGCGGTCCGGCAAGCACTGCCGAGATTTCGCTGACAGCAATCCTCGCGGCATCGCAGTTGCCGCGCGTGTACTGTTCAGTGAAGCAGCTGCCCCTCTGAAGCTTGCGTGAGGAGACTTTGATTTCCGATGCCAACAGGCGTCGGATATAAGCCATCGAATTTCCAACACGGCCGCTGGCCGTAGCGGCAGCCAGCTCAAGCCCGGCCAGGGAACGAAATCTCAGGTGCAGTGACTGAACAGGCGTGCGCCCTTTCGACCGATCCAGTACAAACAATAGCGCTGATTCCGCTCCTTCGGCATCTCGGTAAGGAATCAGCACCAGGTCCCGGTAGGCCACGGGAATGTCGCTCGGCGTCTCCTGGATGCGGTACTGATCGGCGTAGTCGCATCGCACGGCGACGATTCCACTTTCTGGCGTTCTGATCCACCGAAATCCGGTCTTGCGCCCCCAGAATGCCTGGCTCGGGAGATATTCTGCCGGAAGATTCTCCGACACGACAGTCGGAGCATTGCTCGTGAGACTGGACAGTGTCCCGTAGGGGGACGGGTCGACAATGAGATCATCGCTGCCCCTCGACAGCACGAAGCTGCCGGCGTTCGCATGAGTATGATCAACATCGATGGACCCCGAACACGGGGTCACGAACCAGATCGCACGCGGTGACCAGCTCGAGCGCGCATAAAGAATCGAGGTTCCCCGGGCAAGATAGGTCTTCGGTGATCCCTCACGCGGAAAATCCGCCGGTGTGATACGCGCGGCTTCGGCCAGGGCCGAAAACAGCTGGAACTCGGGCTGCTCGCCCAGCAAGCCGAGTCGCAACAGCTCCGCCATCGCCCATTGCTTGGCCTCAAGCGACGCCGGTCCCGCCACCACGGCGGCCAGGGTGTCCCGCCGGACGGGCAAGTAGGCATCCTCTCGGTCCGCATCGCCTACCGCATACGTGCTGTCTCCGGGCGGCGTCAGACCATAAATGTGCCGTATCACGATCTCCCGGAGCCAAGGGCCTACCGGCTCAATGTTCACTGCATATGGCGCAACGGCGCGTGCTGCAAGCGCGTATTCCGCCACGCTCAGCGGAGCGTACTGCCATCCCTCTCCCCAGTCTCCCCCGCGTAACACGCCATCGGTCATCGCCGGAAGCAGGTCCTTTTCAAAGAGCGAGTCGACGACGTGGCGCCACAGTTTCGCGCCGTCGTCGCCCGCCTCCCCGCCTTGTGCAACCGCGATCAGCGTCGCTGCAAAGAAGTAGCCAGCGTTATAGTTTGTTCCCGGTGACCTGGCCCGATACCCATTGGCGACATACCATCCCGTCCACGCCTTGAATCGGCTGCGGGCAAGGGCCAGCAGCGCCGCATCGACACCCGGCGCATCGTGCAGCCAGTCGTACGCCAGGGCGGTGTAGGGTCCGTGCGCGCGCATCGCATAACCGCTGTCTCGGCTCGCGGCGCTGTCCCCGCCTTTGCCGTCGCCGACGACTTGTAGATCATTCAGCAAGGCGCGGAAATACCGGATTGCCGTGCGTGCAGCGCCCTCGCTGCCCGTTGCTTTCCATGCCACCAGACAAGTCTGAAGGTATTGCGCCCAATCCAAACCCATATAGCCGTCGCGAGCGAACGATCCTGGCGACGATTCGATTTCCCTGCATCGCCTGACTGCCGCGGACACTGCGGTGCCACTCTTGCGCGCCAGATCCCGCAGGTTCGCCTGGGTCTGCTCGTCGAGAAACAACCGCGGATGGGGACCGGATGGCTCAGACTGTGCTGCGGCCGGAAACGCCGAAATCAGCGCCGGTTGGCTCAGCAGGGCGAGCACGCACCATCGAATCAGGCTCGTCATAACCGAACTCCTGTCAGCGCTCATTCGTCTTCATCAGCACTGGTGACGTACCATGCCGCGTCGCGTGGAGAAGTCGATTCGGGACCAAAGTACGAGAAAAACGGGCGGAGACTGCGCTCCGAAAAGCCCGCCGCCTCGAAGACGCGGATGATATTCGCAGACCCGCCAAATTCGACGGACACCGCAGAGCAGCCGGCCCTGCTCGCCTCGCGCAACAGCAGCATCACGATTGCCGGATCGATTGCGTCGTAGCCTCCGCCGGTCCAGAAATCCCTGACCACCAGACTCCCGCCATCGTCTTCGCATGCAAACCACGCAGTCAGTCGGCCTTCGCCAGCCTCGACATTGAGGTACCTGAATGCCTTTCCCGGCATTCGATCAAACCGCCACCGCAGGAAACTCGTGTCACGGACAAGTATCGGCCCACGTCCGTGCGGCGCTACTTCCCAGAGATCATCGACTCGCGGGTCGACTTCGGTACTCCACAGCGCCTTGAAAGTTCCCCGCTTCGGAGACCGCACAGCGTCCCATACAGTCATCATCAGGTCGAGCGGGCGCGCGAGAAGAGCCGCCGCCCAACCTGGAAGGTGGCGCCGCAAATACTCGCCCGAACGCAGCACGCGCACGAAGCGCTGGACGTCGAGCGCCCTCGAATAGCCGACCCGCGTAAACACCGGCACCGCCCGCGGATTCGGGAATCCGTAAAGTGCTGCCAGGTCGCCTGGCACCGCTTGCTGCAACGAGCGCTGCAGCAGTAGCGCTGGAAACAGCGAGCGATGCTCCGGCACGACCGCAAGGTCCACCAGGACCCCGACGCGAACGCCACGACCGTTCCAGGTGGCACGACGGGGTCCTGCCGCTGCAACGCCTACGCGCCTTCCCGTAGCCACGTGACGAAGTAGTGACACTACGGGGCTCCCCGCTTCACTCCCAATGTAAAACCAGTCGTACTTGGCAGCCTGGCTCGCCACGTTGCCGAGAGTTCCTCTCCAAATAGACAGGATGTCTTCGCGGTCACGAACCAGGTTTGCAGGCTCACAACGATATCCGGAGGACTTACCCGTAGAAGCCGCGGACAACGTCAATCTCCAGGCAGCTGATCAATCGGCTTTACAAAGAGCGGCGCCAGATGCAGGTAACGGGATGCACGGCGCTTGGCCTCGATGTCGGCGAAAACGAACGAGGCCTGCTGCTCACTCACCTCCAGCACTTTCGCCAGTTCACTCGCCGCTCTCCTGTGATTGTGTGCCCACAGCGCCAGGTCCATTGAGCGGTACGGCAAGGCGAAATAGAACTCATCCTGTCCCTGCGGGAGGCTGTACGTGTCGGTCGTCGGCTCTGCATCGCAGACTGCTTGCGGCAGCTCGAGGAAGCGCGCCATCGCGTAGACCTGAGTCTTGTACAGGTGCGCGATGGGCTTGACGTCCGCTGCCCCATCCCCATTTTTCACGAAGAATCCCTGGTCGTACTCGAGCCTGTTCGGCGTGCCAACGACGGCAAAATTCAGCCGGTCTGCATGAAAATACTCCAGGGTCTTCCGGATGCGCTGTTTGAAATTGGTCGCCGCAACTATCTGCAGGTAGTCGACCAGGTCCAATCGCCGCTCGACCCGCTGACCGTCTGGTGACTGAGCCACGATGCGGAAGTGATTTATCTGGCCGGTCAGTCCTCCCGCGATTACGATCTTCATCCCCCAGTTGTCCTGGTACTCTGGTACCGCCCGCCGCACGGCTTCGTCGCGCCAGCGATAGCACCCGATTGCATCAAGTGTTGGCCCGATGTTCATGGTGAGGGCCGGAATCCCGAGACATTCCGAAAGCGCCTGGGCGCGCATCGCGCTTTGATCCGACGAGTCTCTTTCCGGAAGAATCAGTGCTTGTACACGCTGACTTCCCAGGGCCCTCACCGCAAGCGCGGCACAAACCGAACTGTCGATGCCTCCCGAAATCGCCACGACGAGCCCGCGCTTTCGAAGCACACGACTCACGAGCTCGCGAAGTTTCGCGCTGATATCGTCTGCTTCGGCCTGGCAATCGATGTCAAGGACACTCCAGGACAACTCAGTCACGACTCCTCCCGCTTTACTGCAGCCTCGACCAATGCACGACGTTGTAACTTGCCCGAAGCGGTCTTGGGAAGCGCTTCGACGAACGCGACATGTTTCGGAATCTTGTACGACGCCAGCCTGGCGCGACAATGAGCCTGGACCGACATGGCGTCGACGCTACTGACGTCAGATCGAACAATGAAAGCCTTGATAATCTGGCCGAGAAGTTCGTCGTCAATGCCGACTACTGCCACTTCTGCGACCCCCGGAAGTTCTGCAATTGCCTCTTCCACATCCTTCGGGTAAATCCGGTGTGCCCCGACCTTGATCATATCGGTGCGGCGCCCCTCCAGAAAAAGAAAGCCGTCGGCATCGATGCGACCCATGTCGCCCGTTTTCAGCCAGCCGTCGATCAAGACCTGAGAAGTCTGCGCCTCGTCACGCCAGTACCCCAGCATGACGTTGTCACCGCGTGCCCACACCTCGCCAATCCGGTCGGTGCCGACAGGCTCCCGCCCCTCGGACCGGATCTCGATTTCCACGCCCGGTATCGCTCTCCCGACCGACCCGATCTTGCGGCTCAGCATTCCCGGCGGCAGCCAGGTCAAACGCGCAGTTGCCTCGGTCTGCCCGTACATCACGAACAAGCGAGCATGCGGTAAAGCTGCAAGGAGCCGCCGGGTGGTGGCGACCGACATCGGCCCACCGGCCTGTGTGATGTAGCGCAGGGAGCTGAGGTCGTGGCGACCGACATCGACCCTGGACAACAACAGCGCGAACGTCGAAGGTACTCCGGAGAATCCGCTCACGCGTTCACGAGCAATTGTCTCGACGACAGCATGCGGAAAAACCATGTTGAGCTCGAGAGCGATTCGTCCGCCCGCCGCCAGGTGCGTATTCAGCACCGAGTTTCCGTAAGCGTAGTAGAAGGGGAGCGTCGAAACGACGCTGTCGGAAGCCGACAATTCCAGATACTGGACAATCGAGGCCGCGTTGCTGGCGAGATTCCGGTGACTGAGAGTGACTCCTTTCGGATTGCCGGTCGTCCCGGAAGTGAAGAGAATCATCGCCGGGCTGTCATCGGCCTCAAGTGGGCTCACCACTGCGATCGGTCGCGTACGAGCCGCAATCACCTCGTTCCAGTCAGGCGCTGATGTCTGGTCCGTCTTGTCGCCCACAACCACGCGAAGCGACGGAGCGTCCATCGTGTCGAGCAGGGATTCGATGTCCGCATTGCCGGCTTCATGAATGAGCGCTGCAGGGTCGCAGTGCCGCAGCCACGGGGCCAGCTCCCTGGGCCTCGCTTGCGCATTCAAAGGAACGGCAATGCCGCCGGCCATCCAGGTGCCGTAGCACGCAACCACCGCCTCGGGGCAGTTCGCCAGGATGATTGCTGCCCGATCCCCTGCCTTGAAGCCGGATTGTTTCAGCCAATCCGCAAACGACAATACTTCCTGCCACAACTGCCCGTAGGAGCAGTTTCGCGAGCCAAGCGTAACGGCGATGCGCTCCGGATCCGACTGTGCGTGCGCCCGAACGATGTCAGGCAGGGATCGCGGCACTGCTACCCCTTACTCACACTCTTGCGATGAACGTAGGCAATGATCTTCTCAACCGAATCCAGGTTGTCAGGGATCATTTCCTCTTCGTCGACCTTGATCTGGAAAGTCTCCTCAATGAACATGATCAGTTCGAGCACACCGGTTGAATCGATCGCACCACTGGCAATCAGGGATCCTTCATTCGATAGGGATCCCTCATCCTCCGAGAAAAGAAAATTCTTGAGTATGAAATTCCTGACCTGCTGTAATTCATCCATCACTTTAATCCGTCCAATTCGGCGGGACTGACCCCATCGATTGATTGCGCCTGACGAAAAGCTCGTCGATCACCATCGTCGACAGAATTCCAACGAATGCCTGGTTGTCTGCGAACCCCACGGCGCGACCCGCTCGACATTTGTCCACCAGTCGGCCGACGCTGGAAGCGTCGAAATAGCCGGCCGATCTGATGCGCTGCGCTGACAACAGGTCTTCCACGTAGTCGAGGGCCTGTCCGCCTTGGAAGAAGCACTTGCTATCCGGCGCCCTGTACGGCTGTTTTCCGCGTTGGAGTATTTCGTCGGGGAGTAGTCCACGGAATGCCAGCCGCAAGATGTGCTTTTCCTGGAGCACACGAAGCTTGAGGCGTGATGGCAATCGTGCCGCGTACTCCACCACCCGATGATCGAGATAGGGGAAGCGACCCTCAACCGAATTCGCCATCGCCACGCGATCCCCTTGGGACGACAGGAGGTACCCCGCAAGCAGCGTTTTCGCTTCTACGTACTGGTCGCGACCAAGCGGCGACCATTGCGCCACTCGCGCCGGCAGCTGGGAGTCCATCCAGGACAGGGGATCCCATTTAGAAGTCGCCGATCGCCACTCATCCGATAGAAAGTTGCAGGCCCTTCTCGAGGTATTCCAGCGTGGCACGTGAGCAAAAATCGGCCTTGCAATGAACTCCATCCCTTGCGAAAAAAACGTTTTGGCAAATGCGGCACTGGCAACCGGTGAGCTAGCCAGGTAAGGATACAGGCGTCGCAGCAGAGACGATCGCATCTTCGAATCCGGCTGCCGGGCGCAGAACCGCCTGATCTTCGCTTCCTTGAAGATGTCATACCCCGCAAAGACCTCGTCAGCCCCCTCGCCGGTCAGAACCACCTTGTAGCCTTCTGCGCGTACCCTTGCCGACAGCAGCATCAACGGAACCGGGCCGGTGCGCACCAGAGGTGTTTCAGCGTGATACACCAGACGCGGGAAGGCCCGGCCGATATCGAGATTCTCGCACCGAACGGTCGTGTGATCAGTGCGCAGATAGTCGACCATCGCGCGCTGATGTTCGCTTTCGTCGAATTCAGAGTCCTCGAAGGCGATGGAAAAGGTCCTCAGCGGCGCCGACGTAAAGCTGCGAATCAGGCTTACGATCCCCGAGGAATCCAGCCCGCCGCTCAGGTATGCGCCCACCGGGACATCGGCGCGAAGCTGGAGTCGCACGGAATCGATAAGCAACTCGCGTAATTCCGCGGCGATCGCGTCAACATCCGGCTCAGGATCCTCCGATTCATCAGCAAAGTCCCAGTCCCAGAAGCGTTGAATCTGGACCGGCTGCCCTTCCCTGAACTCGAGCACTGTGCCCGCAGGCAAGCTTTCGACCCCTTGGAATGCCGTCGCGGGGTCCACTGGTGACCAGAATGTCAGTGCCTGGGTGACTCCGAAGGGATCCAGTCGCCCGATCTCCGGCAACGCGGCAAGCAGCGCCTTGATCTCCGACGCAAACCAGATGCGACCACGCACCACGGAATAGAACATCGGACGAATGCCGACCCGGTCGCGCGCCAGAATGAGTCGACGCAAGCGCGCATCCCACAGCGCGATTGCGAACTGGCCGTTCAAGCGTTGCACAAACTCAAGACCATGGTCTTCGTACAAGTGAACGATCACCTCGGTATCGGACCGGGTCGAGAATCGGTGACCCGCCCGTTCCAGCTCGGCCCGGAGCTCGACGAAATTGAAAATCTCACCGTTGAAAATGACCGTAACGGAGCCGTCCTCGTTGCTGATTGGCTGGTCTCCGGTCTGAAGGTCGATAATGGCAAGCCTCGCATGCGCGAACGCGATCCCTGAATCGTAGAAAAAGCCGTACCCATCGGGGCCACGATGATGGAGTGTCTCAATCATCGACCGCATGACCGTCTTGATCGAGTCATCATTGGCGAATCGGCCCGCGGTTCCAGCAATCCCGCACACTTCACGATCTCCTAGTCACGCCCGCGTGAAGACTCGAGGGCTTCGACACAGGCAGCAAGCGTCTGCCGCGCCACTTCATCCCAGCTTCGTGAATGGCGCTTCGCCAGTTCAGCCTCGTCCCAGTCGCGACTCACCGCCTCAAGAATGCCGCGCGCAAGTGCTGCGGGATCCCGGGGCGGTACCAGAATGGAACATGATTCATCGGCGATCTCGACGACGCCGCCGACGGGCGTTGCGACGAACGGCCGGCCGCAAGCCAACGCCTCCACCAACACGTTGGGGTGGCCCTCGGAGTAGCTCGGCAAGACCACCACATCCGCCGCCGTCATCCAATTCGACACGGCGAGCGGATCCATGGCACCCAGAAGTGCTATGTCGTTTGACCCCGTACCACCGGTCGCTTCTTCGATTTCGGCCCGCATCGGTCCATCTCCGATGAAAGCAAGTCGCAGCGCTTCGCGTGACCGACGCATGATAGTCATGGCCTCGAGCAGCTCACGCAGGCCTTTTTCCGGTACCAGTCGCCCGACGTATAAGAGAAGCGTGGCTTCTGGCGCCACGCCGAGTTCGCTGCGTGCCGCCAGCTTGCTGCGAAGATGGAAGATACGCGAGTCACAGCCGTTCGGAATCACCCTGATCCTGTCTGCCCTGGCTCCGTCCCGCGTGATCGCGATTCGCTCCAGATCCCTGCTTACGACAAGGAGCCGGTCGGCCTCGCGCACGACTTTCCGTACCATGCAACGGCTGATCGGGTCTCGCGTCCGGAGGTCGGAGCCTCTTGCGCCAGCCACAAGCGGAATCTTCAGCCGACGCGCAACCGCCAGGGCGCCGTAGGCGTCCGGATAAAGCCAGTAAGAGAGAACGACGTCAGGGCGAGCGTTCTCGATCTCGCTTTCGAGGGCGCGCGCGCAGAGCCATCCATTCAAGGGCCGTGAGATTATCGGCAGGACCGAAAACGTTACATATGTGACGGGAACGCCTGCATCGAGCCCTTCCGGCGCTGCATGGTAGACGTAGCTGCGCGGCCGGAATCGCAATGGATACGACGCCACGGGCGATAGGACGGTGACGCTGGTGATTCGAGCCAGGTGCAGGATGGTCTGGTATACGCCTCGGCCGCGCTGCAAGTCGCCCGGCAGAGGGAACTGTGATGTGACGACCAGAACACGCATCTGTGTTGAAGCATTAACCTCGAAATACCGACGCGGGATTGTATCTGTCAATGAATTGCCCGGTGTAATATTGCGATCGGTCTCCTGCGACTTCCCCGGTTTCCTCCACTCATGAACATCGGTCACCAAGCCGCCGCGGGTGCGATGTGGACCATCGGCCTGGGTCTCGCGAGCCGGCTCGTTGGCTTGGTCGGCACGGTCATCGTCACGCACTATCTCTCCCCGGCGGTCATGGGAGAAGTTGCGGCGGCTACCGTGCTTGCGTTTACCGCCAACTGGATGACGGCCTGGGGCTTCAATCAATACGTAATTGTCAGGGGAGACGAGGGACACGAGGCGGTCTTCCACGTCACTGTACTGCACCTGTTTTTCGGCTTTGCCGCGCTGCTCCTGGTCTTGCTGGCGGGAAGCAGTCTGAGCGACTTCCTGAATGCCCCCAATCTCGGCGCATACCTGCCAGGCATGGTGGTCGCCGTCGCCATCAGGCGTCTGACATCGATACCTGACAAGCTCTTGATGAGGCAAATGCGGTTTCGCACGGTTGCAATTGCGACGGCAACTGGCGAAATCGTTTATGTCTGCACCGCGGTACTGCTGGTGGTGAATACGGGTCTGGGAGGTTTTGCAATCGTCGCGGCTAACATCGTGCAGGCAATGGTGGTGTCTGCAATCGAAATCACCGCACAAGGCCTGCGCACATGGCTGACGCCGGTGCCATGGAGCTGGAAGCGAGTTCGCGACATTCTCCGCTTCGGAACGCCGCTGGGCCTCGAGTCGCTTTTGTTTGAGGCGTCACGCTACTGGGACAAGCTCGCATTTTCGCGGCTGTTTGGACCCCATACGATGGGTATGTACAGCATTGCCTACAACCTTGCCGACTTACCAGCCAGCTATGTCGGAGAACACGTAGCCTCCGTTCTCTTCCCAACCCTCGTTCGGAGCGAGGTCTCCAGTCGCCCGCGACTTTTTTGTCGGGCATTCGGCTTGTTACTGTTGATCACGCTGCCTATCGCGATCGGCCTTGCCGCCGTCGCGCACACGTTGGTCGAACTGTTGCTTTCGGCCGAATGGCAACCTGTTGCCGGGTTCCTGGTGGTGCTGGCCGCCGCGGGTGTATTTCGCCCCATCAACTCGATCGCCGCGTCGCTCTTGATGGCGTCCGACCGAAATTCACTGTTATTGGGCGCTGAATTCATCAAGGTGACGGTGCTGTTGTTGGCGACGTGGGCGCTCTCTTCATTTGGCGAACTCTTCAGCGCGGCGTCAGTCGCCTTGGCGATGGGCCTGCAAGCAGCCTTCCTCGTCTATGTGCGTGGACGATCGGGTTTCCCGATCCGTGAGCTGATGCTGCAGGCTCGTGGCCCAGCTCTAGCTGCAATTGGCCTGATTGCAGCG
>Ga0105107_10002151_pt1 | contig 12940 bp, 7 predicted proteins | sample PPLLaktember2015_6_FD_79335 | JGI IMG/M metagenome (GOLD analysis project Ga0105107, IMG submission 79335) | Freshwater sediment microbial communities from Prairie Pothole Lake near Jamestown, North Dakota, USA - PPLs Lake P8 Core (1) Depth... | ecosystem: Environmental > Aquatic > Freshwater >... | reverse complement strand
TCGTCGGACCCGCGGTCGCGAGAGAGAAGCTGCGCTGCCAACCGCCTGAGATCTTCTGGATATTCGAGCCGTTGATACCACCGAGGAGCACCTTGAGGCCCCCACCGGTGAAGCCGCCGGCGGCGAGCTGCTCGCCGCTGGCATAGCTGGGCTGCGTAGTGGCGCGGAAGAGATCGTCGGCGTAGACAAAGCCGTTTGCATCGGCGTCGAAATGTGCATCGATCAGGGAGAGCCCTCCGCCTCCGCCCCCGCCGATTACGGTCAGCGTGGCGGCCCCACTGGTGACACTGCCCGCCGAATTGGTAACGACGACGCTGAACGACGCGCCGCTATCGCCCTCCGTCGTCGGGTTCAGCACGTAGCTGGCGCTCGTCGCACCCGGGATGGCCGTGCCGTTGCGCTGCCACTGATAGCTCAGCGGCGCCGTCCCCGTCGCCACGACGGAGAACGTCGCTTGCGCGGGCGCGGTCACTGTCACGTTGGCGGGCGGCGTGGTGATGCTCGGCGCCACCGCTGCCCCATTCACGGTCAACGTCGCCGCCGCGCTGGTGATCGTGCTCACGCTGTTCGACACATCGACGCTGAACAGCGCGCCGTTGTCCCCGACAGCGGTCGGGTTGAGCGTGTAGCTCGAGCTGGTTGCACCGGGTATCGTCGTCCCATTGCGTCGCCATTGATAGCTCAGCGGCGCCGTGCCCGCCGCAATGACAGAGAATGCCGCTTGCGCCGGCGCCGTCACCGTCAGACTCGCCGGCGGCGTCGTGATACTCGGCGCCACCGCCGCTGCGCTTACCGTGAGCGTCGCGGCCGCGCTCGTGACCGTACTCACGCTGTTCGACACATCGACGCTGAACAGCGCGCCGCTGTCACCTACCGCCGTCGGGCTCAGGACATAGCTGGCGCTCGTCGCCCCCGGAATGGCCGTGCCGTTGCGCCGCCACTGATAGTTCAGCGGCGCTGTACCGGTGGCGACGACCGAAAACGCCGCTTGCGCCGGCGCCGTCACCGTCAGACTGACCGGCGGCGTCGTGATGCTCGGCGGTGTCGAAGAAGAGCCGACAGCCTGCAGCCTCACATCGTCGATCAACACCTCCGCGGACTCGTTGGCATACGTCTTCTGATTATTGAAAGCGCCAAGCGCCAGCGTGTGCGGGCCGGCTGACAACACGCCGAGATCGACCTGCACGAGCTGCCAACCCGTCGTCGTGGGTCCCCCGCCTACGACCTGGGCGATGTAGTCGTTGGGCGACAACCCGCGCAGCACGCCGTCGAGACTCACCAGCATCTGGGTATACTCGTCGGCCTCGTACGTGTTCTGTTCCGTCAATCGATGCCGGAACAATAGAATCACCGGTGTTGGCCCGGCGAGCGCGAAGCTGGTGTGCCATCCACCGGACATGTTCAAAATATTCTGACTGTTGATGCCGCCGACGTCGACCTTGAGCGCGCCGCCTGTGTAGCCGCCGCTCGTGATGTGCACACCGCTGGCATAGTTGGGCTGACCGGTGCCGCGGAAGAGATCATCGGCGTACGTGAATCCGTCGGGACCTGTGTCGAAGTGAGCATCGAGCAGCATCGCTCCGCCACTGCCGAAGACCGTGAGGGTTGCAGCCGAGCTGGTGACCGAGCCCACGCTGTTGGACACAACCACGGTGAACGATGCTCCGGTGTCGGACACCGATGTCGGGTTGAGCGTGTAGCTGGCGTTGGTCGCCCCTGGAATGGCCGTGCCGTTGCGCCGCCACTGATAACTCAGCGGCGACGTGCCGGTGGCGACGACAGAGAACGTCGCGCCCCCTGGCTCGATCGCGAACACACTGGCCGGCTGCGTGGTGATGCTCGGCGCGACGGGCGCCGCGTTTGCCGTCAGCGTGGCCGCGGTGCTCGTGACGCTGCCTCCGGCGTTCGACACCACGACCGTGTAAGTCGATCCGTTATCGCTCAGCGCTGTGGGGTTGCGCACGTACGTTGCGCTGGTCGCGCCGGCGATATTCGAACCGTTACGCCGCCACTGATAACTCATCGGCGTCGCACCGGAGGCGACGACGGAAAAAGACGCCGGCGATGGCACCGTCACTGATACGCTGGCCGGCTGCGTCGTGATCACCGGCGAAACAGGCTGCTGGATCGTGTCTGTGTCCGTCGCGCTGTTGTTGCCGGGCGCCGGATCGATGCCATTCGGAGACACGACGGCTGTGTTGACGAGCGACGTGCCAGAGCCCGAGGTAACAGTCGCGCGAAGCGAAAAGGACACGTTGCTGCCGGCCGGCAGGCTCACCAGGTGGTTGAGGCTGCCCGATCCGCTCGCGGGGCACGTGGCGCCGTTGGTGGCCGTGCATGTCCAGGTCGCTCCGCTCAATCGCGACGGCAGCGCGTCGACGACCATCGCGAGAACATCGTCCGGACCGAAGTTCGTCGCTTGAATTGTGTAGGTCGTCTGCTGACCGACAGTGACCGACGTCGCCCCGTCTGTCTTGGTAATCGAAACATCGGCCTGCGGCACAGCGGCCAATTCCACAATCTCGGCCGCACTCAGAGCGCGTCGGTAGATCCGCACGTCGTCCATCTGACCGCGGAACTTGCGGGCCCCAGTGGCTTGCGCGCCAAGCCCGACGTCGACGAAATTCGCGGCGATCGACGGTGGGCCAAGGCTCGACTCTTCCTCGACGCCGTTGATGTACATGCGCATCGCCGTGCCGTCGTATGTGGCCGCCACGTGCATCCACGTGCTGCCGTCGGTCGGGTACCGTGTGTCCGAGTCCACCCGGAACGTGCTGCCCGATGACGCCTCGTTCAACTGCAGAAATACGCTGCCGGGCTTCGTCGTCGCGTTGGTCGGATTCAGCGACAGGCTGTATCCGTCTATCGCTCCAGCGGTGGCGCGGCTGATGATGTCTTGCGCCCCTTGCCCCTGCGGCTTGATCCAGGCGCTCAACGTGAGGCCGGTCGTGGCATCGAGCGCATCCTGATCTGACACGGAAGCGTAGCTCGTCGATCCATCGAGATTGAGCGCCAGCCCCTTGATGCCCGGCACAAAGGCTGGACTCCCTGTCAACGTTGCGTCGTTCCCCCAACCGGACAGATCGCGGGCGACCAGACCACTCCCGTCGTCCATCTTCCAGTAGCCCACGAGGCCGGGGTTGGTAGTGATCAGAATGCCGCCCGTCCCCGAATTGGTGGCGAGGACGACGAGGCGGCCCGCCCAGGGATCTTTCGTGCTGGTCACATACTCGAAGCCGCCGCTCAACACCTGTTGCCGCGGACCGAAATTGATATCAGTGGCATCGGACTCGCGGAAGAACACCGTGCCTGACGAGTTGTGGTAGAAGACCCGCAGCGTATTCGTGTCTTCGTCCAGCACGACCTGCGGGCGCCGGCCGCTGCCCGATTCGCTCCCTTCAATGACGGGATCGATCGGATAGAGCGTGTCGTCCCATACGCCACCGGGCAGGCCGGGCTGAGGACGCCGGACGAGCAGGTACAAAGGAGGAACGACGCTCGAAGAGTTCTTGGGCTTCACGGCCGCGTACAACGTGCCGTCGGAACGAACTGCCAGGTTGACGTGATCGTCGGCCATGTTGAGGTTCTCATAGCCGGCCGGCGCGGGCAGTTCGTCTTCGAGCCAGTTGTTCGGGTCGGTGCCGTCGACGTGGACTCTGAACCCCCACCGCTCGTGAAGCCCATTTCCCCAGAAGACGCCGATGGTGTGATTCGGGAACGCGACGATGGCGTTGACGTCGCCGAGGTTGGTTTCCTCCGTCAGGATGATCGGACCCGTGAACGACGTAAACGGAAAGTCAGAGTAGTACACGTACACCCAGTTGAAATGATCGGTGGCGAGCCACAGTCTGCCGGTCGAATCGACTTCGAGTGTCCCTGTTTCTCCGATGAACACCGGCACCGGGGTTGGGTTATCGGGCCACAGGCGATACGTGCGGAGCTCGGGGACGTACTCGATCGTCACGACCTGCGCATTGCTGGCGACGAGCAGGATATGGGTGAGGTTGCCGATGGCTTTCGTGTCGGCTTTGCCCTTCATCGATGACACCCTCAGCACGGGCGTCCAGGTGTTGTTGGACTCGAGCCTGAACAGCCACGACCCGCTGCTCGGCGTGCTGCTCGGAAGCACCGCCCACCACGTATGCCCATGGAACCAGGCTTTCGACTGTACCGTCGTGGTCGTGTCCTCCGACGTGGGAATCGTGGGAAGCACCGTCCACGTCTCCTGCGCGCCAACGACCGCAGCGCCCGACCACATGACGGGGGCAAGAAGAAACTGGATGATGAGCCCGAGGCGAAGGATGAAGGAAATGCGCGAGACGCGCGTAGGCGTTGAGCCAGGACGGCTCTCCAATGTGAGCATGACGGGCGAAAGAGCAACCGCCATGCCCATAGTGCGCTGCGTTTTACGTGGTCTCCCCCGCCCAGGGGACGGCAAATTCCCACTGGCAGCAGCCTTTTGTCGCAGTGTCGGTGGGCCCACAAACAATCAGAAATTTCAAGCGCTGTTGAAAAACACAGCCGAGACATACCCGCGGCCGCGCGCATGAGACGACCTGTTGACATCCGCGTTGCTTTCGTGCTTCAGCGAGAGTTTGCTCGATCGTGACGCGACGGTCTTCATCCCGCCACAACCGAACCCTATAACTGCCTTACTCGGGTGTCCAACCGCGAGTGTCCCGCCCGCAGGCTTCTGCCGACGGTCTGGGTGCGGAACGACTGCCACGCAACTCGTTGGCTCTCACTGGAGATCGTCACAATGAAACTACCATTCCATCGCACGAGGCTGGCCGTCGCCGGCGGTCTGTTGCTCGCGGGCACGGTTCTCGTCGCTGAAGTCGCTCGTTTTTCGGATTTCACGCCGTTGACGAGTTCGGCGCCGGCCGTGCCGGTCGCGAGCGAAGACGAGCCGATCACTTTCGGCAACCCAGAGTTTGACCAGCGGTCGATCGCCGAGCGCGCGACACAGCTGCTGACCAACAAGCCCAACTCCGGCAATTGGGACATGAACACCGTGAACGAAACAGGTCCTCACAAGGGCCGTTACCTGTTCACCGTATTCGAGACCGGCCAGTCGGGAGTGCAGCGCCACGATTTGCACACAGGAACGACAGACACGATCTGGCAAAGCCCTGCCGCAGGCGGCCATGTCGCGTTCGACGCGTGCTACTGGACGCCCTGGGGGACATTGATTACGGCGGAGGAATCGTGGGCGACCGCAGCGGCTGGATCCACCAGCCCTTACGGAAGACTGTTCGAACTGAAGAACCCGATCGAGGCGCCAGGCATCCTCAACCCGGTAACGCCGTTGAGCAATGCCGGCGCCGACTTCGTGCACCAGAATGCGATCCCGAGGACATCTCACGAAGGCATCCAGTTCGACAAAGCAGGCAACATGTACTTCATCGACGAGCTGAACGGCGGCAATGTCTACAAGTACACCTCGGCGGCCAGCCTCGCCTTCGTGAAGGGCGGCCAGGCCGATTACTTCGCTGCCGGCCAGACCTTCGTGTTGCGAGTCGGCAACGGCCTGACGCCGAACGCGACCGGTGCGTACATCTGGGTTCCGTTCACTGACCAGACGGGCGCCGCGCTACCTGGCGCGCTGACGATCACAGACACGAATGGCGCCACCTCGGTCGATGCTCGCAACACGACCAATCTGGCTGCGTTCAAGGGCACCGACTACCAGCGGCCCGAGGATCTGCAGGTTCAAACGGTGAAGGGCTCCGAGTATCTCTACATGACGACGACCACCACCAATGAGATCTACAGGCTCGACCTGCAGAACAACACGATCGCCGTCTTCGCCGACAGAAGCACCATCGATCTGGCAACGGGCGCGGCGGTGGGATCGGCCTTGGCAAGTCCCGACAACCTGGCGATCGACCACGAGGGAAATATCTACATCATCGAGGACCGAAGCGGTGGCGTCGATGATGACATCTGGTTCGCCCGTGACCTGAACAAGGACGGCGACCTGACCGATACCGGCGAGGGTCTGGCGCGCTGGGCTTCGAACGGCACCTCGGGGTCGGAATTCACCGGCCTGTACTTCGACCCGACCGACAAGCGCCGGGCGTGGGTGAACATCCAGCATCCCGACAGCGACAACGACCGGACCATCGAAATCACGATTCCGAAGTGATTAGCTCCAGACAAAAACAGAAGATCAGAAGAACTGAAGATCGGCGGCCCAGCTGGTCACGGAGGCGCGGAGGCCGGGCATCGACGTCGCGCCCGTCGGCGCGCACAGAAAAGAAGATCGCGCAAGAATGCCTTCTGCCTTCTGATCTTCTGTTGTGCTATTTTCACCGTCGTTCGTATTGTCGTGACGTGTCATTCTTTATCTCCGTCTAATTGTCACCGGCACGTCGCGGGAGAGCGACACTGCGCCTAACCGTATGCGCCACACGAACTACGACGAGGTCGCCGCGACTTACGATCGCCGCTACGCCGACGAGGACTATGCCGGCATCGAACAGGCGTTGGTCGACTTCCTCGGCGACACAACGCACCACGTGCTGGAAGTCGGGTGTGGAACCGGGTACTGGCTCCAGCGCCTCCGCGAGCGAAATGCCAAGGTCCATGGCATCGATCCGTCGTGGGAGATGTTGTCGCGCGCGCAGGCCAAGCTGACGCGAGGCCGCCTCTCTCGTGCGCGTGGAGAGGCTTTGCCGTTCCGAGACGCCAGTTTCGACAGACTTTTCTGCATCAACGCCCTTCATCACTTTGGCGACAAGCGGAGGGCTCTCGAGGAAGCCCGTCGAGCCCTTCGACCGGGCGGCGGCATGATGACGGTCGCGCTCGACCCGCACACGGGACGCGATCGATGGTGGGTCTATGACTACTTCAAAGGAACGCTGGAAATCGACAAACAGCGCTATCCGTCCTGTCAGCAGATTCGCGACTGGATGGACGAGGCGGGATTTGTTCGTACCTACACCCGCGAGGTGCAGCACCTTCCGGGCGATGTCGGCGCCCAAGAAGCATTACGGACTGGCCTGGTCGCGCCCGGTCACACGTCCCAACTCGCGGTCCTGACACGTGCCGAGTTCGCGGCTGGAGTCGCGCGCATTCGCACGGCGATCGCCACGGACAGCTCATCACGCCTCACTGCGGACCTGCGCGTGTACGCCACCTATGGAAGCGCTCCAGAATTTGCAGATTCGCAGATTCAGATTGGCAGAGTGTGAGATTGGATTGGCAGAATGCTCTCCCGGCGCGGACAGGAAAGAGAAACAGGAGATGAGGAGGTCAGGAGGACCAGGAGGTTCTACAACACGAACGCACGCCATCCGCCATCGTCGATCGCGCCGAGTACCCGTACGGCTTGATGCGGCTCGCTGTCCCATACGACGTCGATGACGATTTGATAGACGGTCTCCCCGTCTCGGATCTCGACACGCACCGCGTCAGCGCCGACAAGCGCCGCCAGCTCGCCATATGTGCGGTCGCGATAACTCGCCAGCTCGTCCCGCAGGATCGCACGTGCCCGGACGTCGTCCATCGATTCGGTCTCCGCACATCTAAACGGACGCACTCACCTGTTGGCAGATGCCGGCGGACATGACATCCACATGGCGGTCCCGATAAGGCGCACGCCAAGCGCGTGGATGCGTGAGCATGGATGCGTACTGGCAGGTCCGGCTGAAGCCGGACACTACGTACTGGTTGTCCGACGCTACGTACTGCTTGTCTATCGCGTCACTGAACCGTGCAGGAAGAATCTCCCGGCCGAGCGGACGGTGCCGCGCCAGCCGAGCTCCAGCAAGCGCGTTTCGAGCTCCTGTGGTTCGTAGAACACCTTCACGATGTCGAACTCTCGCCCGTCGTTGAGTCGTCGACGCACGACGCCGGAGTCATCTATGTCATGGTCCTTCGCCGTCGATGTCGGCTCCAGCAGGCTATCCACGACAAACACCCGCCCGTCTGGCTCGAGTGCCGCGGCGACGGTCTCCCAGAAGGTCGCGAACCGGCCGGGCGGGACGTGCGACAGCCAGAACGCAAAGAACACCGCGCCGAATCGCCGTGGCGGCGTCCACGAGAAGATGTCGGCGGTCTCGTACCGCACATGATCGGCGTGAACTCTCTTGTGGTTGATGGCGAGGACCTCGCGCGAGGCGTCCACAGCCAGAACGCTGCGATTCTCTCGGGCCAGCTGCTCGGTCCAGAGCCCGGTGCCGCAGGCAAGCTCGAGCACGTCCAACCCGTGGATGGCCGCGCTCAGTGCGCGCCTGACGGCGGCGATTTCGCTGAACCAGGCCTCGCGGTGCTCGGCGCCGCGATCGTAGCGTCCCTCTCGAAGGAACCACTCGTCGTACTCTCCCGCACGTGCGCTGTAGTACGCGACCTGGTCGCGCAGAATCGAGTCGTCTTTCATCGCACGCACACGCGGGTCAGTGCCTGCTACCCGACCGACGCACGCAATTCCGGCAACAGTCGATCCCAGGTGGCCTTGACCGTCTGATAGCACTCGCAGGATGCGGATTCCAGGCCCGCGCGATCGGCAATCGCGACAGAGCCGCGGCGATACTGAATCAGCCCGCGCGCCTGCAGGGTCGCGGCCACAATCGTCACCGTCGGACGCCGGACGCCGAGCATCGTCGCCAGAAACTCGTGGGTGAGCGTGAATTCGTCGCACCCGGCTCTGTCGTGCGTCATCAGCAGCCACCGGCAGCACCGCTGCTCCGCAGAGTGCAGGCCGTTGCACGCCGTGGTCTGCATGATCTGGCTCATCAGGGCCTGGTTGTAACGAATCACACGATTGAAGAACGCGCCGCGCCGTTCCATCTCGCTGTTGAACATGTCGGCCTTCATCGCGTCGGCGACCGGGCCCGCCACTTGCACCAGCACATCGCATTCGGCGATGCGTTGTCCGAAGAACACGCTCGCGCCAACCGCGCCTTCCGCGCCGATCGTGGCCACTTCCGCCGCCTGTCCGTCCCGCAGGGTCTTGACGAGCGAGCACGCCCCGCCGCTGGGAAAATAGACGTCCTGAATCGGCTCGTCCTGCTTGTGCAGCACCTGCTTGAGCTTCATCGGGACGCTCCGCAGATGTGGAGCGATGCGCTGATAGTCTTCGAGCGGAAGTGAGGCGAGCAGTTTGTTTCGCGACCGTAGCGGTGCGACGACGCGGGCACGTTCAATCTGAAAAGTGGACATCGCCACCCTCCCTCGATTCCAGATTAGGCGACAGTCTTGCGAGGCGGCAGCAGGCTCGAGAACCGAAAACCTTTCCAGTATGGAGGGGAGTTGACCGAGAGTGATACTAAAAACGTGATCGCCGTGAAGAATTGATGAAATTGGTCGGACGACCAATGTATGTGTTTTACGATGACGCTCAGGCAACCGTTTTGCTGGAGTAGGATGGCAAGCCCCGTTCAGGGAACGTTCGGATGTCAAATCTCATTCGCATTCGCCTGAGACAACTGCCTTCTGCGCGAGACTTGGAGTATCTCGTTCTCCGCTACCTGAAAGTCGACGGCGTTTATGACGTCCCCGTTCAAGTGGCGCACGACCTCATCCAATTCGGCTACGCGTCACCAGGCGACGGCTCGGAACCGCTCAGCGGCTTCGTCGATGGGCTTCCGCACGACGACGAGGACTACGACGACTGATCGTTGACGGACTCTCCCCGACTCTTTCCGACTCCCCGACTCTTCTCACGACCGCTTACTCGTACCTCAACGCCACGAGCGGATCGAGACGAGCAGCACGCCGGGCCGGAAAATAACAGCCGGCCAGGGCGACGGCGGTCAAAAGGAGTGAGACGGCCGCATAAGTGATGGGGTCTGCCGGCGAGACGTCGAAGAGCAGACTCGATCCGATGTGACCCAGCCACAACGCTCCGACGAGACCCAGCGCCAGGCCGGTCAGGCTCAGCTTCAACCCTTCGCCCAGGACCATTCTGAAGACGTCGCCGCGTTGGGCCCCCACAGCCATGCGGACGCCGATTTCGCGCGTCCGCGTCGCAACCGAGTACTGCACCACGCCGTAAATCCCGATGGCGGCGAGCAGCAACGCGACCATCGAGAACGCCAGGAGGAGCGAGGTCTGGAAACGCCGTTCCGCCTGGAACGTCTGCAGCCGGCTGGCCAGTGTGGTCACCCCATACACAGGCATGCGCCCGTCCACTTGACGGATCGCCGTACGAATTGTCGCTGCCATGCCGAGCGGATCGGTCGACGTGCGCACCACGAGCGTCGCAAGGCGCGACGGATTCTGCGCAAGTGGCTCGAACATCTGCGCGACGGGCTCGTTCTCGAGGTTCTGGCGCCGCATGTCGCCGACCATGCCGACGACGGTGAACCACGCATCCTCAGAAACCTGCGGTCCGATCCTGAATCTCCTGCCAATCGAGTCCTGTCCGGGCCACAATCTGCGCGCCATCGTTTCGTTGATGATCGCCACTCTGGGAGAGTCCGGTCCATCTTCCGATGAAAACAACCGGCCACGCCTCAGCGGAATCTGGAGCGTCGCGAAGAAACCGTCGCTCACTTCGTCCCTTCGCAGCCGCACCCGATCCGGAACGCTTCGCGTGCTTCCTTCAACGGTGACGAGTTGCTCCGGAATTCCGCCGATGAACAGATCGCCAATGACGCCGGCGCGCTCGACTCCCCGCACAGCCTCGGTCGCCTGGAGCACCTGCTGGTAGTAGTTGACTCGCTGGCCCGCGCCTTGAACCGGGGGAAGCGAAAGCTGCATCGACAGAACGTCATCCGTTCTGAAGCCCGGGTCGACGCTCTGAACGTGCAGCAGGCTGCGCGTGAGGAGACCGGCGCCGACCAGCAGCACAATGGCCAGTGCGAACTCCATCATCACCAACCCGCGGCGCGTCATGCGGGCAAATGTTCCGGCCGAGCCGCCCTTCCCTCCATCCTGCAGCGCGGGTCGTGGATTCCAGCGACCGGTGACGGCCGCGGGCGCAAGGCCCACCAGCATGCCGGTGAGAACGGAAAGGCCGAGCGTCCACCCGAGCATCCGCGTGTCGAGACCAATCGCGTCCGGCAGGACCAGGTTGGCCGGCTTCAATGAAAGGATCAGAGGAACGCACAGCGCCGCAACGAGTACACCGGCCAGGCCCGACAGCATCGCCAACGTCAGGCTTTCTGTGAACAACTGCCGGAAGAGACGCCCCAGGCTGGCGCCGAGCGCCGTGCGCAACGCCATTTCCCGCTGCCGGCTCGCGCTGCGCGCCAACGAAAGGCTCGTGATGTTCGTTACGCCTATCAGAAGCACGCAGAAGACCGCGCCGGTCAGCATCCACAAGGCCAGCCGTGTTCTCGCGCCGACCAGGTGCAGACTCAACGGCACAAGGCTGATGCCGCGTCCCTGTTGGGAAGCCGGCCGCGTCTGGTCGAGCCGGCTCGCGATGGTGCTCAACTCGAGCTGCGCCTGATCGAGCGTCACGTTCGGACGCAGCCGCCCGATGACGAGCCACGACGAGCCGCCGCGTTGGCTTCGGTTCACCTCCCAGTCGGGAATGAGCGTGTGCGGCTCCCACACGTCGGCGTTGACTCCGGCAAAAAGGTCGCGCGGCGGAAGAATGCCGATCACCTCTGACGGAACGCCGTCAATCTCGATGGTCTTGCCGATGGCGTTCTCGCCACCCGCAAAACGGCTTTGCCAGAACCGATGACTGATCACCACGACCCGGTCACGGCGCTCCGCCTCCTCGGTCGAGAACGTCCGGCCACGGAGCGGCTGAATGCCCAGCATCGGGAAGAAATTCGGCGAGATCCGGACGCTGCTGATCCGCTCCGACTCGCCGCCGCCGGTCAGGTTGACCGTCGCTCCATCGAACACCGCCATGTCGGCGACGCTCTTGCTCTGACTTCGCCACTGCTCGACGTCGAAGTACGAAGATCGCCCCTCACGCAGGTTCTGATCGGGCCTTTCTGTCCACAGCATCGCAAGCTGTTCGGGAGAGGGATAAGGCAGAGGACGAAGCAGGACCGCGCTCATCACGGTGAACATGGCCGTGTTCGCGCCAATTCCGAGAGCGAGCGTCAGCACGGCCACCATCGTGAACGCGGGATTCTTTCTCAAACCCCGAAGGGCATAGCGGAGGTCCTGAAAAATGCCGCTCATGACAATCTCCAAACGGGATTAGACGAGCACGTCCGATGGTTGGTTTGTGTCAACTGCCGCACGTGGTGCCTGTAAAAATCTCGGGAACGGCATACACCTCGTAGTCGAGCCCGAGGTTGCCGCCGAACGACCGCTCGGCTTCGACGCGCTGGAGAAAGATGAGGTGTCGAAGAGCCGGATGGCCGAAGAGCGGCTCCGGAATGACAATCCAGTCGCATCCGCCGAGGTGCTCGACGCCCTTGTCCAGCGCGGCCTTGAGATTGGGCACGCGCCTGGTCGTAGGATGCGGCGTCTGACCCAGATCGAGCCACCCCTGGCCAAGCAGCACAACAGTCCCCGGGTCTGCGTGTTCACGGATCCACGCTTCGGCAAGATGGTGCGTCGGGCGAGTGATGCGGCGGCTATAGGTGACCGCGCCCCCCCAGACCGGCTGCCACAACACTGCGGCCACCGCCAGCGCGGCGACGACCCGGCCGGCGCGCGGAAACCGCATCGGCCCCAGCGCCGGCCTCGCAAGCAGCAACTGCACCATCGCGACGAGCGCCGCCGTACCAGCCACAGCCACAAAAGGGACCAGCGGGTACACCCATCGAGGCACCTGGAGCGGCCGCTGTGTCATGAACCAGATGTAGGCCACTGGAAAGCTGATGAAGATCCACGGTCTGAAATGGCGCGTGGAGAGCGCATAGACCGTGAAGCCCGCCGCAAGCAGAACCATGAGCCATCCCGGTCCCGCCCACGCCAGCGTCATCAAATACACCGAGGCCGGATTGTCCGTCGACCACGGATGCCCGGGGCCCGTGAACGAATGCTGGTCGGCCAACTGGCGCAGGAAGTTCGGGAAGTC
>Ga0105107_10002149_pt1 | contig 12957 bp, 11 predicted proteins | sample PPLLaktember2015_6_FD_79335 | JGI IMG/M metagenome (GOLD analysis project Ga0105107, IMG submission 79335) | Freshwater sediment microbial communities from Prairie Pothole Lake near Jamestown, North Dakota, USA - PPLs Lake P8 Core (1) Depth... | ecosystem: Environmental > Aquatic > Freshwater >... | reverse complement strand
TGACGGCGAGCATGATGGACGGCCGCGCGCCGTACGACGCCTTACTGACCCACGGTTTTGTCGTCGATGGCGAAGGCCGCAAGATGAGCAAGTCCAAGGGCAATGTCATCGTGCCCCAGCAGGTAATGGGTGAACTCGGTGCCGACATCCTGCGGCTGTGGGTGGCCAGTACCGATTATTCGGGCGAGCTGTCGATTTCGAAGGAGATCCTCAAGCGTGTCGTTGAATCCTACCGCCGTATCCGCAACACGCTGCGCTTCCTGCTGGCGAACATTGCCGATTTCGACGCGCAGCGCGACGCGCTGCCGGTCGACGACTGGCTGGAAATCGACCGCTACGCGCTGGTGATGCTGGCTGATCTGCAGGCGGCGCTCGTGCCATCCGAACTGGGCAGCAAGCAGCCGCGCAGCCCCGGGCACTATGGCGAATTTGAGTTCCATCAGGTTGCGCAGCGGCTGCAGACGTTCTGCTCGGAAGACCTCGGCGGCTTCTATCTCGACATCCTGAAAGATCGTCTCTACACCGCTCCGGCAAACTCCGGCGCACGGCGTTCGGCCCAGAACGCGCTGCACCGGATCACGCATGGGCTGACGCGGCTGATGGCGCCCATCCTGTCGTTCACGGCGCAGGAGGTTTGGGAGCTGCTGCAGCCGGGCGAGGCGAGTGTGTTCGAGCAGACCTGGTTGCAGATCGAATTGCCGCGTGATGCCGAGAGCTTGCGCGGGCGCTGGACGCAACTGCGCACGCTGCGGGGCGATGTCACCAAGCGGCTGGAAGAATTGCGTGTCGCCGGGAAAATCGGCTCATCGCTGGCAGGGGACCTCGATTTCCATGCCGAAGGTGACGCGGCGGCATTGCTGCGCTCGTTCGGTGACGACCTGCGCTTCGTGTTCATCACCTCGCGCGCGACGCTGCATGAGGGCAGGGCGGATGATGCCGTCGCGACGATCCTGCCCGACGTATGGCTGAGGGTCAGCGCCAGCCCGCATCCAAAGTGCGAGCGCTGCTGGCATTACCGCCCGGATGTCGGCCATGACGCGGCGCACCCGCAGTTGTGCGGTCGCTGCACAGCCAACCTTTACGGCGCAGGCGAATCGCGGAGCCACGCCTGATGTGGCGCTGGCTGCTGCTCGCCGGCGGTGTCGTTGTGCTGGACCAGGCCACCAAGTACGCCGCGGTAGCGATGCTGGCGGACCAGCCACCGATCGCAGTGACTTCTTTTTTCAACCTGCTGCTGGTCTACAACCGCGGCGCGGCATTCAGCTTTCTCGCCGGTGCGGCAGGCTGGCAGCGTGAGTTGTTTACCGGCATCGCGCTGGTGGCATCGGTGTGGATCGTCTACCTGTTGCGCCGTTACCCGCAACAGGCACTGTTCTGCCTCGCGTTGAGCCTCGTGCTGGGCGGGGCCATCGGCAATGTCATCGATCGGGTGATGATCGGTGCAGTCGTCGATTTCCTGGATTTCCATGCCTTCGGCTGGCACTGGCCCGCATTCAACGTGGCCGATTCTGCCATTACCTGCGGCGCGGTATTGCTGGTCTGGGATGGCCTGCGGGGTTCCCGGGCGCCGGACAAATGAAATAAGTGATTGTTTTTATTAATAAAAATACATAGTGCCGCCTGTCAGTGATGGCGTGCACGTTATAATCGAGCCCATGCAAGTACTGCTCGCCAGTCCCCGCGGTTTCTGTGCCGGCGTCGATCGCGCGATTGAAATCGTCGAGCGCGCGCTGGTGCTCTATGGCGCGCCGATCTATGTGCGCCATGAGGTTGTGCACAACAGATTCGTAGTCGATGACCTGCGCGCCAAGGGTGCGGTGTTTGTCGAGGAACTGGCCGAAGTGCCCGCCGGCAGCACCGTGGTGTTCAGCGCGCATGGGGTGTCGCAGGCCGTCCGCCGCGAAGCCGAGTCGCGCGGACTGAAAGTGTTCGATGCGACCTGCCCTCTGGTGACCAAGGTGCATGTCGAAGTCGCGAAAATGCGCGACCATGGCCGCGAGATCATCATGATCGGCCATCGCGGTCACCCCGAGGTCGAGGGTACGATGGGGCAGAGCACCGGCGGTATGCACCTAGTCGAAGGCCCGGACGATGTACCTGCCTTATGCGTGAGCGATGCAGAAAACCTCGCCTATGTCACGCAGACGACGCTATCGATGGATGATGCGCGGCGCACCATAGCGGCTTTGCGGCAACGGTTTCCAAAAATTGTCGGTCCGAAGAAAGATGATATCTGTTATGCCACGCAGAATCGCCAGGATGCAATCAAGATCCTCGCGCAGCGCTGTGACGTAGTGATCGTCGTTGGCTCACCGAACAGTTCGAACTCCAACCGGCTGCGCGAGGTTGCAGAACAGCTCGGCAAGCCGGCGTACATGGTTGATAACGCGGGCGAACTGCAGCCGGCGTGGGTTGCCGGAAAATCCTGCATCGGCGTCACTGCGGGCGCCTCTGCCCCGGAAGTGCTGGTGCAGGCAGTGGTCGATCGCTTGCGCGAATTGGGTGCAGATGATGTCGGCACCCTCGACGGCATCGTCGAGCGAGTGACCTTCCCGCTGCCCAAAGGCCTTGTGTAACTAGTTTGTGGAAGGCGCCGGTTCGACGACCGGTGGTGACACAGGCGGCGGTGGCCGCAGCGTCACCTCAATCAGCATTTCACTGCGGACTGGCACATTCCTCCGGTAGCCCGGCTGGAACTGCGCGCGAGAAAACGCGTGCAGCGCCGCCTCTTCAAATTCGGCAACGCCGGTACCGAACATGATCCGTGCATCCTCCACCCGCCCACGCTCGCTGATGCGCAGCCGGATCATCACGGCGCCGGACTCGGCCGTTGCGAACTCCGGCGGCGGCACATCGATACGGACGAGCGGGAATGGCCGGCGATCAAGCTCCGACGCCTTGAAGTAGTACACGCCCGGTGTTGCAGCGGTGCCGGGGACATTCGTCGGCGATGCCGGCGCGGGTGGCGGCGCCGGTGCCGCAACAGGAGCAGGCGTTGCCACCGGTTCTGCCGGCAGCACCGATGCAGTTACAGCGGAAGCGAGTCGTGCGATCAGCGGTGTGCCATCCCGCGGCTGCCCGAGAGAATCGCTGCTTCCGGGTTGGCGGCCGATTGACAGCGCGATCGCCGCGTGCAGGGCGACCGATACGCCGGCGGCGATCAACAGCCGCCGTGCCCCGGCACATTCAAACCACGGCCACATGCCGTACCGCCGCTGCGATACCGTCCGGTTTTACTGGACCAGCTCGCGCCAGCTGGTGCGCCGGCCCTGCGGATCACCCGGCGGGATTGGTGCCTCGGCAGTTTGCTGCGAGGCATCCGAAGTGGTTGCGATCACCACTGTCCGGCCGTCAGGCAGGCGCACCACGTTGATACCCACGGCCAGCGAGTCCGACAGTTTGGTGCCGAAATTCGGCGCGCCGGAAATCTGCAGACCGTTGCGTGCGTCAAAGAAGTTTAGCCAGCTGTAACCGCCGATGTTGCAGGCGTTGTTCTGCGGCACGTTGCTGGCGACGACCAGCGTGCCCAACTGCAGTTTCATGTCGATGTTGACCCGTTCGCCGGTGTCCGGCAGGTCGGTGTACCAGCCACCGTTCGTGGTGCAGTTGGTGACGCAGGTGACGCTCCGCGTCGTGCTGCTGGTGCTGGCGATCGTCAACTTGCTCAAGACTGCGCGGGGATTGGCAACTGGATAAGTGCCGGTATCCTTGATGGCCCAGACCGACTGCGGCGTGGTCGTCGCCAAATCGCTGGCACCGATGTACTTGCCGGTGGCGACAAAGACATGGGTGACCGGCGGGCTGCCGAAATCGGCCAGTTCCGGTTTGGTGGTGATGGGCTGCGGATTGTTTGATGCATCAGTCACCGTGACCAGGAGATTGGCAGTCTGGGTGGCGTTGACTTCAAAGCGCCAGACGTTGCCGAGCAGGTCCGCGCCATACACATGCTGGGTCGTGTTGTTGAGCACGGTATCGAGCACGAAGTTGTTGATTTTGCCCAGCCCGCTGGGGGTCGTGGCATCGCCGGTGCCGTTGGAGATCTTGTAAATGATCGTACCGGTCATCGCGTCCAGCACATAGAGGTAGCCTTGGCCGTCACCAGTCGCCGGCGGGGTGTTGACGTTGTTGTAACCCGAGGTCACGAACACCACCCAGCGGCCGTCGGCCAGCTTGCTGATCTGCGGATTGCCGTAGGTGTAACCGAGATGGCAGTCCGCACTCTGGCCCACCGGCACGGCCGCGCACGCCGACGTGTGTTTGAATTCCCACAAGCCTTTGGGGTTGCCCGGATCGGTGACGTCCAGCGCGTAGTAACCCTTGCCACCGGCATTCAGGCCGCCGACCAGGATGGTTTTCCAGACGGCGTTCACCGCATCGTAAACGTCGCCGATCACCGGCGTGCCGTCGACGGAGTAGCGGTGCAGTGTGCTGTAGTTGGTGTCTGCCAGCTTGTGGAGATTCGGCAGCACCATCGTCGGGATGACGGCCCAGCGCTCCTCGCCACCCAGCGGATCGGCGGTGTTGATGCCGGCATAGAAGGCATGCAGCATGCCGTCGTTGGACGCGACATAAACCATAGGCGTGCGGTTGGCATTGGCGGACTTGAATGCGGCGTAGCCGGCATCCTGATAATCGGCGAATGGCGCTTTCGCGAATACCGGCTGCGCATTGACAATGTCGCCCAGCACGGCGGCACGCGTGCGATAGAGGTAGGCCGTGTCGGGGTCGAAGGCTTCCCTGCCACGCTGGCCACGCAGGAAATTGACCATGTTGGCACCCGCGGCCAAGCTGCGCTGATCGACGGTGCCGGAGCTGCCGTCCGTCATGTCCGCGAACTGGCTGAGGCTGCCGACCTGGGCTGAGCCAAAGTACGCCTGTTCACTGGCGTCAAGGTCGGTGCCGGCAGCGCCGGTCGGGTTGCCGCCGGCATCGCAGGACTGGGTGTTCCAAGTGAAGTTGACCAGGTTGCTGGTTGCGCCGTTGCGAAACAGCTTGATCACGCGGGTGTCGCAGGCCCCAGCGGTCTTGGCGTTGAGCTTGGCCTGCGCCGACCATACCGGCGTGGTGCCGACAACGCCCGTGACTAGGTCGATTTCCTTGGCTTCCAGTTCGCCGATCCAGTCCAGCGTCTTGTAGCTGGCGGTGTAGGCAAAGTTGTCGCCGGCCACCGGCTCCAGGTTACTGGTGGCGGCCGCAGCGGCCGACGCGACGCGGGCATTGACGCCGGCCAGCGCGCCGGTGAGGCTGTCTACCACAGTATCCGGATCGGCGGCGCTGAAGAACTGGCCGCGGCCGTTGACGGCGGTATGCCACAGGTCGTCCAGCGCGGTCGGGTCGTCGGCAGAGGGTACCGGCCAGTTTAGCGCGCCGCTGCGCAGTGCCGCAAAATCGCCGGCACCGGTCTTGTAGGTGGGGACGTAGTTCAGGGTGCCGGCCAGACCGAGGCCGAGGGTGAACGTCGTCATGTGCTGGTGCCGCGCCGTGTCGTCCTCGGGGTTGGTGCCGTTGGCCGGCACATTGTTGTCGGTGCCGACATCGGTGCCGAGCGCGCCAGTGGAGCCCGGCGCCCGCAAATCGCTCAGGTAATAGTAGGCTGCGACGTCTGCCAGCGAGCCGGTGGAACCGCCACTGGTCGAGGTCACGGTGGTCGTGGTCGACTGCGGGTTCGGGCTTTGCAGCGCTCCGGGGTTATTTTGGCAACTTGTCACGTTGCTGGTATTGGTGGTCGTTGACGGGGCGCCGGGTGGCGAAACAGGCGTCGTGGTCGTCGTCGTGGTCTGGCGGATTCTCCTGCGGCTGCCCCAGCAGCCGGCTGTAGAGTAAAACTGATTCCTCGTGACCACCTGAGTGCTGGTCGTGGTGACCGAGCCGTCGAACATCGGCCGCGGATTGGTGGAGATGTCGCCGTCGTGATTGCCGATGCTGGTGCCATCGAGCTTGTCGCCAGCGTTGCCGTTCCAGTAGCCGTCCGTCGTCAGGATGGTGAAATTCTGCTGGCAGGAATACTGCATCGGGTCGCCGGTCATGCCGCTGTTGATGCCGGTCTGGATGCCGGCGAAATGCCGCCCCGCCCGCGACAGCGCTTCGCGCAAAGGCGTCGAGTTGTTGGCGTCCTGCGCGTACAGCTTCGCGTACCACGCACTTTTCTGAGTCGCGTCAAAATCGCTGATCGCCAGATATTTGCCTGAACTGACCGGGCTGCCGGGGTTGATGGTAATGAAGCCGACGCGGTAGCCCTCGCCGATGCCCACGAAAGCGCGACCGGTCGCGGATTTCATCATCTGCATGCGGGTACGGTAATAGGCATACCAGTTCGCGAAATTCTGCCGCTCATCCGTACTGCCGGGGCCGGAGGTGGTGGACACCTGGATCTTGGTAAAGGTATTGGGTGCGGTACCCGCGGTATGCGTGGCGGCCGAACTGCCGGCCAGTCGGCATTGCGTTTGGGTTGGCGCTGCGGCGCCGTTCCAGCGGTAGTAATAGGCGGCCTGTGACGTGTCGCCCCCATGGGCGCGGAAACTGGTGGTGAGATTCGTGGTGCCCGATCCCGAATCGAAGCCGTCGTTCTGCGCATTGTTGAAAGGGGCGTCGGTAAAATTCGTGCCGTCGGCGTTTTTCGGCGCGACATAGGTGATTGCGGGGTTGTAATAAATGGTGTTGCACAGATGGTTCTTGAAGCCGACATACGACGTCCAGCCGGAGATCTCGTCGGGCATGTAAAGCCGCGCCATACTGCCCGAATCGTCCAGCGTGAACAGGATGTTGGGTTTTACGACAGTGGTCGAACTGCTGGCCAGTGGCACATTGGCGATATCCGTCAGTGCCGCATGCGCGACGGGCGCGATGGCGAGGCCTGCGGCAAGGGCCAGTGTAAGCAGGCCGGTGCCGCGGCGCATGCCGGGTTGACGCTGATGTTGGGTGCGGACATTCATGATGTTCTCCATTGGCAATCGGCACTGGCGCCGGCCATCAATACATGATTGATTGGGTATACGAGACCGTATTGCGCGGGCCCACGGCGCGCGAGGTGATGCGGTAGTAGATATAGGTCGTGCCGCTCAGTGGCAGCACGCCGTAACTGCCGCCGCCGCGGCCGCTGCTGCCGCCGGCCTCGCTCACGGCCAGACATTGCTGGTTGGGTGCGTTATTGCCGGCGTTGGGCAGGCTGCACAGGCGGTGGATGACGTACTGCACTGCGAATCCTGCCGCGTCGGTGGTGACCGGAGTGCCCAGCGTCGCCCAGTCGAAGGTTGTCGCATCAAACTGGTTGTCCCAGCTGGAAATGTAACCCTGGGGCTGGGTGTTGTTGAGCACCGTGGGCGTCTGTGCCATCAGCCAGACACGGGCGCCTTCGATGCCGACATCCGACGAGGTGACGGCGCCGCGCTGGATGGCGATGTTGCCGGCGATCAGCACGCCGGTACCGATCGAGCGCCATAGCGCCAAGCCGGCCAGCGACATGGCGACCAGCACGATCAGTGCGATGAACAGCACAACGCCGTGTTGCTTATGTGCAGATTTCATGGATTGGGTTCTCCGGGGCATGGTGGCGGCTACGGACGAATCTGTGCGCCCCACAGTATGTTGCGCAGGGGGATGACAGTTTCATAGACGCGGTAGCGGTAATTGCGCCAGTTGTCGGCGGGGTCGGTCGGTGTCGTGCCGCTGGCGGAGTCATCAAGATTGGTGATCACGAACTGGCCACCGGTCCATGAAGGCACCGTGGTGGTCACAGCCGAGCGTTCAAACTGTCCGGAGCGCATCAGTATGCCGACCCGCACCGCCAGCACATTCGCCCATTGTGCGTCTGTGACAGGATCGGTCGTGGTCCATTCGCCGGCTTCGACACGGCCGTTGTTGTTTGCATCGTGACCGTACTGCGCCTGCAGCGAGACCACGTTGTCGGCGACCTCGACCGGATCGTTAGTGCCGTCGCCATCGGTGTCCTGATACATCAGATCATTGGTGACCTGGAGTTTGCCGGCATTTACGGTCCAGATGTTGCGGCGCGGATCGGTGCCGAGGTTGAACAGAAAACCCGAGGTGAAAGTCACCGGCGGAGCGGCGTTGTTGTGGCGGGCGATGCGCGTTCCCGGCGATGTGCTGCCATCCGGCAAGTAGATCGTGTAGTTGTAGGAGCCTTGGTCATGGGCAATCGTCAGCGCGTCGGCATTGGATACGTCGGTAATTTCGACGGTCATGCACTGCAGGGTTGGATTGCTCCGCCCCACCAGAAGGTAGTCCCGCGGCGAAATGCCGGCGCGGCCACGGGTCTTTTTGGACGTGTCCGTGGATTCGGTAAATACATACGAGGCAGGAAAGTGATTGCCACTGCCGCGCAGCACGATGATGGTGTCGGAGGCTGCGCCGGCACCCTGGACGATCTGCACCGGCGTCAGCCGGTAGGTGAAGGCTGCCGTCGGCCGCGCCGAATCGTAAGCGTTTACGGTGCAGCCCATGACCGGGGTAATTCCCGTGTCATACGCGGCCGAGGAGAAACCATACCCGCCCTCACGCACGTCGCGTTCCAGCGAGGTCAGGGCAATGGCGCCGGTTACCTGCACATCGCTGCCCGCTGTCGCGGTGCGCTTGCGTTCTTCCGAGGTGGCGAGCATCTGGAAAATCACCACGATGCCGATCATGCCGATCAGCACGCCGACCATGAGTTCCACCAGGCTGAGACCGGCTTGTGCAACGCGGCCGGCCCGGCGCAGGTTCCGTTCAATAGACATAGGAGATCACCTGGTGCTTGCGCGACCGCGCGTCCTGCGGCGCTTTCCAGCAGACGGTCACTGTCACGCGGTTGAGGTCGGCGGTGGAGACCGCGATTTGTTGCATCGATGCGGTCGCGCCGAGCAGACCAGTCGAGCTGTCGGTCACCTCGCTGACCCAGTTGGACAAAACCGTGTTGGACGCGTCCGCCATGCCACCGCTGAACGCGCAGTCACTGCCGCCGGTGTTCAGCTGGAAGTTGTTCAAGGACGTGATGAGAGTTGCATCCGACGTGCGGTCTACGGCCATCCAGATTTCCGAAATGATCTGGTTGGCAAACGCAGCGGCTTCGGAACGGCTCTTGGCATCCGCACTGGCGGAGAAGGCGGCGGCCTGCATGCCGACCATCGCGAGGATACCTACCGAAAATATCAGGATGCCGATCAGGGCTTCCAGCAGCATTACGCCATGCTGGCGGCGCAAGGCGCGTCGAATTGGCTGATTCATGGTGTTGGTCCTAGCAGGCACGGGTATCTTTGGCATCGGTCACGTTGGGATCGCATACACGGATCTGGCCGCCCGGTGAAACATTGATGTTCAGACAGCGCAACGGTCCTCCCGCAGCGGCGCAAAGTCCCGCGGCCGAAGTAATTTGAAACGAAACCGCGCCGCTGGCTGAAGCGCCGAAGCCGTTAAAAGCGACGATGCCGCCGCTTGACGATGCAATGACCACCGACGAGCCATCTGTCTTGCCGGAACCTTCGGCACCGACCTTGCCTTCGATGAAACTGTAATTGCCGACACCCACCTGTTGTCGGACCACCCAGTTGTAGCCCGCGCTGTCCGTGGGCAGGGCATTGACCAGTGCCTCGATCGGTTCCTCGTTCGTCAGTACCAGTTCCACCCGCGCATTGCGCTTGACAGCCTCTGCGCGCGCCAGATTCAAGCCGTTGGCGACGCCCTCGGCGGTCGCACGCAACCGCGAATTGGCGATAAACGTGGCGTATTGCGGCACGCCCAGCGCCAGCAGCAGGCCGAGGATGGCCAGACCGACGATCAGCTCGACCAGGCTGAAGCCGGTGTGCTTGCGCCCTAGCATCCGCCCGCCTTGTTGGCGACCCAGCAGGTGGAGCCGGCGCCATTCCAGCCAGTGGCGACCGAGGTGGTGCCCCGGGCATTGGCCTGGTTGATGGTGAAAACAAAACCGTCGGTACCTTGGGCAGCAATACCGGTCGCAGTCACGGTGAAAGTCGTGGCGGTCAGATTTGAGCAGGCATAGGTGAAATAGCGACCCGTCGGTGTCGGGGCAACGGTGCCGGCCGCACAGGCACCGACATAAGTGCGGTTATCCTGGAAATACTGTTCCATTTTCACGCGATGCTCCGACAACGTTGCGGTAGCCTCCGCAAGTTTGCTGCGCGTGACGTAATCTCCATATTGCGGAACGGCGATCGCGGCGATGATGCCGATGATGGCGACCACGACCAGCAATTCGATCAGGGTAAAACCGCTTGCGCGCTTCATGGGGACTCCTTTTTGGTGGGTGAAGATTAGAATCGATTCTACGCCGCCGCTACCGGCTCCCGATGAATGGCCATGCCAGCGGCATAGACGGTGCAGCCGGGCTGCGTTGCGTGAGATTACGCACAAATTTTGCCGTGGGATTTCCGTGCGCTGCGGGTGGGCGAAGGCGTATTTTTCCGGAATTAGACAAAGTCCAATCTTTGGCCTAAAATAAACACCAATGAAAGCAACGTCTTACAGCCGTCCGGAACTGATCGCGTTGTTGCGCCGGCATGGCGTCGCGCCTACGCACCAGCGCCTGGAGATTGCCCATGTGCTGTTCGGCCGTTGTGAGCACCTGGCGGCTGACCAGATACTGACGCTGGTCAACGAGCGTCATGCGGAAACGTCGAAGGCGACGGTCTATAACACGCTGAACCTGTTCCGCGACCGCGGTCTGATCCGTGAAGTGATCGTGGATCCGAAGCGTGTGTTTTACGATCCCAACACCCAGCCCCATCATCACCTCTATAACATCGATACCGGTGAAATCACCGATATCGGCGCCGAGGTGCTCGCCGTCAGCGGCCTGCCTGAACTGCCGCCGGGAATGGTGACCGAAGGCGTCGATATCATCGTTCGTATTCGCGCGCTGTGACCGGAGGTTTGCTGTAAAATGCTGCCTCCCCGGCCGGCGTAGCCCCGCTGGCCTGACTGCTGATTCGTAAAGTGGGCAGTACCGGCCTGTAACACCAAGTCAGGCCGGACAACGAAAATGCCGGTGTAGCTCAGTTGGTAGAGCAGCGCATTCGTAATGCGAAGGTCGTAGGTTCGACTCCTATCTCCGGCACCAAATTTGGATTTTGCGCTGGCGTGCCAGATCGGCTGCTGGCCGTCGGGTCGCCCCTGTCCCTGGATCGACCCGATCAGCGTGACGGAATCGGGCCCGCACGGGCGCGGGGACGCGCAATGCAGCAAGCCTGATTTATTGCAGCGATACCCACCCCGACCCACCACGGCAGAACTCTTGTTGGCCCCGCGGGATACCGGTCCCAAATTTTCCAGGCGACCGCGAGCTCGTCTGTTGTGGGGGTCCACACCCAGGGTATCGCTCCGTGCCGGCAGCGAAAGCCACCGGCGCGGTACCCCTTGGGATAAGATATAAGTAGTTGTTTTTATTGGTATTTTTAAAGAACCCCGGAAATCCCGCCATCGAGATTGATGCTGGTGCCGGTGACATAGCTCGCGGCGTCCGAGGCCAGGAAAGTGATGACGTTGGCAACTTCCTGGGATTCACCGGCGCGTTTCAGCGGGATGTCTTTGCCGAGTTTGGCGTAGTAATCATCCGCGCTGATGCCGTCCTTGGTGTAGCGCCGCTCGTGTTGTCCGGATTTTATTTTGCCGATACAAATGGTGTTGACCAGAATATTGTCGGCAGCGAACTCCTTTGACAGCGCCTTGGTGATGGCGAGCCCGGCAGCACGCGAGACCGATGTCGGATAGGATTCCGCGCCCGGCTGTTTGGCACTGGAAATCGTGATGTTGATGATGCGTCCGCCGCCCTGCTTTTTCATGTGCGGCACCGCGAGGCGCGTGCAGCGGATGGCGCCGAAGACCTTCAGTTCGAGGTCGGCTGCCCACTCATCGTCCGTCAGTTCCAGGAATTTGCCGCGCTTGGACGTGCCGGCGTTGTTGACGAGGATGTCGACTCGGCCGAACTTCTGCACGGCTTCGTCGACGAAGCGGGCGCAGTCGGCGGCCTTGCTCATGTCGGCGACAACCGCCAGCGCTTCACCACCGGCTTTGGTAATCTCGGCTGCGGTGACATCCAGCAAAGCCTTGCGCCGTGCGCAGATCGCCACTTTTGCGCCTTCGCGGGCGAGCGTCAGTGCAGTGGCCTTGCCGATGCCTTCGGTGCCGCCGGTGATCAGGGCGACTTTGCCTTTGAGTCCAAGTTCCATGCCGTTTGTCCTCCACAATCGTCAAAAAGGACGAGCATTGTATCCCCAAAGCGGCGCGGGGCCTTTTGTGCTCCGGACATTAGTCGTAGGATAGCCAGGCGTTAACGGTTGTCGAAACCACCGGACCGTTCTGACCGGAGACTGCTTATGGCTTCCAATTACGGCGTTCTGCGCAAATGGCATCGAATTCTTCCGGCCGTGGTGCTGATGACCGGCTTGTTTGCGTTTCCGTCTCCTGTAACCGCCGCCGAACCCGAACTGACGGTCGATCAGTTCTCGGTGGTCAAACTCACAGTGAAGGCCGTGCCCGACGCGCGCAGCACGCGCACGCTGGGGGCGCAACGCGAAGGCACCGGCGTGGTCATTGACTCCAGCGGACTGGTGCTGACGATCGGCTATCTCGTCACCGAAGCGGACACCGTGGAACTGGCGACGGCCGACGGCCGGAAGTTTCCGGCGAATGTTGTCGGATACGACAACGCGACCGGGCTCGGACTGGTCAAATCGTTGCAGCCGCTGCCGATCAAGCCGGTCGATTTCGGGCAGTCAGCCGTGGCGAATTTGCGGGACCTGGTGCTGATCGTCGGCTACGACGGCATCGCACCAGCCTATATCGTGTCCAAACGGTCTTTTGTCGGCTACTGGGAGTATCTGCTTGATGAGGCGATCTATACCGCACCGGCGACGGTAAACTGGCAGGGCGCGGCGCTGCTGTCACGGGAAGGCAAATTGCTCGGTATCGGCTCCCTCGCCGTCGGGGATGCGATCGGTCATCAGGGCG
>Ga0105107_10002145_pt1 | contig 12971 bp, 12 predicted proteins | sample PPLLaktember2015_6_FD_79335 | JGI IMG/M metagenome (GOLD analysis project Ga0105107, IMG submission 79335) | Freshwater sediment microbial communities from Prairie Pothole Lake near Jamestown, North Dakota, USA - PPLs Lake P8 Core (1) Depth... | ecosystem: Environmental > Aquatic > Freshwater >... | reverse complement strand
GCTGGTGCTCTTCACCTCCGGCTCGGAAGGCAAGCCGAAGGGTGTCGCGCTGTCGCACGACGCGGTGCTCGCCAACATGGCGCAACTCGCCGCCGCGATCGATTTCAACCGCTCGGACAAATTCCTCAATGCATTGCCGATGTACCACACGTATGGCCTCATTGCCTGCACGCTGATGCCGATCTTTTACGGCACGAGGCTTTTCCTGTACACGAATCCCTTGCACTATCGCATCATTCCGGAGATCGCCTACTCCCGCCGATGCACCTACGTGTTCGGTACGAGCACCTTCCTCGGCAATTACGCGCGCCAGGCGCGCGTCATGGATTTCAGTTCCGTTCGCTACGTGATTTCGGGCGGAGAAAAACTGAACCCGGAGGTCCAGCGGCTGTATCAGGAGCGGTTCGGTTTGCGGGTTCTCGAGGGATACGGTTCGACCGAGTGTGGTCCGGCTATCTCGCTCGCGACGCCCCAGCGGTTCCGGCCGGGTACGGTGGGGTGTTTTCTCGCCGGAGTCGAGCACCGCGTGGTCCCGGTTGCCGGGATTGCCGAGGGCGGCGTCCTGCACGTTCGCAGCCCGAACCAGATGCTGGGGTATTTCGTCTTCGACCGGCCGGGCGAGTTGCAGGAAGCGCGCTCCGAAGTCGGTGCCGGGTGGCACTCCATGGGCGACGTGGTCTGCCTCGATGCGGACGGATTCGTAACCGTGCTGGGACGGCTGAAGCGCTTCGCCAAGGTGGCCGGCGAAATGGTGGCACTCGAAGTCGTGGAGCGACTCGCACGCGAGTGCTCTCCACAGCATCAGCATGCCGCCACGGTTGCCATGTCGGAGGATCGCGGCGAGACGACGGTGCTTTTCACCACCGACGACGGTCTGGACCGAATGAAGTTGCATCAGACCGCGCGAGCATTGGGCGCGCAGGACCTGGCGGTTGCCCGCACGATCATCCACGTGCGATCGCTGCCGGTACTGGGAAGCGGGAAGACCGATTACGTTGCGCTTGCCGGTATGGTGAGCGAAATGTCCGCGTCCGAGTCGCACCGGGACCCGCAAACGTCGGGCGAGCGGGCGACACGGCACGGATGACGCCGCTAGAATGAGGCTGCTTTGCACCACCGCGCCGGCACCGGCCGGCACACCGTGATCGAACGTTTCTTGGCCAATGCGAATGCGCGAATCCGCGAATGACGATGCGCCGACGCCCAGCCGTCTCGTGGCCGTATGGGATCTGCCGGTGCGAATCGTGCACTGGTCGCTCGCGATGCTCGTGACCATGTCCTGGCTCACCAGCGAGATCGGCGGCAATGCAATGACCTATCACATGTGGATCGGCTATTCGATCCTCACTTTGCTTGTCTTTCGCATTGCTTGGGGATTCGCGGGCAGCCAGCACGCGCGCTTCGGCAGTTTCCTGTACGGCCCTGTCACCGTGGCGAAGTATCTTTCGAGCTTGCTGCGGCTCGAGCCGACTTGCCATGTCGGCCACAATCCGGCAGGCGGGTGGAGCGTCGTTGCGCTGCTGCTCGCGCTCTCGCTGCAAGCGGTGACCGGACTTTTTGCGAACGACGAAATTTTCACCCAGGGACCGCTCGCCGGACGCGTGTCGTACGAAACGAGCGACCTACTGACGTCGGTGCATCGCTACAATTTTTACGTGCTTTTGGGGCTGATCTGCCTGCACGTGGCGGCGGTTTTTTTCTACCTCCTCGTCAAGCGGGAGAACCTGATCAGCGCGATGTTCACGGGACGCAAACGCGTGCCTGCCGAGGTGGCATTCTCGCAAGGGCGCATGGCGAGCCGATGGCTTGCCGCTGCGACTTTTCTGGGCGCGGCCGGCTTGGTCGCTGCGGTCGTGAACTGGTCGTGAACCGGCGGCAAGGCGATTATTCGACTTCGCGTCGCGCCCGTTTCAGCGTGCCTCGATGGCGCTTCTCCTCGAGCCTGCGTTGGCGGGCGGCGCGGGTCGGCGCGGTCGGAATGCGAGGGCGCGGGCGGATCGCCGCCGCTTTGAGCAGCGCGAGCAACCGGGCGCGGGCATCCGCGCGGTTTTGCGCTTGGCTGCGATAGCGGCTGGCATGTATGACGAGCTCGCCCTCGCGGGTGAGCATCGTGCCTGCAAGCACCGCGAGCCGTCTTCGCATGTCGTCGGGCATGACGGCCCGCGCGACATGGTAGCGAAGTTGCACCGCCGTGGCGACCTTGTTCACGTTCTGGCCGCCCGGGCCAGGGGCACGCACGAATTGTTCCTGCACCAGCGATTCATCGATCGATACGGTGCGTACTCTACCCATGCGACGAGTGTAGCAGCGATCGCACCGATCGGCTTCATCGGGATGGCGCTCATCGCCCCGGGAGGGCGCTGCCAAGTGGCGCGTGTCCAGCCGAAGACCAGCAGCGGCGGGCATAGCTATGACGCAAACGTGTTCGTGCGGGCGGTAACGGGCGCCACTCGCCCGCGTCGCTCACACACCGTCCGGGGGGCGGCGCGTGCGCGCCCGCGACCGCAGCGGGGAATTGGTTCGGTTATTCAGGCAGGGACATCGGGGACCAAGCGCTTTTCCAGCACGAAGATTTGGTCCTTGAGGAGGAGCTTCTGTTTCTTCAGGCGCCGCAGCTCCAGTTCGTCCTGAATGGGGCTGTCGGCGAGAGTGGCGATCATCTTGTCGAGGCTGCGGTGCACCGAGTGCAGTTCCGCCAGCTTTGCCTTGGTAGCTTCCATGTCTTCCTCGATCAGCATGCTGTGCCTCCTCTCAAAAGACGTTGCCTACCTATACTAGAAGATGGCAGGAAAAACTTCAATTGAGCGATATCAAGGATACCTTCGATGCCACCGCACCGGGCGTGCGTGCGGCAGCGCGGCGTCGATCGCGGGTCCGAGCTACGTAACGTCTGCAGTGCGGGCACGCACGCCGGCGGTTCGGCTGAAGCTTGCTCGGTTCAGATTAGCGTCGCCTCGGCGTACAGCGTTCGCACGTCTGGAGCCGTGGGCAGGTCGAGGGCGCGGATGGATGGGGACGAGCGCAGGCGTGCAGCAAGCGACTTGCTCAGCCCGGCTTTCGGGTGGCCTCCGGCTGCCGCAACGAGCCGGAGTGCGTGCACCGGCGCGATGCTGCGACGGCGAAGGAGAAAGTCCTCGATATAGATCACCATGTCGTGTCGCCCATTCGGGAGCTTCGTTGCTGTTACGCGAGGCAACTTCTGCGCCACGCGCCAGCTTGTCCACGCAAGGCCCGTAACGGAATGATTCACAAGCGATTGGAGAAAACTTCCGAGCCGCAATTCACCGCCTACCTGGCTTCGGACGACGATATTCCGTCGCCTCGTGGCTGTGTGGCGTCAGGCGGGGCGGGGACTGGGGTCCCGGACCGGGGGAGCATGAGCGAGGCGCGACCCGCGGCCGGGTTCTTGGCCGGCCGTGGCGCTGGGTCAGTCCTTCAACGACTCGAGCATGGCCGCCAGCAGCGTCTCGGGCTCATGCGCGCCAGAGACCGCAAGCTTGCGATTGAATATGAAGAAAGGCACCCCGCCTATCCCCGCCTGGCGCGCCTGCAAATCGGTGCCGAGCACGAGGTCGCGGTCCTGGTCGGAGGCAAGATAGGCGTGGATTGCGTCCCGGTCGAGACCCGCCCGCGCTCCCAGGTCTGCCAAGGTCGCGAGATCCGTCAACACGGCGCCCTCCTGGAAGTAGCCCTGAAACAGGCTCTCGGCCACTTCGTCTTCGCGTCCGTGCTGTGCCCCATAATGCATCAGGCGATGTGCGTTGACGGTATTGGGCTGTACCTTGATCGCTTCGAACGCGAACTCGATGCCGACCTCCTTGCCGACGCCTGCAACGCGCGCGTAATTGCGCGCACCACCCGGACCGAACTTGCGTTCGATGTATGCCTGGCGTGACATGCCCTCGGGTGGCAGGTCCGGATTGAGCTGAAAGGGCAGCCAGCGCACGGCCGGCTTCGCCGCATCGGGAGCTTTTTCCTGGTAGAGCTCGAGAGCCTTTTCCAGGCGCCGCTTGCCGATGAAGCACCAGGGTCAGACCACGTCCGATACGATATCGATGGTGAGATTGGTATTCATGCCGCCTCCTGAGGCAAAGTGCGGCGTCAGTGTATTCCGAGCTGCGCCGCCGCGTCGACATTTTCTCGCGCGGCGGCTGCGCATTTCGACCGAGCCGCGCAGCCACTGGGCCGGCCGCAGCCTCGGCACCGCTGCCGTACCCACGGGTCGCGCGGAATGTAAAGCGGATCGCCTGCAGCCTCCTGTGGACCGCGTGCGCGTGCACGCGCCGGGCTCCAGCTTCAGTTCGCGGCGCAGCGGCGCCGGCCAAGGGGTCGGGGAAACGCAACGCAGTGCGGGGCGATCTCCGTTTCCGGTAGAATGCCGGGTTCTTCGCGCTGATCCTCGCGCGCGCCCCGAGTCTCCCGCCCGCATGAAAAGCAGCAGACGCCTTGCTCGCGAGTTCGCCCTCCAAGGCCTGTACGAATGGCTCCTCGCGCGAAACGACGTGCGTGCCATCGAGCACCGTCTGGCCGAGGTCGGCGGCTTCGACAAGGCCGACCGTCCCTTGCTGGACACGCTGCTCAACGGCGCGATTCGCGAAGCCCAGGACCTCGAGGCGCGGCTTGTCCCCTATCTCGATCGTCCGATTGCCGCGCTGTCTCCGGTGGAGCACGCCATACTTCTGCTCGCCGCCTATGAACTGCTGTACCGCATCGAAACGCCGTACCGGGTGGTGATCAACGAGGCCGTCGAGCTGGCGAAAGCCTATGGCGGAACCGACGGGCACAAATACGTGAACGGCGTCCTCGATCGCCTTGCCGGCGAGTTGCGTGCCATCGAGGTTCAGGCGGCCGAGCGATCGGCCGGACGACGCTAATGTTTTCATCGCAGTGCAGTCCCCGCGCGAGCGCGGGATAGAAGGGCCATGCCGTCCGAATTCGAACTGATCGCTCGCTACTTCACGCGGCCCGTGAAGCGCGCGGTGCTCGGGGTGGGCGACGACGCAGCACTGCTTCGCGTCGGAAAGGGCATGGAGATCGCGGTATCGACCGACATGCTGGTTTGCGGAACCCACTTCGTGGCGGGCGCCGACCCGCGAAAGCTCGGGCACAAGTCGCTGGCAGTGAATCTTTCCGACATGGCCGCGATGGCGGCGGTCCCGCGTTCGGTGTTTCTGTCCCTCGCGTTGCCGAAGGCCGAGCCTGCGTGGTTGCGCGCTTTTTCGGCCGGCTTTCTGGCGCTGGCACGGGCGCACGGGGCCGAGCTCGTCGGCGGCGACACGACCCGCGGCCCGCTCAACATATGCGTGACCATCATGGGGGAGGTGCCCCGCGGGCGCGCCCTGCGGCGCGATCACGCGCGAGCGGGCGACGATGTCTGGGTTTCGGGGGCGCTCGGCACCGCGGCGATCGGCCTCGCGCACCAGCAGGGTCGCGTGCAGCTCTCCCGCGCAGAGGCGGCGCGGTGCATGCGCGCCTTGGAGCAGCCGCAGCCCCGGGTCGAGCTGGGCATCGCGCTTCGGTCGATCGCCCATGCCGCGATCGATGTTTCCGACGGGCTCGCCGCCGACCTGGGTCACATCTGCGAACGTTCGTCACTCGGTGCCGACGTGTGGATCGACCGGATCCCTCGCGCGCGAGTGTTGGGCCGTCTGGCGCAGCCCGAGATTGTGGAGCAAGCGTTGATCGCCGGTGGCGACGACTATGAGTTGTGCTTCACCGCGCCAGTGCGCCGGCGTGCGGACGTCGCCGCATTGAGCCGCCGGCTGCGCCTGCCGCTCACCCGGATCGGTGCCATGCGTAGCGGCCGGGGCGTTCGACTGCTGCGCGCCGACGGCCGCGCAATTCAGCAGCGCAAAGGCGGGTGGGACCATTTCGGCTAATCGCACCATGCAACCGTCGTGGCGCTTCGTGCTCTCGCGCCCGGCCCACCTGATCGCTTTTCTGGGGGGCATCGGCCTGATCCGCTTTGCGCCCGGCACCTTCGGCACGCTGGCGGCATTCCCGCTGCATTTTGGGATTTCCTCGAGTCTTTCGACGTACGCGCATCTCGGCTTGATCGCCGTCCTCGTCGTGATCGGCGTGTGGGCGAGCGGTCGCACCGCGCACGACCTCGGCGTACCCGATCACGGCGGTATCGTCTTCGACGAGACTGTCGCATTTCTGCTCGTTCTGTTTTTTACTCCCGCGGAGCGCCTTTGGCAGGCATTCGCCTTCTTGCTGTTTCGGCTTTTCGATATCTTCAAGCCTCCGCCGATCCGGCATTTCGATCGCACCTTGCACGGCGGTTTCGGCGTCATGTTCGATGACTTGCTGGCAGCAGGCTACACCCTGCTGCTCCTTGCGGTGGCGAAGGCGCTTGTTGAGTGAGGACACCCATGGACGAAGAACTGTACCGGCTCGCCGTGCGGGTCGGGCGAGCCTTGCGGAAAAGTCAGCTGATGGTCGCAACGGCCGAGTCGTGCACCGGCGGATGGATCGGCCAGGCGATCACGATGGTGCCGGGAAGCTCGGAATGGTTCGAGCGCGGTTTCATCACCTACACCTATATCTCGAAGCGGGAAATGCTCGGCGTAAAGGGGGCATCGCTTGCCAGGTACGGCGCGGTTTCGGAGCAGGTGGTTCGCGAGATGGCCCAAGGGGCGCTCGATCGCAGCCACGCGCAGGTCTCGGTCGCGGTGTCCGGGGTGGCTGGGCCGAGCGGCGGCTCCCGGGACAAGCCGGTCGGAACGGTGTGTTTTGCGTGGGCCCGCAAGGGCCGGCGGGTGCGGCTCGAAACGCGCCGTTTTCGCGGCGACCGCGATACGGTGCGCAAGCGGTGCGTCGCGCACGCCTTGCGCGGCGTCCTGAGCATCCTCGCCGACAGGGAGTGATAGGCCATCTCGCATAGCACGATATTTAGCGCTTCGGGCCGAGTGCAGGTGCCGAGGCGTGTGGGATAATGCGCCCAAGCTTTGGGAGATCGACATGGAAGACAACAAGGTCAAGGCACTGTCCGCGGCACTCACGCAGATCGAGAAGCAATTCGGCAAGGGCTCAATCATGCGCCTCGGCGAGTCCGGCATCCTGCAGGACATCCAGGCCGTCTCCACTGGTTCGCTCGGGTTGGACATCGCATTGGGGATCGGCGGCCTGCCGCGGGGGCGCGTGGTGGAGATCTACGGTCCCGAATCGTCGGGCAAGACCACGCTGACGCTTTCGGTGATCGCGCAGATGCAAAAGCTCGGCGGCACCGCCGCTTTCATCGACGCCGAGCATGCGCTTGATCCCCAGTACGCGCAAAAGCTCGGCGTGAACATTGCCGAGCTGCTGATTTCGCAGCCCGACAACGGCGAGCAGGCACTCGAGATCGCCGACATGCTGGTGCGCTCGGGTTCGGTCGACGTCGTGGTGATCGACTCGGTGGCCGCGTTGGTGCCCAAGGCCGAGATCGAGGGTGAAATGGGCGAGCCGCAGATGGGTCTGCAGGCAAGGCTGATGTCCCAGGCGCTGCGCAAGCTCACCGCCAACATCAAGCGCTCGAACACGCTGGTGATCTTCATCAATCAGATCCGGATGAAGATCGGCGTGATGTTCGGCAATCCCGAAACCACGACGGGCGGCAACGCGCTGAAGTTCTACGCGTCGGTGCGCATCGACATCCGCCGCATCGGCTCGATCAAGAAGGGCGACGAGGTAATCGGCTCCGAGACCCGCGCCAAGGTGGTGAAGAACAAGGTCGCGCCTCCTTTCAGGCAGGCCGAGTTCGACATCCTCTACGGCGAGGGCATCTCGCGCGAGGGGGAGATCATCGAGCTCGGCGTCAATGACCGCATCATCGAGAAATCCGGCGCATGGTATTCGTACAAGGGCGATCGTATCGGGCAAGGCAAGGACAACGCTCGCGAGTACCTCAAAGAGCACGAGGACATCGCCCGCGAGATCGAGGCCAGGATCCGCGAGGCGGTCGGAGTGCCGCTGCCCGGGGCTCGCGCTCCCGTCGCCGAGGAAGCTTGACCGCCGCACCGCTGCCCATCCCGCGTGAACGCGCCGCGACGCTGACCGGGGCTTCTCGTTCGACACGCGACACGCAGCTGCGGGCGCGGGAGCCTCGGTCGGTGCTTCCAGCCGCCTCTGGCGAATTCGGACGCACTTCGCCATGCCGGAGGCGCTGAGGACCAAGGCCATCCGGCTGCTCGCGCGGCGCGAGCGCTCGCGCGCGGAAATTCAGCGGCTGCTGGATCCGCACGGTAAGGACGCGCCGCGCGTAGCGGCATTGCTCGACGAGCTGCAAAGCGAAGGCTGGCTGTCGGAGGCGAGGCTCGCCGAACACATGATCAACGCTCGCCGGGCCCGAGGCAGTGCCGCCCGCGTCCGCCAGGAGATGGCGCAACGCGGGCTCTCCGCCGAGGTGATCGCCGAGGCGACGGCGGGTCTCGAAGAAGGTGACGTGCAGGCCGCGCTCGCGCTATGGCGAAAGCGCTTCGGTCGAGTTGCCGTGGAGCGGGTCGAGCGAGAGCGCCAACTGCGCTTTTTGCTCAACCGGGGCTTCAGCCAGGCGGTGGCGCTTCGGGTGTTGCGCATGGCCGGGGCGAGCGATTCGACCAATCTCGAGGAGTGATCGATGAAGACACGATGGGCTTGGAGGCTTGGCTGCCTGCTCGCAATCAGCACTTGGACGCTCGACGCCTCTGCGGCGCAGGCGCCCGCATATCCGAGCAAACCGCTGCGCCTGCTCGTTCCATTCACCCCGGGAGGATCGCAGGATGTGGCCGCGCGCCTCGTCAGCGCGCCCGTGGCGCAGACGCTCGGGCAGAACATCGTCATCGACAACCGTCCGGGCTCGGGAGGTTTGATTGCGGCGCAGGAGGCGGCGCGCGCCCCGGCCGACGGCTACACCCTCTTCATGTCCAGTGGAGCGCAGATGGGCATTTCGCCCGCATTGCGGCCCAAGATCGGCTACGACCCGGTCAAAAGCTTTGCGCACGTGATTCACCTCACCGATACGCCGATGGTGCTCATCGCGCATCCGCAGCTGCCCGCGTCGAATGCCAAGGAGCTGGTCGCCTACTCGCTCGCCAATCGAGTCAAGGTCAACACCGCGTCGACCGGCCTCGGGACGTACACGCACATGACGCTGGAACTGTTCAAGCTCACGACCGGCGCCGACTTGACGCACATACCCTACAAGGGCGCGGCACCGGCAATCACCGATCTGCTCGGCCGTCAGGTGCAGACGATGTTCACCTCGACAGCCTCGGCGCAACCCTATACCTCGACCGGGCGGCTCAAGCCGATCGGGATCGCCGCCGCAAAACGCTCCCGCGCCATGCCGGAAGCGGCCACGTTTGCGGAGCAGGGTATCGCCGGGCTGGAAGTGTCGTCCTGGGTCGGCATCTCGGTGCCCGCCGGCGTTCAGCCGGGAATCGTGGATCGCTTGGCGAGAGAATTCGCTGCGTCCCTGCAGACCACGGACGTTCGCAATCGTCTGAACGCGCTGGGCGCCGAAGTCGCCGGCGTGAGTGGCCCCGCGTTCGCCACGATGGTCCGCGACGACGTTGCGCGCTGGCTCAAGGTGGTGCGCTCTGCCGGAATCAAGCTCGAGTAGCATGGCCGAAGTACGCAAGCGTGTCGCCGTGCTGGGCGCGGGGCCGGTCGGGCGTGCGACTGCGGCGTATTTGGCGCACTACGACCATGACGCCGGCATCTGGTCGCCGTCCGGGAGAGGCACGGCACCCTTGATGGCGCGTGCAGGGGGTCTGGGGAAAGGCGTGATCGAGTATCGCGGTGCGCTCGAGGGGCGGGTCGAGGTCGACGTGCTGCGTTCGCCGGATGCGCTGGCAGCATACGAGGTGATCGTCGTTGCATTTCCAGGCCACGCCTATGACAGGGTGCTACCGCTCGTCTTGCCACGCATCGAATCGAGGCATATCGTCATCGTGAGCGGGGCGCTGTCGCTCGTGCCTTTGTGGCTTTACGAGCAGGCTGGCAACGGGACCGCCCGACCGCTCGTCGCCTCGTGGGGAACGACGCTCGCGACGGCCCGGCGAAGCGAGCGCGCCGACGTCGAGATCGGCAGCGTGCGGGCCCGCTTCGACGTGGCGGCGATTCCGGCCGCTGCGGCCGATGCCGCGCTGGCGTGCTGCCAGGGGCTGTTTGGCGACCGATTCGACCTTGCCCCGAGCATACTTGCCACTGCGATATCCAGCGTCAACCCGGTCGCGCACGCGGCCGAGGCGCTGCCGAACCTCACGCGCATGGAGCGTGGCGAGGATTGGTATCTGTTCGAATGCATGACTCCGGCGGCTGCGCGGCTTGCCGAAGCGATCGATGCCGAGCGGCTGGAGATCGCGCAGGCGTTGGGTCTGAAGGTCCGTTCCCTTGCCACGCACTATCAACTCTCTTACCACGTCCCGCTCGCCACCGTGGCCGAGATGGCAGCGGCGATTCACGCCCGCGACCGAGCGCCCCTCGGGCCGAGAACGGCCGAACATCGCTATGTCCTCGAGGACATGCCCTACGGGCTGGTTTTCTACGAGATGCTGGCGCGAACGGCCGGGATCGCCGTTCCGGTCATGTCAGCGGCGATCACGCTTGCCTGCGCCGCCTACGGCCGTGACTTCCGCCGGGAGAATCGTCTGATCGACCTGCTGCGCCTCGAGGGGCTCGGTCCGGCCGGGCTGCTCGCACGCTGCGCCGGCTGACAGCGCCGCCACCCGGCCCCCGCAAGCGCATTGCACCTCCCGGATATTCCGGGGAAAATCAAGGTTTTCCTTCGCGCGTAGCGCGTCCGCGCCGACCATGAAATCAAGCGAGATACGAAGCAAGTTCCTGCAGTACTTCGAGGGCAAGGGGCATACGATCGTCAGTTCGAGCCCGCTGGTGCCCGCCAACGATCCGACGCTGCTCTTCACCAATTCCGGGATGGTGCAGTTCAAGGACGTGTTCCTCGGCCAGGACAAGCGCCCCTACACGCGGGCGACCACCTCGCAGCGCTGCGTGCGAGCCGGCGGCAAGCACAACGATCTGGAAAACGTGGGCTATACCGCCCGGCATCACACATTCTTCGAGATGCTGGGAAACTTCAGCTTCGGCGACTACTTCAAGCGCGACGCGATCAATTTTGCCTGGGAACTGCTGACGAAGGTCTACGGCCTGGACCCCGATCGGATGTGGACCACGGTCTACAAGGACGACGACGAGGCGTACGAGCTGTGGACCCGGATGATCGGCGTGCCGGCCGAGCGTTGCGTGCGCATCGGCGACAAGCCGGGCGGCGGCTCGGACAACTTCTGGCAGATGGCCGACACCGGCCCCTGCGGTCCTTGCACCGAGGTGTTCTACGATCACGGTCCCGGCATCGCCGGAGGTCCTCCGGGATCGCCGGATGCCGACGGCGATCGCTATATCGAGATCTGGAATCTCGTGTTCATGCAGTACAACCGCGACGAGGCCTGGGTCCTGCATCCGCTGCCCAAACCTTCGGTCGATACGGGCATGGGTCTCGAGCGGATTGCAGCCGTGCTTCAGGGCGTGCATTCGAACTACGAGATCGATCTGTTCCAGAGCCTCATTCGCGCCGCGGCGCGCGAGACGCACAGCAAGGATCTCGCGAGCAATTCGCTGAAGGTCATCGCCGACCACATTCGCGCCTGCAGCTTCCTCATCACGGACGGCGTGATTCCGAGCAACGAGGGCCGCGGCTACGTGCTTCGTCGCATCATCCGCCGGGCGATTCGCCACGGCTACAAGCTGGGGCAGACGGATCCGTTCTTTCATCGGCTGGTCGAAGATCTGGCGCAGGCGATGGGCGCAGCCTATCCCGAGCTGGTCAAGGGGAAGAGCCGCGTGAGCCAGGTGCTGCTACAGGAAGAGCAGCGGTTCGCCGAAACGCTCGACCACGGCATGAAGGTGCTCGAGGGCGCGCTCACCCGCGAGGACAGGATGCTCGACGGGGAGATGGTGTTTCAGCTCTACGACACCTTCGGCTTTCCGGTCGATCTCACGGCCGACATCGCCCGCGAGCGCGGCGTGCGGGTCGACTACGCGGGCTTCGAGGCCGCCATGGAGCGCCAGCGCGAGCGTGCCCGGGCCGCCTCGCGCTTCAGCATGTCGAGCGGCGTCACGTACAGCGGACAGGCGACCGAGTTCCACGGGTACGACACCCTGACCCTGGAGGCGACGGTCGTGGCCGTCTATCACGAGGGTACGCAGGTCGAGGAGATCGTCGCGGGTGATTCGGCCATCGTCGTGCTCGATCGGACGCCGTTTTATGCCGAATCGGGCGGTCAGGTCGGCGACCGGGGGGAGCTCGCCGGGGTGAACGGCACGTTCGCCGTGGACGACACGCAGAAGATCCAGGCCGATGTGTTCGGCCACAAGGGCCGGCTCAAGGCAGGACGCCTCAAGGTGGGCGACAAGGTGATGTGCGCAGTCGACGCGCAGGCCCGTTCCCGCGCTGCGTGGAACCACTCGGCGACCCACCTCATGCACGCGGCGCTGCGCAAGGTGCTCGGCACGCACGTGCAGCAGAAGGGATCGCTGGTCGATCCCGACCGCACACGGTTCGATTTCACGCACAACGAGCCGATGAACGCGCAGCAGATTGCCGAGGTCGAGGATCTGGTGAATCGCGAGATTCGGCGCAACGCCGATGTGTCGGCGCGGGTCATGAAGTACGACGAGGCCGTGAAGGCTGGGGCGATGGCGCTCTTCGGCGAGAAGTACGGCGACGAGGTCCGGGTGATCGGCATGGCGGACTTCTCCACCGAGCTCTGCGGCGGCACCCACGTGCGCCGCACGGGCGACATCGGCTTTTTCAAGATCGTCTCCGAAACCGGCATCGCAGCCGGCGTTCGGCGCGTCGAGGCGGTGACGGGGGAAGGCGCGACCGCGTGGGTGCGCCAGCAAGAGCAGCGCGTCGCTGAGGCCGCGGCTGCGTTGAAGAGCAGTCCGCAGGATGTGAACGCGAAGATCCAGCAGATGATCGAGAACGT
>Ga0105107_10002142_pt1 | contig 12980 bp, 14 predicted proteins | sample PPLLaktember2015_6_FD_79335 | JGI IMG/M metagenome (GOLD analysis project Ga0105107, IMG submission 79335) | Freshwater sediment microbial communities from Prairie Pothole Lake near Jamestown, North Dakota, USA - PPLs Lake P8 Core (1) Depth... | ecosystem: Environmental > Aquatic > Freshwater >... | reverse complement strand
TGCCGACGCGAACTACGCATCGCGGCACGATATCGACCTCTCTCGCCTGCGGCCGCTCGTCGCCAAGCCCTATTCGCCCGAGAACGTCGTCGCGGTGGACGAGATCAAGGGCGTGAACGTCGACCAGGTGTACATGGGCAACTGCGCGAACGGCACGCTCACCGACCTGCGCCAGATCGCGAGCATACTCAAGGGCCGCAAGATCGCGGACGGCACGCGCGCGATCATCGTGCCCGCGACGCAGAAAATCTATCTCGAAGCGGTGGCCGAAGGGCTGATCGAGCACTTCGTGGCCGCGGGCGCGGCGGTGAGCACCCCGACCTGCGGCGCATGCTTCGGCGGGCACAACGGCGCGCTCGACGACGGGGAGGTCGCGGTCGCCACCGTGAACCGCAACTTCAAGGGCCGAGCCGGCCACGCGGGCGCGCAGGTGTATCTCGCCAATTCCTATGTCGCGGCGGCCACTGCGGTCGCGGGCGAGATCATCGATCCGGCGAAGCTGTAGGGAGACGAGCCATGATCTTCGAAGGCAACGTTCACGTCGTGGGCGATCACTGCGACACCGACGTCATGATTCCCGGGCGCTATCTGTCGCTGGTCGAGCCGGCCGAGATCGCCAAGCACATCTTCGAGGAGGTCGATCCGGGATTCGTCAAGCGCGTGCAGCCCGGCGACATCCTGATGGCGGGGCGAAACTTCGGTGCGGGCTCGGGCCGCGAGCATGCTCCCTTCGGGCTGAAAGCGCTCGGCCTGAGCTGCATCGTCGCGGCGAGCTTCTCGCGCACGTTCTATCGCATGGCGATCGACCTCGGATTGCCGATTCTCGAGTGCGAGGCTGCGGCGCGAGCGGCGAAGCCGGGCCAGCGCGCACGGGTCGACACGGCGAGCGGCGAGATCGCGATCGACGGGCAGCTTTTCCGGACCCACCCGATGCCGCAATTCATCCAGGACATCATCGAGGAAGGCGGCCTGACGCCTTGGGTGAAGCGCGAGGCGGCCCGGCGCCGGGCGAGCCCGCGGTGATCCGGGCTGCCTGCGTAGGGCGCCTGCGGGAGGCGCTGACGCTCGCATGCGTCCTGGTTGCGGCCGGCGCGATCGCCGCAGCACCCGCCGAGTATCCGACGAAACCGGTCCGGCTCGTGGTCGTGTATCCGCCGGGCGGTGGGATCGACATCCTGGCACGGGCGCTGGGGCAGCGCATGATTGAGGACGTGTGATGAAACAGCACAAGATCCGGGCAGTGTTCGCGCGTGGCGGCACCAGCAAGGGTTTGCTCTTTCACCGGGCCGATCTGCCGGCCGAGCGCAGCCGCTGGGATCGGCTGTTCCTGGCCGCTCTCGGCAGCCCCGACCGCTACGTCCGACAGCTGAACGGGATGGGCGGGGGGCTTTCCTCGCTCTCGAAGGTGTGCGTCATCGGACCGACGGCGCGCGCCGATGCCGATGTCGATTACACCTTCGCGCAGGTGCTGGTCGATCGGGCGCTCGTGGACTTCACGCCTCTGTGCGGCAACATGTCATCGACCATCGGTCCGTTCGCCGTGGACGAGGGCATCGTCAAGGCAACGGGTGAGCGCGCCGTCGTGCGCATCCACAATACCAACACCGCCAAGATCATCGTCGCCACCTTTCCCGTGGAAGAGGACGGCTGCGCCGCGGTCGACGGCGATCTGGCGATTCCGGGGGTGGAGGGGACCGGCGCCCCGGTACGGCTCGACTTCCTGGATCCCGGCGGGGCGATCACGGGGATGCTGCTGCCGACGGGCAAGGTGTGCGAGCCGCTGGCCGTTCCCGGCGTTGGGACGGTCGAAGTCTCGATGATCGACGCGAGCAATCCGTGCGTGTTCGTCGCTGCCCGCGATCTCGGGCTGAGCGGCACGGAGATGCCCGCCGATATCGAGGCCGACGCCGAGCTCATGCGCAAGCTCGCCGCCATACGCCTGGCCGCGTCGCTTGCAATGGGCGTCGCAACGTCGGAGGAGGAGGCGCAGCGCAAGACCGCCGTGCCTTTCATCGGCTTCGTCGCGCCGCCTGCCGAAGCGAGGACGCTCGCCGGGACGCGGATCGATCCGGCGCATGCCGACTTCGTCGCGCGGGTGATCTCGAATGGCCAGCCCCACAGGGCGCTGCCGTTGGGCGTGTCGATGTGCCTGGCAGTGGCGGCGCGGATCGAGGGCAGCGTCGTGCACGCAGTGACCCGGCGCGATGCCGGTGCGCGTGACAGTCTTCGGATCTCGATGCCCTCGGGGATACTGACGGTGGCCGCCGAGGTGCGGCGCGAGGGCGACGGGTGGCGCGCTGTGCGCGGCGGGTTCTTTCGGACGCAGCGCCGCCTGTTCGATGGCAGGGTTTGCGTATCGGCAGCAGCGCTCACCGACTGAGCGGGACAGGGTGCTCGGCCGGATGGTGAAGGATTTGCAGCTCAAGGCGGATTGACGCCAGGCTGCGAATGTCGTGAAAGGGCAGGACGTGAAGATCGAGCGCGTCGAGATATGCGTCACCGAGTTGACGGTGCGGGTGCAGCGGATTTTTTCCAGCGGCAGCTACGACACCGGTCCGCCCGAGCAGCAGCTCGGAAAGCCCGTGCTGGTGAAGATCCAGGGCGACGGCATTACCGGGTACGGCCAGGTGCGCCCGATCAGCCCGGGACATTTCGTTGCGGACACCACCCACAGCGTCGTGGCGGCGATCAAGGAGATCTACGGGCCGGCGCTCCTCGGCAGGGATCCGTTCGACGTCCAGGCCATCACCGAGATCTTCGATTCACGGCTCGCGGGAAACCCCGCCGCCCGCTCCGCGATCGACATTGCCTTGCACGACTTCATGGGAAAGGCGCTCGGCCTGCCGGTGCACAAGCTGATCGGCGGCTGCTGCCAGCCGCGAATTCCGCTGGAATGGTCGGTTAGCCTGGCGGACGACGTCGGGGTCATGGTGGCCGAAGCTCGCCGCGCCGTCGAGGAGTTCGGGATTCGCGTCCTTTGCCTGAAGGCCGCCGACCGGCGGGGGTGGCGCCAGGACGTGCAGAACTTCGAGGCCGTTCGGCGCGCCGTGGGCGACGACGTCGTGATTGGCGTCGACCCGAACACGGGCTGGTGCCTGACCGACGCGATCAGCGCGGTGCACGCGTTGCGGCCCTACGGCCTCGGCTATATCGAGCAGCCGGTGGCGCGGCGCGATCTGGAGGGCATGGCCGAGATAAGGCGCGAGGCGCAAGGCATTCCGGTCATGGCCGACGAGGGCCTGTTCACCCTGCACGATGCCTATGCCCTGGCGCGGGCGCGAGCCTGCGACGCGTTCTGCATCAAGCTCTACAAGCTCGGCGGGCTCACGCCGGCGCGCAAGATCGCGGCCGTTGCCGAGGCATCCGAGATCCAGCTCAATTGCGGCGGGCTCTCGGTGCAGTCGCAGATCGACGCGGCGGCCTCGGCGCATTTCTATGCCTCGATACCGACTCGCCGGATGATGGGGGCGGGCGAGTTCGTGTTCGGGCTCAATACCGTCGGCGTCGATCCGCTCGTTCCGGAGACGGACTTCGTGGTGCGCGACGGGCACGTCGATGTCCCGACCGGCCCGGGGCTCGGCATCGTGGTCGACGAGGCGGCGCTGAAGCGCCATACGCTGCGCCACGAAGCGGTGAGCGGCTGACGCGAGGCGCCGCGGGCTTTTGCATCAATTTTTCCGCGCGCAGCCCGCGCGGAACCAACCAAGGAGACCGGATATGGCAAGCGAGCTGTTCGACAAGGGATTGGCGGTACGCAAGGAAGTGCTCGGCGCCGAGTACGTCGAGAAGTCGATCAAGGGCGCGGACGAGTTTTCGCTGGCGATGCAGGAGTTTGCCACCGAGGCGGCATGGGGCGCGATCTGGACCCGGCCCGGGCTGCCGCGCAAGACGCGCAGCCTGCTCAACATCGCGATGCTCACGGTCCTGAACCGCCCGCACGAGCTGAAGCTGCACATCCGCAGCTCGTTCACCAACGGCGTGACCAAGGACGAGATCAAGGAAGTGCTGCTGCAGGTGGCCGCCTACGCCGGTGTGCCAGCCGGCATCGACGGTTTTCGCCTCGCCCGCGAGGCGTTCGCCGAGCTCGAAGCCGCCAAGAAGTAGGACAATCGAGGGCAGGTCCGCGAAGCGGCGTCGCGGCACGGACGAGCTGGCTCGTACGAATCGAACGCGCCGGGACGCGGGCTCGCAGTCGATGGAGAATCGCGGCCATCGAGATCAGCGCCGGCATGGCCGGGTCGCGGCGATGCGACGGGTCGCTCAACGAACGAGGGAGAAGCAGATTGAGCCAGAAGTCATCCGCGCCGGCGTGGCCGCGGGGAATCTACGATGTACTGTCCGCGCAGCGCGTGCGGCAGGTCGCCTACGTCCCGGACGCGGGCCATTCCGAGCTCATCCGGCTCTGCCAGGCGACGCCCGAGATGTCGAGCATATCGCTCACCACGGAGGAAGAGGGCATATCGATGCTCGCCGGGGCATGGCTGGGCGGTGAGCGCGGCGTGCTGCTGATGCAGTCCTCGGGGGTGGGCAACTGCATCAATCTCTTCGGCATGGTGCAGGAGTGCCGCTTTCCCCTGCTGATGCTCGTCACCATGCGCGGACAGTGGGGCGAGTTCAATCCCTGGCAGGTGTGGATGGGGAGCGAAACGCGTCCGGTGCTGGAGCGCTGCGGTGTCGTCTGCTACGACGTCGACGAGCCCGAGCGCGTGGTCGAGACCGTGGCCGCGGCCAGCAGTCTCGTGTTCAACGCCTATCGCGCGGTGGCCGTTCTGATCGGCCAGCGGGTGATCGGCAGCAAGAACTTCATGAAGTGAGGCCGCGATGGCGACGAGACGAAAGATAGTTCTGGAGCGCCGCGACGTCGTGGCGAGAATATTGCGCGACCGTGGCACCGCGCTGGTGGTCCCTGGCCTGGGTGCGCCGACGTGGGACTGTGCCGCTGCCGGCGATCATCCCTTGACCTTCCAGATGTGGGGGGCGATGGGCGGAACGGCGATGATCGCGCTCGGGCTTGCGCTGGCGCAGCCGGAACGGCGCGTCATCGCGCTACCGGGTGACGGCGACATGCTGATGGGTATCGGCAGCCTCGCCACCATCGGCACGCAGGGGCCGCCGAACATCGTCGTTGCCGTCATCGACAACGAGCGCTATGGCGAGACCGGCATGCAGGAGACGCACACCGCGCGCGGCGTCGATCTCGAGGGTATCGCCCGGGCGTCGGGTTTCCGCAAGACGGCGACGGTCTACAATGCGAAGGAGCTCGAGGCCGCGATGCCCCTCGTCTACAAGACGAAAGGGCCGGTGTTCGTCAACATCAAGGTGACGACCAATCCCGTGCCCAATATCCTGCCGCCGCGCGACGGCGCCTGGCTCAAGCATCGATTTCGGCAGGCGCTGCTGGGCGACAAGGCATTCGAGTAGTCATGAGTCAATCGTTGCATTCGGCCTGCCAGATCGAAACCGACCTCGCGGCCGGCACGCCCGCGCGCATCTACGCCTTGGCGGAGCTCGAGAAGCGCGGCGTCGGCGCCGTTTCGCGCCTGCCGGTATCGCTTCGCATCGTGCTCGAGTCGCTGCTGCGCAATTGCGACGGCCGCCGGGTGACGGAGGACCACGTCGTCGAGCTGGCGCGGTGGCGTCCGGAAGCCGCGCGCGAGCGCGAGATACCGTTCGTCGTCGGGCGCCTGGTGCTCCAGTGCGTCGCGGGCATTCCTCTGCTGGGCGACCTAACGGCCATGCGCGGCGCGATGGCTCGAAGCGGCAGGTCCCCCGCGGTGGTGGAACCGAAAGTGCCCGTCGACATGGTGCTGGACCATTCGCTCAGCGTCGATTACCACGGCACGCCCGACGCCCTTGAGCGCAACATGCGCCTGGAGATCGAGCGCAACGAGGAGAGGTTCCGCTTCGTCAAATGGGCCACCCAGGCCTACAAGGGGATTCGGCTGATTCCGCCGGGATTCGGCATCCTCCACCAGGTCAATCTGGAGTACCTCGCCCCGGGAATCCTGGCGAAGGACGGCACGTACTACCCCGATACCCTGGTGGGCACCGATTCGCACACGTGCATGATTGCCGGGCTCGGCACCGTGGGCTGGGGCGTCGGCGGGATAGAAGCCCAGGCCGCCGCGCTCGCGCAGCCCATCGTCATGCTGACGCCCGATGTGGTCGGGGTGCGCTTGCGCGGTTCGCTCGCCCCGGGCGTGACCGCCACCGACCTCGTCCTGCACGTGACCCAGGTGCTGCGGCAAGCCAAGGTCGTCGGCAAGTTCGTCGAGTTCTTCGGCGAGGGCGTGAAGCGCCTCACGGTGCCGGATCGAGCCACCATCGCGAACATGGCGCCCGAGTATGGCGCCACCATCGGCTATTTCGCGATCGACGAGGTGACGCTCGATTACCTGCGTCAAACCGGGCGCGACGAGAACCGCATCGCGGTAGCCGAGGCTTACCTGCGCCGGCAGGGCTGCTTCGGTCCCGCGATCGAAGGCCAGGTGGCGTTCAGCCAGGTGCTCGAGCTCGATCTGGGATCGATCGTTCCCGGAGTCGCCGGCCCCAAGCGCCCGCAGGATCGAATCCGGCTCGACGCGCTCAAGGAGGAGTTCGCGGCGTGCCTGCACAAGCCCGTGGCCGAGGGTGGCTACGGCAAGGAGGCTGCGACGGCCGTGCCGGCGGGGAATGCAGCCCCGGCGGCGCGCGACGGGCAGGTGGTGATCGCCGCGATCGCCTCCTGCACCAATACCTCCAACCCAGGCGTCATGCTCGCGGCGGGGCTCGTGGCGAAGAAAGCGGCAGCGCGCGGACTCAAGGCCAAGCCATGGGTCAAGACGTCGCTCACGCCCGGCTCGGTCGTCGTGAGCAGATACCTGGAGCAAACCGGGCTGCAAGAGTCGCTCGATGCGCTGGGGTTCGCGGTGGCGGGCTACAGCTGCGCGACCTGCGTCGGCGCCTCGGGGCCGATCGACGGCGCGCTCGAGCAGGCGATCAACGACAACGACGTCGTCGCGTGCGCGGTGCTCTCCGGCAACCGCAATTTCGAAGCACGCATTCACCCCTCGGTGCGGGCCGCGTTTCTGGCGAGCCCGCCGCTGGTGGTCGCGTTTGCGCTTGCCGGGCGAGTCGACATCGACTTCGCGACCGAACCGGTCGGGATCGATGCGGCCGGCAAGGAAGTAATGCTCCGGGACATCTGGCCGAGCCCCGAAGAGCTCGAGGAAGTCTCGGCCGCCGCACGCAGCCCGCAGCACTACCGCAGCGTCTACAGCACCGACTTCGCGAACGCGAATCCGTTGTGGCGCGCGATTCCGCAGGCGCACGGCGAGATCTATCCGTGGGAGGCGGACTCCACCTACATCAAGGAGCCGCCCTTCGTCGCCGAGCCCTCGCTGCTCGAATCCAGCCTGCGCGATCTCGAGGCGGCGCGCGCGCTCGCCATCCTGGGCGATTCGATCACGACCGACCACATCAGTCCGATCAGCAACATCGCCGCGAGCTCGCCGGCCGGACAATACCTTCGGTCGCTCGGCGTCGCGCCGAAGGATTTCAACAACTACGGCGCTCGCCGGATGAACCACGAAGTGATGGTGCGCGGCGGATTCGCCAACGTGCGGCTGCGCAACCAGATGGTGCCGGGCGTCGAGGGCGGACTCACGGCGCATCAGCCGAGCGGCAGCCGCATGTCGATCTACGATGCGGCCATGCGCTACGCGGCCGAGGCGGTGCCGCTCATCGTGATCGCGGGCGAGGAGTACGGCACCGGCAGCGCGCGCGACTGGGCGGCCAAGGCCACGCGGCTGCTCGGGGTGCGGGCGATCGTCGCGTCGAGCTTCGAGAGGATCCATCGCAGCAACCTGGTCGGCATGGGCGTGTTGCCTTGCCAGCTGCCCGCGGGAGTGACGGCGCAGTCGCTCGGACTCGACGGCACCGAACGATTCGACATCATCGGGCTGGACGGCGTCTGCACGCCCCGGGCCAGCGTGACGCTTCGGATCGAGCGTCGAGACGGCAGCCGCGCGGCGGTCCCGCTCACGCTGCGGCTCGATACGCCCGCCGAGATCGATTACTGCCGCAGCGGCGGGATCATGCCGTACATGCTGCAGCACGTCTGCACCTCCGGGGTCTGACCCCGATTGTGGATAAGTGCGCTTGACCGACTGCGTCGCAACTGTGCCATCGCATCGGGAGGAAGTCTCACGCCGATTTCCTCGGACGAAGTTGCGCGGTCGCGGTGACGCCGGGCGCGGTCGTCGGGGCGGGGGTCGTGACCGCGGGTCGAAATTCTAATGGCATGAATGCGCGCGTCTGCGACTTACCCACGGTACGTCGGCAGTTGGGGTGCGCGATTCGACGACAAGGAGAGCACGATGAACGAAGAGCTGTACAAGAAGGGGCAGGCGCTGCGCCGGCGCATCCTCGGCGACAAGTACGTGGACGCGGCGGCCAAGAACACGAGCGAGTTCAATCGGCCGTTCCAGGAGCTGATCGCCGAGTACGTCTGGGGCACGCTGTGGAGCCGGCCGGGGCTCGACCATCGCACGCGCGCCCTGATCAATCTCGGCATGCTCACGGCAATGGGCCGCACCGAGGAGGTGAAGATCTATCTGCGCGCCGCAGCCAATGTCGGCGTCACGCCCGAGGACGTGCGGGAAGTGTTCATGCAAGCGGCCGTTTATTGCGGGATACCTGCCGCGCTTGACAGTTTTCGCGTCGCCGAGGCGGCGTTCGCCGAGAAGGAGGGCGCTGCGTGAGCGTCGAGGCCGCCGCCGGACGGCGGCACTGCCGACTATGTATAGCCGTCCTTCCAGCGCACGGGGGCGAAGCGTATCAGCGGGATGGGAGGGTGCTGCGGGGCGCGGAGTGCCCGCGACAGATCCACCGAAATGTCGGGTGATTCCGGGGAGGGAACCGGGGTGTCGAAGTCGATCGACAGATAGTATCGACGCCCGGGTTCCGAGAGCGCGAGCCGCGCGCCGACGGAACGGTGGTCCCACTTGCCGCCAGCCGTGACGTGCTTCCCGTTCGCGTCCCACATGCCGAACTCGTAGCCGGCAATGCCGGTGAAGTGCCGGTTCGTGACCGCGAGCACGGCTTGCGAGGGTTCGAAGACGAAGCCCGGGTCGGCGGGGGTCACGGTCACGTAAAGCCGCGTTCTGCCCGGGACGTTGTTCTTCGGGTAGACCCTGCGCGGGTCGACCGACAGGGGCAGCACGAAGAAATAGACCTGGGTGTCGTAGGTGCGCAGCGTGTTGTCGAGCGTCACCTCGAGCTCGAGCCCAGGCAAGCGAAGACTCGGGGCGGCGCGTGCAGCCGCGCCGGCGTTCCGGTCCTCGGCCGCAACGACCGGGGCCTCGCCGATGTAGGCCACGCTCTCCCATCCGCCGCGAAAGCCGGCGCATCCGGCGACGGCGCCCGCAAGCACCGCGCACGCCGCGAAAATGCGCCAGGATCTCAGTATGACGATCGCCTCGTCGGTTGTGGGACTCCGCAGGGCGCGGCCAGGACGGGGTCGAACCTCGGAGCTAATCCGTGGGCGCGCGCGGGATCTTCGATGATCCCGCGGCCGGCGCAATCGTTGTTCGGGCCTGTCTCGGCCTCACGCCTCGCTCACCGCCAGTCGAATCCCGAGCGCCACGAACAGTGCGCCTGCCGCGCGCGAGAGCATCGTGGTCGAGCGCGTGCGGGGCAGGACGGCATCGCGGATGCAGGTAGCCGCAAATGCTAATACCAGGCACCACACGGTGCTGGTTGCGACGAAGGTGAATCCCAGGAGCACGAAGGCGGCGATCTTGCTCGTGCTCTCGGGGGCGATGAATTGCGGCAGGAACGCAAGAAAGAAAAGCGCGACCTTGGGATTGGTGACGTTGGTGAGCACGCCCCGGCGGAAGGCGATCGCGGCGCCGGCTCGCCGGGTGTGCGATTCCGGCTCCCGGAGCGGGGGCCGTGCGCGCCACAACGCCACGCCGAGATAGACGAGGTAGGCAGCGCCCGCGAGCTTGAGCGCGAGGAATGCCGTGGCGGAGGTTGCGAGGATCGCTGATACGCTCACTGCCGCGGCCAGGGTATGGACGAGCGCCCCCGCGCATATGCCGAGCGCGGCGGCAATTCCGGCGCTGCGTCCTTCGGCGAGGCTGCGGCCGACGATATAGAGCGTATCCTGGCCGGGCGTCAGATTGAGCAGAACTGCGGCCGCGAGAAAGACGCCGAAGTCGTGTATGCCGTACATGCTCGGAGTCAGCTCTCGGATACCGGGGGTGATCGGGTGCTCGATGCGGGGACGGTGGGCATCAGTACTTCGTGCCGTCCTTGCGCAAGAACTGCCACTTGCCGTCGGCTCCTGCGGCGGCGATCAGGTCGTCGTCTGGGTAGCTCACCGAATCCCCGCGGGTTCGATCGCCCACTTCGAGGTAGACCACGTCGTCGTCGCTACGGTTGACAAGATGATGGGCATCGCCCGTTCCGGCCTTGAAGCCCGCGCACATGCCGGCGGAAAGTTGAATCTCGCCGCGATCCGTGACCAGCACCGGCGTCCCTCGAAGAATGTAGACGAACTCATCCTGCCGTTCGTGGGCGTGGCGAAGCGCCGATATGGCGCCCGATCGAAGCCGTGTCAGGTTCACGCCAAAGTTGGTCAGGCCGAACACTTCGCCGAGCGGGCGTTTCTCTCGGCCCGCGACCCGCGAGGCAAACGGCTCGGGATAGCTCGATGCTTGCGCTCTCGGCGCGGTCTCGGATGCGGCAACGGCGACGGGACGATCTTGGCTGGACATAGGCCCCCGGCAATGGGTTAAGCGGTTCAGGAGGAGTGCACGATCAGCTGCTTCAGCAGCTCGAAGTTGGCGGGCTCCATGCGAAGCTCGCCCCGATGGATACGGCGGTCGATCTCCGCGACGGCGGCGTTGCACGGCGTCGGGATCCCGAGCTCCTTGCCCTTGCGCACGACCAGCCCGCTGATGTGCTCGAGCTCGCTGCGCCGGCCTTTCAGGTTGTCGTGGACCACCGCGGTGCGCGAGTTGCTGCCGACGTGGCCGAGGAGCGTCTTCATCGCGGTGATCAGCACCTCGTCGCTCGCTCCGGCGAACTCGTCGGCCAGCAGGCCGAAGATCGGCTCCATCCGGTAGCCCAGCGCCGCGCCCACCGCCATGGACTCGCGCCCGAGCCTCACCGAGATCTCGAACATGCCGGGCAGCTCGGCGGCTTCCCAGTTCTTGAGTCCCAGCAGACCGAAGGGCCCCATCGTCATGGTGTTCGCAATGAGCTTCGTCCATTTGGCGCCGACGATGTTGCCCGTCACGCTGACCTTGCCCGCGTTGCGCAAGATCGTCTCGAGCGCGTGAACGCGCTCGGTGAGCCTTCCATCCAGTTCGCCGAGCCCGAACCAGGTGCCCGTTCGCGGCGTGTTTCGCTGCACGATGCCCGGGGTGAAGATTTCGGCCGACAGTTCCACGCAGCAGCCGATCACGCGGCTGCGCCCGACGATCGAGGCGATCGCCTCGTCGTTCATGCCGTTCTGGACACCGACGAACCAGCCCTCGGGTGTGAGATAGGGCTCGATCAGCTGTGCCAGCCAGCGGGTGTCGTAGGACTTGACCGCCATCAGCACGATGTCGAAGCGGGGATCGCAGCCGGCGAGATCGCACAGGTGCATCGCGCGCACCCGAGTGCGCAGCTCGCGGTCGGGCATCACGATGCGCAGTCCGCGCGCCTGCATCGCCTGAACCTGTGCCGGCCATTGGTCGATGAGCGTGACGTCGTACCCGGCCTCGGTGAGGTCGGCGCCCACACTGCTGCCGATGGCGCCGGCACCCAGCACCGCGATTCGCTTTGGCATGTGCTCGCTCATGTCATCTCGCGGCTCGATTCTATAACTTGATGCACGGCGGCGGCTCAGGCAGTAAGCTTCGCTTGCTCGAGCCGCGGGCCGCCGCGCGAAGGAGCGTCGCGGCGGCCGGGAGCATCGCGATCGATTTCACGCCCCGCGCCGCCAGCGGCTCGGCCGGCGGCACTGTCGAGGAGACCTGCCATGGACGCGGCAAGCACGCGGACGCTGACGCGCTACAACGCCTGGGCCAACGAGCTGATGTTCAAGGCGGTGGCCGCTCTGCCGCCCGGCGAGGCGATCAAGCCTCGCACGAGCCTGTTCCGCAACATGGTGCACACGCTGAACCACAACTACGTCGTCGACCGCATCTGGCAGGCGCACCTGCAGGGCCGCGAGCACGGCTATGATGCCCGCAATACCAAGGACCATCCGCCGCTCGAGGAGTTGTGGCGGCTGCAGCGCGAGGTCGACGCCTGGTACGTCGATTGGAGCGATCGCCTGAGCGATCCGCAGGTCGACGAGTCGATCCGATTCGTCCTGATCGGGGGCAACGCCGGCGAGATGACCCGCGGCGAAATCCTTCTGCACATTCTCGGGCATCGGCACTACCACCGTGGCTTCGTCTGCGACATGATGTTCGAGGTGCCCGCACGGCCGCCCACCATGGACCTGCCGGTCTACTTGCGCGAGCACGGACGGGAACGGGCCTGATTGCGCTTGCGACGCCCGCCGTCGCCTGGCGATTCAGCATGCGCGGGCTTGCTGCCGGCGCGGCGTTGTGGGGTAAACTCGGCCTTGGCCGATCTTCCGGAGGAGAGTCGCGATGTCGTACTCGCTTACGCTGAGTCACGTGGGAATCTATGTCGTCGACATGCCGCGCATGGTCGATTTCTACTCGGGCTATCTCGGCTTTGCCGTGAGCGATCGCGGGCCGGCGCGCGGCGGCGGCGAGATCGTGTTCATGACACGGGACCCTCGCGAGCACCATCAGTTCGTCCTGGCGAACGGCCGTCCTGCCGACCTGGCGTTCAACCTGATCAATCAGCTGTCCTTCCGGGTCGACAGCCTCGACACGCTGCGCGAGCTGCACCGTGGACTCGCCAACGAGGCGGGCGTCAAGGATCTCGGCCCGACCTGCCACGGCAATGCCGTGTCGGTCTACTTCCAC
>Ga0105107_10002141_pt1 | contig 12984 bp, 5 predicted proteins | sample PPLLaktember2015_6_FD_79335 | JGI IMG/M metagenome (GOLD analysis project Ga0105107, IMG submission 79335) | Freshwater sediment microbial communities from Prairie Pothole Lake near Jamestown, North Dakota, USA - PPLs Lake P8 Core (1) Depth... | ecosystem: Environmental > Aquatic > Freshwater >... | reverse complement strand
CAGGCCTGGGAGCGGCTCATCGACAAGCTGCTCGCGTCGGCGCACTACGGCGAACGGTACGGGCGTCACTGGCTCGACGTGGCGCGCTATGCCGACTCCGCGGGCTTCGAATACGACGTGCACCGCGCCAACGCCTGGCGGTATCGCGACTACGTCATCAAGTCGTTCAACAAGGACAAGCCGTACAACCTCTTCATCACCGAGCAGCTGGCCGGCGATGAGATGGACTACAAGACCCACGAGACGCTCATCGCCACCGGCTTCCTGCGCGCCGGGCCGCGCGTGCTGTTCCGCGAGAAGGACAATCCCGAGCGCCGGTTCGACTACCTCGACGAAATCCTCGGCACGATCGGCAAGGGGATGCTCGGCCTCACCGTCAACTGCGCGCGCTGCCACAACCACAAGTTCGATCCGATCGCGCAGAAGGACTACTACTCGATGCAGGCGTCGATCTTCGGGTACGTGGAGACCGAAGTGCCGCTCGCGCCGCGCGCCGAGGCCGAAGCGTACCTGCTGAAGAACGAAGAGATCGACGCCAAGCTCGAGAAGCTGCGCAAGGAAGTTGCCGACATCGACAAACCCCATCGTGAGAAGCTCGAGCTCGAGCAGATTCAAGCGAAGTTCCCCGAGCACATCTACAAGGCGGCGGCCAAGCCCGAGGCCGAGCGCACGCCAGGGGAGAAGCTGCTCGCGACGCAGGTGTACGAGGCCGTCAACGTACCGCCGGCGCAAATCGACAAGCTGCTGTCGTCCGAGGAGGCTGCCCGCAAGAAGGCCCTGAACGAACAGATGGCGGCGATCGAAAAGGAACGGCCGAAGCCGCTGCCGATGATCGAGATCGCCACCGACGGCGATCACCGGTTCTCGCCGCTCGGGGAAGGCGACAACGTCGTCAGCTGTCCGAAGTGCCGGATTCCGCCGCCGTTCCCCGGCAGCTACATTCACCGTGACGGCACGTACGAAGTGCCGCCGTCGTACTTCCTGATTCGCGGCGACGTCGAGAGCCATGGCTCCCAGATGAAGCCGGGATTCATTCAGGTGGCGACGCACGGCGAGCATCCGACCGAGATTCCACGTCCCGACGGCAACACGAGCGGGCGCCGACTGGCGCTGGCGCGCTGGATCGCGTCGCCGCAGAATCCGCTGACCGCGCGCGTCATCGTGAATCGTCTGTGGCAGAAGCACTTCGGCCGCGGTATCGTCGCGACGCTCGAGAACTTCGGCAAGATGGGCGAGCAGCCGACCCACCAGGAACTGCTCGACTGGATGGCGGTCGAGTTCATGAACCGCGGCTGGAGCATCAAGCAGATTCATAGATTGATGATGATGTCCGAGGCCTATCAGATGGCTTCGGTGTACGACAATCCGTCGAACATGAAAGCCGACCTCGAAAACCGGTACCTCTGGCGCTTCCGGCCCCAGCGGCTCGAGGCCGAAATCGTGCGCGACAGCATGCTCGCCGTGGGCGGCAACATCAATCTGGCCGTCGGCGGCGAGCCGATCTTCCCGTTCATCCCCTCGGACATTCTGGTGGGGCAGTTCCGCGGCAAGTGGGAGAACACGCCCGAAGGCCCGGCCGCCTGGAGACGCGGGGTGTATGTGTACCGGCGCCGCTCGTTGCCGTATCCGATGTTCGACACGTTCGATCACCCCGACATGAACGTGACGGCGGGCGCGCGGAACGTATCGACGGTGCCGACGCAGGCCCTGACGCTCCTGAATAATCCGTTCGTGCTCGGGCAGGCGAAATGGCTGGCCGATCGTGTCCGCCGGGAAGCGTCCGATCCGTACACGCAGATCGATCTGACGTATCGCATCGCGCTGGCACGCGCGGCAACGGAAACGGAAGTGTCGATCGGGCTCGACCTGATCAAGAAGCAGTCTCTCGAGTCGTTTACGCACGTCGTCCTGAACCTCGACGAATTCATGTACATGAGGTGAGTGATGTCGCACCGGTGCAATAAGAACTTCTGGGATCGGCGCGAGTTTCTGTTCAAGTCCGGCGGCGGCATCAGCGGGCTGGCGCTCGCGTATCTGCTCGGCCGCGACAACCTGCTCGCGGCGCCGCCCGTCGAGACTGATGCCTGCGCGGCGAAAGCCGTCGGCGTCAATCCGTATGCCCCGAAGGCCCCGCATCACAAGCCCCGTGCAACGGCGGTGATTTCGCTCTTCATGGGCGGCGGCTGGAGCCAGATGGACACGTTCGATCCGAAGCCGGCGCTGACGAAATATGCCGGCGAGCCGATCGACGGCAAAGTGCACGGCGACGTCATCGTCCGGCAGGGATTTCCCGGCCCGCTCATGCCGAGCCCGTTCTCGTTCAAGAAATACGGGCAGAGCGGCATCGAAGTGTCGGAGATCTTCCCCCACCTTGCGCAGCATGTCGACGAGATCGCGTTCCTGCGGTCCGTGTTCGGGCGCTCGAACGATCACGTGCAGGGCACCTACGAGATGCAGACCGGCCAGATCAACCTCGGATTCCCCAGCGTGGGATCGTGGGTGACCTACGGTCTCGGTTCGGTATCGTCGAGCCTTCCGGCGTATGTCGTGATGACCGATGCCCGCGGCGGCCCGCTGGGCGGTCCGAATGACTGGAGCGCCGGGTTCATGCCGGCTGCCTACCAGGGGACGCTGTTCCGCTCGACGGGCGACCCCATCGTCGATCTCAAGCCGGTCGCCGGCATGACGTCCGACGATCAGCGCGCGCGTCTCGACGCCCTGGCGAAGCTCAACGAGCTCGACATGCAGAAGTTTCCGGGCAATACCGAGCTGGCGGCGCGCATCTCGTCCTACGAGCTCGCGTATCGGATGCAGGGGTGCGCGCCCACGGCCGTCGACATCAACAGCGAGTCAGAGGCGACGAGGAAGCTCTACGGTCTCGACAACAAGATCACCGAGCCGTACGGGCGGCAGTGCCTGATGGCACGGCGGCTCGTGGAATATGGCGTGCGGTTCGTGCAGATCTTCGCGGGCGGCGTCGGCAACCAGAATACGGACACGTGGGACGCCCACGGCGACATCAAGAGCAACCACACGCAGCACGCGGCGGAGGTGGATCTGCCGACCGTCGGGCTGCTTACAGATTTGAAAGCGCGCGGGTTGCTGGACTCGACCCTGGTCATCATGCACTCGGAATTCGGCCGGATGCCGATCTCCCAGCGCGGGGTTGGCCGCGATCACAACCCGGGCACGCAGACTGTCCTGATGTTTGGCGCCGGCATCGAGGGGGGGCAGGTTATCGGGTCGAGCGACGATTTCGGGTACAAGGCCCAGGAACAGCCCATTTCTTACCATGATCTGCACGCGAGCGTGCTTCACCTGCTCGGGCTGGATCATACGAAGCTGACCTACAGATTCAATGGAAGGGATATGCGGTTGACCGATGTTTATGGCACACTGATACCACAGATTACGGCGTAAAATGACCTGCCGCCTGCCTGCCCCGGTGTGCGGCTTTGGCGCGTTCTGGCCGTCAGCAGGAGGGACGTAAATGCGATCACGTGTCCCCTCGTTTGTTCTCGCCGCGATCACCATCGGGTTCGTCTCGGCGCTACCGAGTGCCCAGGCCCCCCCTCCCGCACCTGCGTCATCTGCCGATGTCTCGTTCGATCGCGACATCCAGCCGATTTTCGCCAAGAGCTGCTGGAACTGCCACAGCGCAGACGTCCAGCTCGCCGAGCTCGATCTCAGCACGCGCGACGCGGCGCTGAGAGGCGGCGAGCATGGCGCGGTGCTCGTGCCGGGTAACGCGGACGAGAGCAAGCTCTACCGCATGATTGCCGGCCTCGAGAGCATCACGATGCCGATGGACGGCTCGAGCCTCACGCCCGCGGAGATTTCCGCCATCAGGACGTGGATCGAGAAAGGCGTTCAGTGGGGCGCCGCAACGGCGGCCGAGGCGAAACCGGCCGGGCCATCCAGCGCGCTCGCGGCGCTGGAGACGATGGAGATTACGCCCGAACAGAGAAATTACTGGGCGTTCAAGCTGCCGGTCCAGGCGCCGGTGCCCGAGGTCGCGTCACGCCAGCTGACCAGCCCGATCGACAGGTTCCTCGAAAGCGCGCGCGCGAAGAAAGGCCTCGCGGCTGCGCCGCGCGCGGATCGGCGCACGTTGATTCGCCGGGCGTATCTGGATTTGATTGGCCTGCCGCCGTCGCCCGCCGACGTGCAGGCGTTTGTCGACGACAAGTCGTCCGACGCCTGGCCGCGCCTCATCGACAAGCTGCTCGCCTCGCCGCAATACGGCGAACGCTGGGGCCGCCACTGGCTCGACGTCGCGCGCTACGCCGATTCGAACGGCTTCGAGCAGGATTACGACAAGCCCAATGCCTGGCGGTATCGCGACTACGTCATCAAGGCGTTCAACGAAGACAAGCCCTACAACCTGTTCCTCAAGGAACAGATTGCCGGCGACGAAATGGACGGCAGGACGGACGAAACGCTCATCGCCACCGGATTCCTCCGCGCTGGCCCGAGAGTCCTTTTCCGCGAGAAAGACAACCCGGAGCGCCGCTGGGATTACGTGGATGATCTGATCGGCACCCTGGGGCGAGGCACGCTGGGGCTCACCGCCAACTGCGCCCGCTGCCACAACCACAAGTTCGATCCGATCTCGCAGAAGGACTATTACAGCCTCGCGGCCGCGATCAACGGGTGGGTCGAGGTAGAAGTCCCGTTGGCGCCGCCCGAGCAGGCGGAAGCCTACACCAGCGCGAACAAGGAGATCGACGCGAAGGTGTCGGCCGTGAGGGCTCAGATTGCACAGATCGAACGGCCCTACCGCGACCGGCTGAAAGCCGAGTACATCAAGAAAGAGTACCCCGAGAACATCCAGCGCGCGGTCTTCAAACCCGAGGCGGAGCGCACACCGGGTGAACAGCTGCTTGCGACGCAGGTGCTCACCGGCGGCGGCGTCTCTGCCGCGGATATCGAAAAGGCGATGACGCCCGAGGAGCTCGCGACGAAGAAAGAGCTCACCTCGCAGATTGCGGTGCTCGAGAAGCAGCGGCCGGAACCTCTGCCGATGGCCGAGATCATCACCGACGGCGACTGGCGCTTTGCGCCGTCGGGCCGCGGGGACGAGACGATTGGGTGTCCCAAGTGCCGGCTCCCTCCGCCCGATCGGCCGAACGGCACGTACCTGCACGAGGGCCCGGGCAAGTACGAGCCGCCGCCGACGCACTTCCTCATCAGGGGCGATCCGGAAAGCAAAGGGTCGCTGATGAAACCGGGATTCATCACCGTGGCGACCTACGGGAATCCCGCGACGGAAATTCCGCGGCCTGACGGCCGCACGTCCGGACGCCGTCTCGCGCTGGCCGAGTGGATTGGCTCGTCGCAGAATCCGCTCTCGGCGCGCGTGATTGTCAACCGCGTGTGGCACCATCACTTCGGCCGCGGCATCGTCGCGACGCTCGACAATTTCGGCAAGATGGGCGAGATGCCCACGCATCCGGAACTGCTCGACTGGATGGCCGTCGAGTTCATGAATCGCGGATGGAGCATCAAGCAGCTTCACCGCCTCATGATGACCTCCGAGGCGTACCAGATGGTGTCGGTGTTCGACCACGGCGGGAACCTCAAGAACGATCCCGACAATCATCTGCTGTGGCGATTCCGCCCGCAGCGCCTGGATGCCGAAACGATTCGTGATGCCATCCTCGCGACGAGCGGCGGCATCAACCTGAAGATGGGCGGGGAGGCGATCTTCCCGCACGTTCCCGAAGAAGTGCTCAAGGTGGAGTCGAAGAAGGGGCGCTGGGACAACCAGCCCGATGGACCGGACGTGTGGCGGCGCAGCGTGTACGTGTATCAGCGCCGTTCGCTGCCGTTCCCGATGTTCGAGACGTTCGATCATCCCGACATGAACCTGTCGGCGGGCCAGCGCAACGTGTCGACGGTGCCGACGCAGGCGCTGACGCTCCTCAACAATCCGTTCGTGCTCCGACAGGCGGAGCTGCTTGCCGAGCGCATTGCGAAGGAAGCCCCGGGCGATCTCGCCAGGCAGATCGATCTGGGCTACCAGTACGGGCTTGCGCGTATGCCGACCCAACTGGAGCGGTCGCTCGCGTTGACCACCGTCAAGGCCGGTTCGCTCACCGACTTCACCCACGTGCTGTTCAATATGAACGAGTTCCTTTACATGAGGTGACGCCGTGCACAACAAGTACTTCTGGTCGCGTCGCGACTTTCTGTTTCGGGCCGGCGGCGGCATCAGCGGTGTGGCACTGGCGCACCTCATGGATCAGCAGGGGCTGCTGGCCGCCGAGGTATCGGAGGCGTGCTCGGCCAAACCTCTGGGCGACAACCCGTATGCGTTGAAGCCGCCGCACTTCAAGCCGCGCGCGAAAGCGGTGATATCGCTCTTCATGACGGGCGGCCCCAGCGCGATCGATCTCTGGGACTACCGGCCGGCGCTGACGAAGTACGCCGGGACGCCGCTCGACGACAAGGTGCACGGTGACATTCATGTGAGGCAGGGCTACCCGGGCCCGCTCATGCCGAGCCCGTTCGAGTTCAAGCGGTTCGGGCAGTCCGGAAAGCTCGTCTCAGAGGTGTTTCCGAACATCGGGCAGCACGTCGACGATCTGGCGTTCATCCATTCCGTGTACGGCAAGTCCAACGACCACGTGCAGGCGCACTACGAGATGCAGTCCGGGCAGATCCGTGTCGGGTTCCCCGCCGCGGGTTCCTGGATCACCTACGGTCTCGGCACCGAGAGCACGAGCCTGCCGGCGTTTGTCGTCATCAACGATCCGCGCGGCGGCCCCATCGGCGGGCCGACGAACTGGAGCGCGGGTTACATGCCCGCGGCGTACCAGGGCACGCCGTTCCGCTCGTCGGGCGATCCCATCATGGATCTCAAGCCAGTCGAAGGCATGACGCCGGACACGCAGCGCGCGCGCCTCGATCTGCTCGCGAAACTGAACGAGCTCGACATGGAGAAGTTCCCCGGCGCGTCCGATCTCGCCGCGAGAATCTCTTCGTACGAGCTGGCGTATCGCATGCAGGGATGCGCGCCGCAGGCCATCGACATCAACAACGAGTCGGAAGCGACGAAGAAGCTGTACGGGCTCGACGAAACGATCACCGAGCCGTTCGGCAGACAGTGTCTGCTGGCGCGCCGGCTCGTGGAGCACGGCGTGCGCTTCGTGCAGGTGTTCCAGGGCGGCATGGGCAACCAGAACACCGACACGTGGGATGCCCACTCGAACGTGAAGGAAAACCACACGCAGCATGCGAAGGAATCGGATCTGCCGATCGCCGGTCTCCTGACAGACTTGAAGGCGCGCGGCCTGCTCGATTCGACGCTGGTCATCTGGCACGGCGAGTTCGGGCGGATGCCGATTTCGCAGCGCGGCGTCGGGCGCGATCACAATCCTGGCGTGCAGACCGTCTGGATGGCTGGCGCCGGCATCAAGGGCGGCCAGTCGATCGGCTCGAGCGACGATTGGGGCTATAAGGCCGGAGAACAGCCGGTCTCGTACCACGACCTGCACGCGACGATGCTGCACCTGCTGGGGCTCGATCACACCAAGCTGACGTACAAGTACAACGGACGCAACATGCGGCTGACCGACGTGTACGGCACGTTGATCCCGCAGATTATTGCCTGATGGTCCGCTGGTAGCGGGCTGCCGGGAGCTCACAGGGTCGGGAGGGCCGAAAGCCCTCCCGACCTTTTTTGTTTCTACCAACCACGAAACCTCGAACCACCGACCTCCTACCCCGAGACCATCCCCTGAAGACTCCAACGTCTTGGATCGTTTCACTGCACTTTAAGAGAAATTAGACTGGATTACCGGTCCGTTTCGACCTTATATTGCGCATCATCACAACAGGCGTAAGGGGCTGTCCAGCAATCTCAAAGGAGAGAGCGATGACTACACGGTTTGCGTTGCGCGTCGCCACGATACTCGCCGTGATGGGGATCCTCTGCATGACGGGCCAAGCTGCCGCGCAGGTCGCCGTGGGCACGCTGCTCGGGAATGTCACGGATGAAAGCGGTGGCGCCGTACCCGGCGCGACGATCACCGCGACAGAAGTGCGCACGAACATCAGCCGGACGGCCGTGTCGAACGAGGCCGGCAACTACACCTTCACGAACACGGCGCCCGGCATCTACCGGGTCGAGGGCGAGCTCGTCGGGTTCCGGAAGTTCGCCCGCGAGAACGTCGAAGTCAGCGTCAACACCACGGTGCGTGTCGACATCGGATTAGCGGTCGGCGAACTGGAGGAATCGGTCATCGTGACGGGCGAAGCGCCCATGCTGCAGACCGACCGCACCGACACGGGCCGCATCATCGAGAGCACGCAGATTACGCAGATGCCGCTCGGGTTCAATCGCAACTTCCAGGCGCTGCTCATCACCGTGCCCGGCGCCTCGCGTCCGTTTCGTCCGCACTCGGAGTTCTACAACTCGCAGGAAAGCCTGTCGACCAACGTCAACGGCCAGTCGCGGCAGGTCAACAACGTCCAGCTCGAAGGCGCGGACAACAGCGACAACGGCGGCAGCCTCGCGTTCTACATCCCGGCGGCCGAGGCGATTGAAACGGTTTCGGTCGCCACCAGCAACTACGACGCGGAGTTCGGGCGGGCCGGCGGGGCGGTGACCAACGTGACCATCAAATCGGGGACGAACCAGTTCGGCGGCTCGTTCTTCACGTTCGGCAACACCGAAGCGACGGTCGCGCGTAATCCGTTTACGTCGCTGGCGCCGGCCGATGCCAAGTACTTACAGACGGGGTTCACCTTTGGCGGACCGATCAAGCGGAACAAGCTGTTCTTCTTCGGCGATTTCGTCCGCACCAGCGACGACAGCGGCCGCCTGACGCAGGGCCACGTGCCGGAGCCGGCGTTCCGGAACGGCGACTTCAGCGCGGCGCCGACGAGAATCTACGACCCGGCGACGGGGAACGTCGACGGCTCGGGACGCACGCAGTTTGCGGGCAATCAGATTCCCGCCGGCCGCATCAGTCCTATCGCGCGGCGTCTGATCGATCAGATCCCGCTGCCCAACATTCCCGGTGCCGCGGTTGGCGCGATTAATTACGAGAAGCCGTACGTGAGAGAGAGACGGACGAACCAGGGGGACATCAAGATCACCTATCAGCTCGCGGCCAACGATCTCGTGTCGGTGCGCTACAGCAGTCAGAACGCCACGACCTACGACCCGGCCACATTCGGCATCTTTGGCGGCCTCAAGCCGTTTGCCGGATCGGGCACCAATCCGACGCAGAGCGTCGGCGGGACGTATAACCGCGTGTGGTCGGCGACGCTGGTTCAAGAGGTGCGCTTCGGCCGCACCCATCACCACAACGAAGCGATTTCCGAGGACTATGGGCTGACGACCTCCGACGAGTTCGGCATCCGGGGCGTCAACCTGAACGCCTTCACGAGCGGGATCACGACGATCGACGTGAGCGGCTACAGCAACTATCTGGTCGGGTTCGAGACCTCGCTGCCGTGGGACCGCGAGGAAAGCACCTGGACCGTGTCGACCACGGCGACCAAGATCTGGGGCGGCCACACCTTGAAGGTCGGTGGCGATCTGCGTTCGAACCGGCACATGCTCGACCAGGTGAACCATCCTCGAGGTTCGTGGGCGTTCCGAGGCGCGCAGACGGCGACCTCCGCAGATGCGGCTGCCCAGAACGGCTACGCGAACGCGCTGGCCTCGTTTCTGCTGGATGTGCCGAATTCAGTCGAACGCGGCCTGGTCTCGGAGACCATTCACCGCGGCGGGACTCACAAAGCCGTCTACACCTACGTCCACGACAAATGGCAGGTGCGACCGGACATCACGCTGGATCTCGGCCTGCGCCACGAGCTCTACTTCCCGCTTGTCGGTTTCACGCCAGTGGGCGGCCAGGCGACCTATGACCCCGGCACGAACACGATTCGCGTCGCGGGGTACGGTGACGTGCCGGAGAACCTCGGGGTAAACAAGTACTGGAAGAACTTCAATCCACGCACGGGTATCTCGTGGCGTCTCAACGAGCAGAACGTCATCAGGGCGGGCTACGGCGTCAGCGCGTTGGGATTGCCGAGCTCCTGGGGCCAGGACTACCCGATCAGGCAGATTCAGCAGATCACGGCGCCGAACAGCTTTGCGCCGATCGCCACCCGACTGGCGACGGGTCTGCCGGCGCCGGCGTTCGTGCCGATTCCGACAACGGGCATCCTCGATGCGACGCCGCTGCGCTCGGAAACCCTGTCGGTGATCGACCCGAACCGGACCGAGGGGCAGCTGCACTCGTTCAACGTCGCGTATCAGCGCAGCCTGCCCGGCGGATTCACGGCAGAGATCGCATATGTCGGCAATCGCGGCAAGGACATCCTCGCCGGCTACAACATGAACGCCGGGCACGTCATCGGAGCGGACCGCGCCGGGCAGCCACTGTTTGTGCAGTGGGGAAGGACCGCCGACACGTCGAACCCGATGCCTGTCAGGTCCGAGTACAACTCGATGCAGGTGAAGGTGGACCGTCGCATGCGCAACGGTTTGCTCCTCACCAACTCGTATACGCTCGGTCGCGCCTACAGCTTCTCGAACGGCGACGGCGGCCCGACGATCTCCACGCCGGCCGATATCGAGCGTGGCTGGCAGCGAACCACGTTCGACTCGACGCACAGCTTCGTCAGCAGCTTCGTGTACATGATGCCGTGGGGCCCCGACGGCCGGTGGCTGCGCGACGGCGCCATCGGCAAGGTGCTGGGAGACTGGCAGGTGACAGGCGTGTTCTCGGCGATCTCCGGCACGCCCATCGATTTCACCGCGAGCGCGACAGGCCTGCGCGCGCCCGGCAACAGCCAGACACCGAATGTCTCCGGCACGCCAGACGTGCTCGGCGGCATCGGTTCGGGGCAGCTGTGGTTCGACACGTCGGTGTTTTCGGCGCCCGCCGCGAACACGTGGGGCAACGCCGAGCGCCGCGGGGTCCTGACGGGACCGGCCTACGTCAATCTCGACGCGTCGATTGTGAAAGTCATCCGTTTCGGCTCACGACGAGCCGAGATCCGGGCGGACATGTTCAACGCGTTGAACATCCCGCACTACGCCAACCCGAACGGGACGCTCGGCAACGCCAACTTCGGCCGCATCACCGGAATCCTGGCGCAGACCGAACGGGCGATTCGGTTCGGTGGACGGGTACTGTTCTAACGACCAAGGGCGGGTTACCTCACGGTGGCCCGCCCTGATCGGTTGGTGGTTCGTGGTTGGTGGTTCGTGGTTGGTGGTTCGTGGTTGGTGGTTCGTGGCTGGAGCCTTGAACCACCAACCAACCACCAACCACCAACCACCAACCTTTAAGCCCGGCTTCGAATGGCCGCCGCCAGGTAGGTCAGGGGATCCGACTGCTCCTGCGCCACGTTCTTGAGTTGCTCGAAATCGCCGGCCATCTCGCATAGCTGTGGCAACGTCGGGCAGGACAGGTGCTCGGGCGGAGCATCGGCGAGGTACCGGCGAAACGCACCGACAGCGTCACTGTACCTCTGCAGACGCGTGAGCAGCTCCACCAGCACCTCGGCCGGCCGCGTTCCATCACGGTCGCGATCGCAATCACCGGCCTTCGCCTCGAAATGCGCGACCGCCCGATCGACAGCTTCGCCGATGAGCGCCCTCAGGTAGACGCGGCGATCCTCGTAGGCGCGATCGAACGGAGGATCGTCGCTGTACTGGAACATCGGGCTCAGACGGCATCCGTAGTCCGCCATCTCCACCGCCTGCCTCAGCGCGGCCTCGTCATCCAGGTCCATGCAGAATTTGAGCAGGCCGGCCAGGTGTGAACTGTCGGTGTACTGCGCGTTGTTCTCGAAGAGCCAATCGCGACCTTCGACGAGCACGGGAATCGAATCGCTCTCGGGGCACGTGCCTTCCACAGCCGAGATCGCCCGCTTCAGGTTCTCGACGATCTCCGCGTGGAGCGACCGAACGAGCAGCCGCAGCGATTCTTCGCGGCCGTCCTGCCGCGGATAGGCGCCGAACATCGTGACGGCGCGGCACATCCCGAAGTGCTTGAGCATCAGCTCGAAGCCTTTGCGCGGGTTCACGCCTTCCTGGAACGCGATCTGAATCGTGGCGTTGAGGCGATCGAGCGCTTCTGGCGGCGCAGGTTCATCGACGTCGAAGGCGTCGATCGCTTCGACGATCGGCCCGATGTTGCCGACGGCGCGGAAGTAGGGCCAGGCGGCCGGGATGTTGCCGTCGGTCAGCAACAACTGGCCCACCTCGCGAGCCGCGTCGAGGTAGGCATCCTGATACCGCTGCTGGAGCGCTTTCGGCACGTCGCCGATGGCAGGCTGCGAGAGCAGCGGGAGGCCGAGCGCGAGGCGCGCGCGCATCAGGCGGGCATTGAAGACGCTGCCGTATTGCCGCTCGTGCGTGAACTGCTGGACGAGCTGCTCGAAGGCGCGATCGTCATCGGCATTGCGGACGGCCTCGTCAATCCACGAAAAGGGCGCGGCGTCGGTCCGTCGATCTTCCGGCATGGCCATAGCTTACGCCGGCCTGATGGAGTAAGGAAAAAGGCAAGACGAACAAGGAATAGAGCGGGTGATACAGCGGGCGAGCCGAGTCGGCTCGCCCGTTATTTATTCGTTTTTCGTTCTCCGTTTTTCGTTTACGATCCACGACAAGCAATCGTGAATACCAGACACCTGCGATGGGCTCGCTCGATCGCCTGTGCCGGGCTCGGCACTCTGTCGGTCGGCATGGTGGTCGCCGGACTGCCAGTCCGGGTGCGGGCACAGGCGCCGGCCACGGATGCGGCGGCCAGGATGGCGGTGGACTTCCAGCGCGAGATCCGCCCGATCCTGTCGGAGAACTGCTTTGCCTGCCATGGTCCGGACGAGTCCACCCGGAAGGTCAACCTCCGCCTGGACGTTCACGAGGATGCGTTGGCGGCAAGGCGGAACGGCGCGGCGATTGTCCCGGGAAAGCCCGACGAATCCCTGCTCTACAAGAGAATCACCGAAGAGAAT
>Ga0105107_10002139_pt1 | contig 12988 bp, 10 predicted proteins | sample PPLLaktember2015_6_FD_79335 | JGI IMG/M metagenome (GOLD analysis project Ga0105107, IMG submission 79335) | Freshwater sediment microbial communities from Prairie Pothole Lake near Jamestown, North Dakota, USA - PPLs Lake P8 Core (1) Depth... | ecosystem: Environmental > Aquatic > Freshwater >... | reverse complement strand
TCGCTTGGTGTCGAGACGGCACGGGCGCCCCGCCTCGACGCGATCGATCGTCAACGTGGAGAGGCCCGCCTTTCGGGCCAGCTCCGCCTTGCTCATCATCAGTGCTTCGCGCGTACGCTGTACATTGTTGCGCGGCACCCTCGGGTCCTCCCCTGCCGCACCGACCGAATGATTCCCCCACGGTCGGAGCGGCGCGCCCGATGGGGACTATCGGTCCGGCCCGAAAGACACTTGAGACGCCCTTGCGCGAGACGGCAGCCGCGCGCCTGCCGCCGGCGTAGTCCTCAGGCCGGCCCTTCGGGTCCTGGGGGCGGCCCCCGGGGCGACCCCCCTCAGCGTCACGGGGCGGGCGGCCGAGAAGACCGCGGGCATCCGGAGGGCTCGTGTCGCAGCGCGTGTTGATCGTCGACGACGACGAGTCCCTGCGGGACAGCCTCGCCCTGGTGTTGGGCGCCGAGGGCTTCGAGGTGACGACCGCCGCCGACGGCGACCGCGCCCTGACACAGCTCGACGAAGCCGCTCCAGACATCGTCCTGTGTGACCTGCGGATGCCCGGCATCGGCGGCCTCGACCTGGTGCCCGAGCTGGTCCGCCGCCGGCCGGACGCGACGGTGATCCTGATGTCCGCCTGGGCCAGCGACGAGCTGGCGCTCGAGGCGATGCGGCGCGGCGCCTACGACTACCTGGCGAAACCCTTCCAGCCCTCCGAGGCCCTGCTCGCCATCCGCAAGGCGCAGGAGCGCGAGCGGCTGCGCCGCGAGAGCCGGCTCCTGCGCCGCGAGGTGGAGCGCACGATCGGGGAGCGCCCGATCGTCGCCGCGTCGCCTTGCATGATCGAGGTGCTCGAGACCATCGAGCGCGTCGCCGAGTTCAAGGCCACCGTGCTGCTCACCGGCGAGAGCGGCACCGGCAAGGAAGTGCTCGCGCGCGCGCTGCACGCGCAGTCGCCGCGCCGCGACGAGGCCTTCGTCGCCGTGAACTGCGGCGCGATCCCCGAGAACCTGCTCGAGTCGGAGCTGTTCGGGCACGCCAAGGGCGCCTTCACCGGCGCCGACCGCGCCCGCCGCGGGCTGTTCCTCGAGGCCGACGGCGGCTCGCTGTTCCTCGACGAGGTGGGCGAGCTGCCGCTGGCGCTGCAGGTGAAGCTCCTGCGCGTCCTCCAGGAGGAGGAGGTCCGGCCGCTCGGCGAGTCGAAGTCGCGGCAGGTGGACGTGCGGGTGATCGCCGCCACCGCTCGCGAGCTGGAGGCCGAGGTGGCGGCCGGCCGCTTCCGCGAGGATCTCTTCTACCGCCTGAACGTGATGCGCGTGCACGTGCCGGCGCTGCGCGAGCGGCGCCAGGACGTGCCGCTGCTCGTCGACCACTTCCTCGAGCACTTCCGCCGGGCGCTCGGCCGGCCGGTGCGCGCCGTCGCCGACGACGCCCTCGCGCGCCTGGTCGCCCATCCCTGGCCCGGCAACGTGCGCGAGCTCGAGAACGTGATCGAGCGCGCCGTGATCCTGGCGCGCGGCGACCGCGTGACCGTGCAGGAGCTGCCGACCAACGTCGTGCACCCGGATCCGGGCGCCGAGCTGTCGGCCGCCGGCGACCTCTCGCTGCGGCGGGCGCGGCGCTCCGCGGAGATCGAGGCGATCCGCGCGGCGCTGCGCGCGACGGGGGGCAACCGCACCCACGCCGCGCGCGTGCTCGAGATCAGCCACCGCGCGCTGCTCTACAAGCTCAAGGAATACGGCATCCGCAGCTGAGCGGGCGGCGCGCTACTCGATCGAAGCGACGGGCGCGTCCGCGTCGTCCCCGCTGCCGGCGGCGGCGCTCTTCGGGACCTCGCGCACCTCGACCTCGAAGCGCTGGCGTGCCTCGCCGCCCTGCCCGTCCGTCACCACGACCTCGAACACGTGCTTGCCGACGTGTTCGCGCGTCGCCGTCCAGCGGACCTCGCCGAGCAGCGGGTCGACCTGCGCGCCTTCCGGGCCCTGGGCCAGGTGGAAGCGCAGGTTGCGGTCGCCGTCGGGGTCGCGGGTCTGCAGGGCGTAGTGGAAGCTGCCGTCGGCGGTCAGGCCGCCGGGCGTCGACGTGATCGCCGGCGCGGAGTTGCCGAGCACGACCGGCGCGCTGTCCAGCGGCGGCGTCTCGGCCTCGCCGTCGCTCGCCGTGGCGCGCACCTGCACCTGGTCGCCTCGCTGGAGGCTCGCGGTCGAGAAGCGGTCGCCGTCCGCTTCCACCGGGCGGCCATTGACCCGCCAGCCGTAGGAGAAGGCGACGGCGTCGCCGTCGGCGTCGCGGCCGTCGGCCACCGCCACCAGCTCGGTGCCGACCTTCACGCCCTCGACGGGGTCGATGCGGATCCCGAGCAGCTCGGGCCCGCGGTTCGCCACGCGAGCGCTCGCCGTCATCGGCTCGCTGCCCAGGCGGCCGTCGTGGGCCGTGACCTCGACCTGGATCGCGAGGTCCTTGCGCGCGCCGTCGGGCACCCGGAGGCTCGCGCCGCGCTCGGCCACGCGACGGCCGTCCACCGTCCACACGTACTGGAGCTCGACGGCGTCGCCATCGGCATCGAGCGCCTGCACGCGCGCCACGAGATCCTCGCCTGCGTGCGGCTCGCGCGGATCGAGCGCCACGCGCTCGACCTGCGGCGCGCGGTTCGCCGCGGCAGACTCCACCTCGGCAGGCGCCGACATCGCCCGGCCGCTCGGCACCGGCGTCTCGCCGCCGCCGCACGCGGCCAGCATCGTGGCCGTCGCCGCCCAACCGATCCACCGCACGACGGTGGTTCCCTTCATGGCTCCCCTCCCTGGCGCCGCGCGCCCGCCCTACTTGGGCATCGCCCCCGTGAGTCGCAGATGCACCAGCCGGCGGGTCCCGTCGCGGCCCGGCTCGTCCGCCACGAACCACGCGGCCGCTTCGTCTCCCGAGGCGCCGCCGGCCAGGCTCGGCAGCTGCGAGAGCGGGAGGTCCCCGCCCTGCTCGTCCTCGAGGCGGGTGAAGTCGCTCACGTGGTAGAGGTCGCCGTCGAGCACGACGGCGCCCTGCGCCACCTGCACCTCCTGGATCATGGCGTTCCCGGTGACCTCTTCGGCCCCCGCCGGCGCCCCGGCGAGCCCAGTCGCCAGCGCCAGTCCGGCAATCGTCGTCGCGATCCGTCGCATCGCGCCTCCCTTGCTCTTGGACATCACTGCGCCACCTCGCGCCAGTACAGCTGGCCCGGCGCCGAGCCGCCGCCCGGCGGGCCCTCTTCGTTCTCGATCTCGCCGTCCTGCTGCGTGATCACGACGCGGGTGCCGTCGGGGCTCACCGTGACGCGCGGATCGGTCGGCATGCCGGCGCCGAGCTCGATGCGCCGCGACGCGGGGTCGCCGTAGTCGACGGTCGAGTCGGGGCTGCCGCCGCCGGAGCCAGGGCCGCCGCCCGCCAGGCTCCCGGAGCCTTCCGAGTAGGTGCCGCTGTCGTAGAAGAAGCCCTCGCCGCAGTAGAGCTTGAAGATGTACAGGCTGGCGTCGCCACCGGCCGCGCACGGGTCGGTCGCGCTCGAGGGCGTGAACGTGGAGGTGATGACCCAGTAGGAGAAGATGTCCGTGTCGGTGACGAACTTCTCGCCGTCCTCCACCCGGAAGAAGAAGCCGCTCTGGGAGGCCAGGTTCGGACACGTCGCGTCGCTGCTCTGGTCCATCAGGTCCGCCTCGGTGAGCAGCGGGATCGGCGTCAAACGCCGGTCGAGCGGGTCCTCGTCCTTGACCGAGTAGAAGCGGTTGTTCTCGGTGTCCACGCCGCTGTCGTGCTGGCGGGTGAGCGCCGCCCGCTCGCCGGTGCCGAAGGCCAGCCAGAACCGGTTCAGGGCGAAGGCGCCCGCCGGCGAGTAGAAGATGCTCTTGTAGTAGGTGGTCGCGCCGACCGTGACCCCGAGCGGAGAGGTGGCGGTGGCCTGGGCGGCGAACCAGCGCCGGAACTTCGTGTCCGGCTGCGACACGTCCGCGCTGTCGTTGACCGCGTCGCCCAGGTGATTGCCGCCGTTCTCCCACTTGATGACCCACTTCCAGACGTTGCCGCCCAGGTCGCCGATGTAGATCACGTCGGCGAAGCCGTCGAAATCGGTGTCGAACACCGAGGGCGTGGACGGCATCGCGTACAGCATGTCCTCTCGCCCGTCGGTGGCCGTGGCAACGAACTTCTTCTCCCCGAGCACCTGGCCGGTCTTGACGTCGATCAGGTAGATGCCGCGGCCGGCGGTGGAGGAGGCGTTGTAGTTCAGCGCGTCGTTGGGGTCGCTGCTCGGGTGGTAGCCGCCGGTCACGATCGCCACCCAGCGCTCGTAGGGCAGACCCCCGATGTCCACCTGCACCTTGGCGATGACCGGCTGGCCCCAGGTCTCGCCGATCGCGGCGCGCGTGGCCGCCGGCGCGGTCTCGGCCGGGAACTCCCACAAGTAGCCGGGGTAGCTGCCCGCGCTCGGGTCGGTGACGTCGAGCGCGTAGTAGGCGCGGCCGCCCTGGCGGAGCCCGCCGGCCACGATCGTGCGCCACTCGCTGCCGGTCGCGTTCTTGGCGGTCTGCGTGGCCGAGCCGTAGATCCACACGTCCGCCGCCGCCGGCGATCCGTCGACGAAGTAGTAGTCGCGGGCGCCGGTGTCGCGCGGCAGGTGCCGCGCGTTCTGGCGCGCCGGCCACGGCATGAAGCCGAACAGCTCCTCGCCCGTCCCGCGGTCGTACGAGGGCGGTGTCGCGAGCGGCTGCCAGTCGCCGGCGTGGAAGGCGTGCAGGAAGCCGTCGTTCGAGCCCGCGTAGATCACGTTGTCACGCTCCCCGTAGGTGGTGGCGAAAGCGCGATACGAGGCCTCGTTGATGAACGAGCGCGGGCGCCCGACCACCAGCGGGTTGGAGTGGAAGATGTCGCCGAGCAGCCACGGGCGCCGCACGCAGGTGCCGGGCAGCACGCCCGTGCCCATCACGCAGCCGCGGATGTTCTGGACGATCGCGTCCTTGAGCTCGAGGAGCGTCGTCGCGCCGCTGCCCGCGTAGAGCAGGAGGTCCGCCAGCGTCAGGTCGTCGAGCGGATCGAGCACCGAGCCCAGCGCCGTCAGCGGGATCGCCGCCGGCGTGAACGGGATCCGGCCCAGGGCCGGGAACGAGGTGTAGAGCTCGCGCGCGTCCGGATCCGGGATCTCCGCGCCGGCGTCCCAGAAGGGCACCGCGGCCGGGGCGATCTGTCCGCCCTTGCACTCGCCGGGCGGCGTGGGGTTGAGCAGCGCGCAGCCGCCGTTGGCGTCGAGGATGTCGCCCTCGGAGGTGATCTGGAACAGCTTCAGGTGACCTTCCCAGTAGGCCTGGTCCGAAGGCACGAACAAGCTGGTGTAGATGTTGCCGCCGTCGGCGGTTCGCGTCGCGGGCACGGTGGCGGCCGTGAAGGACTGCGACTTCCCGATGATGTCGGTCACCGCCGACGTGATCGCCGTCGCCAGCTCCTCGGCGTTGTTGCTGGCGTAGAAGAGGCCGCCGCCGGCCGCCGCGGTGCGCGCCAGCAGGTCGTTGGCGTACTGGGTGGTGCTGAAGCCCACCGTGTAGACGTCGATCGCCTGGTTGCCGTCCATGTCGGGGCGGAAGTCGTTGTCGTGCATCCACTTGGCGATGTCGTCCAGGTAGAGCGCGCACTCCTCGGCGGCGCCCACGCCGCCGCAGGCCCAGCCGTTGATCTCGGTCTCGGGGGTGCCGGGCTCGATGTGGTAGTCGCCGATCAGCGAGTTGAAGCTGCCGAAGCCGGCGTTCGTGTTGTCGCCCGTGTTGGCGTCCGTGTCGAAGTCGTCCTTGGTCGGCTCGCCGTCCGTGATGACGATCACGAAGTTCTTCTGGCACGCATACTGGACCGGGCTGCCCGGCACGCCCGTGCTGCTGCCGACGCCCATGTTGCCGCTGGTCGTCGTGCGGTAGGAGTAGGCCGGGAAGCGCGTCGAGCCGTTCGCGCCGTAGGGCCGGGCGGAGGTCGTCCGGCTCATGAAGTACGTGTAGAGCTGGAACAGCGACTCGCCGAGCGGCGTCCAGCTCAAGCCCTCGAGCGAGTCGATCCCGGCGTCGAGATGGTTGCCGTGGGTGCTGGTCGAGCCGTTCAGCGAGTAGGGAGCGACGTCGTAGTCGTTGATCGGGACGCGCACGAAGCCGCCGTTGGCGTCGTTCGAGCCGCCCGGCAGCCGGAACTGCGCCAGGCCGAAGCGCACCTCGCCGGCCTGGTTCACGTTGCAGATCACCTCGCGCAGCACGTCCTTGCCGGCGGTGACGCGCGCGCGGCGGTACTTGCTGTAGGTGGTGTAGCCCTGGGCCTGGAGGCAGGCCGAGTAGGTGCCGTTGTTGGTCGAGGCGTAGTCGGTGAGGCGCGGGTCGCCGTTGGGGAGCGAGTGGAGCCAGTTCAGGTAGCGGTAGTCGAAGCGCATGTTGTTGCCGGCCCCGACCACCTCGGGATCGACGTAGTAGGTGCGGGTCGTGCCGCAGCGCGTGCGCGACTGGTGGCTGGTCCAGGTGTTGAGGTTGTTGCCGGAGTCCCAGCCGCCGGTCCCCGGGTTGCAGGAATAGGTGGCGTTCGGGTCGAAGTCCGGGTGCCACACGATCTGGTTCATCGAGCCCGAGTTGTCCATCAGCAGCAGCACGTTGGGCGGCACGGCGACGGTGAAGAGGTCCGTGTCGTCCTGTGCGCGCGCGGGCGCGACGGCCAGTACGGCCCCCAGGGCGATCGCAGTCAGGAGTCCGAGCGTTCGGCGATCCATACCTGTCTCCCACCCCCTCCGGTCTTCGATCGGTCCGCGGCCCGCCGGCTCAGTAGCCGCCGTCGAGCTCGCGCGTGGCGACCACCTCGAGGCGCGACGTGGTCCCGCCCGGTGCGCTGCCCTCGACGCGGATGCGCCAGAGCGTGTTGACACGCGTGGAGCCGCCCAGGCGCTGGTCGTGGCCGCCCGAGACGCTCGGCGCGCCGGCGTTCATGTACTCGATCCCCGCCGCGACCAGCGGGTCGGCGTAGTAGCCGGGCTGGCCGTGCGGGAACGTGGCGGTGTCGCCCATCATGACGGCGGCGCCCTGGTTCGGGAACGGCACCGTGTCCTCGGTGCTCCACACCGCGCGCAGCCGGTTCTTGGCGTCCGCGACGCCGGCCTCGGCCGCGTAGAACGCGAGCCGCGAGCGGTTCTGGAAGCCGGCGACCTGCTGGTCGCGGGTCACCGTCTCGAGCGCCGCCAGGCCCATGATGCCGAGCAACACCAGCAGCAGCACGGTCACGATCAGGGCGCTGCCGCCCTCGCGTCGAAGGCTTCGCTGGCTCACGTTGCGGTCCCCCGGTATCCCACGTTGCGGAGCTTCACCGTGGAGGTGTGGACGCGGCGCCGGTAGCCGTCGTTGCCGGCCGGCGCGACGCGGTTCTCCTGGGTCTGGAACTGGCCCTCGTCCGTCTCGACGTCCTCCTGGCGCGTGCGCGTCACCAGGTTGATGCGGATCTCGCGGAGGTCGCGGTTGTCGTTCTCGTCGGACTCGTAGAGATCGGCGCCGTCCTCGCCCGGTCGCTCGCTATTGGGCAGGCCCTCGTCGTCGACCTGGCCGTCGCGGTCGCGGTCGAAGAACAAGGCGACCTGCAGGTCCTCGACGCCGCTCGCGATCGCGCGCCCGTTGCGGAGCAGCTGCGGCTCGCCGACGCCCGCGTTCAGCGCCACCTCGTAGACGTGGGCCGGCACCAGGATCACGCGATCGCCGTCCGGCGGCGTCGCGATCGCGGTCCGGAAGTCGACGCGCACCGTGTTCGCGGTGACGGCCACCACCACGCCGCAGGCTACGCCGCGGGCCGGGTCGTCCAGGTCCACCAGGATCGCGCCGCCGTCCTCGATGAAGTCGGCGTCGCCGATGTTGTCGCCGTCGGTGTCGTAGAAGCCGCCGGCGCCGGCGCCGGTGCGATCGAGGACGACGTCGTCGACGGCGAGGGTCTGGAGGGTCGTGTTGCCGACGTACTGGTTGGTCACCTCGGCGCCCAGGGCCGGCCGCGACTGGCCGTTCGGATCGAGCGCGTCGGCGTCGGTGAACCAGACCGTGTCGGGCTGGTTCGAGGCGTCGATCGCGCACACGGCGGCCGCCTCCGGGACCAGGAAGCCCGTCATGCGCGCGTCGCGCTCGAGCAGCCAGGCGATGGCGCGCAGGCTCTGCTGCGCCTCCACCACCTGGTCGGTGACGGTGTAGGCCTTGTTCTGGACCATGAAGCTCTGCATCACGGCGACGACGACGATGGCCAGGATCGCCACCGCGATCGTCAGCTCGATGAGCGAGAAGCCTGCCCTGCGGCGCAACGTCCGATCCATCTCAGCCCCCCGTCGGCGGATCGTTGTGGACCATGGTGGAGAGCGTCAGCGAGCGGCCCGGGCGCTGCGGCTCGTCCCAGTCCACACGGACGTCCACCGCCTTCAGGTTCGGGTCGACGTCGCGGATCCTCCACTGCAGCGTGTAGTTCATCTCGATGACGTCGCCGCCCGCGGTCTGGACCACCCGCGGCATCACCTGACCGCCCGCCGGGGCCCAGGCGCCGGCGGTGGCGGCGAGCGCGGCGTCGCTGAACTCGGTGCGCTGGAAGTTCTCCAGCTGGGAGTGGGCGAAGGTGGCGGCATCCGACGAGTGGCGTCCGCTCGAGCCGCCCCGCATCGCAAAGAGCTGCGCGGCCGCCACCGTGAGCAGGCCGGTGGCCAGGATGCTCAGCGCGATCATCACCTCGACCAGGGTGAAGCCTGCGCGGCCCGATCGACGTCGCCGGGCTGCGCCTCGCGGAGCGGGCCGGCGGGGCCGGCCCTGGCGGCGGTTCAGTCGGTCCATTCGTCCGCTCCCGCCTCGAACGCGTGGACCCGCACCGCGCCGAGCGGCGAGAGCACCACCGCGTAGTCGCGGCTGCCGTTGGTGACGTAGACCGCGCCGCCGCCCGAGCCGATCGTGCCCAGGTTGCAGGCGGCGTCGAAGGTCAGCGGGATCCCGTCGCCGCGGAACAGCACCCAGGTGACGGGGTTGCCGCGGTACTCGAAGGTCGCGCCGGTGGCCGGGTCGGCCGCGTTGTCGTCGCCGGGTGCGCGGTTGCCGGCGGAGCCGGCGACGCCCCAGGAGACGCCGCGCTCGGGCGGGATCCCACGGCCCGGATCGGCGACGTCGATGAGGCAGTTCCACGCGCCCGGCCCGCCGTCGTCGACCACGAGCGCCGGCCAGGTGCCGCCGTCCGGCTCCGCGCCGACCGAGGAGGCGTTGAGCGAGGTGCCGGCCGGATCGGTCGCGGCCGGATTGCCCGCCGAGAGGAAGACGATGTGCGCGTTGCCGGTGCGGATCGCCTCGGCCCGCGCCAGCAGGAAGGCGTCGGCCACCGAGCGGGCCGCCGACTTCAGGCGCTGGTTGGCGACGAACTGCCGGAGCGATGGAGACGCCGCCGCAGAGAGCGCGCCGATGATCGCGAGCACGACCACGATCTCGATCAGGCTCATGCCCGCGCTGCGCCGTCGTGTCGCGTCGAGTTGGTTCGCCCGCATTGCGGCGAAGCGGTGTCGCAAGCCCTGTGCCATCGGGTCGCTCATCGCCAGGCCTCCGTCATCGTTCATCTTTTCCGGGGATCGCCGCGCTCGTGCCGGCCGCATCGCCCCGCATCTCCCTGCGCACCTCGCAGCCCGCTGCGGACTCCCCGTCCGCTGCCGCCGCCGGGAGCCGCAAGGCGATGGCCGTGCGCAGCCCCTCCGGCGGCTCGACGAGCTCGAGCACGCCGCCCATCTCTTCGGCCAACCGCAGCGAGTTCGAGAGCCCGAGACCGGTCCCCTCCCCCGGGTCCTTGGTGGTGAAGAAGGGATCGAAGATCCGCTCGCGGTCCTCGACGGCGACCCCGCAGCCGTCGTCCGCCACCCGGCACTCGACCCCGCCGGGAGCGCGGCGCGCCCTCGCCAGCGTGGGCGACTCGCCTTCGCGCACGGCCAGCGGCGCGGGCCGCACCAGCAGTGCCACCCGGCTGCCGCCGGCGGCCTGCACGGCATCCGCTGCATTCAGGAGCAGGTTCAGCAGGATCTGCGCAACGCCTGCCGGATCACCGAGCGCGGGCGGGGGCTCGCCCTCCACCGCGACGTCGAGACGCACTCCGGCGTAGCGCTGTTGGGCGCGAACGAGAGCGGCCGCCTCGTGGGCGGCGGCGGCCAGGTCGAGCGGCCGGGGCGGCGCCTTGGCCGCGCCGGGATGGGCGAAGTCGAGGAGCTGGCGCAGGATCCGCCGCACGCGCTCGCCCTGCTGCGCCGCGCGCGCCAGGTGCTCGCGGGAGCCCGCTGCCAGCCCGGGGTCGCGCCCCGCGAGATCGACGAAGGCCAGCAGCGCGCCCATCGGGTTGCCGACCTCGTGGGCGACGCCGGCCGCCAGCCGTCCCACCGCCGCCAGCCGCTCCGCGCGATCGAGGCCCGCGCGGGTCTGGCGCAGCTCGCTGTTGGTGGAGCGCAGCTCCGCGACGGCCTTCTCGAGCGCGGCGGTGCGCACCGCCAGCGCCTCGCTCATCTCGTTGAAGGCGGCGGCCACCTCGACGGCCTCGCGCGGGCCCTCCTCGGGAACGCTCGTGTCGAAGGCGCCGTCGGCGATGCCGCGAGCCGCATGCGCGAGCCGCCGCAGCGGGAGCGCCACACGCCGCCGAAGCACGGTGGCGCCGAAGGCCGTGAACACCGCGACGTCGAGCGCGAGCAGGATCGCGGCCAACGCCAGCGGCATGGCCCGCAACCGCAGCGAGGCGGCCGCCGGCAGCCGCGCTGCCGCCACCAGGCCCTCGCCGACCGGCGCAGCGAAGCGGATCTCCCCCCAGACCGCGCCGGGCCGCAGCAGCGGCTCGCGACGCTCGCGCGCGGCCTCGGCCAGCGCGCGGGTCTCGGGATCGAGCGCGTCGCCGCCGCCCCAGGCCGCCACCATGCTGCCGTCGCGGCGCAGCTCCCACCAGAGCGTGCCGGCGATCAGCGCCAGCTCCGGCGCCGGCGGCGCGTGCGCCTCGGCGAGCAGCGCGCGCCCCAGCAGGTCGCGCCAGCGCGCCTCGTATCCGTGCAGCAGCGCGGCGGCCAGCAGGGTGGTGGCGGCGAGCATCACCAGCGCGAGGCTCAGCACCACCTCGCTCTGCACCGCAAGCGGCCGTCCCCGGCCGCGCGCAGCCCGCAAGCGAGCGAAGCGAGCGCGCAGCGAGGCGAAGCCGAGCGAAGTCCATCGGGACGGCAGGCGAGCGAAGTCCATCAGGCCGCCTCCGCGGACCTCCTGCCCCTCCCTGCCCTCGTCCTCGGTGTCGGACCGCACCGGCGGCTCGCCGCCCGCTCAGAGCGGGTCGGAGGGCTCGTCGAGGCCGAGCTTCTCGAGCCGGTAGCGGAACGACCGGAACGAGATGCCGAGCAGCTGCGCCGCGCGCTTCTTCACGCCGCCGGCGCGGCGCAGCGCTTCCAGCAGGAGCCCGCGCTCGTAGTCGGCGACCAGGTTGTCGAGGTCCACCGAGCCCTGCGGGAGCGGCGCGTTCGAGCGCTCGGCGGGCCGCGCGAGCAGGGTCGGCGGCAGCGACTCGGGGTCGATCCACTCGCTGCGCGAGAGCGCCACGGCGCGCTCGATCACGTTCTCGAGCTCGCGCACGTTGCCCGGGTAGGCGTGCGCGCGCAGCCGCTGCATGGCGTCCTCGGAGACGCCCCGCACCGGCTTGGCGAGCTCGCGGGCGTACTTGTCCACGAAGTGGTGCACCAGCAGCGGAAGGTCGTCCATGCGCTCGCGCAGCGGCGGCAGCTGGAGCTGGATCACGTTGAGCCGGTAGTAGAGGTCCTCGCGGAAGCGGCCCGCCGCCACCTCTTCCTCGAGGCGGCGGTTGGTGGCGGCCAGGATGCGCACGTCCACGCGGCGATCGGAGGTGCCGCCCACGCGCCGGATCGTCTTCTCCTGGATGGCGCGCAGCAGCTTGACCTGGAGCGGCGGCGTGAGCTCGCCCACCTCGTCGAGGAACAAGGTGCCCAGGTCGGCCAGCTCGAACAGGCCGGACTTGTTGCCGACCGCGCCGGTGAAGGCGCCCTTCACGTGCCCGAACAGCTCCGACTCGAGCAGGTTCTCGGGGATCGCCGCGCAGTTGAGCGCGATGAAGGGCTTCTCGGTGCGATCGCTCTCGGCGTGGATCGCGCGGGCGACCAGCTCCTTGCCGGTGCCGCTCTCTCCGACGATCAGCACGTTGGTCTTGGTGGCGGCGACCCGGCCGATCATCTCGTAGAGCTGGTGCATGCGCGCGCTGTTGCCCACCAGAGGGCGCTGCTGCCGCTCGCTGCGCAGCTCGTGGCGCAGGCGCGCGTTCTCCGAGGCGAGCAGCTTCTTCTCCAGCGCCTTCTGCACGACGAGCTTGATCTCGTCCACCTTGAAGGGCTTGGTGATGTAGTCGTAGGCGCCTTCCTTCATCGCCGCGATGGCGGTCTCGGTGGTGGCGAAGGCGGTGATCATCAGCACCAGCGCGTCGGGCTGGTTCTGGCGGATCGAGCGCAGCAGGTCCAGCCCCGAGCGGTCGGGCATCTGGATGTCGGAGATCACCAGGTCGTAGTCGTCGGCGTCGAGGGCGAGCAGCGCGCCGGCCACGTCGCCGGCGGTGGTGACGTCGTAGCCCTCCTTGCGCAGCAGGATCTCCAGGAACTCCTGCATGCTGCGCTCGTCGTCGACGACCAGGATGCGGGGCGTGGCGCTCACGCCTGGGACTCCATGGCGCCGGCCTCCGCGCGCGGCAGCCGGATCCGGAAGGTGGTGCCGCGTCCGACGGCGCTCTCCACCGAGAGGTGTCCTCCACTCGCCTCGACCACCCGGTGCACGGTGGCGAGGCCGAGCCCGGTCCCGTCCTTCTTGGTGGTGAAGAACGGGTCGAAGATGCGATCGAGCACGTCCTCGGGGATGCCCGTGCCGGTGTCCGCCACCTCGATCTCCACCCAGCGCGCCCCCTCGTCCGGGGGTTTTCGGCCGCCCGCTGCCGGCGCTTGAGCCGGCACGTC
>Ga0105107_10002138_pt1 | contig 12990 bp, 12 predicted proteins | sample PPLLaktember2015_6_FD_79335 | JGI IMG/M metagenome (GOLD analysis project Ga0105107, IMG submission 79335) | Freshwater sediment microbial communities from Prairie Pothole Lake near Jamestown, North Dakota, USA - PPLs Lake P8 Core (1) Depth... | ecosystem: Environmental > Aquatic > Freshwater >... | reverse complement strand
GATGTACGCGCTCGCCGACACCGTCATGCCGCCCATGAAGACGCTCGTGGCGGCCGCCGCCTTCACCGGCATGCGCATGATGTTGAGCATCACCGGCATCGTCACCACGCCGCCCGCGAGACCTAGTAGGCCGGACAGGGTTCCGCCGACGAGGCCTCCCCACGCACCGAGCGAGAGCCGCTGAGGCTGATAGCTCACGTCCTCGGCGAGCGCGGCGTCGTGATAGGCCCCGGCGACGCCGAACGGATCGGGGCCACCGCTCGCAGCGTGCACGGTCCGGGGCTGGGTGAACGTGCGGAGCGCCAACCCGAGGAGGACGGCCGCGAAGATCCCGCGAAGGAAGTCCGGGGCCACGACGGCGACGAGTAGGCCGCCGACGATCGCGCCCACCAGCGTGGGCAGCTCGAGGAGCAGCCCGAGCCGCACATTGGGAATGCGATCGCGCATGTAGGTCGAGGTCCCTACGACGGAGTTCACGACCACCGACACGGCACCGGCCGCGATCGCGAGCTTCATGGGGACGCCGAGGAAGCCCGACAGGATCGGCACGAGGAACGCGCCGCCGCCGAGGCCCACCTGGACACCGAGCGCCCCGGCGGCCGCGGCGGCGAGCAGCACGGCCGCTTCGGTCGAGAGGTGGGAGGCATCGAACCTGGCCGCGCCCGCTCCGCTTTCCCCGAGCCACGCGGCGAGGAGACCGGCCGCCAGAAGAGCGAGGAGCGCGGTCGAGATTCCTGCGAAGCGCCAGTCGGATGCGCGCGCGAAGGTTGCGCTCATCCACACGAGAGCGAGCGGCGGCGTGGCGAGCAGCACCAGAACGCCCAGCGTGGCCAGAGACGCGCCGTCGAGCCGCGCGACCCCGGCGAGGAGCACGTCGAGCGACGCCGTGCCGGCGGGCAGCAAGCCCCCACGCGCCCACGAGACGGCCGCACCGACGATCACCAGGGCCATCCCGATCGCGAGCAGGCTGCGGAGCAGCCCGGCCACGCCGACGGTGTGCGCCTCGCGCGTCGAGGATGGCGTCACGGACCCATGAGGAGAACGACGGGGAGCAGAATGGCGATCGTCACGCCGATGACGACCATCCAATACGTCGCGCCGATCACCACGCCGCTGAACACGTTGGACATGAGCGAGCCGCCGTACACCGTGCGAAGGGCCACGACCAGGTACCAGAGAGCGTAGGCGATGGCCAGCGCGCTCAGCACCGAGTCGACCGGCGGCTCGTTCACCACTGCGCTCGCGACCGTGGCGAGCGCGAAGCCCCAGAACCAAGCCGCGTGCACGTGCAGCGTGAAGACCAGGTGCTGCGGATAGGTGTGCTTCGACGGCCGCCGCGCGAACGCCACCAGGCCCGCGAAGAGCGGTACGAGCAGGAACATCGCTCGTGGAATCCACGTCCCCACGGCGTTCTGAGCCGTTCGCTCCAGATCCTCCTCGCTCTCGAAGCCGCGCGCCTCGAGCTCCGCCTGCGTATCGGCGACCGTCTCACCCGTGATCTCGATGGTGAAGCTGCCGGACCAACCGGTGATGGAAACCAGCGCGAAGTAGCCTACACTGATCACCAGATACAACCGTACCGGTGACACCCAGCGTGCGCGCCTTCCCTCCAGGTACTCCCGCGTGAGGAACCCGGGAAAGAAGAAGAGGAGTCCCAGCGACTGGAGGATCCGTCCCTCCAGGTTGGTGATCGCTTCCCAGGCATCGCCCACGACCTCCCTCAGCGTAGGCGCGCCCGGGCGGTCCTCCTGTCCACAGACGGAGCAGTAGCGGCCGTGCAGCGGTGCGCCGCAGTTCAGGCACACGGCGGAACGCCGTTCCCCCGCCACCTCATCGGCCACGTCCCGCTCCTACCCATCGGATTCCGATGTCGCCGGCCGCGCGCAGGCGATCGGCGAGCTGCGCCAGATGGTGCTGCAGGTGACGAAGGTTCACGAGCTGATGCTCGAGCTTCGAGATCCGATACCAATGGAAGCCGCTCTCCTGGCTCGCGAGGTCGAAGCCGTCCACGGCAGGGTCCACCATCTCGTCGACCTGCCGCCAGTACTCGAGCGCCTGCTCCCGGGTGTACGGCTCGGGGATCAGCGGCAGGTTACTCGCGGGATCGCGGGGGCCGCCGATGCCGTCCCCGTGCTGGACGTTGCCCTGGTGTCCGCTCCACGGGCGGAAGTCCTCGACCCGCCGCTGGAGATAGAGGTGCGTGAAGAAGAGGGTATGGTAGGCGATCTGCCAGAACGCGTTCTTCGGCCCTCCGTCGAGCCAGAGGTGCTCCGGGCAGCGCTCGATCGCTTCGCGCAGCATGGCGAGTGCGGCGTGGTACTGGCTCTTCAGCGCCCCGCGCAGAGGGTCGGTCATCTGCTGCGTCGTCATGCGTGGCGTCCCCCGACCACGGCCCCTGCGTCCAAGCGCACCGCCGCGGGAATCCGCTCGGCGAGCGGATGCAGCTCGGGATCGACCGCGTGCGCGAGGATCTCGAGGCTGTCGGCGAGACGCGGTCCCGGACGGCTGAAGTACTGAGAGCCATCGGTAACGTACACGCGGCCGTTTCGCACGGCGGGAACGTCGAGCCACCGCGGCATGTTCGCGAGCGCGGGAAGATCCTCGAGCGTGCGCTCGACGCCGAAGCCGCAGGCGGCGACGAAGATCAGCTCCGGATTCGAGCGAGAGACCTGCTCCCAGTCGATCACCTGGGCGGGCTCCCCGGCGCGCCCGAAGGGGTCGGCGGCGCCGGCCATCCGCACCAGTTCCGGATTCCAGTGACCACACGCGAACGGCGGATCGAGCCATTCGATGAACGCGATCGGCACGCGCGCCCTGCCGGCGCTTCGTGCCGCGACCTCGGCGACTCGGCCGGACAGCTCCCGGGCGAGCTCCTCTCCTCGCGCCGTCACGCCCGCCTTGGTCGCCACGAGCCGAATGCCATCCCACACCTCCTCGAGCGACCGAGCTTCCAGGTTGACCACTTCCGGGCGTCCCGGGAGCCTACGCGCCGCGACGTGCACCTCTTCTTCCGAGACCGCGCAGACAGTGCAGAGCGCCTGCGTGAGGATCAAGTCGGGGCTGAGCTGCTCGAGTGCGTCCACGTCCAAGGAATAGAGCGCTCGCGAAGCGCCGCGGAGCTCCCGCACCGCACGGTCGATCTCGCCGCTCGGCACGTCGCTGGGGATGTACGACCTGGTCACGACGGGACGCTCGCGGACCGACGGCGGGAAGTCACAATCGTGCGAGATGGCGACGAGGGAGTCGCCGAGACCGAGCGCGTGGACCATCTCCGTCGCGCTCGGGATCAGCGATGCGATGCGCATCTCTTCGCGCCGCGTGCGAGTCTGCGGCTCGCTAGCGGACGATCGCGCTCCGCAGGAAGGCCAGCGTCGGCTCCAGGTGCTCGGGTGCGTAGAACGCGTTTCCCAGGTGCTCGCCCCCGTGGACGACCTGGAAGTGGACATCGAGCCCATTCTTCTCGTACGAACCGACGAGCTCGTGAGCCTGGTTGATCGGCATCTGTACGTCCTGGTCGCCGTGCAGCAGCACGAGGGGCGGATCGCTCGCGTCCACGTGCAGGACCGGGCTCGCGAGCCGCGCGAGCTCGGGCACCTGATCGGGGAGTGCGCCGAGCAGCTGTGCGAGCGAGGGCTCGCGGACCTCGAGCCCGAAGGGAGTGCTCTGCGCGAGGATCGTCGTGAGGTTCGAGGCCCCCGCCACGCTCAGGATCGCCTGCACCGCGGACGACTCGTTCGGGTGGCTGCCGACGTTGCCCTCCAGCTCCCGGTGGCCGTTCGTCACGCCGACCAGCGCCGCCAGGTGTCCGCCCGAGGAATATCCGCCGATCGCAATCCGGTCCGCGCGATACCCGAAGCGGGACGCGTTGGCACGAAGGAAACGGACGGCCGCCTTGATGTCGTGCACCTGCGCCGGAAAGCGCGCGTCGGTCGACTGGCGGAAGTCCAGGCTCGCCACCGCGAAGCCGTTCTCCGCGAACACCGGCGGCACCTGCGCCTTGGTTCCCGAGCTCCACCGTCCGCCGTGCACCCATACCAGCACGGGCGGCTGCGTCTCACCCGCCGGCCAGTGCAGGTCGAGCGCGAGGTCGCGACCATCCACCGTCGCATACACGACGTCGAGCTGTGTCTGACGAGCCTGCCCGCGGGCGGACTCGATCCCACCCGCGACGAGGAACGCCAGCGCGACGCACGCCGACGTACGAGCCACGCCGCGCCGACCGATCGACCTCATGGCATCTCCTTTTTCTCCGTGCCCCGTTGCCGGAGGCGAATGCTACCGCGACGGCCTGTCGGGCGCACCTCCGGCGCTCACCACTTCTCGTCGGCGGTGGGCCCGTAGATCGAAGGGATCGGCACGTCGAGCAGCCGGAGGTACACCGTGAGCTGCCCGCGATGGTGAATCAGGTGGTTCAGATGCTGCCTCGTCACCTCGCCGCGCGGCATCGTCATGAGCACCTGCTCGCCGTGCTTCAGCGACCACGACACGTCGAGATCCGGACCCACCACCGACTCGAGCGCGGCGCGAGCCTTCCGCACGTTCTCGTCGAAGGCGGCGACGAGCGTCTCCGTCGGCTGGAAGGAGTAGCCGCCTCCGCTCGCGAGGTCGATGCTGGTGTCGCGCAGCGTCCGCTCGAGCCAGCCCGGCATCGATGAAACGAGCTGCGCGAGGTGGCCCAGGGGGAAGGACTTCGCGTGCGGCTTCCACTCGCCCTTCTCCGTCGGAACGCGCTCGAGCAGCCGGCGCGTCGTGGCCATCTCGGCATCGAACTCCGCGAGAGGAATGGCGGGCTGTTTCATGGGAAGATCTGCCTGAGGTGGTGTTGGATATGGCCGACGTAGTCGAGCACCACGTACTCGAGCGTCACCGGCGCGTCGCCCCCGATCTCGCACGAGACGTGCCGCCGTTCCTCGGGGATCGCGGCGATCACGTGCGCGAGGTGTCGATTGTAGGCTGACCAGAGCGCGACCAGATCGCTCCACGCCTGATCCTGGTAGCGCTGGACGGACACCCAACGCTCCTGCTCGTAGCCAGGTACGCGAAGCCCAGGTACGCGAAGTGAGGGGGCGAGTTGAGCCCGCACGAACCGCTGATGGTTGTTCGAGGCCGAGTCCACGAGGTGTCCGAGGATCTCTTTCGGCGACCACTTTCCCCCGTTCCGCGGCTCGGCGGCATAGCGCTCGCTCAACGCGCGCAGCCTCGTCTCCGCCGCCGTGACGTCAGCGCTCAGCCGGGAGGCGATGCGCGCGAACGGCTCACCCGTCTCGGACGGATCGAAGTACGGCATCTAGAAGAGACGATCGCCGATCTACTCGCCGCCGACGCTCTCGCAGTTCGCGGCGCCGGGGAAATCCGGCACGATCTGGAGCCCGATCACGTCACCCGGGCTGACCACGACCGGATACATCGTGCACTCGCCGTCTGCGAGGAGCTCGATCCGGAAGCGCACGTCGCCGGTGAACTCCAGCGGCACGGTGAACGAGCGCCGCCCGTTTCCGATCACGTCCCCGATGCGTCGCTCCGGTCCTCCGAGCTGGGTGAAGTAGATCGTGGCGTCGTTGAAGTTGTTGTTCTGGACGTCCACGCGCATGGAGGTCGAACCCTCGCCCGTGAACGGATCCAATCGTCGGGTCGACCCGGCGCAGCCCGTCAGGAGGACCACGGTGAGAGCGGCAAGCCACACGTCGCGCGCTCGACTTCCTGTCCAGGCTTCGTGCTCTGGCGCCATCGTGACCTCCCGCTGTCGGCATCGTCACCATACGCGCGGCTGCCGGGAGACGGCAAGCCGCGGAGGGTGGGTCACGCCGAGAGACGGAAGGGAGGGTACCGATCGGTGGTGAGCAGGAACGCATAGGCCGCCACCCTCAACCACCACCGTAGAACGCCGACCACATAGTCGAAGAGCCGCCGCGGATAGGCTCCCGTGAACACAATCGCGAGCCAGGCCCCGATCACCGCGAACACGGCCCCGACGCAAAGGAGTGCCAGCACGAAGTAGTGCGGGATCGCGAGCAGCCATTTCGCGAGCGGCAGCCACCGGTCGAGCTCGCGTGCGGCATCGGGATAGTGGACCTCGACGTGCACCGCCTGCTTTTCGTCGGTCGAGGGATACTCGTCCCGCAGGAGCGCTGCATACGCGGCGACCCGCAGGCCGAACTCGGTCAGGGCGACATTCCATTCGTACCACCACCGCGGGTACTTCCGCCGAAACACCAGCATGAGGGCCGTCGCCGCGAAGACGATCCCGCCCGACTCGAAGACGACGTCGGTGCCCGCATGCGCGGTCGGGCCGGACACCAAGCCCAGCACGAGGGCGATCGGGATGATCATCACCGGGCGCAGGACCGTGGTCAGCCGGTCGAGCTCCCGAGACGGATAGTCGATCTCGAGCCCGACCGGGTAATGCTCGTGCGGCGCCCCGAGAGCGGGGGCTGGGCGCGCATCCATGGTCGATTCTGACATACGAGCGGAACATCGCCACGAGGACGGGCCAGTGCCGTCAGGAGTTCACCGCGCTCCGCGTGGTGGCGCCCCCGCCTCCGGCGTGCCGCGCCGGCGCTAGAATCGGTGCGTGTAGCTCAGCTTGGTCGCCGCGCGCCGGTCGAGCGTGCCGAGCGTCCCCGCCACCGGGTCGTCCAGCCAGTTCTGCTGATACACCAGGTACAGGTCGTTCCCGGGAGACAGGATCCAACGGAAGCGCGCCTGCCAGCCCAGTAGCCGGCTCACGGAGTCGTACTGCACGTTGTTGATGATGTAGACGCGCGGATTGAACTGGTTGTCCAGAACCAGACGGTAGAGCCGAGTGGTGAAGCTCCCCTCCGCGAGCTCGACGCGGCTTCTCTCGAAGTTGGCGTTCACACGGATGCCCGGACGAGGGCGGAGCGCGAGACCCAGGTTGACGTCCCGGCGGTCGCCGGAGTAGAACCCGCCCCATCCATATTGGCCGTTGATCGCAACGATCCGGCGGTTGGCCGTGCCCGCCCCGGCCCGCCAGCGGTTGAACGTGTAGTCGGTCCCGTTCGGTAGGATGACGCCTTCGCTGATCTCGAAGTCGTCGTCGAGCAGCTCATAGACCCTACTCACGCCGAACCCGAAGTTGTCACCCGCGTGCGTCGAGACTTCCCCGAGCGTGACGTTCCACTCTCGCGTCACGACGGTGTTGTCCATGTCGGTCAGGATGGACAGGTCCGCGCCCCACCGTACCTGTCGAATGATCGGATGCCCCTGCGGGCGCGGCGCGAAGTTGACCGAGGGCGAGTAGCTCCGGAATCCACGCCGGCGCACGAAGCCCATCGCGGGGTTGTGGTCCGGCTGTACCTCGCTGAAGTCGAGGCTGCCGCTCCACAGATCGTTCGGATAGCTGAGCCGCCCTCCGAATGCGAGCGCGTCGTCGAAGCTGCCCGCGTTGGTGTTGCCGAGAAGGTAACCCGTCAGCTCCAGGTTCTCGGAGCCCATGAAGCTGGTGGTGGCGAGTCGGAAGTCGAGCCCAGCGGTGTGTCCGTCGTCCGCGCCCGTGCCGCGCTGGTGCCGCCATGTATAGATGCCCCCGAGATACGACTGCGTGAGCATGCGCCTGCGCACGCGCAGCACGCCGAAGTCCTCGCCGATCATGCTCTGGTCGACGTCCTCTCCAGTCCGCACGAGCAGCACGCCGACGTCGTTCGCGCCGGCCTGCCCCGTGAGCTTCGCTCCGCCGTGGATCGTCTGCGGCTGGCCGTTCGCACCGAGTCCGATCCGCCGGCTGAAGAACGGCTGCACGGGCGCGGCCTGCGCGAAGTCGAAGAACGTCCCGCCCTCCAGGAAGAACGCGCGCTTCTCCGGAAACTGGATCGGGAAGCGCGTGAGGTTCACCTGCCGCTGATCGACCTCGGTCTCGGCGAAGTCGGTGTTGACCGTGAGGTTCGCGCGGAGGTTCGGCGTGATGTTGTAGAACACGTCGAGCCCGATGTCGGCGCTCTCGTCACGCCCGACGGGCGGTGTCCTGCCCGGAGCCTCCGCGATGTAGCCCGCGGTATACGGGCGCACGTCGAGTCCGACACCCTGACTCACGTCCTGGATGCCGACGAGCAGGCCCGCGTTCGACATGCGCCGGAGCCCCTGATTGCGTTGGTGCCCGGTCCAGAGAGTCTCCTCGCTCTTCCGGCGAACGGTGCGCTGGAAGTTGATGCCCCACGCCGGCGCGTTCGGATCGAAGTTGAGCGTCCGGAACGGAATGACGATCTCGAGCGTCCAGCCGATCTCGCTGCGCAGAACGCGCGCGTCCCAGATACCGTCCCACTGCCGGTTGTTGGATCCCCCCGGTCCCATCACCGCGTCGGCCATGAGGCCGTACGGATTCATCTCGAAGAAGTAGCCGCTCTGCTGGTCGAGGAACGTGTCCATCGTCCACATGAAGCGGTCGTCGGAGCCAAGCGTCTCGTCGCGCCGCATCGTGTTGCCGAGCAGGCGATCGGGCTCCGAGTCGTGCGCGGTCACGCCCATGTAGAGGTTGTCCCGGTCGAACGCGATGCGAACCTCGGTGCGCTCCGTCGGCATCCCGCCGAGGATCGGGTCCTGCATGATGAAGTCCGTCGCGGGGACCGCGCGCAGCCAGACGCTCTCGTCGAGTCGCCCGTCGAGGCTCATCTCCTCGCCCTCGCGAAGACGCTCGGCCGTCATGGTGCGGCGACCCTCGCCGAAGATCGGATGATCGGCCTCGGTCGGCGCGGGCGCCGGCTGCGCGAGGAGAGGCGCCGCGGGTACCGAGAGAGAGACCGTCATGCCGAGCCCGAGAACGGTCCAAAGGGGTCGGTGGACGCTGCGTGGCAGACCGCGAAGACGAAGTCGGGGCATGAGCTCGAGGTCGTCGTGGGACCGGCGAGGGCCCGCGAACCGGGCGCCGGATACGCCACTATAACAACCGGACCGGCCCCACTGTTGAGGAAGGCGGTGTAAGGGCTTGGTAAGTCCCTCCCCGCTCCGGAGGCGACGCACGTGCCGCGCGCAGGAGACGCTTGGCGCGCCAAAGCGCCCGCGGCACATCGACTTCGGGCATCCGGCTCCGGCTGGTACTCGCCCCGGCGCGTGGATAACTTCGTGCATGCAGACGGCTCTCGCCCTGGCGACGATCCAGGCGGCTCCAGCGGTTCCAGTGGCTCCGCGAGACGGCCTGTCGATTGCCGCGGATATCTCGATCGTGATCGTGGCGGCGACGATCGTCCTGCTCGCCCTCGTGATCGCCGCGCTGCTGCTCAAGACGTATCGGCTGCTGGCCGAGGTGCGGCAGCACATCTCGCCGGTCACGGAGCGTACGCGCGGGATCGCCGAGAACGTCGAGCACATCACGCGCTCGCTTCGGGACGACGTCAGCCGAGTGAACGAGTCGGTGCAGGCGTTCACGGACCGGCTCAAGCTCGCCTCGGACCGGATGGAAGAGCGCATCGGGGACTTCAACGCCCTGATGGAGGTCGTTCAGGAAGAGGCCGAAGGCGTCTTCATCGACACCGCCGCCACCGTGCGCGGCGTACGCGCCGGAACGCGCTCGCTCACCGACGACCCTTCCGACGAAGATCTGCTACACGAGCCGTCCGGCGACGGCGACGCGAGAGAGCTGCCCGCAGGCTCCCCGGAAGTCCCCGACGAGCGCCTTGCGATCAGGAACCGCTGACGATCGGGCTCGCCCTTCCCTGGGCATCCTGACGCCGCTGTTCTTCGCCGCGTGTTGGCTGCTCGTGCCCGAGCCGGTGCTCGGGTGGGGTCCGGCGACCCACATCGCGATCGGGGAGGCAATTCTAGGCTCGCTCTATCTCGTACCCCCCGCGGTCAGAGCCCTGCTAGAGAAGTATCCGCTGCACTTCCTCTACGGCTCGGTCGCAGCGGATATCTCGTTCGCCAAGAAGTACGTGCCCGAGGGCCGTCATTGCCACAGCTGGGCCGTCGGAGAGGAGATCCTCGATTCGGCGGACTCGGAGCGCCTCGCCGCCGTGGGTTACGGATACCTCGCGCACCTGGCTGCGGACACGATCGCGCACAACGTGTTCATCCCTCGCCGGCTCCTACTGACCAGCACCTCGCAGGCGGTCGGACATACGTATTGGGAGCATCGCATGGACATGCACGTGGGCGAGGACTTCCTGGCACTCGCCCGCCACATCGTCGTCGATCACGATCACAGCGAAGCGGATCTGCTGTTCGACGACGTGCTGAGCCGGACGCTCTTCAGCTTCGGGACCAACCGCCGGATCTTCCGCGGCATGATCCGCTTCACCGGTCACGAGCGTTGGCAGCGCGTGTTCGGCAGGGTGCTCGCGAAGTCGCGGTTCGATCTGCCGAACCCGGTCGTCGATCGATACTTCGAGGTCGCCTTCGACTACGCGGTCGGATATCTACGCGATCGGCACGCTTCTCCCGCGGGCGACATGGATCCGGTCGGCGACATGAACCTCCGACTCGCCAAGATGGTTCGCCGGCGGGCGATGTCCGACCATACGGCGGACCACCCCGAGGTGTTGAACGAGATGGCGGGGGAGTTCTTCCCCTTCCCCTCGGGTCCGTTGCGGTATTGGCCGCAGCTCCAGGATGCCGACTTCGCGGCGGGGATCACGTCGCCCGGTGCGAATGCGCGTACGCTGCCCAAGCCGCGCACGATGATCGGCGCCGCCCCTCGCGCGAACGGCGACGAATCGTAGCTCAGCCGAGCGCGGCGCGGAGCAGCTCGCTCACCTTCTTCGGGTCGGCCTTCCCGCCCGAGCGCTTCATCACCTGCCCGACGAAGAAGCCCACGAGCTTCGCTTCGCCCCCCCGGAAGCGAGCGACCTCGGACGGATGCTCGTCGATCACGGACCTGACCCACGCCTCGAGCTGGCCTTCGTCCCGTACCTGCGTCAGGCCGCGCGCCTTCACGATCTCGCCGGGGCTGCCGCCCTCGGACGCGATCACCGCGAGAACGCTCTTTCCGGAAGCTTCCGAGATCGTTCCGTCGGCTACGAGGCCGATCACCTCGGCGAGCTCCGCGGGTGCCACCCGGAACGTCGTCGGATCTTCGCCGCGCTCGTTCATCAAGGCCTGCGAGGGCCCCATCACCCAGTTCGCGGCGACCTTGGCTGAGCTGCACCGCTCGGCGACCGCCTCGAAGTAGTCCGCGCCCGCGCGTGATTGGGTCAGCACGCCCGCGTCGTACGCCGAGAGCGCGTGGACGCGTTCGAGGCGCATCCTCCGGGCGCGCGGCAGCTCCGGCAGCGCTCGGCGCGCCGCGTCGACGTCCGCACGCGCGATCACGAGCGGCGGCAGGTCGGGATCGGGAAAGTAGCGATAGTCGTGGCTCTCCTCCTTGGAGCGCATGCTGCGCAGGACCGAGCGATGGTCGTCCCAGAGGAGCGTCTCCTGCTCGACACGGCCGCCCCGCTCCAGCACGGTGATCTGGCGCTCGAGCTCCGTCTCGATCGCTTTCTCGACACCCGAGAACGAGTTCACGTTCTTGATCTCGGTCTTGGCGCCGAGCGTCTCGGAGCCGCGCGGCCGCACGGAGACGTTCGCGTCCACTCGGAGGCTTCCTTCCTCCATGTTGCAGTCGCTCACGTCCACGTACTCGAGCATCTGCTTGAGCGCCGTCAGGAAGGCGCGCGTGTCGGCGGCGGAGCGGAGGTCGGGCTCGGTCACGATCTCGACGAGCGGCGTGCCCGCGCGGTTCAGGTCCACGGCGGTTCCGTCCGGCACGCGGTCGTGGATCGACTTGCCGGCGTCCTCCTCCATGTGCGCGCGCCGGATGCGCACGCTCGCCTCCCCCCCGGGGCCGTCGTACGACACGAGACCGTCCGTGGCGAGCGGCTCCTCCAGCTGGGTGATCTGATAGCCCTTCGGCAGGTCCGGATAGAAGTAGTTCTTCCTCGCCCACACGGCGCGCTCGTGCACGGTGCACCCGAGCGCGAGCGCCGTACGTACGGCGAGCTCCACGGCTTCGGGGTTGGTCGTGGGAAGCGCACCCGGAAGGCCCAGACAAACCGGGCAGACGTGCGAGTTCGGCGCGTCGCCGAACACGACCGAGTCGCCGCAGAAGAGCTTCCTGGCCGTGCGAAGCTGCACGTGCACCTCGAGGCCGATCACGGACTCCCAGCGTGTTGCGGCGCTCATCGCGCTCCGAGCCTCGCCTCGAGCGCGCCGGCCGCGGCGAGCATCGTCTCCTCCCGCCACCACGGCGCGAGCACTTGTCCGCCGACCGGAAGCCCCCGTACGCGCCCGATGGGAACCGACACGCCGGGGATCCCCGCCAGATTCGCCGTCACCGTGAAGACATCCGAGAGATACATCTCGACGGGATCGGCCGTACGCTCGCCGAGCGCGAAGGCCGGAGTCGGGCTCGTCGGCGTAAAGAGAACGTGCACCCCGGCGGCGAAGACCTTCCGGAAGTCGTCCGTGATGAGCCCGCGTGCACGCTGGGCGGTGCCGTAGTACTGGTCGTAGTAGCCTGCGGAGAGCGCGTACGTGCCGAGCATGATGCGGCGCTTCACCTCGGTGCCGAGACCGAGCGAGCGCGTCGCCTCGTACATGGATACCAGGTCGTCGCCACTACGTCGCTCGCCGTACCGCACGCCGTCGTAGCGCGAGAGGTTGCTCGACGCCTCCGCCGTGGCGATCACGTAGTAGCACGGGATCGCCCAACGTGTGTGCGGAAGCGAGACCCACCTCACCTCGGCGCCGCTCGCCCGCAGGGTCTCGAGCGCCGCGTCGGTGAGCCTCCGCACCTCCGGATCGAGTCCCTCCGGGAAGTACTCCTCGGGGACGCCGACGACGAGACCGTCGACCCCTCGGCCCACGGCGCTCTCGAAGTCCGGCACCGGCTGGACCGCCGACGTCGCGTCGCGATCGTCGTGCCCCGCCACGGCCGTGAGCAACCGCGCCGCCTCGGGCACCGTGCCCGCGAACGTGCCGACCTGATCGAGCGAGGATGCGTAGGCGACGAGGCCGTAGCGGCTCACGCGGCCGTAGGTGGGCTTGATGCCGACCACGCCGCAG
>Ga0105107_10002137_pt1 | contig 12997 bp, 14 predicted proteins | sample PPLLaktember2015_6_FD_79335 | JGI IMG/M metagenome (GOLD analysis project Ga0105107, IMG submission 79335) | Freshwater sediment microbial communities from Prairie Pothole Lake near Jamestown, North Dakota, USA - PPLs Lake P8 Core (1) Depth... | ecosystem: Environmental > Aquatic > Freshwater >... | reverse complement strand
GGCGGCGGGCAGGTCGGCGATCACCCGGACCTTGCGCTCGAGCTCGAGCAGCCGGCCGAGCTGGTCCTCGAGGCCGCGCAGCTCCCCCGCGAGGGCGACGAGCTGCTCCTGGTCCTCCGCGGTCTTCGCGCGCAGCGCCCCCACGTCCCGGGCTTCGAGGCGGAGGCGCACCCAGTCGGCGAGGCCCGCCGCCCCGAGCACGAGGGCCAGGGCGACGCCCCAGCCGCCGTAGCGGAGCAGCGCCCGGGGCACCTGGAAGCGGCGCACCGGGCTGCGCTCGTCGGGCACGAGGATGAGCGTGATCCGGTCCATGAGGCCTCCTAGGTGGGCAGGCTGACGCGCAGGCGCAGCTTGCCCATCTGGATCTCGTCCCCGTCCTTGAGGGGCGCCTTCTTCTCCCGCGAGCCGTTCACCCAGGTACCGTTCGTGCTGCCGAGGTCCTGGACGAAGAAGCCGCCGTCGTGACCGATCGCCGCGTGGGCCCGGGAGATGGTGGGCTCGGCGATCACCACGTCCGCCCCGCGGCCGCGGCCGATCACGACCCAGCTCCGGTCCACCGGCACCTCGAGGCCCTCGTAGAAGCCTTCGAGGACCACGACGCTCGCGCCCGTGGGCACCGGTCCCTCGCTCTTCTTCTGCACCCTCGGGGCCCCTCCCGTTTCGGTTCAGACGGCGACCTCGGTCGAATCGGCCTTTTGGGTCGGGGAGTTGAGGGGTGTGATGGGGATCGCCATCGGGGTGCCCGGGAAGGGCCTCCGGGGCTCTCCGGGGGGTGCGGCGGCCCTCCCCGGACCCCACCATACGCCCTCGCCCGGGCGGGTGGGGCGCGCCACACTGCCGGCCGCGGGGGAAGCCGTGGCGGCCGGGGCCTCGAGGAACGCGGAGTGGCGGGACCCGAGGCTCGAGGGCCTCCGCGGCCTCGCCATCCTGCTCGTGATGCTCGCCCACACGACGCGCTTCGATCTCGCCGAGGGACCCCTCGGCGTCGCGCTGACGGCGATCCCCTCCCTCGGCTGGACCGGCGTCGACCTGTTCTTCGTCCTCTCCGGCTTCCTGATCACCGGCATCCTGCTGCGCTCGAAGCAGAGCCCGGTCTACTACCGCTCGTTCTACGCGCGGCGCTTCCTGCGCATCTTCCCGCTCTACTACGCGGTGCTCGCCTTCTTCCTGCTGCTGGTGCCCCGCCTCTTCGAGAGCTTCCACGCCTTCTGGACCCTCGGCGCCGAGGCGGAGCCCGTCTGGTACTGGCTCTACCTCTCGAACGTGCGGATGGCCCTCGGGGGCGAACGTCACCCCCTCGACGTGTCCTGGTCCCTCGCCGTCGAGGAGCACTTCTACCTGATCTGGCCCTTCGTGGTGCGCTTCGTCGACGAGCGCCGCTTGCTCCCCATCTGCGGCTTCGTCGCCGCGGGCGCCTTCGCGGTGCGCTGCGCGCTCCTCGCGGGAGGTGCGGAGCCGGTGGCCGCCTACGTGCTCACGCCCGCGCGCCTCGGCACCCTCGCCACGGGGGCCGCTCTCGCCGTCGCCGCGAGGCGCAGCGGCGGCCTCGGCGCCCTCGCCCGCCCGGCGGGCCTCGCGCTGCCGGCGGCGCTCGCGCTCTTCGCGGCCCTCGCCGCCTGGCTGCGGGCCACGCGTCCCGCCCCCGCCGGATGGGAGGAGCTGGTCGAAGGCCTCTCGCTGACCACGCGCCCGCTGATGGCGACCCTCGGCTTCAGCCTGCTCTGCGTCGTGAACGGCGCGCTGCTGGTGTCGGTGCTCACGGCACCCGCCGACGCCTGGCGCGCGCGCTGCTTCGAGACGCGCGCGCTGCGAAGCCTCGGCAAGTACAGCTACGCCCTGTACCTGTTGCACGGGCCCGCCGCCGCCTGGCTCGGGATCCGCGTGCCCTGGGAGCGCCTCGGCGCCCATCCCGTGGCCGCCCAGCTGGGCTTCTGGGTCCTCTCGATGGGCCTCGCGTTCGCCCTCGCCTGGCTCTCCTGGGTCGCCCTCGAGGCACCGCTGCTGCGGCTGAAGCGGCACTTCCCCTACTTCTGAGGGCTGCCGCCCGGCGCCCGAGGTCTGCCGGCCGGCGCCGGGCGTGCCGCCCGCAGCAGCTCCCGGGCGTGGCGGCGCGTGGCGTCGCCGACGGTCGTCCCGCCGGCCATGCGAGCGATCTCCTCGACGCGGGCCGCGCCCTCGACGGACTCCACCGAGACGGCCCCCGCGGCGTCCTTGCGCACGGCGAGGTGGCGATCGCCGCGTGCGGCGAGCTGAGGAAGGTGGGTGATGCAGAGCACCTGGTGGGTCTCGGCGAGCTGGGAGAGGGCCGCGCCCACGCGGTCGGCGACGCCGCCGCCGATGCCGGCGTCCACCTCGTCGAACACGAGGGCGGTGCCCGGATCCGCCCGGCGCAGGCACCCCTTCAGCGCGAGGAACACGCGCGAGAGCTCGCCGCCGGAGGCCACCCGCCGCAGGGGGCGCGGCTCGAGCTCCACGTTCGCCGAGAACAGGAACTCGGGGCTCTCGTTGCCCGAGGGGCCGCAGGGCAGCCCTTCCGGCGCCGCGGCGGGCGCGAGGGCCACGCGGAAGCGGGCGCCGGGCATGGCCAGCGGGGGAAGCGCCGCCTCCACCTCCTTCTCGAGGGCCCGGGCCGCCTGGCGGCGCGCGCGGGTCAGGGCCTCGGCGTCGCGGACCAGCGTCTCCGCCAGGGCGGCGCGCTCTTCGGCGAGCTTTCCGTGGCGCGCGTCGGCGTCGCCGAGGGCGGCGAGCTCCGCCGCGGCGCGCTCGCGGAAGGCGAGGATCTCGGCCTCGCTCGCGCCGTACTTCCGCTGCAGCCGCTCGAGGCTCCGCAGGCGCTCCTCGAGGGCGGCGAGGCGCGCGGGATCGGCCTCGATCGAGCCGGCATAGCGCGCCACGTCCCGGGAGAGGTCGGCGAGCTCGAGCTCCGCCGCGCGCAGGCGCTCGCTCCAGGGAGCGGCGGAGGCGTCGAGGGAGCGCACCGTCTCGAGACGGCGCGCCGCCTCGGCGAGCAGGTCGAGGGCACCCGCCTGCTCGGCGTCGGCGTCGCCGGCGAGGAGCGCCGCGGCGGCGGCCGCGTCCTCGCAGAGCCGCTCGGCGTGGAGCAGGCGTCCGCGCTCGGCGCGGGTCCGCTCGAGCTCGCCCTCCTCGAGCGACGCCTCGTCGATCTCGCGCACCTGGAAGGCCAGGAAGTCCTCGCGCCGGGCGCGCTCCTCGGTCTCGCGCCGGAGCGCGGCCAGCTCGTCGTCGAGGGCGCGCAGCGCGCGCGCGTGGCCCTCGACGCGCTCGCGCAGCGGCGCGCTCCCGCCGTAGGCGTCGAGCAGCCGGCCGTGGCTCTCGGGGCGCAGCAGCGCCTGGGACTCGTGCTGGCTCGAGATCTCGATGCGCGGGCCGAAGAGCTCGGCGAGGGTCGCGACGGGGACGAGGGCGCCTCCCACGCGGGCGCGGCTGCGCCCCGCCGCGGAGATCGCGCGCTCGACGATCACGCGGCCGTCCTCGACGGCGAAGCCGCGGGCGGCGAGCTCCGCCTCGAGCCCCGGGAGCGCCGCCACGCGAAGCACCGCCTCGATGCGCGCCTCCTCCGCACCGGGCCGCACCACCTCCGACGACGCGCGCGCGCCCGCGAGGAGCCCCACCGCGCCGAGGATCAACGACTTCCCCGCGCCCGTCTCGCCGGTCACGACGTTCAGCCCGGGCCCGAGCGCCAGCTCCACCGTCTCGACGACCGCGAGGGACTCGATGCGCAGGCTCTCGATCAATCGAGGCCCCAGCGCAGCTTGGTGCGCAGCACGTCGAAGCGCGAGCGCGCCGGCGAGACCACGAAGCTCGCAGGATGCTCCGAGCCGGCCACCAGCACGCGGTCGCCGCGGCGGAGCCGCGCGCTCTCGCGGCCGTCGACGTCGAGCTGGGCCTCGGCTTCGCGGGGGAAGACGCGCATCTCGACGCGCGAGGTGCCGGGCAGCACCACCGGGCGCTGGGTGAGCGTGTGCGGGCAGATCGGCGTGATCACGAAGGCGTCGAGGCCCGGCAGCAGGATCGGCCCGCCCGCCGAGAGCGAGTAGGCCGTCGAGCCCGTCGGCGTCGCGACGATCAACCCGTCGCCGCGGTAGGTGGCCATCGCCGAGCCGTCGGTGCGGGTCTCGATGTCGAGCATGCGCGAGCCGCTCCGCGTGATCACCGCGTCGTTCAGCGCGAGCGCCTCGCAGATCACGGCGCCCTCGCGCTCCACGCGCACCTCGAAGCGCATGCGCCGCACCAGCCGGTGCTCGCCCGCGAGGGCCGCTTCGAGGGCGCCCTGCAGCTCGTCGGGCGTCACCTCGGCGAGGAACCCGAGGGTGCCGAGGTTCACCCCGAGGATCGGAACCGGCCGCGTCCCGGCCTCGCGCGCCACCGAGAGCAGCGTCCCGTCGCCGCCGAGGGCGACGAGCAGGTCGGCGCGCGCGGCCACGAAGCTGCGCGCGAAGCCCTCGCGGTGCAGCCAGCGCCCGGCCTCGGCGTCGAGGATCACGTGGACGCCGCGCTCGGCGAGCCACTTGTCGATGCGCCGCGCCACTTCGGCCGCCGCCGACGCGTCGGGCTTCAGGCACAGCCCCACGCTGCGGATCGGACCCGCCTGCCGCGCGCCGCCCATGCCGAGGTCTCCTCTCCGCCGCCCCCGGAATGGCTATCACAGCGCGGAGCAGCGCGCCGCGAGGCGCCGTAGACTCGCGCCATGCCCGAGGACGAGACCCCCGAGCTGTTCCCGAGCGCGCCGCGGCGCGCCGCGGGCCCGGGGCCCCGGGCGCCCCTGGCCGAGCGCATGCGGCCGCGCTCCCTGGACGAGGTACGCGGCCAGGACTCCCTCGTCGCGCCGGGCGCTCCCCTCCGGACGCTGGTCGAGCAGGGCGACCTGCCCTCGATGATCCTCTGGGGCCCGCCCGGGTGCGGCAAGACCACCCTGGCGCGCCTGCTCGGTGAACGCCCGGACACGGAGTTCGCGCCCCTCTCCGCCGTCCTCGCCGGCGTGAAGGACGTGCGCGAGGCGATCGACCGCGCCCGCAGCGCGGCGCGGGCCGGAAGGCGCACGGTGCTCTTCATCGACGAGCTGCACCGTTTCAACCGCGCCCAGCAGGACGCCCTGCTGCCCCACGTCGAGAAGGGAACCGTGACGCTGATCGGCGCGACGACGGAGAACCCGTCCTTCGAGGTCGTGGCGCCGCTGCTCTCGCGCTGCCGGGTCTTCACGCTCCAGCGCCTCGAGCGCGCGGACCTCGAGGCGCTGCTGCGCGAAGCCGCCGCCGACCGCGAGCGCGGCCTCGGAGCGTCGGGCGTCGCGCTCTCCGAAGAGGCCGCCGGCACCGTCGCCGAGGCGGCCGACGGCGACGCCCGCCGGGCCCTCGGGATCCTCGAGACCGCCGTCGCCCTCGCCCGCCGGGCCGGCCGCAAGGCCGTCGGCGACGAGGACCTGCGCGAGGCGGCGGGCAAGCGCGCGCTCCTCTACGACCGGGACCGCGAGCAGCACTACGACGTGATCTCGGCGTTCATCAAGAGCTTGCGGGCGAGCGATCCCGACGCGGCGCTCTACTGGCTGGCGCGCATGCTCGAGGCCGGCGAGGACCCGCTCTTCGTCGCGCGCCGGCTCGTGATCTTCGCCTCCGAGGACGTGGGCAACGCCGAGCCTGCGGGGCTGCCCCTCGCGACCTCCGTGTTCCTCGCCGTCGAGCGTGTCGGGATGCCCGAGGGGCGCATCCCCCTCGCCCAGGCGACCACGTTCCTCGCCTGCGCGCCGAAGAGCAACGCGTCCTACGCCGCCCTCGGGCGCGCCGAGGAGGCCGCCGGTCGCGGCGGCTCCCTGCCGGTCCCCCTGCACCTGCGCAACGCGCCGACCCCGCTGATGCGCGAGCTCGGCTACGGGCGGGACTACCGCTACGCCCACGCCGAGCCCGACGCCTTCGTCGCGGCGGCGAACCTGCCCGAGGCCCTCGGCGAGCCGGTCTTCTACGAGCCGACGGAGCGCGGCGCCGAGAGCGCCATCGCCGAGCGCCTCGCCGCCTGGCGCCGCCGGCGCGCGGCGGCTCGCGAACGCGGAACCGACTGATCCGCGAACGAGGAACCGACTGATCCGCTAGAGTGTCGGAGCAGAAAACCCAGAGGCCGCGCCGCGGGCGCCGGCCGTCGGGCTGCCCCTCCCGGCGTCCCACGAACGTGGTGCGGAGGAGGCTTGCACCCATGGTCGCACTCCCCCCGTCCGGCTCCGCCGCCCGGCCCGCGCCCCGGCGCCCGCTCCCCGAGGACGCCAACGTCGAGGCCCTCCCCTGGGTCGCCGACGGCATCGCTGCCGGGGTGATCGGCGCCTCGCTGGTGGCGCTGTTCTTCCTCGCCTTCGATCTGCTCGCCGGGGAGCCCCTGCGCACGCCCTTCGCCCTCGGGGCGGCCCTGTTCCGCGGCGAGCTGCCGCCGGCGGGCGCGCCCGTCGATCCGATGCTGGTCCTCGCCTACACCGCGCTCCACGGCACGGTGTTCATCGGCTTCGGCGTGCCGGCGGCCTTCCAGATGCTGGTACGCGCGCAGTGGGGGGGCGTGCCCCTGCGGGCCGGGCTGCTGGGCCTCGCGCTCTTCGCCGGCTTCGAGGTGGTGTTCCTGAGCCTCGGCGAGCTCTTCGTGCCGGGCCTCACGGGGACCCTCGGGGCGGGCCGCGTGGCGCTGGCGAACGCCCTCGCGGCGGCGGCGATGGCCGCCTTCCTGGGAACGCGGGGAGCGCGACGGGCATAGCCCCGGCTTCCCCCGGGGAGCCTCCTGAACGCGCGAAACCTTCTCCGCGGGCGGGGCCACACACCCCCGTGACGCGCTGCTGCGCGCGGAGGTAGAACATGCTGCGCCACCCGCTGATCGGGATCCTGTGCCTCGGCTTTCTCGCGGCCGTCACGGCGGAGACCGCCCGGGCGATCTCCTTCACCTGCGTCCGCAACTCCGGCTTCACCGAGAGCGAGTGCCTGATCGGCGAGGCCCAGTTCTCCGCCGAGCTCAGCGACCTCGGCGGCGGGCAGGCCCTGCTGACCTTCTCGAACAGCGGACCGACGGCCTCCATCATCGCCGACGTCTACATCGACGACGGCGTGAGCGCGATCAGCGGGATCGCCTCGATCCAGAACGGCGCGGGGACGAGCTTCTCGGTGGGCGCGGCTCCGCCGAACCTTCCCGGCGGCAACGAGGTTTCGCCTTCCTTCGTGGCGGATTTCAGCGCCGACGCGAACCCGCCGACGGGAACCGACGGCAACGGCGTGGACCCCGGCCAGTCGGTGGGTCTCGTGCTGAATCTCGGGGCGGGCGTGAGCTTCGCCGTGCTCGAGGACGCGATCGACACCGGCAGCGTGCGCCTCGGCATCCACGGCCAGGGCCTCGGCAGCACCGGCGGGAGCGAGTCCTTCGTGAGCGGCGGGGGCGGCACCGTGCCCGAGCCCGGAGCGGCGCTGCTGTTCGGCCTCGGGGCGGCGACGATCGCGCTCCGCAACCGCCGCCGCTAGGTCTGCCGCTTCCTCCGCCGGCGCGCGAGGGCCAGCAGGCCGGCGCCGGCGAGGAGGCCGGTTCCCGGCTCCGGCACCAGCACGAAGGCTCCGGCGTCGAAGTCCGGCCCGCTCCAGCCCGGGGCGGCGGCGAGGCCCGCGTTGGCGAGGATCTCGAGGTCCGTGAGCGGCGTGAGGCCGCTGCCGTAGGCCCGATTCGCGGCGTCGATCACCGCGTTGGCGAAGATGCCCTGGACCAGGGTGTCGGGATGGGTGCCGTCGGGAAGGAAGAAGTAGCCGGCGTCGCGCGTGCCCGAGGGCGCGCCGGCCGCGATCGTGACGCCGCCGATCGAGAGCGCCAGGGAGCCGTCGCCCGCGGCGAGGAGCGCGTGGACGTCGACGACGGGGATCCCGTTCGCGAGGGCGAGCTGGAGGAGAGCGGCGTTCAGCAGATCGACCGCGTCGCTCACCAGCTGCCGGCCGCCCGGGTCGAGGAAGGAGCCCGGCGCGTAGACGGGGAAGCTGACGCTGCTGGAGGGGAGATCGCCCCAGTCGACGACGGTGCCGATGACGACGTCGGCACCGCTCCCGAGGACGCTGCCCAGCGCCTGGGAGAACTCGCCGAGGACGTCCTGCACGTAGTCCTCGACGCTCGTGTAGCCGAGGCCGTTGCTGCCGGTGAACGGTGTGGAGCAGCTCGTGAGCGACTGGCAGCCCGAGTAGATGCCGCCGAAGACGTCGACGAGGCCGAGGGACGGATAGTCGATCGGCGCGAAGTTGTTGGTGCCGATGCCGAGGTAGGCGAGATCGAGGCCCTGGCCTGCGATCCCCGTGTCCTGTCCCTCCGCGAGGGCCGTCGCCGTGGTCGCGCCGGCCCGCGCCCAGTTGTGCGCATAACCCTGGTTTCGCGGGTACGCCCAGGAGCCGAGGGCGCCGAAGTCGAGCTCCGCCGCGCGATCGGTCGCGAGCTGCTCCACCCAGTTCATGGGGCTCGGCCCCGAGGGCTGCGGATTCGTCGGAAGGAGCTGGGGCATCGGCGTCAGGTACTGGGCCAGATAGGGCGCGTACTCGTCGCTGAGGCTGTCGCCGGCGGCGCCGATGCGGAGGCCGTGGCTCGCCGGGGCGACGAGCAGCGCGAGAGTCAGGAGCAGCAGCGAGGCGCTGGGCCTCGCGAGCGGTCGCAGGTGCACGGATCTCCCCCTTCCCGTGCACGGCGCCAAGCAAGTTCCGCACCGCCGGAGGGCCCGAGGATTCCGCGAGAGGCGACGCTTGCTTGCCACGCACCGCAGGCGCTCTTGCGCGCCCCGCGAAGGAAACTCCTTTCCGCGCCGGCGGAAGCGGTCTTCCACGGGGCCGAGGCCCCGCGCCGCGCGGGCCCGTGAGGCGCCGCGGACCCGGCCTGGACCAGAATGCCCCCCCGATCGCGCTCGGATTCGCAGGCACGGCGATTCCGCTGGCACGCGCCTTGCTCCGTGATGCCGAGCGGAGGAATCCATCATGCGCTTCGACCGGATCGGACTCGCCCTGCTGCTTTCGCTTCCCCTCGTCACGGTCACGTCCGGCTGCGCCACCCGCGGCTCCGTGCGCGACCTCGAGAGCAAGCTCGAGGCGCACGAGCGCCGCCTCGACGCCCTCGAGGCCCGGGTCGACGAGGCGAGCAACTCCTCGGAGCAGGCCGTCCGACGCGCCGAGGCCGCGGAGCAGGAGGCCCGTCGTGCCGCCGAGCGCGCCGACGAAGCGGCGCGCAAGGCGGACGCGATCTTCACCAAGTCGGTTCGGAAGTAGCCGGCGGCGCCGGGCGCGTCCCGACGCGCTCGGGCGTGCCCCGCGCCGCGACGAGCACCTCCGTCACGCGCACGAGGTCGAGCGCTCCGAGCAGGCCCAGCTCGCGCGGCAGCTCGAGGGCCTCGTCGAGGGGCCGCGCGAAGCGCGCGTAGACGTCGGGGTGCGCCTCCAGCAGGATCGCGTCGCCGTCGCGGCCCCACTTGTAGGGCTGGTAGACGATCTCGAGGCGCGTGCCGCTCGGGGTGCGATCGAAGAGGCGTCGCATCTCGTCGGCGTAGAGGCGCACGCAGCCGTGGGTCGCCTGGCGGCCGATCGACCAGGGATTGTTCGTGCCGTGGATCCCGTAGCTCGTAGTGCCGATCGTCATCCAGCGATCGCCGAGGGGGTTGTCGCTGCCCGGCGGGACCACAGGCGGGAGCTCCGGCTTCTCGCGGCGGATCGACTCGGGCACGTGCCAGGCGGGGTCGATGCGCTTCTCGCCCACCCGGTACTCGCCGAGGATCGTCGGGTCGATGCCGTCGCCGATCGCGACGTGGAACACCTCGGGCTCTCCGGGCCCGCGCAGGTCGTAGAGCCGCATCTCGGGCAGGTTGATCACGAGCCCCTCGCGCCGGCTGCGCGGCGGGATGCTCCGGGTGGGGAGCTTTACGATGGTGCCGGGCTTCGGGATCCAGCGGTCGACGCCGGGGTTCAGCCGCTCGAGGAGCTCGAACCCGACGCGGTGGGCGTGGGCCACGTCGAGAAGCGTGTCGCCCGGCGCGACGAGCTCGGTCTCCTCGCGTCCGACCGCCGGCGGCAGGGCCTCGAAGCCGGCCGGCGCGGCGCCTGCGAGCACTGAGGCGAGGGCCAGCAGCGCCGCCGGCCGGCGGCGGCCCCTACACTCGGTCGCACGATGGCTCCGCGCTCGACCCTCCGGCTCGCCGCACTCGCCACACTCGCCGCGCTCGCGGCGCTCGCCGCCTGCGCGCGGCCACCGCCCGCGCCCCCCTCCGTGCCCGCGCCGCTTCCCCCGGCGCCTCCCGAAGCGGAGCTCCCGGCGCTCCCCTGCGAGCGCATCGCCTGGATCGAGGTGACCAAGAGCGCCCGCCGCCTCGAGGCCGGCTGCATCGGCGGCGGCCGCGTGGCCTGGACCGTCGCCCTCGGGCGCATCCCCGGCGCAAAGCGCGCCGCCGGAGACCACCGCACTCCGGAAGGTCTCTACCGCATCGTCGGGCCGGCGCGCCGAAGCCGCTTCCACCGCTTCCTCCCCATCGACTACCCCTCCCTCGACGACGCCGCGCGCGCCCGCAGCGAGGGCCGCCTCGGCGCCGCCGACTTCGCCCGCATCGCGGCCGCTCACGAGCGCGGAGCCCGGCCGCCCGCCGACACGCCCCTCGGCGGCGACGTCGGGTTCCACGGCGAAGGAGAGCGCTGGCGCGGCGACTCGGCTCACCTCGACTGGACCTACGGTTGTCTGGCCATGGCCGACGAATCCCTCGACTTCCTGGTAGCGCGGGCTCCGCCCGGAACGCCGGTCCGCATCCGCCCCTGAGCCGCAGCGCGCTGCAGATCCCGTGCCCGCCGCCTCGCGCGCGGCGCGGCGCTGGCACGGGTCGTGCTTCAGCGCAGGCCAGGTCGCTCGCGGAGCTGCGGTCGGCCACGGAAAAGGAGAGCATCCATGACTGCACGAAAGAGCCCGGCCCGGCGGCGAGCGGCTGCGGGAACGAAGGCACGGCGGCGGCCCGTAACCCGCGTCAGCCGATCCCTCGCGCGCCTCGAGGGGGATCTGCCCCCCACCCTCGCCCAGTTCTCGCGCCGCGTCCGCAGGGAGCTGACGCGCCTGGAAAGGCAGATCGTCCGCGCCCGTGCGCGCTACCGCGGGCAGGGAACCCGCCTGCTGCGCGACGCCAGCCATCTCCTCGGCCAGCTCGAGGCCGAGGGGGAGGCGCGCTGGAAGAAGCTCACGACCCGCGCGCGGGGCGACGCCCTGAAGGTGCTGCGCCGCCTCGAGAAGGAGATCGCGAAGACGGCCCGCTAGAGGGGGGCGAGCACGGACACTGGGTCAGGGAGCCTCGGCCGCTGGGGCTCCCTGCCGCGCTCAGGCGGGTGGTCAGGCGGACCGGCGCGCGAGGATCAGCCGCTCGTAGGCGGCGGCGAGGCGGGCGCTGACGGCGCCGAGGGCGGCGAGGGCGCTGTCGCCGAGGAGGCCGGCGCCGTTGTCCGCGTAGAGGAGCGTCACCACCCGGGAGCCCACGACCCCGGGGAGGATCGCGATCTCGCGCGCGTGCTCGCGCCCGAGGGCGCGCAGCACGCGGCGCTCGAGGACGCGCTCGGGCGGAGCGCCCCGGAAGGTCTCGCGGCTCGTCACCACTCCCGAGAAGACGCTGGGCATCGCCTTCGGGAAGATCGCCGTCTCCGGGCGGCCCGTGCAGCCTTCGGAGGCGATGCCCTGGACGATGCCCCGGTGCACGAGGAACACCGCGCAGGCGTCGCAGAAGCTGCGCGCCAGGCGCGCGGCGAGGCGGGTCGCCTCGGCGCGGCTCGTGGCCCCGTCGATCTCGGCCTCGGGGAGCGCCGGCGCAGGGCTCGGGCCCCCGGCGTCCCAGGCCGCGTTCGAGAAGAACGCCGCGAAGGTCGCCGGATCGACCAGCTCCTCGCCGGCCGCGAGCGCGGCGATGGGCCCGCTCACGCCTCGGCTCCTTCCCGCGCGATCTCGGCGTCGACCCAGCGCAGCCAGGCGACCGGCGGAGCGTTCACCCGCAGCACCGTCCCGGCGGCCATCGCGCCGGCGAGGCTCCGCGCCAGCGGGCGCCGCTCGCGCACCCGGGCCTCGAGGACCAGGAGCTCTCCCTCGGGCACGTTGAGGGAGACGGCCACCCCGCTGCCGAAGGGCAGCTCGGCCTCGGTGTGCACGAGCAGGCTGCCCGGGGCCGCGTCGGAGACCACGCCCTCGTAGCGTCTCCCGCCGGCAAGCAGCGCGCAGCGCAGGCGGCGCGACACGCGCAGGTGTTCCCGTCGTTCGAAGGCTTCGTCGAGGCGCCGCATGGCCTGCTCCCCTCGGGGTCCAAGCCCCTTTGGAAGGAGTAGCCCGGCCCCGGTCCGGGGTGACGGGTGCCGGCTCGGGGGGCCGTCTCTCGCCCCCGGCGGTCCTTGCAGCGGCCCCCGCGCTCGCCGAACCTCGTCCCGGACCCGGTCGCGCGCCCCCTGCGCCGCGGCGGGAGCGGGAGGGGCCCGGTGGCCGACGCGAAGCGGGTGCGGTCGCTGCTCCTCGCGGCGATCGCCCTGCTGCTCCTCTACGCGGTGCTCGGCGACAAGCCCTGGGACCCGGAGCTCGCCGAGCGCGTCGCCTCGGGAAAGCCGCTGCGCGCCAAGGACTACGCAGCCTCCTTCGAGTGGTGGGCGTGCGTCGTGAACGCCGCCCTGGCCGCCGCGCTGCTCGCGACCCGCTCCCGCTGGCTCGAGACCCACGCAGCGCCCCCCCTCGAAGCGCTCGCGCCGCCCGCGCGACCTTCCGGCGCCGCCCTCGGCCTCGTCCTCGCGGCGGTGATCGCGCTCGGCGCCGCGGCCTGGCCGCGCCTCCAGCACGGGCTCTGGGACGACGAGCAGACGACCGCCCGCATCGCCGTGGCCGGCTACTACGAGGCCGATGGGAGCGGCCGCCTGCGCTTCCACCGCGCGAGCTGGCGCGACACCCTCTGGCGCTACAACCCGAACAACCACGTCGGCTACAGCGTCCTCGCGCGCCTCGCGAGCGC
>Ga0105107_10002136_pt1 | contig 13000 bp, 9 predicted proteins | sample PPLLaktember2015_6_FD_79335 | JGI IMG/M metagenome (GOLD analysis project Ga0105107, IMG submission 79335) | Freshwater sediment microbial communities from Prairie Pothole Lake near Jamestown, North Dakota, USA - PPLs Lake P8 Core (1) Depth... | ecosystem: Environmental > Aquatic > Freshwater >... | reverse complement strand
GGGTGTAGTTGTATACAAATGGAATTCATACTCAATTTCCTGTTCAAGCAGAAATTTAATAAATTCAGAAGGATCCCTTCGTTCCGGGATGAACATTCCGGCATACGCGAACAGAGTTTTGGCATTGCTCCCCTTAGCATGGTTCAGATTGTAGTCTTCAAACCTGAATCCCTGCGGGATTACCCTTATCTTTGGATGGAATTCAGGAAAGTAAGCAGCTATGGCACCTTTCGTCGGGATAGTAATGAAATCAGCCTTCCGCATAAACCACTTTTCCACAAAATTAAAATAAAATGGGATTTTGAAGGTATTGTTTTCTTGCCCTACATACGGATCACCGCAATCAGCAATCCATTTTTTTGCAATCGGGTGGGATTTGGAACGGCTGGCAGCTACTCCCCAGTGAACTGGATATGGTACAGCAATCGAGGTCAGCAAATCATATCCTGATTCATTTTTAAGAGCTTTCTTTACCATCCAGTATAATTCAATATTGGGATATTCAAAGAAGAGTTTTAAAATTCTGGCTGCAAATCTTCTGAATAGCTGGTTAAGGCTATTTCCTTTTATTGCAACAACCTTCAATTTCCTTTTACCAAGATCTTTAATGACCAGATTATATTTCCTCTCAAATTCAGTATGAATTTCAGGATTTTTTGGAGTAATTACTGTAACTGCATGTCCCTGCCGTGCAAATTCTTTTGATAGCTCGGTGGTCCGGAACGAGCGGGGCGCATTTACTGGGAAGAAGCTGGCTGATACGATTAATATTTTTTTTCTAATCATGGATTCTTAAAAGATATTCGACAATTCTCTCCGCTGTCTTACCATCCCACTTCTCAGGTATCCCGCCTTTCTTCCATTCACCGGCAAACAGCTTTTCAAAGGCAGGCTTAATTCCTGAAGGATCAGTTCCGATTAACTCATTTGTTCCGATAGTAATTGTCTCCGGCCGTTCGGTATTGTTCCGCAGCGTAATGCAAGGTATCCCCATTATTGTTGTTTCCTCAGTAATTCCTCCGGAATCAGTCAATACTGCTTTCGAGTGCTCGACCAGATAGTTAAATTCAAGGTAGCCCAGTGGCGTGGTGAGATGAAACGATCCGGAGTCAGGAAGTATAAGGGACTGGATAATTTTAGATGTGCGGGGATGAACAGGGAAAATGATAGGGATCTTACGTGAAGATGCAATAATAGTTTCAAGCAAAACCTTGAGTTGTCGTGCATTATCGACATTATTGGGGCGGTGGAGGGTAATAACGATATAATTCCTGTGTTGGAGGCCCAGTTCATCGTATATCCCCGGTTTCCTGAACCGGTGCCGGTTAGCCAGCAGTGTATCGATCATGACGTTTCCAACAAAATAGATGTTTTCGTCAGCAATCCCGTTCTTTCGAAGATTATCCCCAGCCTGTTCTGTGGTTGTGAAAAAATAATCAGTAAGGGTATCAGTCACCATTCGATTGATTTCTTCCGGCATCGAGAGGTCGAAAGACCGAATTCCTGCTTCAACATGTGCAACCTTTGTATTCAGCTTCTTGGCAACAATACTGCATGCCATTGTGCTTGTTACATCCCCGACTACCATGACAAGGTCAGCAGGATTAGTGCTGAGCTCTTTTTCAAAGGCAATCATAATCGCACCTGTTTGTTCTGCCTGAGTACCTCCGCCGCATCCCAGGTTTATAGCGGGCTCTGTAATGTTCAACTCTTTAAAAAAGGTATCGCTCATGATTTTGTCATAGTGCTGTCCCGTATGCACCAACCTGTATTGAATATTATTGTACGTTTTTTGCCTTTCAATCTCATGAATTATTGGTGCTATTTTCATGAAATTAGGCCTTGCGCCAGCAATCAGGGTAATTCTCATCACTATTAAAAGTTAATTTAAAACCATCATACTAATTGGCTCAAAATTAAAATACGTCATTAAGTATAATCATAAATGACGCCTTTTCGCTTTCCTCTTGATAATAACTGAAAATTACCATAATATTTTTCATTTAGCTCAGTTTTAGAATTTCATTTTTCGCTAAAATCTTAATTGGTTCATAAATCTCAACAAGAATGCTGCTATCTGGTTTTTTTTAAAACAAAGTGTTATCAGACATTATTTCGCAAATTTGATCAGGTTTATTTTCAACAAATAGGAAATTACTGACAGGTTTTGCTTTTACTATTTTAATCTCTTTACCTCTATAAAATTTATGTGCACTTGGGTAGGGTTTTGTAATTGCTCTTATGAGGTTGTAAATTTCCTTTGTTGTTAGGGACCAATTTATTGGACCATCCTTATAATTTCATTTTGGGAAAAAGGTGGTTTACCTTTTGGCTGATTAATTGGCTTTATATCATTTCTTATAATTTTAGTCCCTGATTTATTTATATAGTTCATAAGTTGCTATTTTATTATCGGTTTTAATTGTTTAGATAATCCTAACTGTATCACGGCAATATTTTGACTATTTTTTTAATAATCTAGCCGGTACACCTGCTAATGTCGAAGGAGTATTAATATTCTTTGTAACAACAGATCCAGCTCCAATAATTACGTTATTACAAATTTCAATATTTGGCAGAATTGTGGCATTGGAACCGATATAACAACATTCCCCGATTTTAACATTTCCTAAAATGACAGCATTAGGTGCTATTGTAGTATAATCTCCAACAATTGAATTATGCATTACATTACATTTAGTATTTAATTTAACAAAAGCTCCAATAGAACATTCTGAAGAAACATTTACTCCCCATTGAATTATTGTACCAAAATCAATTGAAGCGCTGTCGGAAATTTTAGAGTCTTTTGAAATTAGCGAGGTAAATTTAAATCCTAATTCGCTATAATATAGTCTTAGCTTTTTTCTTAAAGTTGGCTTATCGGGCGTAATTATAAGTGGGATTTTTTTAATCTCTTTTGGCAGCGTTTGAGCATCAATATCATTACATATTATTTTATAGTTTCTATATAAATTAGACTTTTCATTATCTATTAATCCAATGATTTCTATATTATTATCCTCAGCCAATTCAATAATCTCATGAAAAGCTCCTACTATTATTACCTTATTGTTCACGTAAAATATCTTTTATGTTTCTTGAAATAAACCTAATGTCTTCTTATCGTAATTTTGAATACATGGGTAAAGTAATCAAATTATCAGCAACATATTCTGTATTAGTTAATTCCTTATAACAATCTTTATAAATAGAGAATCTATGAACAGCCGGATAATGCACACTTGTTTAAATCCCGGCGTTTGCAAGCTTATTGTGAATTGTATCTTGTCTTTCAAAGCCGAATTTTTAAGAACTATAGTCCAGAATACGATTATTAACCAGCGAGTTCATTGTAGATGCTTACCCAATCCTTGATTGAACTTTCCCATGAAGAGAATTTGCTTACCCTTTCCCTGTTATGAATACATTTATCTTTGTAGAAATCAAGTGCACCCAAACAGTTACTGATCATTTTTCCTAAGTTTTCACGATCTGTTTCAATATAGTAAATATTATTCTCTTTCAAAAAATCATATGGAAGCCAATCTCCGGCAATAAGTATATTTCCAGCAAAAATATACTCCTGAATTGATGCTGAGAAAGCATCCGATATCTGGATATTTACTGCAATTTTGGTTATCAGTCTGAGTTTAGCTAAATCTTCAGGGGATTGGTATTTGACAAATAATTTATACTGTAAACCGCTCTTGTCGAGTTGTTTTTTTATTTCTTCTATGTACGAGGGTGTTGATCCATAGGTCATATGTAGTACTAAAAAGAGAGAATCTTTCTGATGCTTTGGCAATTTCGAAATTGAATCAATAATGATTCCGTGTTGCTGTCTCCGATTCCCATTATATCCACAAGCAACAATTATCTTTTCCTTAGGAATCCCTAAGGCATTTTGATATGAATTTAATACATGAGGAAGGTCAAATTGCTCAATAAAACTAAACTGTTGCATTCCAAAATGACCATACCTGATTTTCGAACTGTGCTCAGGAAACTTCTTAAGAAAATCCGAGCCCATTCGGTGAGTTGCAACCTGAATGCAGTCGACCATCCCGTATAATGGTCTTTGTTGTTCAATTCTCTCAGCCTTTATTGGATAAAAGTCAGATCCTAATACAGTAATCTTAATTTTCATACCATGGGCCTTCAACTTTGGAATAACCTTGTCATAAAACGGGTCAAAAAAATGTATATCAATAATCTGATAATTTTTGGCAAGATTAATTACAATACTTTTTCGAAATAGCTTTAATAATATACCTCGTACTTTTGGTATCTTGATAAATGGTTTTAGCAATTTAAGTATCATTGGTAATTCAAGCTCTGATTTGCTGGGAATCTGCCAATTGACTATATTGAAACAATCCGCATTTATCGAATTCCTGTGCAAGTTCGATACAAGTGCATCTAAAAGTTGGGTATGACCAAATTGGGATAAAAGCAGTATCTTCATTATTTGGAGCTTCTTATTTGTGTGTTTCCCTTTTCAATAATGGAAAGGTATTCTTTCCAATCCCCTATATCAATCCAACTGTTCTGTGAAACTGGAAAAACACCAACTTTAAAGTTTTTTTGTTTAAGGTGCCAGATCAAATCAGTGATATCAGTTACAGTACCTCCAGGTATTTCGTCAATCAAATGTGGTTCAAGTATGTACATCCCGGTATTGATCTTAAAAGTTACTTCAGGCTTTTCAGTCAATCCGGTAAGGTTTCCATTATTGCCTGTCTCAATTGTACCATAAGCAATTGGGAAATGTTTCAGTGCAGCAACTATTGTGACTTCATTCTTTTGCTTATTGTGATAGTCTAGTATTTCAGAATAATCCTGATCAATCAAAATGTCACAATTGGTTACAAAAAAAGTTTGGTTTACTAAGCCTTTGAACAAACTTATACTGCCAGCAGTACCCATTGGCTTATTTTCTTCGAAGAAACTTATCTTGTAAGGTAATTTCAGGTTATTTATGTAATATTTAATCAGATCTGACTTGTAGTTAATTGAGACATAAAAGTTATTACATCCGTGGTCTGCAAAGCGCTCGAAAATCTCCTCAAGCATCGTCTTATTACCTATTGGAATTAAAGGTTTTGGCAAAACGTTTGTCAGCGGTCTTAAACGGGAGCCAATTCCACCAGCCATAATTACAACTGGTAAATCGAACTTTACAGCTGGTTCAGGTTTCTTTTCGCCGAATAGTTCTTGCCAGAAATAAACCCTATTCAGAAGTTGGTTTTCATCAATTACAGGCATGAATTCAGATCTGATATACATCATCATGCGCTTAATTTCTTCAATGGTATCTGTGGGTTTAGCGACGATGTAGTCATTGCGCATTATACTGTTTATTGGCTTGTCCAAGTCGATATTATTAATTATTGCTCTTTGTATATCTCCAATTGATAACAGGCCTTTGTATTTTTTGCCATCAAGAACCAACAACAATTTATGACCAACTTGATCCATAAGTTTTAAAGCTTTAAGGATAGATATTGTTGGTGAGATAATAAATTCTCCATGACTAGCTGTCGTTTCCATATTCTGAGGATATTTATTTTATAATTTGGGTAATTCTCCAATAGATCCTGCAGTTATTCTGATTTAAGCTCCCGGTCTTATTATACGATTAGTAACTGCACCACCTGCGCTAATTACCACATTCTTGCAGATCTAAAGTCGGGTAATATTGCGGAATTTTCGCTATGGAATAATTAATACTTATAAATCCTAGTCAATATAACACGCATACGGTATTAGAGTTGAAAAACTGCAGATAATTGAATTATGCAAAGCAATAAATTGTGTAGGTTACCAAGTCCGGAAAATAAACTCCTAATTAAATAATTTCATGAAATCCAACAATAAGTAATACCTTATTCATCATTCAGGATTCTCTTCAAATTTGATACAATAAAAATGATGTCCTCTTCTGTTAATTTTGAATACATTGGTAATGTTATCAAGTTATCTGTAACATTATCAGTAATTGGTAGATCAGTGTAAAACCCGGCATAAATTTTAAACTTATGTACAGCAGGATAATGTACGCTCGTTTGAATTCCAACCTCGGCCAGTTTATTCCGGACGAGATCTCGTTTTTCGCTATTTGAGTTTTTAAGAATGATCGTGAAAACATAATTGGATGTGAATTCCGCATAATTAGCAAATGGAATTATGACATTCTCAACGTCTTTCAGATGATAAAGATATTGTTTTCGGATCTTACTGCGTTTTTGAAGATCTATCTGAATTTTATCAAGTTGTGCAAGTCCTATCGCTGCATGTATATCATCCATCCTGTAATTAAAGCCAAGATCAACTACATCATAGACTGTTGAATGACCTTTTGCCCTATCATATGATAATGAAGTCATCCCATGTGAGCGAAGCAATTTGGCCCGCCTGAAATACTCTTCGTTATTGGTTACCAGCATTCCGCCTTCGCCTGTACTGATGTTCTTATTTGAGAAAAAACTAAAGCACCCTACGTCTCCTATTGTTCCAAGCTTTTTCCCTTTGTATTCAGACAAAGGCCCATGGCAGGCATCTTCTATTACTTTAAGATTGTATCTGGTCGCAATTGCTATTATTCTGTCCATATCGCATGCAAAACCGCCATAATGCATTACAATGATTGCTTTTGTACCGGAGGTTATTTTACGTTCAATATCGTCCGGGTCAAGTGTTAAATCTGTTAAGCTTTTTACATCGGCAAAAACTGGTTTTGCCTGCACATAACGAATAGCATTACAGGTTGCCACAAAGGTAAGTGACGGACATATTACCTCATCATCCTTTCCAATGTCTGCTATTATCATTGCCAGATGTAAAGCAACCGTGCAGTTCGAGACAGCGACTGCGTGATCAACACTGAGCATCCCGGCAAATTTTTCTTCAAAGGCAGCAGTCTTGGGGCCAGCTGAGATCCATTTTGCCTTAAGGACCTCAATTACTGCCTCCTCCTCCTTAGCGTCAAAATTAAGATCGAACAATGGTATCTTAAATTCCATAATAATACTACTATTATAAGTTGTAAATAACTGATTTATACTTGGCCAGTGATCCTTGCCGGTTAAACCAATCACAGGTTAATTTGAGTCCTTTTCTGATATCAAATTCAGGCCTGAATCCAGTCAGTTCTTTTAATACTTTATTGTCACCCCATAGTCTTAAAACTTCGGAGTCATGGGGCCTTATCCTTTTATTGTCTGTGACTGCCTTAGCGTCACTTTTCATAACCTCACAAATCAGATTAAACAGATCATTCATAGATATTTCATAATTTGAAGCGATATTTATTTCCTTCCCGATAGTTGTATCGTTTTCAGATATAGTAAGAAAACCCTGACATGTATCTTTCACAAAATTCAGATCACGCGTCGGAGTTAAGTCACCCAGCTTAATTTCCTTCATGCCCGAGGCAATCTGAATAATTATCGTTGGAATGATTGCCCGTGCTGACTGTCTCGGACCGTAGGTATTGAATGGTCTGACAATTGTAACCGGTATCCCATAAGAATAAAAAAAACTCATGGCAATTGCATCAGCTGCAATCTTGGTCGCAGAATATGGAGATTGTGGTTGCTTTGGATGCTTTTCATCGATTGGGACATATTGTGCCGTACCATATACTTCAGAAGTGGAAGTAATTAAAACTCTTATTCCACCTAGTTCCTTGGCCGCCTGACAAACATTCAAAGTACCTTTGATATTTGTATCAACATAGCTTTCCGGGGCAACAAAGGAATAAGGTATACCAATCAATGCTGCCAGGTGAAATACAGTGTCTGTGCCCATCATAATATGACTTACAAAATATGGGTCACGTATATCTCCGGTAACAATCTCTAAATTTGGATTTGCAGGTATATCTTCAAGCCATCCCCAATGATTGAAGGCATTATAATAAGCTAAAGCCCTCACCCGATAACCTCTTTCAAGAAGCAACTCTGTCAGGTGTGAACCGATAAAACCATCTGCTCCAGTAACCAATATTTTTCTCATAATTTCAGGAATAATTTTTTGAGTTGACTGACTATGATTTCTTTCAAAAAGAGATATTCTTTAATTCTGAAGAACTCACTTAAAGCAATCACAATAATAATCCCTGCTGAAAATTGCGTAATCAGCGTCAGCAGGGGATTAGCAATCATAAGATAATCGATTAAATAGACTACCGCTCCCATAAAACCAGCCAGGAGTACAGGTGTCAGCATGTCTTTAAACTGGGTGCTGAGTTTATAACCGCTAAAAGCTGACGAAACCTTACTAAAATAAATATATGCGAATAACGAATTCAGACACAATCCCAGGATCAAAATTTTAATTCCATATATAACTCCCAGTACAATTGCAGGGATAGTAAACACCTGAGATATAAGCTGAAGCTTAAGGTAGAGATCAGATCTACCCACTACGTTAAGTAAATTAATGTTTAGAGAGTTCAGTGGATAAAGTAATCCCACAAAACACATCATCTGTAGATAAACGACAGATGGCTCCCATTTTGGTCCTATTAAAGCAAAAATAAGCGAGTGAGAAATGGCCGCCAATCCAAACATTAGGATGGATATAATGTAGAATGATAAGGTAAGGATCTGCCTGAATGTTGAATTTAACCTCCCAGGATCGTTTTGTACCTTGGCCAATACCGGGTAACCAACAGCTGTCACTATAGCTTCGGCATTCTGGCTGAAGAGATTTTTAAATAATTCCGATCGCGTATAGAATCCAAGATCCTGGGCAGAAAAGTATTTTCCAATAACTGCATAATTTATATTATTGAAGATTGTCCCTAAGAGACCACTTACCAAAAGTTTTGATCCAAATCCGAAAAGTTCCTTAAAGGATTGGAGGCTAAAAATAATATCAGGGCGCCAGCGATTATAGTACCAAAGCAGTCCCGAAATAATCCCGTAATTGATTAAGGTCTTGGCAACAAGACTCCATACTCCAAAACCCGAAAAGGCCATTGTTATTGCAACTATACCAGATATAAACGATGCAATCAGGGTAATCCATGTCTGCAGTTTAAAGTTGATTCTTTTTACTAGTTTTGCCTGTTGAATTATTGTTAATGAATTAATTATTAAGGTAATTCCTAATACTTGTATTAAGGGTTTAAGTTCGGTGTTATTAAAAAATTTGCTTATAGGTCCTGCTGTTATTTGTAAAACCATGAAGAGAAAAACGCCGACGAAAAGATTGAAAAAGAAAGCAGTTGAGTAGTCTTTTTGTGTACAATCCTGTTTTCTTACAATCGCCTGACTAAATCCACTGTTAACAAAGACACGACAAATTACAATCACAACCATTATTGTTCCAATCAACCCAAACTCTGCCGGAGTTAAGATTCTGGCCAATATTATCCCTACAGCGAATTCAATCAGATAGGAAAATAATGTTCCTGCTGATTTCCACAGAACCCCGTTTATTGCCTGGTCTTTAAGAGTCATTAAAAAAAATTTATCAGCTATTATTAATTAATACAGAGAGTGTCATTAATCCCAGTTTTTATGCTGGAGGGGATGAAGGAACTGAATGTAATTTTATCCTGTTAATTTGACTTTCCAACCCCGGCTGTAAACATGCTTCCGCCACGTCAGTCACATAACTGTCGAAATTCAACCATATAATTATTGGCAGAGACTAATCTTTTTAAGCACTGCCCGATCTTGTTATTTTCTGGCAGGAAAACCGAGTCTGTCAACAGAGACGCGATTAAACCTTATTTTGTTCATTGATTATTTAAAGATTTACGACAATTACCTTACCAACGCAACGGCACAGGTTAATCCTGGAGTCGTTATAAAACTCGCATTTCGATAAGGCAAGCAAAATGATGGTTTTATGGTGGTCACTGTTATCACCATTCACTTCTCTACTTTAGAGAAATATCCACAACCGGCTTCTTCCTCTTTTTAACTTTCCTTTTAAACAATCCCTTTTTGTTATAATAACCATATCCATATCCATATTGATCACGATAATATTTATTATCGTTCAGGACGATACATGTATTAGTGATATTCTTTTGCCTGAGATCCTTCATTACCAGTGCGAAAACATTCTTAAATGTCTGGCGGGCACGGGTAATAATTACTTTGATCTCCGAATGATTAATCAGGAGATAAGCATCTGTGACCTGAGCCAGGGGGGTAGTGTCCAGAACAATAATATCATAGGTGCTCCTTAATCGGGCTATGAGCTTTTCGGTTTTGTCAAGGGCCAGCAACTCAACCGGATTCGGTGGCAAAATTCCCGATAGTATATAGTCCAGTTTTTCATGGGGTGACTTGATTATCAGATCTTCAAGGTTAGCTTTATCAATCATGTACGAACTTAACCCTTCCACTGACTCTTCGCCCTCCCTGAAATATGTTTTTGGCTTGCGTAAATCACAATCCACCAGTATGGTTCTCCTCCCAAGCTGTGCGTAACTCATTGCCAGGTTCAAACTTACGAATGACTTGCCTTCATTTTCCAGGCAGGAAGTAACCAGAATTACCTTTTTTTGGCCACCTCTGACATAAAAATCCAGGTTAGTGCGGAGAGCACGCACCGATTCCGCAATGTTTGATTTGGGAAATTCAAACATAACATTCTTGGTCTTATATCTGTTGTGCATTATCTTTCCAAGAACTGGGCTGTCAGTAAGATGTTCAATATCATCCTGCGATTCAAGTGTATTATTCAATACATATTTTAACCAGATAAACCCAAAAGGAACCAATATGCCGAGGCAAAAAGCAACCATGTAATTCCTCCTTTTATTTGGAGATGTCGGACTCGATCCGGCTTTTGCAGGCTCCAGTATGACATCATCAGGCAAATTTCCAGCCTGTGAGATTTTAGCCTCTGCATGCTTTTCCATCAGGTAATTGTAAATAGCATCATTAAGACGGTATTTCCTTTCAATATTACCTAATTGACGCTGAGTTGCAGGCAAACGATTAAGTTCAGTTTCCGCTCTTCTGATCCGCTTATTCATCTCATCAATCGAGATACTGGTTGTGGTACTGAACGCAGCTATGTTTTCCGAAATGGTCTTTTTTAAATTATCAATCTCGATCCCAAGCTTTTGAACAAGGGGATTTTTTGCCTGGTCATTTTCTATCAGGTTTGATCGTCGTGCCTGGGCAGCAATAAGTTGGTTCACAAGTTCATTCAGCAATTGATCTGAGATCCCCATTGAAGCCGGCAACATAAGATTGGAGAAATTATTATTTCTTAAAAGTTCTGACATATTGTCAAAATAATTTTTCGTGGAAACCAGTTCCGCAAGCTGATTTTTCAGTTCCATATATTGAGCTGTAAGTACTGTAGCCTGGTCAGAAATATTTATCAGCTGGTTTGATGACAGGAATTGTTGGAGGTTATCCTCAGTCATACTCAGGGAATCAGAAATTTCGCTCAACTGCTTTTCAATATAATCGATAGTAATGATCGCAAGATGGTTTTTTCGCTCAAGGTTTTGCGCAGAATACACGGTCATGAGTTGATCCAGAATATCTACTCCTTTAGTAGGAGACTCTGAGGTTAGGCTAATTCTAATCACAGTAGCCTGCCTGTCTACAACTGCAAATCCCAACCTGCCTTTAATTCCCCCGCTTAATGCTTGGATCGTGCTGAATTTGAATCCATACTCTGAATTAGTTACAACCCTGTTGGTTTCATGCGGTTCAACAATAAAAGACAGGTCGGGAGTCTCGATCAATTCTCCGAATTTGCCTGAATGAGTGAAAGACCATTTTTCCCTGCGATGCGTAATTTCATTTGTTTCGTAATTGTAGAAGGCTGCCTGTTTGGCATATGCAGTTATGGTAAATGAGCTATCAGTCGTGAATATGATATCGAAGACTAAACTAATTGGCTGAGAATGTGTGGATAAGTAAGAAACTTTAAAAGGTGCGGAATTGTAAGCCTCATAATAATTAAACCTTCCCTTGCTATAGTAAGTAACCGTCAAATCCATATTCCGGACAGTTTTTTCCACAATCGGGTAGGATTTAAGTATCCATAATTCATTCTGGAAATTCTGATTTCCACTAATTAAATTGCTGTAAAGGAAATCAGATTCATCTCCGGTCTGTCTTGCCGGGTTACCCTTAATAAGAATTGAAGAAGAAATACTATAGATCGGTATTGAATAACGATTTACAAAAAATGCCGAGATAACGAAAACTGCAACTGATAAGATGAATAAAGGATAGTTTTTTAAAACAAGCTCCAGAACTTTCTTATAATCGTTTGGTTCCTGAATATTGAGGTTTTGAGGAGTCATATTCAATTTGTTTATGGAAGCTTAAAGTCTATATTACCGGAAAATATTATAAACCAGTAAACCTGTAGTAACTGTTGAGAAAAGAATGGAGAATGGGAATTGCCGCATACCCCAGAATTTGTTCCTGAGAGGTTTAACATATAATAAATCATTGGGGCGAAGGTTGTAATAGTTGGAAGCAAGGATGTCTGAGGTGCTAATGTCCAAATTAATACGTATGTTCTCTCCATCCTCATTCCTTACCAGTATCACTTTGCTTCGATTGCCATAATCGGTAATATCTCCTGCCAGCCCCAATGCATCATATACTGTAACTTTTTCCTGCGAAAACGAGTAGTGGCCCGGTGATTTGACCTCTCCCAGGACCGTGATATACCGGTTTACCAGCTTTACGGTTACAACCGGCTGACTTAAAACATGTTTAAGAGAATCCATCAGAAGATTGCTAAATTCTGACAGGGTTTTTCCGGTAACAGAGATATTCCCGAGGACAGGTAGCAGTACCATGCCGTTTTTGTTTACAGAATATGAAGTCAGGGATGCTCCGTATGGTGACAGACTTCCCTGGGTACTCTGCGGACTTGCATTTGAAAAAACATTCGCAGCTCCCTCATCAAGACTGTTGATCTGAATATAAAGTTCATCATTGGGTTTTAACCTGTAATCAGGAAATTCAGCTTCGGTAAATGCCTTTATGTTCTT
>Ga0105107_10002134_pt1 | contig 13013 bp, 14 predicted proteins | sample PPLLaktember2015_6_FD_79335 | JGI IMG/M metagenome (GOLD analysis project Ga0105107, IMG submission 79335) | Freshwater sediment microbial communities from Prairie Pothole Lake near Jamestown, North Dakota, USA - PPLs Lake P8 Core (1) Depth... | ecosystem: Environmental > Aquatic > Freshwater >... | reverse complement strand
GAAGGCGTTTATCCTTACAGAAAGAAATTTAAATAAATACGGAGCAAAGATGAGCAGGAAAACACTTATACCGATCGGACCTTACCACCCCTTGCAGGAGGAACCTGAACTGTTCAAGCTTTTTTGTGACGGGGAGATTGTGAAGGATATTAAATGGGAAACCGGCTACAATCATAGGGGAATTGAAAAACTCAGTGAATCAAAGACTTATGATCAGGTATTCTTTCTGGTGGAACGTATCTGCGGTATCTGCTCCACTTCACATCCCTTTGCTTTTGCAAATGCTGTCGAGGAAATTGCCGGAATTGAAATCACCGACAGGGCAAAATATATCAGGTCAATAATCGGAGAACTTGAACGTTTACACAGCCATCTTCTCTGGGTCGGACTCGCAGGGCATTTTCTGGGATACAACACAGTCTTCATGTGGGCCTGGAAATACAGGGAGCCCATACTGGATCTGTTTGAAATGATTACCGGCAACAGGAACAGCTATGCGATGTTCAAGGTTGGCGGTGTACGCAGGGACATCGGGAATGAAAAAATACCTGTTATCAGGAAGATACTCAGTGACGTAAAGAAAAAAACAGACCTGCTTACCGGTGCGGTGATGGACGATCCTGTAATACACGCCAGAACTAAAGGTGTGGGTATTCTGACAAAACAGGATATATTGGATTATGCAGCTGTAGGGCCGACTGCAAGGGCTTCCGGAGTGGCAATTGATGTAAGAAAGGACGATCCATATGCTGCTTATCCACTTATCAACTGGAAAGTAATAACAGCTGAAGGAGGTGATGTGTTCGCCAAAGCAGAGGTGAGACTGCTCGAGATGTATGAATCGATCTCAATAATTGAACAATGCCTTGACGGACTTGAAAAAGTGAGTGACGGAGATGTCAATGTCAAGGTCAAAGAGATCCCCGAAGGGATTGGATCAGGACGTGCGGAAGCTCCAAGGGGCGAGGTGTTCCATTTTGTTGTATCTGACGGCTCCAATTCACCTGCCAGACATAAGATAAGAGCCCCGAGTTATGTTAACATTGCAACCTTCAAAAAATCGTGTATCGGACAGACCATTGCAGATGCAACTATTTCTCTGGCTGCCGTCGACCCATGTTATTGCTGCACGGAACGCATGGCGGTTGCTTATGATGCGAATTCAGGACAAAGAATAATGAATGCCGGTGAGCTGATCAGTTTATCTGCAGACAAAAGCATTGAACTGAAGAAAGAACTTAACCGATCGAAATGAATGAGCTTATCTCCATATTCTCCGAGCCGACTGTCGGCGGTTTTCTTCAGCTGCTGATCCTGTTACCCCTTGCAGCCGGGATGCTGTTATTGCTGGTTCCGGATAAATTCTTAACTGCAAAAGGAATTTTCGCCCTGATAATAAGCCTTGTTTCAGGTTATCTTACCCTTGCATTATTCAGTTCAGCCGTTCAGATTGCAGTCTTTGATGAGGTTATCGGAAAATCATGCATTTCGATATTCGGCACCAACCTTTTCCAGAGTCCGGACAGGTACTTCACATTTACTCTTGATAATCTGAGTAAACTTATAATACTGTTTATCAGCCTGTTTGCTATCTTAGTACTTATTTATTCACTCGTCTATATCAAAGCAGGAAGGGCAAGAAATTATTACCCATGGGCTCTTATTACACTTGCCTGTTCCTATGGAGCAGTTTTATCTGACAACCTTCTGTTATTTCTTGCATTCTGGGGCATCCTTGGCATAACCCTTTATAAACTGATTCCGGGACGGGATGAGGAGAGTTCAGCTACGGCCAAAAAAACCCTTATTCTCATTGGTGCATCGGATTCTGTGATGATCATAGGCATTGGCATGTTGTGGAGACTGACCGGTTCCTTAAGCATGGAATCCATCTCTATGCCAACAACCAATATCCTTTCCGTAACTGCATTTGTTGCGCTTCTGGTCGGATGTTTCACCAAAGCAGGTGCTTTTCCTTTCCACACATGGGTACCGGATTATGCAAAGGATGCTCCGGCCTCTTCATCCGCACTGTTGCCCGCCTCGCTCGACAAACTACTGGGGATTTATTTCCTGGCAAGAATGACCATGGATGTCTTTGTCCTGAGTGAGCTGATGAGGCTCTTGTTGCTCACCATCGGAGTAATTACCATCATCATTGCTGTTATGATGGCTCTTATGCAACACAATTACAAAAGACTGCTCGGATTCCATGCAGTTTCGCAGGTAGGTTATATGATACTTGGATTCGGGCTTGGTTCGATGATAGGTGTTGCCGCAGGTCTGTTTCATATGATCAACCATGCCATGTACAAAAGCGGGCTCCTGCTTTCAGCCGGATGCGTAGAATACCGGACCGGCGAAAAAAATATCGAAGAACTTGGCGGTCTTTCGAAAGCTATGCCGGTAACATTCTTTGCGGCTATAATTTTTGCAATGTCTATCTCCGGTGTGCCACCCCTGAACGGTTTCGCATCAAAATGGATGATCTACCAGGGAATAATCGATTTTGGCTCCGGATCCGGTATTGCCAGCAAGCTCTGGGTAATTTGGCTCGCATTGGCCGTATTTGGATCAGCCCTGACCCTTGCAAGCTTTGTCAAATTCATCGGGGGGATTTTCCTTGGCCGCCGTAAAGATGCATTTGAAAAAGTACGCGAAGTCCCTGTTCTGATGTGGATACCTCTGGCTCTCCTCGCATTGTTTTGTATTGGCTTCGGCGTTTTTGCAACTAATTTCATCGTTCCAAAGCTCTTCATGCCTGTAACGGGAGAATTTCAGTTTACCGGATTCTGGGATTCATCGTTTGTTTCTTTGCTTGTCCTCATCTCTTTTGTTCTGGGGGTAATCCTTTACCTCGCTCTCAACATTAAGAAATTCAGAAGGGAAGACAGCTTTATCGGAGGGGAAAAAATCCAGGCTCAGACCAGTTATGCCACAACTGAATTCTATAAGACTTTAGGTGAATTCAGATTCTTTTCCTGGATTTATAAAAAGGCTGAGGAGAAATGGTTTGATATTTATGACCTGTCAAAGAAATTTGTGCTCTGGGTGAGTCACCAGTTCAGTGAGGCCCACACTGGCGTACTGCCCGGCTATATTATCTGGGCGTGTGCCGGATTGATTGTTATGTTGCTCATTATGATATAAATAACTGAAGCAAAATGGAAATTGCCATATCCATAATAACAGGTCTGATGATAATCGGAGCATTGTTTGCCATCCATGCAAAGGATCTGCTTTCAGCGGTTATAGCATGCGGCATTGTAGGGTATGGTCTGGTGATCTGCTTCCTGCTGCTTAAAGCTCCCGACCTGGCAATTGTTCAGATAGTGGTCGAGACGATATCCCTCATAATAATGGTTGCGGTCGTCCTCGACAGCTCACGGGAAGAACCATATTCAAAACCCGATCCACAAGGGTATGTCACTGCGGTAACGGCTGCATTCCTGGCGATAGTATTGTTTTACTTTTTCAGAACTGCTTTAGGAACACTGGATGTCTTTGGTGAAAGTACATTACGGATGGCTGGTCCGTATATCGAAGGTGCAACACAAAAAACCGGTAGTGCAAACCTTGTAACAGGTGTTGTTTTTGATTTCAGGGGATATGATACACTTGGCGAGGCAACGGTGCTCGTAACTGCAGTTCTGGGAGTATTGACTATCTTAAGAATAAAAGGGAAGAAATAAAAGATAAGCATCGAAAGATCGAAGGAGATTGCTTCGTCCCGCTGACGCGGGACTCGCAATGACAGAAATATAATAAAAACGCGAAACGATAAACGAACAATGAAAGGAATGACACTCATAGTAAAGAAAACTACACAGCTGATTGCAGGTCTGGTGTTTCTTTATGGCATTTACATTATAATACATGGTCATCTGACGCCGGGAGGCGGTTTTGCCGGTGGAGTGATCATATCCGGTTCATTTATACTGCTGATCCTTGCCAATGGAAGTGATTTCATGAATCTTTCAAAGGAAGAATCCGGATCAACGATGTATGAAAACCTTTCGATACTGGTCGTAACTTTCCTGGCGGTTTCCGGCATGCTTTTCGGTGCAAAGATCTTTTTCCTGAACTGGCTGCCGAAGGGCACAGTCGGAGAGCTTGTAAGTGCAGGAATGCTTCCCCTTTACAATATTTTTGTGGGGATCGAGGTTGCCGCATCGATCCTGACCATCTTTCTTGCCCTTATAATATATAAAGAAGAAATATCGGAATGATAGTTTATTCATTGTGTTTCATATTGTTCCTTGTCGGCCTCTACGGGGTCATAACCAGAAGAAACCTGGTCAAGATTGCTATTTCTCTGTCCATTATGGAATTCAGCATATTCCTGCTTCTTGCACTTGTGGGTTACATTGAAGGTGGAGTTGCTCCAATAGTTGATCCTGCTGATCCGGTAAAATTATATGTAGATCCGTTACCACAGGCTATGGTGCTTACAGCCATTGTTATCGGACTTGCCACCACGGCGATGCTGATGGCCGTCATTATAAGGATTTACAGGAAATATGGGACCTTCGATATAAGAGAGATTAAAAACCTAAGAGGATAAACTATGAATCCGCTGATGCCTTTATATGTCGTTTTACCCCTGGCTGGAGCTTTCCTGATAATGATCCTTGGCAGTTTCATCAGGAATCTCAATAAATATTTTGCCTCTCTTGTTCTCCTTTTTCTGGTCATAATAAGCTTCTACTCTCTCTTTTCAACCGGAGAAAAAGTTATCCTTTATAAAGTCGGGGGCTGGGAGCCGGTGAAAAGCATCCCGATCGGAATTTATATGGTCCTTGACGGTTTCACTGCCATAGTACTTTGCGTTATCAATCTTATCGGATTTCTTTCAGTCTTCTATTCAATATCTTACATAGGCAGATACACTTCTGAGAACTATTTCTATGCGCTTTTCTGTCTGATGATAGCAGGAATGAACGGTGTAGTTCTAAGCGGGGATCTTTTCAATATTTTTGTGTTCCTTGAGATATCAGCCATATCCTCTTATGCCCTTGTTGCATTCGGTGTTGAAAAGAACGAGCTTGAAGCAACCTTTAAATACCAGGTTCTGGGAGGAATTGCTTCATTCCTTATATTAATGGGAATCGCATTTATCTACTGGAAGGCCAAAACATTGAATATCGCTGATATCAGAATAGTTTTCAGTTCAGGATATGACAGAAATTATTATCTCCTCATACAAATACTCCTGTTAAGCGGTTTCGGACTGAAGGCAGCCATCATTCCTTTCCATGCATGGCTTCCGGATGCTCACTCCACGGCACCTTCTCCGATCTCTGCAATGCTTTCAGGCGTACTCATTAAGGCTGTTGGGATATATGTTATTATCAGGCTGTTTTTCAATATGTTCGCCATCAGTGAAGGAATGGCTCTTCTAATCACCACCCTTGGTACCTTATCAATGGTTGTCGGCGTCTTTCTCGCAATCGGCCAGTGGGATATAAAAAGACTACTGGCATATCACAGTATCAGCCAGATGGGTTATGTTGTCCTTTCGGTGGGCATCGGGATGATGCTGATTTCAAAAGGAATCAGGAATGAAGTGGCCGCTCTCGCAATTGCAGGTGGTATTTTTCATCTTATCAACCATGCAGCTTTTAAAGGCCTCCTGTTCCTGAATGCTGGTGCGATTGAATATTCCATCGGTACCCGTGACCTTCGGGAGATGGGTGGACTTGCAAAGCAGATGCCTGTAACCTCTGCAACATCTTTCGTCGCGTCAATGGCCATTTCAGGCATACCTCCGTTCAACGGATTCTTCAGCAAGCTGATCATAATTATTGCAGCAATTATGGCGAAGTTCTATCTGCTGGCACTTCTTGCCGTTATTGTGAGCATAATAACACTGGCTTCTTTCCTGAAGTTTCAACGCTATGCCTTCTTCAACAAAGCTGAAAATGAGATTAAAAGCATTATAAAAGAGGTTCCCTTCCCGATGCTGTTCAGCATGATAGTGCTGAGCATCATCTGCCTGTTTCTGAGCATGCTGGTTTTGCCCGGAATCAGGGAGATAATACTTACACCGGCAACCGATATCCTTATGGACCCTTCTAAGTATTCTTCACAAATAACCGGAATATTATGAGATATATTGCAATTTTCATATTGTCCCTGATCTTCTGGTTGCTGATAACCTTTAAATTAACTGTTCCTAATCTTATTGTTGGCTCAGTTGCTTCAGCAATTTGCTCTGCAATATTTGCCAGGTATTATTTTCATAACGTATATAAGTTCCTGCAACCTCACCGCTGGTTCTGGTTTCTTGTTTATCTTGTTATTTTTATATGGGCCTGCATAAAGGCAAATTTTGATGTTGCCTACAGGGTTTTGCACCCGGCAATGCCAATTAAACCCGGAATTGTTAAAGTCAGAACGACCCTTAAATCAGAGTTTGCAAAAATGCTTCTGGCCAACTCAATTACCATGACTCCCGGAACGATAACCGTCGACGTCATCGATAACGACTTTTATGTCCACTGGATATTTGTCAGTTCTGAAGATCCTGTGGTTTACACCCGAAGAATAACCGGAAATTTTGAAAAATACATTAAAAGATTTGCCGAATGACTGATTTTTTGACAATACTGCTCTATATACAAATTGGTCTCAGCACTGTATGCCTCTACAGGATAATACGCGGCCCAACAATTCCTGACAGGATGGTTGGAATAGATATTTTCGGAATACTGGTTGTAGGAATCTGTGCAATCATTTCAATTCAGACAGAAAAGTCATTTATACTGGATATCGGGATCGCATGGATCATACTAAGTTTTATCGGAACAATTACACTGGCAAAATATCTCAGCGGAAAAAAACTAAACGAGTAATATGGTTGCGATTCTTTTTATATGTATAGGCGTATTATTCAATGCATTTGGATGCATTGGATTAATTCGCCTGCCGGATGTTTACAACAGGCTGCAGTCAGCCACAAAATGTGTGACCCTTGGTTGTTGCAGCATTCTTCTCGGTGTGATAATTCATTTTGGGATAAGCGATGCAGGTTTTAAAGCCCTGGTAGCAATACCTGTTCTGTTCTTTAGCTCAACAGTAGCAGCTCATGCCCTGATAAGGGGTTCATATCATTTCGGTACAAAACTTTCCGATAAAACCGTGAAGGATGATTATAAGGAGGTTGTGAAATGAAATACCCGAAACTCAGAGAATTAAAGGAGGCTGTCATATCCCTGGTCACTCCGGCGTACACTTCAAAATTTCCGGCAGAGCCTCATATCCCGTTTGAAAAGTTCAGAGGCAAACCCGTTGTTGATGATGAGAATTGCGTAGGGTGTGAAACCTGTGCAAATGTTTGCCCGCCAATGGCAATAACATTCACAGATGACACTGTGAAAGGAATCAGAATCATTAAGCGGGATTACGGTAAATGCATTTTCTGTGGCCAGTGCCAGGAACATTGCATTACCGGTAAAGGCGTTGCTTTGTCTGATAAAATTTACGATATCGCTGTATTTGACAGACAGAAAAACGTCGAATTGCAGGAAAAAGAACTTCTGATATGCAAAAGCTGCGGTGCTGTTATTACAACTAAGGAACATCTTCATTTTATGCACAGGAAGCTTGGTCCGAAAGCTTTCTCTTCAATACTTAACCTGAATCTTCTCAACCAGAAATTAAAACTTGCCGAGGGACAGGATATTGATGTTGAGATCAGAGACAATCTGAAAAGAAAGGACATGTTCAACATAATCTGTCCCAACTGCCTCAGGCAGGTCCTTGTAAAATACTTGTTCAAAGGTGTTTAAGGAGCTTAACAGTCTGTTATCGGAAAAGGAAAAGAGATTACTTTTTGTCGGGATAGGGAACCTCCTTAAATCGGATGATGGTGTTGGGGTTTATATAAGCAGGAAAATAAAAAGCAGGGGTAACCTTTCTTCACTCACAGTTGAGACCGGAATTGAGAATTACATTGGCAAAATTAACAGCCTGGCTCCTGAAATCCTCGTGCTTATCGACTGTGTGGATCTGAAATCATCTCCCGGAACTTTTAAATTGCTGGAATTAAGCCAGATACAGGATCTGACATTTACAACTCACAATATATCACTAAGAAGGTTGTCGGATTTCTTCGAAATGCCAGTCTCTATTCTGGCAATTCAACCCGAAAAAGTTGATTTTGGTGAAAATATTTCGTACCTTGTAAAGGATATGGCAGATAAAATTATCAACCTAATTAACACTCAGGAGGTATAAAATGGCTGTAGAATATCTATGTAAAGTTTGCAGGGGTCATCTCAACGTTAAGAGCTCTATTATCCTTGCTTCCGCAAAGATAAGTGACCGCAACCAGAGAGGATTGGTCTATCTGAATCCTGAACTAGGGAATTACACACATACTACCCATCCGTCATTCGAAATAAAGGAAGGGGAAGAATATATTTATACATGTCCGATCTGCGGTGCACAGCTGAACAGTATGAAATATCTTCATCTTGTAAGGATTCTCATGCGGGATGAAGAAGGGAAAGAATTCAATATTTACTTTTCGGGAATAGCAGGTGAAAAGTGTACATACAAAATCAGAGGTAACCAAGTTGAACAAAGCACAGGACCTGATGTGAAAATCTACGATAAATATTTTGAAGTTCCTGAAGAGGACCGGAAATATCTATAGGTTATACTTCACCTGTTCGTATCAGTTTTTTTCTGTCAACAATAAATCCTATTTTTGTTTCCATTAAATCAAATTTGATGGGCGATATTTTTATGAGTATTGATGTAAACAAACTGGCAGCAGACAACATACGCATTCTGTCGATGTCGATGGTAGAAAAGGCTAAATCGGGCCACCCGGGCGGAGCAATGGGCGGAGCCGATTTCATTCATATCCTTTTTTCCGAGTTCCTGAATTTTAATCCTGACGATCCGACCTGGATAAACCGCGACAGATTCTTTCTCGATCCCGGACATATGTCACCAATGCTTTATTCAATACTTACTTTAACCGGACGCTTTAAACCTGAGGAACTGATGCAGTTCCGTCAGTGGGGAAGTCCGACACCCGGGCACCCTGAATTTGACATTATGAGAGGTGTTGAAAATACTTCGGGTCCGCTGGGACAAGGTCATACAAATGCTGTGGGGGCCGCTATTGCGGAGAGATTTCTTGTTTCCCGCTTCGGCGAATTGTTTTCACATAAGATTTTTACATTTATCTCCGATGGAGGAGTTCAGGAAGAGATATCCCAGGGAGCCGGCAGACTGGCAGGATTCCTGGGCCTCAATAATCTGATTATGTTCTATGACTCAAATGATATCCAGCTTTCTACCGAGACCAAAGCAGTAACCATTGAAGATACTGCAATGAAATATGCTGCATGGGGCTGGGAGGTCAGGACAATCGATGGAAATGACCAGAGCGCAATAAGGGAAGCACTGAACTCTGCTGTCAAATCAAAAGATAAGCCATTTCTTATCATCGGGAAAACCATTATGGGTAAGGGACTTCTGGATAATGAGGGAAAGAGCTTTGAAAGAAAAACATCAACACACGGAATGCCGGTCAGCGAGGCAGGTGGTTCCTATGAAAAATCGCTCGTTAATCTTGGCGGGGATCCCTCGGATCCATTCAAAATATTCAGTGAAGTTAAGGATCAATACAAAAAGGTGCTCGATTCCAAACGTAAGTATGCTGCGGAATGGAAGAAGAAAAAAGATACCTGGGCATCTGATAATCCGGAATTAAACCGGAAACTTCAGCTTTTCTATTCAGGAAACATACCAGAGATAGATTTTCAGGCGATCCAGCAGAAAGAAGGATCGGCAACACGGGCAGCATCATCTGCTGTGCTGGCAGTTTTGGCCAAAAAGGCTGAGAATATGATAGTTGCTTCAGCCGACCTGTCAAACTCAGACAAAACAGATGGATTCCTGAAGAATTCAAAAGCATTTGTAAGGGGAGATTTTTCCGGTGCATTTTTACAGGCCGGTGTGTCAGAACTGACAATGGCAGCAGTCATAAATGGCATGGCACTTCATGGTGGTGTGATACCTGCATGCGGAACATTCTTTGTCTTTTCGGATTTTATGAAACCTGCAGTAAGGCTTGCCTGCATTATGGGAATACCCGTCAAATACATATGGACACATGATGCGTTCCGTGTCGGTGAAGACGGACCCACACATCAACCGGTTGAACAGGAAGCACAGTTGCGACTGATGGAGCATCTTAAAAACCATCATGGAGAGAACAGTATGCTGGTGCTAAGACCAGCCGATGCTGTCGAAACAAATGTTGCATGGAAACTGGCTCTTGAAAATAAGAAAACCCCCACTGCCCTGATCCTATCACGGCAGAATATCAAGGATCTCCCCTCTGCAAGCGGTAACCGATATAACGATGCACTTAATGCAGTTAAGGGAGCATATATCGTTACCGATTCGCAGGGCACACCTGATGTCATTCTTGTAGCAAGCGGATCGGAAGTATCTACACTGGCTGATGGAGCTGCCCTGCTTAAAAATGACGGATTGAAGATAAGAATAGTCTCCGCTCCCTCTGAAGGATTATTCAGAGGCCAATCCGAAAGTTACAGGAAATCTGTAATACCGGATGATATTCCGGTATTCGGACTTACAGCAGGTTTGCCAATAACACTTCAGGGGCTTGTAGGTCCGAAAGGCAAAATCTGGGGTGTCAATACATTCGGCTTTTCGGCACCATATAAGGTCCTTGACGAGAAGCTGGGTTTTACAGCAGAGAATGTTTACCGCCAGGTAAAGGAGTATCTGGCTCAATATAAAAAGTAAACATTATGATCATTCGTGAAAGGCCGCCTCATCAGCGGCCTTTCTGTTTCAAACATAAATACTATTGATAATTTGCTAAATATTACTAATTTAGATCAGGTAATTTTCTTCATGAACCAAATATCGCAAAATCCAATATGAAAAAGATTTTTTCAATTCTTGCGATCCTGGCTGGATTTTCTGTTCTGCCATCCCTCTGCCAGCTGGATTCAATTAATATGCAATATGCTGTTTCAGATACCCTTCAGGAAGACATTACGCTTTTCGACAGCGACGAACTGATAGAGATATCCCTTAAGTTTGACATCACCCGCTATAAAAGGAAGAGGGATGAGAGTGAATATCTTGATGCTACCCTGATTTACCATAAAGGGCCAAATGATTCGATAGTCAAGTCTCTGAAAGTGAGGCCCCGCGGTATATCCCGGCTCTCTATATGTGATTTTCCCCCTCTGATGCTGAATTTCAGGAAAACTGATTCAATTGACAGCGAGTTCAACAGGATAGACAAGATTAAAATGGTAACTCACTGCAGTGCAGGCGGAGAAGAATATCTGCTGAAAGAATTCCTGATATATAAAATCTTCAATTCACTCACCGAATACAGTTTCAGGGTCAGGTTGATCAGAGTCAATTATATAAACACAGCAAAGGAAACAAAGCCGGTAAGGGAATTTGCTTTCCTGATTGAACCTGTTGTAACATTGGGAAATCGAACAAATACAGAGGAAGTAGAATCAGCGAACGTCACCCAGAAACATATCAAATCGGATATTATGGACAGAATGGCAATCTTCAATTACATGATTGGAAACACCGACTGGTCAGTCCCTATCCGGCATAATACGCTTGTTATGGCCGGGAGCCAGTACCTGGGACTGGAGTCAGGAATAATAATACCATACGACTTTGATTATTCCGGACTGGTAAATACGAGTTACGCTGTTCCATTTGACGGACTGGGTCTTGAATCTGTCCGCGAGCGAAGGTATCTGGGTGTTTGCAGGACCGCAGAGCAATATAAGAATGCCCTGAAAGAATTCCTTGATAAAAAAGAGGATATATATAAGATCATAAACGAATTCACATACCTGGATGCCAAAACGAAAAAAGAAATGATCGGATATCTTGAAGGTTTTTTCAAAGGATTTGATAAGCGTGATACTAATGTTAATTTGCTTCTAAAGGATTGTATAAAATTTTAATCTGTTCTGACCCCCGTTCTGAACTCCAATCTAATTAGCTAATAACCTGATCGTTATATTTATCAGCATCTTATATTCGCCTATTTCTTTATCTTTGCCAATTATTTTTATTGAATGAAATACGATATTCAACCGGGGATAAAAGGATTGATATTTGACCTTGACGGAACACTTGCTGATACCATGCCGTATCATTTTGAGGGCTGGAGAAAAGCATGCCATAAATATGGAGCGGATATAAATACCGCATTTCTGCGTAAACATACCGGAAGTCCCGGCTGGATTATCGCCGATGAAATTCTAAAGGAATATAACCTTAACGGAAGCGTCACAATCGATCAGATAATTGATGAAAAGCTCCAGGAATTCTTTAAAATACAGCACAAAGCTAAACAGATTGAGCCTGTTGTGGAAATCGTAAAAAAATATCACGGAAAGTTACCCATGGCAATTGGTACCGGCGGTCACCGGGAAGCTGTTGAACGCACCCTCACTATAACGGATCTGCGAAAATATTTTGAAATTATTGTAACGGCAAACGATGTGGAAAATTTCAAACCCCATCCCGAAACATTCCTGAAATGTGCGGAGCTGATGAAGGTTGATCCTGCTTATATTGAGGTATTTGAGGATGGCGAACAGGGGCTTGAAGCCGCCCGCAAGGCGGGTATGACCGCCACGGATGTAAGGACGTGGTATGATTCGAACTGGTGAATCCGGTTTGCGGTTTGCATTATCAGGCATCAGGCTTTTGACTTCGGACTCCGGTCTTCGGACTTCGGACTTCAGGCTCTTTCAGAAACAACTTTAGTTAAAAATCTCAAAATTTAACATTTAAAAAGAAATATACTCCCCTTTCAATGCAGGATTTGTATCAATAAACTCTTAAATTTAGAAGTTCAATAACCCTGGAATAAAATGAAAAGCAAGTATGATCGCAGACAATTTGTGAACCTTTCGACCGGAGGTGTGCTGGGCACAGGCATAAGTTCCGGGGAGGAGAATTCACGACAG
>Ga0105107_10002133_pt1 | contig 13019 bp, 13 predicted proteins | sample PPLLaktember2015_6_FD_79335 | JGI IMG/M metagenome (GOLD analysis project Ga0105107, IMG submission 79335) | Freshwater sediment microbial communities from Prairie Pothole Lake near Jamestown, North Dakota, USA - PPLs Lake P8 Core (1) Depth... | ecosystem: Environmental > Aquatic > Freshwater >... | reverse complement strand
GCCATCAGCCCGGCCGAGACCCCGACCCCGATGATCACCCTTGCGAGGATAAAGCTGGCCAGCCCGTCGGACAGCGCGAACACCGCGAAGCCCGCGGCAGTCAGCAGGCTGAGCGTCCCTTGTACGCGCCGCGGCCCGAGACGATCGAGCGCGACGCCGTCCGGCAGCTGCGCCACCGCGTAGGCGGCGAGCATGCACGCCGCGAGCAGCCCGAGCTCGCTCCCGGACAGCGAGAACTCCACCGCCAGCACCGGGCCGATGATCGCCATGACCGTGCGCGAGGCCTGGTTGATCAGGCCGAGCGCCGCCAGGGGCAGCGTGACGCCCAGGAAGAGGCGCCGATCGGCGCTCATGGGCTACTCCTGGCGCAGGGCACGGCATCGTTAGAATGCGCTACGTTGATAGTCATGCCGCCGCAACGAACGACCGCATCGTGAACGCCACGCGCCTCGCCCGGATCGTCGTGCCGCCGCCGCGCCGTGGCCTGGACATGGCCGCGGGCTTCGGCTGGGTGCAGAGCACGGCGATCCGCGCCGGCGACCATCTCTTCGTGTCGGGCGTGGTCGCGATCGACCCGGACAGCGGCGAGCGGCTGAACGGCACCGTGACGAGCGAGGCGCATCGCGCCTTCCAGAACCTGCGGCTCGTGCTGGAGAGCGCCGGGTCGTCGCTCGCGCGCCTGGTGCAGGTCCGCGCCATGATCTACGACCGCATCGAGTACGACGCGCTCAACCGCGTCTACCGCCAGTACGTGCCGCAAGGCCCGCCGGCGCGCACCGTATGGAGCGTGCAGATCATCGACGCGTTCAAGGTGCAACTCGACGCGATCGCCGTCGTCTAGTTCCGGAGAAACCCGATGCCCGTGTCCCGCGAAATCATCGTCCCGCAGAACGAGCGGCTCAACGTATCGCGCAATCTCAACCTCCCGCATAGCCCGGGGATCCGAGCCGGGGACTTCATCTTCCTCTCGGGAATGCTGTCGACCGATCCGGCGACCGGCGAGCGCAGCCCCGGCACGATGGCGCACGAGACGCGCCAGACGCTCGCCAACATGCGGCACATGCTCGAATCGGCAGGGTCCTCCCTTGAGCGCGTGGTCAAGATCACCGTGCTGCTGTACGACATGCTCGAGTTCGACAACATGAACGCGGTCTACCGGGAGTTCTTCCCGAAGCATCCGCCGGCCCGTACCACGTGCGGCGTGCAGCTGGGCGCCGGCATGAAGATCGAGATCGAGTGCATCGCGCTGGCCGGCTGAGGGGTGCACCCGGTCACGCGGTCTCGTGGCTGCGCTCGATCTTGCGCTTGATGTGCTCGCCCGCGGTGATCGCCGGGTAGCGGGGCGCCTCGTCCGGCGCGAGGCAGGTCGGCGCGCACTCGATGCGCTGGTCGTAGTTCGGGTGCACGAACATGCCGATCGAGAGCCGCCGGCTCTGCGCCGCGCCGAGCGGCGGGTTGACCACGCGATGCAGCGTCGAGGCCCAGCGGTCGTTGGTCCAGCGCGCCATCATGTCGCCGAGGTTCACGACGAACTCGCCGGCGCGCGGGGTCACGGCTGCCCAGCTGTCGTCGGGCAGGCGCACTTCGAGGCCGCCGTCAGCGTCGGTCGCGGCGAGGATCGTCATGGCGCCGTAATCGGTATGGGCGCCGGTGCGCAGCTGCCCCGGCAGCGGCGTCCGCGTGAGCACGGGATAGTGGTGGCAGGACATGATGCTGAAATGGCGCGCCAGGATGCCGTCGAAGAATGCCTCAGGCAGGCGCAGCGCCGCCGCGAACACCCGCATCATGTCGTTCGCGAGGCGCTCATAGGCGCGGTAGAGCGCAACCAGCGTCGGCTCGAGGCCTTCCGGCGCGGTCGGGATCAGGTTGGGGGCGTAGCTCGTCGCGGCCTCGGGCATCGCGGCGTAATGACCGCGGTGATCGTCGACCGGCCCGAGAAACACGGACTCGCGGAGATCGGGCGGCGTCTGCTGCCCCAGCGTGTAGGCGAGGCCGCGGGTCGCGAAGCCGTGATAGCCGCGCTGTTTGGAAGGGCCGGTCGGATGCCAGCGGTTCTTCGTGTCCTCCGGCAGGTCGAAGAACGCGAAGAGGAGCCGCTGCGCCCGCTCGAGCAGGTCGAGCGGGAAACCATGCCCGGTGATGATCAGGAACCCGGTGCGCTCGCAGGTCTGCGCGACCTGCCCGGCCACCTGGCGCTTGGCGGCGGCGTGGCCGCTGAGGAACGGGCCGACGTCGATGGTCGGAACGACGTTCGTCGCATTCATCGATTCGCCCCCTCCCGTATCAGGCGGCGCGCGAAAGCGCCGCGTCCACGATCTTCTCGTAGGGCGGATCGCTGCGGATCAGCCCGCCGGAGACGAGGGCCGCCTTGAGCCGCACATAGGGCGCCGGTGGAAGATCGGGCGTTCGTGCCCAGAGGCCGGCCGTGCGGTAGGCGCCGACGATTCGCGTCAGCGCGTCGCGCGAGAGGTCCGGCAGGAAAGGCGCCACGGCATCGGCGATCGCGCGTGGCTTGGCGGCGAAGAGCGCAGTCTGGGCGCGCGCGACGCCGCGCACCAGGCGCCGGCACGCCTCGCGCCGCGCGCGCGTGAACCTCAGCGTCGAATAGAACGTCGTGTAGGCGATGTCGCCGCGCGCGCTGAAGCGGTGCCACACGTGGCCGCGACCTGCACGGACCAGGCGATCCGCGTGCGGCTCGAACACCTGGACGACGTCCACCGTGCCGCGCAGGAAAGCCCGCAGGTTGTCTGCCATCGGGCGCACCCGGCGTCCGGCGATCGCCGCGGGATCCAGCCCCGCGCGCTGCAGGTCGTCCTGGAACGTCATCCACGGGGTGGGCACGTCCCCCGCGGGCGCCACGCGCAGCCCTACGAGGTTGCGCCAGCGGAACGCCGGCTTGCGGCCGCGGCCGACGAGCAAAAAAGGATCCCGCGCGACGATCTGCGCAAAGCAGACGAGCGGGCAGGCTGGATCGACGTCGTGATGCATCATGACCCGCATCGGGCCGCCCCAGGAGACGTCGACGCTGCCGTCGAGCAGCGCGGTTGCTGTCCGCGAGGTACTCGGCGAGACGACGTGGCGGATGTCGAGTCCTTCGCTGCGCCAGTAGCCCCCGGCGAGCGCGAGATAGAACGGCACATACGGCACCGCACGCATGTTCTCGCACAGCGTGAGCTGCACGCGCCGACCCGCTCAGACGTTCTTGAGGTACTTCGTCTCGAGGTCGCGCCAGCGCTTCGCGTTCACCGCCTCCTCGCGGTCGTTGAACGTGGCGAGCTCGCTCTCGATGGCCGCGGTGTCGCCGTCGCGCTTGAGCACGGCGAGCACCCGCTTCGCCGCGGCGATCGCCGCGCGATGGGTCTGCGACGGGTAGATTCCGATGCGGTAACCCATCGCCGCCAGCTCCCGCGCCGGCAGCACCGGCGTCTTGCCGCCCTCGAAGATGTTGCAGAGCGCCGGCTTCTTGAGTTGCCGCGCGGCGGCGGCAAGCTCCTCGGCCGACTGCGGCGCCTCGACGAACCCGACGTCGGCGCCGGCGTCGAGGTACGCGTTCACGCGGTCGATCGACGCCTGCAGGCCTTCGATCGCGCGCGCGTCCGAGCGCGCAATGATGACCATGTCCGCGTCGCGGCGCGTGTCCACCGCCGCCTTGATCTTGCCGACCATCTCCGCCTTGCTAACGACCTCCTTGCCCTCGTAGTGGCCGCACTTCTTGGGCGAGACCTGGTCCTCGAGATGGAATGCGGCGACGCCGGTCTTCTCGTACTCACGCACGCTGCGGATGACGTTGAGCGCGTTGCCGTAGCCCGCATCCATGTCGGCGATCACCGGGATGTCCACGGCGTCCACCGTGCGCGAGATGTACTGCGTGATCTCGGTCATCGTGAGCAGTCCGATGTCCGGATACCCGCACGCGCGCGAGTAGCCGCCGCCGGTGAGGTAGACGGCATCGAATCCGGCGACCTGCACCAGCCGCGCGGTCAGCGAGTCGTGCGCTCCCGGCACGATGGTGTAGGTTTCCTTTGCGAGCAGCTCGCGCAGTTTCGTTCTCGGGCTCATGAATGCACCTCGGGTTTCAGGCGGTGGCGCACCACGTGGTGCAGCAGGCCGCCGTTGCGGAAATAGTCGACCTCGCGCGTCGTGTCCAGGCGCGAGCGCAGCCGGATCGTGTCGCGTCGGCCGTCGGCGCGGGTCACCGTGCAGGCGAGCTCGCTGCGCGGGCCGGCGTAGTCGCGGATGCCGGCGACGTCGACGAGCTCTGCGCCGGTCAGGCGGAGCGTCTCGCGCGTCACGCCTTCCCGGAACTGCAGCGGCAGCACGCCCATGCCGACGAGGTTCGAGCGGTGGATGCGCTCGAAGCTCTCGGCGATCACCGCGCGCACGCCCAGCAGACGCGTGCCCTTCGCCGCCCAGTCGCGCGACGACCCGGCGCCATACTCGGTGCCCGCGATCACCACCAGTGGCACGCCTTCTTCCCGGTACTTGGCCGCCGCGACGTGGATCCGCATGCGCGCGCCGTCCGGATAGTGCACCGTGCTGCTGCCCTCGACCTCGGGGGTCATCTCGTTCCGCACCCGGACGTTGGCGAAAGTGCCGCGGATCATCACGTCGTGGTTGAGGCGCCGGGCCGCGTAGTTGACGAAATCGCGCGGCGCGATGCCGAGCGAGGCGAGATACTCGGCAGCGGGCGTGCCCCGCGAGATGGCGCCGATCGGCGAGATGTGATCGGTGGTGAACATGTCGCCGAACATCGCCAGCACGCGCGCGCCCCGGATGTCGTCGATCTCGGGCAGCGCCGCCGCCATGTCGTCGAAGAACGGCGGGTGTCGGATGAAGGTGCTGGCAGGGTCCCACGGGAACGTGATGCCCGCGGCGCCGCGCAGGGCCCGCCACCCGGGTGTCCCCTGCCGCATCGTGGCGAAACGCGCGCGGTAAAGCGCCGGCGTCACCGCCTCGCCGATGATCCTGCCGATCTCGCCGCCGTCGGGCCAGATGTCGTGCAGGTACACCGGCCTGCCTTCGCCGTCCTCGCCGAGTGGTTCTGCGGCCAGGTCGACGAGCACGCTGCCCGCCAGCGCATAGGCCACCACGAGCGGCGGCGAGGCAAGGAAGCTGGCCCGCACGGCCGGGTGAATGCGGCCCTCGAAATTGCGGTTGCCCGAGAGGACGGCTACGGCGGTGGTGCCCTCCGTCTCGATCGCCTCGGCCACCGGGGACGGCAAGGGACCGGAGTTTCCCATGCAGGTCATGCAGCCGAAGCCCGTCGGCTGGAAGCCGAGCGCGTCGAGCGAGCGCTGCAGGCCGCTTCGCGCGAGATAGTCGGCGACGACGCGCGAGCCGGGCGAGAGCGACGTCTTCACCCACGGTCGCGTCTTCAGCCCGCGCGCAACCGCATTCCGCGCGAGCAGGCCCGCGCCGATCATCACCGACGGGTTCGAGGTGTTGGTGCAGCTCGTGATCGCGGCGATCACCACGTCGCCGTCCTTGAGCGACGAGGCCGGGGAACCCTCGTTCCGGCTCCCGGAGGCCGCCAGGAAGTCCCGGAACGCCGCGGGCGCTGCGGCGAGCGGCACGCGGTCCTGCGGCCGACTGGGCCCGGCAACGCTCGGCTCCACGGCGGAGAGGTCGATCTCGATCACCGCGGTGAATTCGGGCGGGGGCGTCTCCGCGTCGCGCCAAAGTCCCTGCGCCTTGCAGTAGGCCTCGACCAGGGCAACTTGTGCTTCGTCGCGCCCGGTCAGCCGCAGGTAGCGCAGCGTCTCGGCGTCCACCGGGAAGAAGCCCATGGTGGCGCCGTTCTCCGGGCTCATGTTGGCTACGGTGGCGCGGTCGGGCACCGCGAGCGCCGCCACGCCGGGCCCGAAGTACTCGACGAACTTGTCCACCACCTTGTGACGCCGCAGCGCCTGCGTCACGGTCAGGACGACATCCGTGGCGGTGACGCCGGGCCGCGGGCTTCCGGTGAGCCGGCACCCGATGACCTCCGGCACCAGCATCGCGACCGATTCGCCCAGCGCGCCGGCGCCGCCCTCGAGGCCGCCAACGCCCCAGCCGAGGATGCCGAGGCTGTTGATCATGGCGGTGTGGCTGTCCATGCCAAGGACCGAGTCCGGGTAGGCGCTCGGCCGCGTGCCGCCCGCGTCGCTCGTCCACACCACCCGCGCGAGGTCCTCGAGATTGACCTGGTGACAGATGCCGTTGCCCGGCGGCACGACGTGCAGGTTGTCGAAGGCCTGTGCGCCCCAGCGCAGGAACGCGTAGCGCTCCGCGTTGCGCTCGAGCTCCAGCGCCTCGTTGCGGCTCGCCGCATCCGGCGCGGCGTAGGCGTCGACCATCACCGAGTGGTCGACGATGAGGTCGACGGGCACCGACGGGTTGAGCCGCCGCGGATCGCCGCCCAGCCGGATCATCGCGTCGCGCATCGCCGCCAGGTCGCCGAGCAGGGGCACGCCCGAGGAGTCGGGCATCAGCACGCGCGTGAAGCGGAAGGCGACCTCGCGCTCGGCATGCCGGCGCTCGAGCCATCCGGCCACCGCGGCGATGTCGGCGCCGTCGGAGCGGCCCTCGGCGTGCTGCCGCAGCACGTTCTCGAGCACCACCTTGAGCGACGACGGCAGCCGCGACACGCCGGCGAGGCCAAGCGCCTCCGCGGCGGCGAGGCTGTAGTAGTCGAACACCGCGCCGCCGACGTGAAGCTCGCGCCGCGTCGCGCCTCCTGCGACGCTCATCGCATCAGTTCGTCGGACGTCGCGATGCGCGACTTGGCCATCGCCGCGATGAAGTCGAGGGACGACTGCTGGTTCTCCTCGACCGAGTGGCCGCCCCATGCGTGCGCCACCGTGAGATCGCTCACCACCGTGGTCGGAAAGCCGAGCTGCCAGGCGTCGACCGTGGTCGTGGCCACCACCAGCGAAGTCGACCAGCCGATCAGCTGCAGCGCGTCCACGCCGAGCTCGCGCAAGGTGAGCTCCAGATCCGATTGGAGGAAGCCGCTGTAGCGCCGCTTGTGGACCACGGTGTCCTGGCCAGGCTGGAAGAGCTCGGGGATCGGCTCCTGTCCCGGCGTCCAGATCTCGTTGGCGAGCTCCCAGTGCTTGAGGAACCACTTGTCGGTCCGCCGCCGGGCGCTGCAGACGAACACCACCGGCATGCCCTTGCCGCGCGCCCGGGCGAGGAAGCGGCGACCCGCGGGAGGATGGCGCGGCGCTTCTCGACCGCCCGCGCCTCGGGGGCGATCGAGTCCCGGGTCATGTCGAGCACCAGGACCGCCTCGCTCACCGCAGCGCCCCTTTCAGCCGGCCATGCGCATCGGGGCGGTCTTGGCGAGCGGGCGCAGTTTCTCGAGGATCTCGGCGGTGGAGTCGACGTCGGCGTACTTCGCCGCCATGTCGAAGAGGTTCACCGCGTGCGAGGTGTGGCTCCGGTCGTAGACGCAGTCGTGCGGCACGAGCACGCGGAAGTTGTAAGCGAAGCCGTCCACGACGCTGCCGCGCACGCAGCCGCTGGTAGTGCAGCCGGTGACGACCAGCGTGTCCGCGCCCAGGTCGACGAGATGGCTCACGAGCGGCGTGGCGAAGAACGCGCTCGGATGCTTCTTCGGCAGCAGCACGTCGCCTTCGCGCGGCGCGATCTCGGCGGGAAACTGGTAGCCGAGCTCTGGGATGTCCATGATGGCGGGCACCTTCTGCGCGAGGCGCCCGCCGTCGGTGGCCTTATTCTTTGGCGCGACGTGCGGATAGAGCACCGGCCACTCGTTTCTGCGGAACTCCGCGAGCACGGTCGCGATGTTGCGCATCGCGTTCCACCCAGCCTCGCCGCAGGAGGTCGGAAATTCCTTGATCGCATCCCAGAACGGCATCGGCTTCGTGCCGATTGTCCGGTACTGCACGTCGATGATGAGCAGCGCCGGCCGCTTCCCGACGCCGCCCGGGCGGCCGAAGCCGGCCGCGTAGGTGGCCTTCTGGTCCTCTTCGCTGACGATCCCGTCCCAGGGCTTCATGCGGCAACTCCTTTCCGGTGACGACCGGAGATTATCCGCAGGAGATTAGAGAGTTCTATAATATCAGTCAAATTGATGGCTATGAATTGACGTATCCACGATGTAGATGCGGTGAACGACCTCCCCGACCTCAATCTGCTGCCGGTGTTCGAGGCGCTGTTCCGCCATGGCAGCGTGACGCGCGCCGCGGCGGAAATGGGGTTGACCCAGTCGGCGATGAGCAGCGCGCTCGGCCGGCTGCGCCGCCAGCTCGGCGACCCGCTGTTCGTCAACACGCGCTCCGGCATGTTGCCCACGCCCCGCACGCTCGAGCTCGCGCCGGCGCTCACCGACGCCCTGGCGATGGTGCGCGGCGCCCTCGGATCGCGCGAAGCCTTCGATCCGCGCCGCACGACGCGGACGCTCCGCGTGTACATGACGGACGTCGGCGAGACCGTCCTGCTGCCGAAGCTGATGCGCCATCTGCACGAGCACAGCCCCGTGATCCGGCTGGAGACGGCGCAGCTGCCGGCGGGCGAGCTCGCGCTGCGGCTCGAGAGCGGAGACATCGATCTCGCGGTGGGATACGTGCCGCAGCTGCGCGACAAGTTCCGTCGCACTCGCCTGTTCGAGGAGCACTACGTGTGCATGACGCGGCCGGACCATCCGCTCGGCCGGCGTGCAGCACTCACGCTCAAGGAGTTCCTGGCGGCGCGCCACGTCCTCATCTCCTCGATGGGCTCGGGGCATCAGGTGCTCGAGCGCACGCTCGCCGAGCACGGCGTCGAAGAGAACGTGGCGCTGCGCGTGCCGCACTTCGTCGTGGTGCCGCTGATCGTCGCGAGCACCGACCTGATCGTCAGCCTGCCGAGCCGCGTCGCCGAGGCCTCGGCGCGGCTGGTGAAGGTCAAGGTGCATCCGTTGCCGATCCCGATCCCCAGCTTCGATGTCTCCCTCTACTGGCACGCGCGCGTGGAGAACGACGCGGCCAACCAGTGGCTCCGCGGCGCGATGCTGGAGCTGTTCGGCGACCAGGCGCCGGCCCGGCGGCGGAGTGCCGCATGAGCGGCGCGAAGACGCCGGTCTTCCTGTTGACTGGGTTTCTCGGCAGCGGCAAGACGACGCTGCTCAACAGGGCGCTCAAGGAGCCGGCGCTCGCCAACACGGCGGTCGTCGTCAACGAGCTGGGCGCGATCGGCCTCGACAACCTGGTCATTGCGCAGGCGACCGACAACGTCGTGCTCCTGGACGCCGGGTGCCTGTGCTGCGCGAACACCGGTGCGCTGCACGAGACGCTCGCCGACCTGAACGGCCGGCGCGCGCGCGGCGAGATCCCGCCCTTCGAGCGCGTGATCATCGAGACGAGCGGGGCCGCGGATCCGGCGCCGCTCGTCAACGTGATCGCCGGCCACCCGCTCGTGACCGCGGACTACGCCTTCGCGGGCACCGTCTGCGCCGTCGACGCGCAGCACTTCCTCGCCTCGCGCACGCAGTATCCCGAGCTCGACAAGCAGGCAGCGCTCGCCGACCGCGTCGTCGCGACCAAGACCGACCTCGCGGATCCGGCGCCGGCACTCGATTTTGTGCGTGAGCTGAACCCGGAAGTCGAGGTGTGCGATTCGGTCGCCGGCCTCTTCGCGACGCTGCCGGCCGTGCGGCGCCACTGCGCTCCGATCGCTTCGCTCGGCCCGATCCGCAGACGGGACCATTTTTCCGGGATCCGCGCGCACGCCTTTCGCCCCGCCCCGCCGATCACCTGGGCTGGATGGTCGGCCTGGTGCCGGCTCGTGACGTCGGAGTTCGGCCCGCGGCTGATCCGCGTGAAGGGGCTGCTGCACATGGCAGACAGCGGCGAGGTCGCGCTCGTGCAGGGCGTGCAGGGCGTGTTCCATCCGCCGCAGCGGCTGCGGGAGTGGCCCGACGCGGACCACGGCAATCGGCTCGTGTGCATCGCGCGCGATCTCGACGAGCAGGACCTCGCGGCGACGCTGCCCGCGCTCAACACCCCGGCCGGAACGCAGGCCGTCTACTCGATGAAGGACCTACGCGAAAGGCAGGAGGAACGATGAGCGATTTCGTGCTACGCGGCGGCACCGTGGTTTTCCCGGATCGGGCACCCGCGCCGCAGGACGTCCTGGTGCAGGGCGGCAAGATCGCGGCGGTGCTTTCGCCCGGCGCGCCGGTGCCGGCCGGCACCCCGGAGCAGTCGGCGGCGGGCCTGCACGTGTTTCCGGGCCTCATCGACGCGCACGTGCACTTCGGCTTTGGCGAGAAGATCACAGAGTACACGCACGAGACGGTGTACGCCGCCCAGGGCGGCATCGCCACCGTCCTTGGCTACTTCCTCAACAACGAGGACTACGCCGACGTCTACAAGCGCGAGCAGGAATACGCGCGCACACGCTGTCACGTCGACTACGGCTTCCACTTCAGCACCGCCAACGAGCTGCATATAAAGGAGCTCGGCTCCTACATCAAGGACTACGGCGTCACCTCGTTCAAGTACTTCATGAATTTCAAGGGCGAGGAAGGCCGCTACCTCGGCCTCGACGGCACCGACGACGGCTATTTCTGGGATCTCCTCGGCGAGTCCGCGCGCGTCGGCAAGCCGATCGTCGTCTGCCACACCGAGAACATCGAGATTGTCAACCGCACGCGCCAGAAGGTGCAGGCGGCGGGCGGCAGCACGCTGAAGGACTGGGCGGCGTGCAAGCCGGCCGTCACCGAGGCGGAGCCCGCGATCCGCGCGATGTACCTGGCCGAGCGTACCGGCGCGCGGGTCTATTTCCCGCACATCTCCTCGCGCCTCGCGCTGGACGAGGTGCGCCGGTGGCGCAAGCGCTACGACCAGGTCTGGATCGAAACCTGCCCCCACTACCTCACGCATACCGAGGACTCCAGACTGGGCGGAATCGGCCGGGCCAATCCGCCGTTTCGCAGCCAGGACGACCAGGACGCGCTCTGGGAGGCGGTGTTCGACGGCACCATCGACGTCGTGGCCTCCGACCACTCGGCGCGCCGGCGCGCCACCAAGGACAAGCCGCTGTGGCTCGCGGCGCAGGGCTTCCCCGGGATCGCCGCGATCCTGCCGGTCCTGCTCTCCGAGGGGTATCACAGGCGGAAGCTGCCGCTGCAGCGCGTCTGTCAGCTGCTCGCTTCCGCGCCGGCGAAAATCTTCGACCTCGTGCCGACCAAGGGCAACATCGCGCCGGGCTGCGACGCCGACTTCACGGTGGTCGACCTGGACAAGGAGCGCGAGTTCGTCCCGGCCGAGATGGGCTCGTACGCCGATTACAGCCTGTACGAGAACCAGGTCCTCAAAGGCTGGCCGGTCCGCACCATCGTGCGCGGCGTGACGGTGATGGACAACGGACGGATCGTCGGGCCCGGCGGGCACGGCAAGTACCTGTGGCGGCGCATCGGTCAAGCGCCGATACTGGGAAAGCTCGGTTGACGGTCGGACCGGGAGGATCGCGCGAGCGTCAGAACCAGTTCCAGAGATCCTGCTTGCCGAGCAAGGCGTGCGCGGGGCCGTCGGATAGCACGCGCCCGCCCTTCATGATGATGGCGCGATCCGCGATGCCGAGCGTCCGCGGCACGTTCTGCTCGATGATCAGGGTGGCGATACCCAGGCTCAGGCTGATGCGCTCGACCATCTCCAGCACGGTCTTCGCCAGCGCGGGCGCGAGGCCGGTGGTGGGCTCGTCGAGCAGCAGCATCTTCGGCTGGGTCATGAGCGCCATGGCCACGGCGACCATCTGCTGCTCCCCGCCGCTCATCGTGCCCGCATTCTGATTGCGCCGGGAACGCAGTACCGGAAACAGGTTCCAGATCGGTGCGAGATCGTCATTGCCCCGTTTCATGCCGGCGATGCGCAGATTGCGTTCGACCGAGAGGTCCTTGAACACGTTGCGGTCCTGCGGCACGAAGCCGATGCCGAGCTGCACGTTGCGATGGACGGCGCCCGGGGTCACCGGCTGCCCGGCGAACGTGATGGAGCCGGATCGCGTCGGGAGCGAGCCGACACAGCACTTGAACAGGGTGGACTTGCCCGAGCCGTTGTGTCCGAACACGGCTACGCGCTCGCGCTCCTCGAAGCGCAGCGAGACGCCCTTGAGCGCGTGCAGCGAGCCGTAGTAGGCATGAATCTCGGTGCAGGCGAGCAGCGCGGCCATGCCGGTCAGGAGCCGAAGTACAGCTCGGTGAGCTCCGGACTGCGCACCATTTCGTCGATCGTGCCGGTCTGGACGATCCGGCCTGCGAACATGAACACAGCCAGATCGCAGAGATCCTTGATGAAGGAGATATTGTGCTCGACGACGCAGACCGCCCGACCGGAGGCTGCCTCGCTGCGCACGATGGCCTTGATTGATTCGTACGCCGGCCCCTCTACCCCGGCCATCGGCTCGTCGAGTAGCAGGCAGTCGCCGTCGTTCATCAGGACACGCGCAAGGCTGATCAGCTTCTGCTTGCCGTAGGACAGCTCGGTCGGCAGCCGATGCGCCGCGTGGGTCATGCGCACTTTCTCGAGTTGCGCCATCGCTCGCTCGCGCGTCTGCGCCGCCTCGCGGACGTAACCGCGCGAGTACGCGCCCAGCCACGATCCGCCCGAGTGGCGCCGCTCCGCGAGCAGCAGGTTGTCGAGCACCGTCAGTGACGGAAAGAGACGATTGTGCTGCCAGCTGCGCGAGATCCCGAGCCGCGCCCGCGCGTGCATCGGCAGGTTGCCGACCGCCGCGCCGTTTAGCGCAACCGTACCGGAGTCCGCCGGCAGCGCGCCGCTGATCAGGTTGAAGAGCGATGTCTTGCCGGCGCCGTTGGGTCCGATCAAGCCGACGATCTGACCGCCGAGCAAGGTGAGGTCGACCCGGTCGGCGACGACGACGCCCCCGAAGCGCTTGCACAATCCTTGCGTCCGGATGACCTCTTTCACTTCGCGACCGCCTCGGTCGGCTCGTCTTCCTCGGCGGTTACGCGGGCGCCGGGTGCACGCCCGAGCAAGCCCTGCGGCTTGAGGAAAAGGAAGAGAAGGACGAGGCCG
>Ga0105107_10002131_pt1 | contig 13020 bp, 10 predicted proteins | sample PPLLaktember2015_6_FD_79335 | JGI IMG/M metagenome (GOLD analysis project Ga0105107, IMG submission 79335) | Freshwater sediment microbial communities from Prairie Pothole Lake near Jamestown, North Dakota, USA - PPLs Lake P8 Core (1) Depth... | ecosystem: Environmental > Aquatic > Freshwater >... | reverse complement strand
GTTCGGGACCTCCGGATACGCACTCTCCACGACCGGCACGAGCGCGCCGACGGCGCGCTCGACGTCCGGAGCGTAGCGCCCCACGCGGAATGGCGTCGTCTGGCGCTCGCCCTTCGCGACCTCGAGCGCCCTCCCGATCAGCTCGTCGATGCCGGCGCCCTGGCGCGCCACGCCGGGCACGACCGGAACGCCGAGCTCCTTCTCGAGCCGAGCAGGGTCGATCGCGATGCCGTGACGGCGCGCCTCGTCCATCAAGTTGAGGAAGACCACCACGCGGTCGGTGATCTCCAGGATCTGGAGCACGAGATTCAAGTTGCGCTCGAGCCGTGTGGCGTCGACCACCACGATGGTGACGTCGGGCCGCCCGAAGAGCACGAAGTCACGCGCCACCTCCTCGTCCACGCTCCCAGCCTGGAGCGAATACGTGCCGGGCAGATCCACGATCTTGACCCGTGCGCCGTCCTGCTCGAACGCGCCTTCCGCGCGTACGACGGTCTTGCCGGGCCAATTGCCGGTATGCTGCCGGAGGCCGGTCAGCGCGTTGAATACCGTGCTCTTGCCCGTGTTGGGGTTGCCCGCGAGCGCGATCAGATAGTCCCAGCGATCGGGGCTCAGGCCGAGACGAACCAGGCTGCGTGCCCGGTGCTCCGCGCAGGAGGCGCACGAGCCGGTCGTCAGAGTCGGCAGGCTGGTCGCCATCAGCGATTCACTCCGGCCGGCTCTGCGGCTCGCTCGATGCGAATCCACTCCGCCTGCTCACGACGGAGCGCGATCAGAGCGCCGCGGATCCGGTAGGCCACCGGATCGCCGCCGGCGCTCACGAGCTCGGGCACGATCTCGGTGCCGCGTACGATGCCCAGATCGAGCAGGCGCCGGCGCTGCGATCCCTGGCAGGCGGGCGAGATGTCGATCACCCGAGCCGCCTCGCCCGTGGTCAGATCGAGCAGCGTGGCGTCGGGCTCGTCCGCCGACGCACCCGCCGGCAGGATCCGCACGGAGACGTTGCGGGCGACCTCGAAGGAAAGCGGCCACTCGCGTCCTCTGGCCCTGACACGCACGGTATGATCGGAGCGCTCCATGACGTCGAGACGCGCTCCGAGACCGAGACCGTCGGCGAGCAGCGCGTCGTAGATCTCCCGCGGCTCGTCCTCGAGGTGGACGATCTCGACGGTGCGGCCGCCGTCCACGCCGGCGAGCGTGGGGCGATGCACGTCGGGCAGCTCGCCGCCCGTCGTCGGGATGGGATCGCCGTGGGGATCCCAGGCCGGGTGCCCCAACCGGGCGGCCAACGCTTCGGTCTCGGCGGGGCTCAGCGTGTGCTCCTTGGCATCCGCCTCGGCGTGCCACTCCCCGGCCGGAACGCCCGTGCGATCGGCGAGATAGCGCTCCCAGAGTCGGTGCGTTCGCACGAGGCGGAGAGCGGAGTCCCGGCCCGCGTCCGTGAGCCGCGCGCCGGACTCGTCGGAGCGCACGAGCCCGTGCTCGGCGAGCCGCGAGAGGAGCTCGGCGGCTTTTCCGGTCGAGACCTCGAGCTGGCCGGCGATGCTCTCGCGCGTGCTCGTCCTGCCGATGCTCTCGCACGTGTAGACGTGCTTCAACGCATCCTCCAGAAGCACGCGCTCGGTGAGCCGCGAGGCGCGGTTCAGGCGCGCGAGCAACCCGACGCGAGGCCACGCCAGCGCCGCGAGCACGGCGACGAGGCCAGCGAAGACCAGGAGAGCGAAACCGGGATCGACCATGGGACGAGCGACGATGGAGAGCGAGCGTCAGAGATTTAGGCTTGCCTAAAATCGGGGAGCAACGCTCCGCTGTCAAGCAGCCTCGCGGCAGACGGCGGGCTCGACCACCACAAACCGCTTGCCCGGCCCTGGGGGCCATGGCGAAGCTCCGACCATGAATCGCTGCCTACCAGCCGACGGCCCGCGCGAGGTGCGTTGGGCTATCTGATCGCCGCGCTCGCGGCCACGGCGGGCGGCCCGCTCCTCTACGGGCTCCTCCACGAGCGCCCGAGCCTGACTCGGTACGTGGACCTCTTCGTCTACGTGGCGGTGCCCCTGCTCGTCGTCTGGCAGATCGTCCCCTCCGCTTGGCAGAGCCGCAGCATCGTGCCGTTGCTCGCGCTCGGTGCCGGCTTCGCCGTGCCCCTATGGATCGGGCGGGCGTCCGAGGCACTCGCCCACGGGACCGACGCGGTCACCCTCCTGGTCGGTCTCACCGGGCTGCTGCTCCACGCCCTCTTCGAGGGCGCGGGGCTCGCCCCGCTCGCCCAGGGCCGCTCCGCACCCGCGTTCGGGATGGCCGTGGTGCTCCATCGTCTCGTCGAAGGGCTCGTCGTCTGGTGGATCCTCCGGCCGAGCCGAGGCGTGCGGGCCGCGGTCGGCGGCGTCGCGGCCGTCGTTCTCGTGACGGTGCTCGGGTTCGCCCTCGGCCGGGAGCTGCTCGGTGCCCAGACCAGCGGCGGCGCCGTGGAGATCTACGAGGCGCTCGTCGCCGGCTCGCTACTGCACGTGATCCTGCACCAGGGCCGCCACGCGCACACCCACGCGGACGGCTCGATCCACCGCCACTGAGGTCAGCTTCCAGGGGCCGTCGGCTGGCGGGCTCCATCCGGGCCTCCGATGATTAGCCGATCCGCTCGCCCTCGCTGTCATGAGATCGCTCGCCTCGCTTCTCGCCCTGGCGCTGACCGCCGTCCCCTGCGCCGCCCAATCATTCCAGGCCACGCTCTCTCGGGACACCGTGCCGATGGGCGAGGTCTTCGAGCTGCGCGTGCGTGTGCCGGTGCCGGCGGGCAGCGTCGTCTACTTTCCCGACACGGTCGCGAGCACGGCGGTGCTGGAGAGCCACGCCACCGTGTCGTGGGAGGCCGAAGCGGCGAGCGGAGGGGCGACCCTGACGCTCACCTACCCCGTCATCGCCTGGGGAGCGGGGTTGATACCGGTCCCGGGCTTCGACGTGTTCGTGGCGCCGTCCGGGCCGGGGGCACCCGACGCGCCGGGGCTTCCGGGCGGATCTCACATTGGGGCGTGGAACGACGCGCCGACCCGGGGAGCCGCGCGTGTGCAGCCTATGCGCGTGCCGCGGCGCGGCGTGTGGGTGCCGCCGGTGTTCGGCGAGGAGCAGATGGAGGCCGGCGCCGAGCCGATGCCGGCGGCCGACGTCGTCGGCGCGAACTGGCACTGGCCGTCGATCGCGCTGGGCTTTCTCTTCGCCGCTGGGCTGGTGGCGCTCGGGGTCCGGGAGTTGCGTCGCTCGGCCCTCGAAGGAGCGCGTGAGCGCGCCGGCGCCACGTGGACCGCCGCGGCCTCTCGGCGCGACGCGCTCGAGCAGCTCGACGCGCTGCTCGCCGAGCGGCTCACCGCGGCGGGTCGCACGCAGGAGCTCTACACGCGGAGCAGCGGGATCGTGCGCCGGTTCGTCGGCAGGATGGATCCCGCCCTCGGTGCCGATCTCACGAGCTCCGAGGTGGCGGGGCGCCTGCAGGGACGCACCAACGGGCGTCACGGACCCGCGCTCTTCCGAGAGATGATCACGGCCGAGATCGTGAAGTTCGGCCGCGCGCGTCCGGGCGCCGGCGAGGCCGAGACGCACATCCGGTCGCTCCGCGAATGGATTGCCGCATGCGGAGACTCCCTGTGATCCGCCGGCCACGGGGCGCGAGCCTCGGCTCCACGTCATGACGCTCGAGCTCGCACGCCCGTGGGCGCTCTGGCTCCTCGCCGCGCTTCCGATCTGGCTGTGGCACGTCCGGCCGCGCTCGACGTGGGGGCTGCTCGTGGCGCGCGGGGACGCGGCGCGCGGCGCCTCGCTCTCGCGCTGGATCGGCACGGTGGTCGAAGCGGCTCCGCGTATGCTGCGGGCACTCGCCGCGGCCGCGGTCATCGTGGCGATGGCGCAACCGCAGCTCGTGCGCACGTACGAGGAGCCGGTGGCGGAAGGGGTCGGCATCGCGATCGCGATCGACCTGTCCACCTCGATGTGGGCGCTGGATATGAGTGAGGGGACGGGGAATCAGGCGACCCGTCTCCAGGCCGCCAAGGAGACCGTGCAGCGGTTCCTCGTCGCGCGAGACCCCGACGACGACGTCGGCCTGGTGACCTTCGCGGGAGAGGCGCACGTCCGCCTCCCGCTCACCCACGACCGCTACGTCGCCGAGACCGCCGTGTCCGCCCTCGAGGTGGGGCTGCTGCTGGACGGGACGGACATCGCGGGCGCGATCGCCGTGGGCGCGGGCCTGCTCGCCGACGCGCCGCAGAGCTCGAAGATGCTGATCCTCGTGACGGACGGGGCGCACAACCGCGCGGGGCTCGTGCCCGGTATGGCGGCGAGGGCCGCCGCCGCCGTGGGCGTGCGGATCTTCCCCATCGCGATCGGATCGGAGGAGGCGCTCCAGCGCGCGGGAGCCGGCATGGAGACCGTGCTCGTGCAGGCGGCTCGACTCACTGGAGGCCGCTATTTCCGAGCCACCGACGTCTCCGCGCTCGACCGGATCTACGAGGAGATCGACCAGCTCGCGGTCCCATCCGAGCAGCTCGTCGAGCGCCGCGACGTCACGCCCATGGGTCACTGGCTCCTGCTCGCGGCCCTCGCGCTCTTCGTGCTCGCGCTCGGCGTGCGTGCCTCGCCGCTCGGGGTCGTGCCGTGACGCTCGCCCGCCCCGAGCTCCTCGGGCTGTCGCTCGTCGCGGCATTGCTCCTCGCGCTCGCAATCGTCGCAGGGTGGTGGCGGATCCGACGCCTCGAGCGTCTGCTCGGAAACGCGGCGTCGTGGAGGCTGCTGCCGGCCGGTGCGCTCCGTTTCCCCGCGGCTCGGCTGGTTGCGGCGGTGGCCGCGGCGGTCGCGCTGGGCGTCGCCGCCGCCGAGCCCGAGCGGCCGGCGGAGGAGCCACCGCCCGCCGCCACGCCGCTCGACCTGGCCGTCGCGGTGGACGTGTCGCTCTCGATGGACGCGGCGGATGCCGCACCCAGCCGCATCCTACGCGCACAGGAGGTCGTGGCCGAGCTCGCCGACGCGTTCCCGGGAGCGCGTCTCGTGCTCGTCGTGTTCGCCAATTGGCCCTATACGCTGGTCCCTCCGACGGACGATCCCGGCGTGGTTCGCTGGTTCGCCGGATCGCTCCAGGCGGACCTGGTCGTCGACCGCGATCAAGGGACGGCGCTCGCCGCCGCGATCGAGCACGCGAGCGCCGCGCTCGCCGCACGGCCGCGCGAGGGCGCTCGCCGCGTCGTCCTGCTCGTCTCCGACGGCGGCGCGCACGACGAGTCGGATACGGTGCTCGAGGCCGCGCGCGCGGCGGCCGCCGATGGCATGGAGGTGTGGACCGCCGGCCTCGGAACGACGCGCGGCATCGAGCTGGAGACGGAGACCGGACCGGTGCTCGACCCCGCCGGTGCGCCGGTGCTCACGCAGCTCGACGAGCGGCTCCTCGTGGACGTCGCCGCCGCGGGCGGAGGCGCGTACGAGGATGTCGGCGGCGAGCGCGGACTGCGCTCGCTGATCGCGGGGCTGCAGGATGCGAACGCCTTCGTGGCGTCGGCAGGCCGTGAGCCGCCCGACGTCACGCTGCTGCTCACTCTGCTGGCGCTGGCGCTGATCCTCGGGGAAGGCGCGCTCGACGGGCGGCGGAGCGTACGCCATGCGGCCCGCACGGGGGACGCCTGGTGAGCAGCTCGCGGTGGATGCGAACCTCGGTTTCGGTGCTGCTCTGCGCGGCGGGCCTGCTCCTGGCCGGCGTCCTCGAGCGCCGCAGCATGGAGCGCGCCAACCGGCTCCATCGCGACGGCGAGCCGCAAGCCGCGGCACGCGCGTACGCCGATCTCTCGCCCGACCGCGAGGGAGCCAATGACGCGCTCCACTACAACTTCGGCACGGCCCTGCTCGGCCTCGGCAGCCCCGCGACGGCGGCCGAGCTCGGCCGGGCGTCGGAGAGCGACGAGGAGGAGCTACGCGTGCGGGCGCTCTACAACCTCGGTCTCTGGCACCTCCGCCGTGCGCGCGACGTCGTCTCTACGGATTCCGTGAGGAGCTACGCGATGGCGTCGGCCGACGCGAACAAGGCGGCGCTGCGGGTCGAGCCGGGCCGGCACGACGCCCGCTGGAACCTGGCGCTCGCGCAGCGGATGCTCGACTCCATCAACGCCGATGACGGTCGCGCCGGCACGGAGAGCGTAGACGGCACGAACGACACGGACGAGCAGGTCCTCTCCGAGGAGCTGCGGGAGTTCGAGGACCCGTCGGACGTGAGCGACGCACCCCGGCAGGGATCGGACGAAGCGCTGGCGCAATCGGAGGAGACGGCGGGGCTCACACCGCTCGAAGTGGACGCGATCCTGGTGACGGACCCGGATCGCTCCGTGATCGTCAGGAAGCTGCTGACCTATCAGGGTCGCATGCGGCCACGGCCGTTCGGCCGACCCTCGGGGCCACGCTGGTAAGCTTAGATCCGCCGCCGTAAGCAGTTTACACGCTGGGAAGCGGCGTCCACGCCCACGTGAGGATTTCCACCTCGCCTTCCGGTCGCGTGCACTCCCGGTCCGCGTAGCGCGTGCCGGTTCCGACGGGGAGGAAGTCTTCGCGCACGAGCTGGTCGGTCGGACCCCACGCCTGGTGGACCTCCAGCGGGCCCGCGCGCAGCCATGCGCCGCCCCCGGCGTACGGGACGCACTCGACGTCGATCCGCCTCGGCAGGGCCACGCCCCGCAGGATGCGGATGTCGCCGGGCGACGGAGCCAGCGTCGGATCCCATTCGCGCTCGGAGAGCTCCTCGAACTCGCGCTCGAGGTCGCCGGGCACGACGGCCATGTTCGGCGGATCGCTGCGGAGTGGCAGCCTCCACACACCCGTGCTCACCGAGATGTGCGCGCGCAGGTCCCAGTAGGCTTGGTCGCGGTAGTCGTGATCCACGTAGACCTGCATGCGCTCCATCGAGACGTAGGCCGCGGGAAGCTCGTACGGCGGGGCTGCGAGATGCACGCTGCCGTCCGCGCGCGGAATGACGACCGGCCGCGTGATGTCGCCGCCGGGGTGGGAGGCCGGGTCGCGGGTGGGGCGAGCGGTAGGCTCGCCGCACGCCAGAAACGGAGCCGCCGGCGCCACCAGGGCGGTGGCGCCGGCGCGACGCAGGAAGGAGCGGCGGTCCAGCTTCTTCGACAGTGCTTCAGTCTCCGGCGCGGAGCGTGAGCCGGTAGGCGGCGTTCGCCTCGACGGCCTCGCGGCTGAACGAGAGCGGGAAGTACTCCGCGTTGGCCCAGTTCTCCGTCAGGCTCCCGTAGAACGGGCTGCCCGGCCGGCCCGACTGACCGGGCGCGTTCGTCCCCATCGACCCATCGAGGTTCGAGAAGTCGATGATCTCCCGGTACGTGGCGCCGACCGCCGCGACGGTGCCTTGCCCGCCCCTCCGTTCGGCCGCCGGCAGGTCGTACGCCGACACCAGCCCGTGCGGGAACTCGCTCGTGTTCGAGCGGCCCCAACGCCAGTTGGCCGGGTCGGGTCCCTGCTCCTCGCGCAGCCGCTCGATGGCGGTCGCGAGCGCGGCCTCCGGATCGAACGTGGCACCCGCGGGCGGTGCACCGCGCCCGCCGCCCGGTAGCAGCGTGCGGACCTCGCCGTAGATCGCCGGGGCGCGCTCCTCCCTACGCTGCACGCCGTCCCATGCGACGAGCTCCTGGCGGAACGCCTCGAGCTCCGGGTTGTCGGACGTCCAGGAGGTGAAGTGCTGCTGGATCGCGTTCAGCGCCGCCCGATTCATCGCGTCGTGCTGGAGGTTCTTCATGTCCTCGACCGTGACGTTCTCGAGCGTCGGGAAAATCTCCGTCAGTCGATCGAAGCGGTCGAACCCGCCCGCTGTCTTGAAGAAGAGCGGCGGATCGTAGTCGGGCACCATGATGTGCGTGTCGTTGTTCGCCGTCACGACGTACCCGCTCTCGGGATTGAGCACGAACGGCAGGTCGTCGCGGAAGCCGGTCCACTCGTACTCGCCCGTGCCGGGCACCGGCAGACGGCCGTGCCAACCGTCCCGCTCGGGCGTGAGCGCCGAGCCGTGCCAGGCGATGTTTCCGTCCGCGTCACCGCAGACCATGTTCTCGGTCGGTGCCTTCCAGTAGGCCAGCTCCTCGACGACCTCCTGGCAGTTGTCGGCCTGATCGAGCCGCAGCCCGGCGAGGTAGCCCGTCGTGCCCGGCTCGTGCATCGTCGACTGCAGCGAATACGCCACGTCGCTCTCGGCATCCTCGAAGAAGACCGGTCCGTGGCGCGAGAACTTCAGCTCGATGATCTCGGGGGCCTGGCCTTTCACCTGCACCGTGTCGTACTCGATGCGGAGCGGCTCCCACTGACCCTCGAACATCACCTCGTTCGGGTTCTCGGGATTCACTCGCTCGACGTAGACGTCCGATTGGTCGGTCCCGAGGATCGTGAGCCCGAAGCCCACGCGTCCGTTGTGTCCGATGGACACGCCCGGAAGAACGGGCTCCGTCGCGCCGATCGCGGTCCAACCCGGCGCGTCGATGTGCACGACGTAACGCAGTGACGGGCTCGAGACCGAGCGATGTGGATCGTTCGCCACGATCACCTCACCGCTCGCGGTCCGCGACCCACTGATCGCCCAGTTGTTGCTGCCCGGCGAGTTCTCCTGCACGCCCAGGTTGATCGACGCCTGCGCGCCGGCCCACGTGTCGTACGGCGCCACGAGCGGCGGGCGGACGATCATGCCGCGGAAGCCGCGTGTTCCGTCGGCGACCGCATCCGTGATGATCGAGTAGTCGACTCCCTGCGGGACCACGAGGTCGCGGTAGGGCGTCGGCCGCGCGCGCCGGTTCGCTTCGGCGGCGCCGAGCTCGACGACCTGCTGCGCGAGCGACAGCTCGTTGCGCGCATCGCCGAGCGGCATCGCCGTCTCGGCCCGGATGAGCGGCGTCTCCGCCGTCCAGCGAAGCGGCGTCAGACCGGTGAGCGTGTACTCGACGGGCAGCTCGCCGTTGCGCTCCGCGTGATCGATGTAGGCGTTCACGCCCGCCGCGAAGGCTTCCATGATCCGCCGGGCTTCCGGGTGATAGCTGCTGAACTCGGCGTCGGTCCATGGGCCGCGGAACTTGAAGAGACGCGCGGCCCGGTCGTGCTCGATCATCTCGGGACCGAAGATTTCGGAGAGGCGACCCTCGCCCGCACGCCTCCACATGTCCATCTGCCAGAGGCGGTCCTGGGCCTGCACGAAGCCCTGCGCGAAGAACACGTCGTCCATGTTGTCCGCGTAGATGTGCGGCACGCCCCAACGGTCACGGATGACCTCCACGTCGCCCTGGAGGCCGGGAACGTCGATCGTGCCTTCGATCTGCGGCAGATGAGCCTGGGCGAGCTCCTCGAACGTGGTGGGTGCGGGGGGCTCGCAGGCCGCAACGGCGAGAAGCAGAGCGCCGAGAACGGCGGGCACGAGCGGGGCGCGTACGCGCATGGGGTCCTCCTGGCGAACGGTGTGCAACCGCGGATCCTTGTTTCCGTTACGAGGCCGCGGGCGCACCCCCGGCCTCGTGCGTGACAAGGTAGGGGGTGCCGCCGGATCGGAAAGGAGGGCGGCCCGCGGGGCGGGCCTACCGTCAGCGGCCCACGCGCTGGACCCGCTCGAACTCCGCGATCGCGTTGATGTGGTTGATGATGGCCCGCAGCTCGGAGAGCCGTGCCGACGTCAGCGCGTCCTGCGCGGTCGTCACCTCGAAGTTCGTGGCGACACCGGCATTGAACCGCGTCACCTCGGCGGCGGCGCTCTGCTCGGACAGCTCACGGCTGCGCGTGGCGGCGGCCAGCTGGAGCCGCGTGTCCGTCACGGCGAGGCCCGCGTTCGTCACCTCGGTCACGATCGCGAGCTCCTGGGCCCGGATCGCCAGATCGCGCTGCTCCATCTGGAGCCTGGCCCGCTCGAGGTTCGCCTTGGCGGACCTCATGCCGATCGGATAGGAGAAGCTCAGGCCCACGTTCCACGTCGGCACGTCGAAGCCCGCGATCGCGTTCAGCGCGTCGTTGTAGCCGCCTTGGTTGACGAGCACCGGCACTCCGCCGAGCCCCGACCGCTCATACTCCGTGCCGCCGACGCCGGCCAGCTGATAGGATGCGCTCAAGTTGAGCTCCGGCAGTCGATTGTTCTCGGTCACCTCGAGATCGAGCTCGGCGATGCGGTGCTCCTGGCGTGCCTGCCGGATGTCGGTCCGCTCGACGAGCGCGCGCTCGATGGCCGCCTGGATGTCCACCTCCTGGTCGGTGAGCGCCGGAACGTCGACGGGGTTGACGGTCTGATAGAGGAGCGGGTCCTCCGCGCCGCTGATCAGCAGGCTCTTGAACGCGAGCTCCTGGTTCCGCCACTGCACCTCGGCGTTCAGGAGCGACTGCTCTGCGCCCGCGACCTGCGCCTCCGCTTGGATCACCTGGATCTGGGCCATCGTGCCGAGCCGTACGCGCACCTGGTTGTCGGCGAGCAGCTGCTCGGCCTGCGCGAGGCTCTGGCGCTGGATCTCGATCTGCTCGATCGCCGCGCGCAGACCCCAGTACGCCTGACGGACCTGCTCGGTGATGTTGTCGACGCGGCTGGAGAGCTGGATCTCGGTGATGGAGCCCTGGATCTCCTGCGTCTGGAGCGCGGTCCGCTGGTTGTCCGTCCCGAGGCCGGCGAGGAGCGGCTGGTTGTAGTTCAGGCTGAGTCGCGACTGGTAGCTCGGGTTGAGCGTGGAGAAGGCGTTGTCGGTGCTCGTGCGGCTGTTGTTGAAGCCGATCCCGAAGCTGCCGCCGTACCACGGCATGGGTTGCTGGATCTGCGTATTGAGCGAGTGCGTTTGGTTCGTCGTGCGCGCGCCGCCGTCGAGCTGGCTCGTCGATTGGTTCGTGCGGTTCTGGTAGCTGTAGTCGGTGCTGAGCGTCGGCATGAACGCCGCGCGCGCGGCCTGGAGCGAGTACGACTGCATGCGGGGGCTCAGTCGCGCGGTCTGGATGTCCAGGTTCGTCGCGAGCGCGCGCTCGATCGCCTGCTCGAGCGTCAACGCGATCGTCTCGCGGCCCGGATCGCTCGGGGGCAAGGCACGCCCGACTTCGTATCCTTCGGGAGCGTCCTGCGCCGACAGGCCCTGCGAAAGGGAGAACACGGCCGCCGCGCCGGCAGCCAAGATCGCCAGTCGAAATGCGCGCTTCTGCATGGTGCTTCCTCGCTCGAGTTCCAATCGCCTGCGCTGGGATTACGGGGTCCGTGCCCCAGTTGGGCAGGCGCTCTATGGACAATCCGGGGAACCGGATCGTTAGGCCACCCACCAAAAAAGAAGCGCCGGCCGGGAAGACCCGGCCGGCGCCCCTACGAGCTACGAAGCGGTCGACTACTGACCGCCGCCGCGACCACCACGGCCGCGGTATTGAGCCGTCGGGGTCAGCTGCGCGCCCGACAGGTCGCTCGGAACGCTCTGCTCCTTGCGAACCGTGTGATTCAACGAGCCGATGCCCACGATCGTCGCGGTGAGCGTCTCACCGTCCACGAGGTAACCCGAGCCCGTCGCGCGCTGCACGCGCCCGGCGCCCGTGCCGCCCGACGTGCCGCTCTGCATGACGTCACCGGGATAAAGCGTGATCAGCGACGAGGCGTACTCGATCAACTCCGGGATCGAGTGGATCATGTCACCGGCGCGCGCTTCCTGAACGGTCACGCCGTCGATGACGAGCTGCTGGTGCAGGTTCTGCATCGGATCCCCGTAGAACTCCTTCGGCACGATCCACGGACCCTGCGGGGCGAACGTGTCGTGGCCCTTGCCGACGAACCAGTCGGAGCCGGAGCCGTAGCCTCCGGGCGGACGGCCGCCGCGGTCGGAGATGTCCATGCCGACCATGTAGCCGAACACGTGATCGTAGGCGCGACGAGCAGAGACGTACTTGCCTTCGCGGCCGAACACGATCGCGAGCTCGACCTCCCACTCGATCTCGTCACGGCCGAACGGCATGAGGATCTCGTCGCCGTCGCCGATGATCGCGCCGCGGGTCGGCTTGAGGAACAGGTACGGCACGCCGCGGTTGGTCTGACGCTCGCGGGTCTGCGCCGCGAGCTCCTCGGCCGTGCAGCCCTCGCACGAGTGCGTGTAGAAGTTCACCGCCGCGTTCATGATCTTCGACGGCCACGGGTCGGTCATCGGCGCGAGGATGTCGACGTCATCGACGTCGTGGACGTACGCGGGACGCGCGCTGCCCGTCAGCCGATTGTTCTGAACCAGATCGTTGGTGATCTGGACCAGCCGTGCCCTGACGCCGCTGTCGTAGCGCTCGATCAGGTCGATCATGTGGACCGGGGCCTCGATACGACCGGTCGCCATCGCGGCGTTCGCCGCAGCGATGTCGACGATGTACTGGTCACGAAGGACGAGGCCAACCGTCTTCCGGCCGTTGATCTCGAAGGTACCGACCTTGTAGGGCTCGGCGGCCTGCTGCGCCTCGAGTACGGCGGGGCTCACGAAAGCGGCGACCGCCGCGATGGCGAGCCCGAGTCGTGCGATTCGTTGCATACGAACTCCGGGGGTGGGAACCGATGAAGCTGTGTGGGAGGGAGGGGTGATAGCCCCTGTCCCTCCGCCCTGTCAAGACACCGCGCCCGCGGCGAGCGCTGAGCGGAGCTCCCCTCTCACGGCCTCATCGGGCTCGACGTCCAGCCGACTCCGGAGGGCCTGCCTCGCTTCCTCGGACCCGACGGATCCCAACGCCCAGGCGGCGTGCCCACGGACGAGGGGGCTGACGTCCGCGAGCGCCCGGGTGAGCACGTCGACCCCCTCGTCGGACCCCCAGTTTCCGAGCCCCACACATACGTTCCTGAGCAGCCCGGCCCGTTTGGCGCGCCGGACGGCCGAGCCTGCGAAGCGGCGACGGAATCCCTCTTCGTCGACGGAGAGGAGTAGCTCCGCCAGGACTAGCAGCGCCGGCCCGTCGAGGTCGGCCCGGGGCACGTAGGCGGGCTCCGTCGCCGCGCGGGCGAACCGCGCGTTCCACGGGCACACCTCCTGACAGATGTCG
>Ga0105107_10002127_pt1 | contig 13029 bp, 11 predicted proteins | sample PPLLaktember2015_6_FD_79335 | JGI IMG/M metagenome (GOLD analysis project Ga0105107, IMG submission 79335) | Freshwater sediment microbial communities from Prairie Pothole Lake near Jamestown, North Dakota, USA - PPLs Lake P8 Core (1) Depth... | ecosystem: Environmental > Aquatic > Freshwater >... | reverse complement strand
CGGAAGTTGGTCTCGCCGGGATGATAGCGAAGCTCATGGCCGGCCCGGTGGGGGTCGGCGACCACGATCTCCAGGTCGGATCGATAGAAAGAGAAATCGTTGTTCCCGCCGTCCCAGAGGATGACGTCGGCTTCTTTCTCGGCCTGTCTCAGGATGGCCCCGTAGTCGACGCCCGCGTAGACGATGATCCCTTCGTCGATATGGGGTTCGTACTCCTCGCGCTCCTCGATCGTGCATTCGTGTTTGTCCAGGTCGGAGTAGGCGGCGAAGCGCTGGACTTTCTGCTTGACCAGGTCGCCGTAGGGCATGGGATGGCGGATGGCGGCCACCTTCCGGCCCTTGGCCTTGAGGATAAGGGCGACCTTGCGGCTCGTCTGGCTCTTCCCCGACCCCGTGCGCACGGCACAGACCGAAACCACGGGCTTGCGGCTCTTGATCATGGTGTCGTCAGGTCCGAGGAGGACGAAGTTGGCGCCCACGGCCATGACCTGGGAAGCTTTGTTCATCACGTACTCATGGGGGACGTCGCTGTAGGCGAAGTGGACATCGTCTGCCTTGTGCTCCCTGATGAGGGCATCGAGGTCGGCCTCGGAGTGGATGGGGATGCCCTTGGGGTAGAGTTTTCCGGCGAGTTCGGCCGGGTACTTGCGGCCCTCGATGTCCGGGATCTGGGTGGCCGTGAAAGCGACAACCCTATACAACGGGTTGTTGCGGAAGTAGACGTTGAAGTTGTGGAAGTCCCTTCCGGCGGCGCCCATAATGATGACTTTTTTCATGATCGTACCTCCTTATTAGACCGGGCGGACTGTCTTTCAGGACAGACTGCCCCATCCAAAAAAACGAACGATTAGTATACGCCTGGGGGAAATCAGATGCAAACGTTGTTTAGCCCGTTATTTGGTTACTCCGTGCTGGAGCTTGCTGTGCTTGACGCTGTAAAGGAAGTAGATGAGCATGCCGGCCAGCAGCCAGGCCCCGAACCGGAACCAGGTCACCTTGGGAAGACTGTACATGAGATAAAAGCAGAAGCCGACCGTGATCAGCGGCGTGTAAGGCACCCCCGGCGTTTTGAACTTTCTCTCCACCTCGGGCCGGGTTTTTCTCAAGACGATAACTCCGATGGAGACAAGGACGAAGGCGAACAGGGTGCCGATGTTGCAGAGGTCGATGATCATCGTCAGCGGGAAAAGGCCGGCGATCAGCGCGGTCACTGTCCCGGTGATCCAGGTGCAGATGTGGGGGGTCTTGTGGACGGGATGGACGCGGGCGAAAGAGGCGGGAAGCAGGCCGTCCCGAGCCATGACCATGAAGATCCGGACCTGGCCGTAGAGGGTGACGAGCAGGGTCGAGATCATCCCGATGATGGCGCCCGTGGCCACCAGGGCGCCGCCCCAGCGGATGCCGATCCGGGCGAGGGCTGCGGGGAGGGCATTGCCCACGTCGATCTCTTTGAAGGGGACCATGCCGGTCAAAACAAAGGCCACGGAGACATAGAGGATGATGATGACTCCCAGGCAGACCATGAGGCCCAGGGGGACATCGCGCTTGGGGTTCCGGGTTTCCTCGGCGGCCGTGGAGACGGCGTCGAACCCGATGTAAGCGAAGAAGATGATGGCGGCTCCGGCCATGATCCCCTTCCAGCCGAAGGGGGCGAAGGGGTTGAAATTGGCGAAATCGATATGGGAGATGCCCAGGAAGACAAAGAGCAGGATCACGGCGATCTTGATGGCGACGATGATGTTGTTGATCTTGGCGCTCTCCCGGATCCCGACGTAGAGGATCCAGCTTATGCCCATGGTGATGAGGACGGCGGGGAGGTCGATAACCCCGCCGGAAAACACGACCTTACCGGCCTCAGTCGTCAAGGGGGGAGTGATCAGCGCTTTCGGCAAACCCAGGCCCATCTGCTGAAGCAGAGGGATGAACGTGGTGGACCATCCGGAGGCGACGGCGCTGGCCGCGACCAGATACTCGAGCATCAGGTCCCAGCCGATGATCCAGGCGACGACCTCGCCGAAGGCCACATAAGAATAAGAGTAGGTGCTCCCGGCGACGGGAAACATACAGGCCAGCTCGGAGTAGGTGAGGGCGCAGAAGGCGCAGGTGACGGCGGCGATGATGAAAGAGAGCACGATGCCGGGCCCGGCCAGCTGGGATCCCTGACCCGTGGCAACAAAGATCCCCGTCCCGACAACCGACCCGATCCCGAGAGCGGCCAGGTCGATCGCCCTGAGGTTCTTCTTGAGCAGCGTGTGCTCGGATGCTTCATTGATTTGCGCGGGTGTCTTGGTGACCCAAATGTTCACGGCGACCTCCGGAGAAAAGACTCATCTAAAATTGGGATAGCCGTCGGCGCTGCGTTGGCGGCAGACAGCGATGACGAGGTACTCATCGAAGAATGAGTGATGATACCCAGATTCCCGGCGCTGTGCAATCAAAAAATGTCGGCCAGGGCTAACGGCCGGCGATGTCCTTCTTCCAGGCCTGGTCCTTCCGGTCGTAGCCCTTTCCCCCCCTTTTTGTGGAGTGGGGCTTGCCGGGCGGAGGAAGCGGCCGCCGGACCTGCTTCCAAACCGGTTTCTGGCGCCTGTCAACCTGATGCGGCATCTTGTTCTCTCCCTCAAAGGGGAACGATATGGGCCTCGAGCTTCTCCGGGTCGAGAAGAGCCGCGGTGCTCTTGCCGGTCAGCCAGCCGCCGGCTTCGCCCGGGTTGAGAAGGAGCGTTGTGCCCTCCCTGCGGATATCCGCCTTATGAGTGTGGCCGTAGATGATGATGTCGTATTTCCCAGAGGAAGCGTATGTTGCGATCGAGAAATGATAGTGGACAAGAAGGATCCGGCGGCCTCCATGGCTGAAGAGGAGGGGCGCGTCCCGGACCTCCCCGAATTTTTCTAGAGCCATCTCCAGTCCCTGTTTTTCGCCGTCGCAGTTCCCGAAGACCGCCTTGACCGGACACCCCAAGGCCGCCAGCTCCCGGACGGCAAAAGGAGCCACCACATCACCCGCATGGAGGACCAAATCGCAGCCGGCGTCCTTGAATAGCGCCACCGCCTTCCGTATCTGCGTCATGTTGTCATGAGAATCTGCCATCACGCCGATCATCCTGATTCTCCGCTCTGAATTATAACGCTTATCATCCGGGCTGAAAAGGGTGTCAGCCGCGGCCCGGTCGGGTCAGTCGGCTGTGCCTCCCCCATCGACGGCGAGGACGGCGCCTGTTATAAAAGAGGAATCCTCCGTGGCCAGGAAAAGCGCGGCCCTGGCGATCTCATCAGGAGTGCCGATCCTGCCCAGAGGACGGTTAGACGCCTCGGAGAGATAATCTTTCCATTCCATTTTCCGGAGCTTGGCATCGGCGGGCAGCATCGGAGTGTCTACATCGCCGGGGCAGAGACAATTCACCCGGATCCCCTGCCGGCCATGGTCGATGGCCATGGCCTTGGTCAGGAGGACGACGCCGCCCTTAGAGGCGCAATAGGAGGCCGCCTCGCTCCCTCCGGAGATCCCCCACCCGGAGGAGTTGTTGATGATGACGCCGCCGCCCTGGGCGATCATGGCCGGAAGAGCGAGCTTGGACATAAGATATGTCCCTTTGAGGTTGACGTCGATCGTCATGTCCCACTCCTCTTCCGGGCAGTCGATGACGGTGTGGGGATAAAAAACGCCGGCGTTATTGAAAAGGATATCAAGGCGTCCGAATTGTCTGAGGGTTTTGTCCACGGCTTGCCGGCAGTCTTCGGCGATCCGGACATCGGACCGGATAAAAATGGCCGTCCCGGAGATTTTGCCGATCTCCTCCACGACGAGCTTTCCTCGTTCCTCATCGCGGCCGGTGAGGGCGACCTTGGCTCCCTCCCTGGCGAAGAGCACCGCCGTGGCCCGGCCGATCCCGGAATTGCCCCCGGTGATGAGGGCCACCTTGTTCTTCAAGCGCATCGGTCCCTCCTTTCCATTTATCACTTTCCTCTTACGGGCCGTTGGCCTCTGCCCGGGCCAAAGCGCCTGGCTTGAGGCCCAGGCAAGTTGTCCGGGTGAATTATATGAGCCGCGACCGTCCGTGACAATACCCGCCGGGCCAGCTGGTCCTTGACACCCCCAGGCTAAATTCTTTATTATACTAGCCGTTCGCCGAAGAAACAGGCGCGTGGCTCAGTGGTAGAGCGCTTCCTTGACGCGGAAGAGGCCGTGGGTTCGATTCCCTCCGCGCCTACCATCGAACAATTGAGTATTCAAGAGGTCATGGTGGAGATTGTATCTTCCGTCATCCCCCCTGTTGAATACCTTTAAACCTTAAGGATCTATGACATGAACATCAAGGTCGATGGGGTCGTTCTTTCTGTCGAGAAAGGAACCCGGATCCGGGACCTGTTGCCGCAGGTCAAGCCGCCGCAGAACCCTGTCCTGGCCGGCGTTGACGGCGAGGTCGTCGGCCTCGATTTCCGCCTCGAAAAGGACACCGCCATCCACCTGATCGCCTCCGATTCAGAAGAGGGACTCGATATCCTAAGACACAGCGCCTCGCACCTTATGGCTCAGGCCGTGCTCGAGCTTTTCCCCGGGACCCAGGTCGGGATCGGCCCGGCTGTCGAGAACGGGTTTTACTACGATTTCCTGCGCGAAACCCCGTTCACCCCTCAGGACCTGGAGGCGATCGCGAAGAAGATGCATGAGATCGCCAATCGCGACCTTCCCATCCAAAAGATCATCCAGGACAAAGCGGAGGCCATCGAGCGTTTCCAGAAGCTGGGCCAGTCGCTCAAGGTGGAGCTCATTGAAGAGAAAGGCGGCGAAAGGCTCTCCTGTTATGCCCAGGGGGGGTTTGTCGATTTCTGCCTCGGGCCCCACGTGCCTTCCACCGGCTATATCAAGCATTTCAAACTGCTCTCGGTATCCGGCGCCTACTGGAAAGGGGACGAAAGGGGCCAGCAGCTTCAGCGCATCTACGGGACCGTCTTTTTTGAAAAAAAGCAGCTCGACGACCATCTCCGTCTTCTCGAAGAGGCCAAGGAGAGGGACCACCGCAAGTTGGGCGTCGAGCTCGACCTCTTCAGCACTTGCGAGGACCTCGGAGGCGGCCTTATTCTCTGGCATCCCAAGGGCTCCCGGGTCCGGGCGGCGATCGAGCAGCACTGGCGGGAGCGGCATTGGGCCGGCGGCTACGAGATCCTCTACACCCCACACATCGGACGGGCTAACCTCTGGCAAACCTCGGGCCACCTGGACTTCTACAAGGACAGCATGTACTCCCCGATGGATATCGATGAGCAGGATTACTACCTCAAGCCGATGAACTGTCCGTTCCATATTCAGATCTATAAAAGCAGGCTCCGGTCTTATCGCGACCTGCCCCTGCGCTGGGCCGAGCTGGGCACCGTTTACCGCTACGAGAGGTCGGGCGTCCTCCACGGCCTGCTTCGCGTGCGCGGGTTCACCCAGGACGATGCCCACATCTTCTGCACCCCCCAGCAGATCTATGATGAGATCCTGCGGGTCCTTGATTTCTCGATCAGCATCCTGGCTGATTTCGGCTTCACGGACAACCGGATGGAGCTCTCGGTCCGCGATCCTAAGAACCTGGCCAAATACGCCGGGAGCGAGGAGATGTGGCAGCAAGCCGAAGTCTCCCTTGTCCGCGCCCTTGAAGCCCGTAAACTCTCCTACAAGAGAATCGAGGGCGAGGCCGTCTTCTATGGTCCGAAGATCGACATCAAGATCAAGGACGCTCTCGGCCGTCTCTGGCAGTGCACCACGATCCAGTTCGACTTCAATATGCCCGAGCGGTTCGGTATGACCTTCGTCGGCGAGGACAACCAGCCCCACCGTCCCTACATGGTCCACCGGGCTCTGCTCGGCTCCTTGGAACGGTTCTTCGGCATCCTGGTGGAGAACTATAAAGGGAACTTCCCGCTCTGGCTCGCTCCCATCCAGGTCGTGATCCTGCCCATCTCCGACCGGCACGAGGAGTACGCCGCAGACCTGGACAGGCGGTTCCAGGAGAGGGGCATCCGCTCCCAGGCCGACGCCCGGCGGGAGAAGATCGGCTACAAGATCCGGGACGCGGAGAACCAGAAGATCCCCCTCATCCTGATCGTCGGCGACAAGGAAGTGGCCGCCGGGACGGCCTCGCTGAGGGTCCACACCCAGGGGGATAAGGGCCAGGTCCAGGTCGCCGAATTCCTTGAAAAAATCGTTGATTTGAATAAAAATAGGTCTTTGACGCTGAATCTTTAAGGAGGCCAAGCATTTTTAGAAGACAGCCATTCTATCCAGGACCCAGGAAAGCTAAACCGCATCGGATCAATGAGATGATTCACGCCAGGGAAATCAGAGTGATCGACCAAGAAAAAAAGCAGGTCGGGATCCTTCCCGTATCCGAAGCTCTGTCCTTGGCCAGGCAAAGGGGCCTCGACCTCGTCGAGATCGCCCCGACGGCTAACCCGCCGGTATGCCGGATCATGGACTACGGAAAGTTCCTCTACGAGGAACACAAGAGAGAGCACGAGGCAAAAAAGCACCAGAAGCAGGTCCAGATCAAGGAGATCAAGTTCCGGCCGAAGATCAGCATCCACGATTACACCTTCAAAATGAACCATGTGAAGGAGTTCCTGGAAGAAGGCAATAAGGTCAAGATCACGATCATGATCCGGGGCCGGGAACGCTCCAAACCGGAGTTGGCCCACCAGCTCATGAACCGGATCCTGGCCGATGCCCATGAGTTCGGCCGCCAGGACGGAGATATGAGAAAACAGGATTGGGCTGTTTCCGCCCTGCTTGTCCCCACCAAATCAGGAGGAAAAGATGCCAAAGCTAAAGACACACAAGGGAGCCCAAAAGAGGTTCAAGGTAACAGCCAAGAAGAAAATCGTTCATAGCAGGGCGTTCAAAAGCCACTTGCTGGTCACAAAGGACGCTAAGAGAAAAAGGCGGCTGGGCAAGAAAGTCGTGGTCAGCCGGGCCGACCGGGCGGCCGTCAAAAAGATGCTGCCCTACGAGTTCTAGAGGAACAGAAGGAGTTCAAGATGCCGCGAGTTAAAAGAGGGACCAAGCGAAGAGCCCGCCGGGCCAAGTATCTGAAGCTGGCCAAGGGCTATTGGGGAGCGAAGAGCCACAACTATAGGACGGCCAAGGAAGCCGTAGAGAAGTCCCTTCTCTATGCCTATCGCGACCGGCGCAACAAAAAACGGGATTTCCGGCGCCTCTGGATCATCCGGATAAAGGCTGCCTCGGAGCAGAACGGGTTGAGCTACAGCCGTTTCATCAACGGTCTGAAGAGGTTCCACATCGAGCTTGACCGCAAGGTCCTGGCCGACCTGGCCGTCAACGCTCCCCAGGCCTTCACCGCTCTTGTCCAAAAGGTCAGAGAACCCGTGACTTGAGATGAAGAATTTCGAGAGCCGCATTGACGAGCTCAGGAAGAAATTCGAAGGAGCCCTGGCCGGAGTCAAGGACGACAAAGCTCTCGAGGGCGTGCGCAACGAATTCCTGAGCCGGAAGAGGGGCCACATCACCCTTCTTTTTGCTGAGCTGATGTCGCTTCCCGAGGAGGACAAACCCCTCGCCGGCAAGCTGATCAATGACCTCAAACTCCATGTCCAGGATCGATTAAACAGCTTCGATAGAAGCGTCTTAGTCAAGCCGGCTCCATTAAAGCTGAAGGCCGGAACCCCCGGTCCTCAGGTGAGCAGCGAGCAGGAAGGTCCCGTGGACCTGACGCTTCCCGGGGAAAAGCTCCCCTGGGGCGCGACCCACCCGCTGACGCTTTTTCAGGAGGAGATCGAAAACATCTTCCTGGCCATGGGTTTCTCTATCGCCGAAGGCCCGGAGATCGAGACGGACTACTACAATTTCGAGGCCCTGAACTTTCCGCCCCATCATCCCGCAAGGGACAGCTGGGATACGCTCTACCTCGGCGATGACCTCCTTCTCAGGACCCACACCTCGCCCATGCAGATCCGGGTGATGGAGAAATGCAAGCCCCCCATCCGCATCATTATCCCCGGCAAGGTTTACCGGCGCGAGGCCATCGACCCTACCCACCTGCCCATGTTCTGCCAGGTGGAGGGGCTCCTGGTGGATGAAGGGGTGACCCTGGCCCACCTCAAAGGGACTTTGGAGTATTTTCTCAGGACCCTTCTCGGTGACAAGATCGAGATGCGGTTCCGGCCGAGCTTTTTCCCTTTCACCGAACCTTCGGCCGAAGTGGATATCAATTGCAGCCTCTGCCGCGGGAAGGACTCGGACTGTCCCATCTGCGGAGGCACCGGCTGGAAAGAACTCCTGGGAGCGGGGATGGTTGACCCCCAGGTCCTCAAGAACGTCAATATCGACCCCGAGAAATATTCCGGCTGGGCGTTCGGCCTGGGCATCGAGAGGACGGCCATGTTCCGCTATCAGATCGCGGATATGCGGATATTTTACGAGAACGACCTGCGCTTCACCCGGCAGTTTAGCTTGAAATGAAGATCAGTCTGGAGTGGCTCAAGGAATATCTGGACGGGGATTTCTCTGTCCAGACGGCCGTCGAGGCCCTGGAACGCGTCGGCCAGATGGTCGAGGGCCGCGAGGAAGAAGACGAAGACGTCGTCCTCGAGGTCGAAACCTACTCGAACCGTCCCGACACACTGGGCCATATGGGCATGGCTCGCGAACTGGCCGCAGCGCTGGGCCTTCGCCTCAAAAAGAGGGACTGGCCGCTCCAGGAACTTGCCGTCCAGACCTCGGACCTGGCGGATGTCCAGATCCTGGACGAAAACCTCTGTCCGAGGTATTGCGGGATCGTGGTCAAGGGTGTCAAAGTCGGGCCCTCGCCCGCCTGGCTGCAGAAACGGATCCGATCCATGGGGCTTAACCCCATCAACAACGTCGTCGACATCAGCAACTATGTTCTCTTTTCGACCTCCCATCCCATCCATGCCTTCGATTTGAACAAGATCGCCGGGGCCCGGGTGGTCATCCGGCGGGCCAAGAAAGGGGAGAGGCTCCTTTGCCTCGATGGCAAGGACCTGAGTCTTTCTCCGGACATGCTGGTCATCGCCGACGAGGTGAAGCCGATCGCCCTGGCCGGAGTCATAGGGGGACAGGAGTCTGCTGTAACCGAAGGGACGACTGACGTCTTCATCGAGAGCGCCTATTTCAATCCCGTCTCGATCCGGCTGACCCGCAAGGCAGCCGGCCTCCAGACAGATGCGTCCTACCGGTTCGAGAGGGGTGCGGACATCGCCTTCCCTCCCGAAGCGGCCTTGATGGCGGCTTCGCTCCTCTCCGAATTTGGAGGCCGGTCGGCAAAGAAGCCGGCCGACGTCTTCCCGCTTCCCCCCAAGAAGAAAGAGGTCATCCTGCGCCATCGGCGAATCAACGAGCTCCTCGGGGTAGAGATTGACGAGTCCTTCGTTCCGAAGATTCTCATCGACCTGGAAATGGGTGTCGAGCTGCAGCAGCCGGGAGTCTGGCGAGTCAAGGTTCCCAGCTGGCGGGTGGACCTTGACCGTGAGGCCGATTTGATCGAAGAGGTGGCCCGCTTTTATGGGTACGAGCGAATCCCTTCAGTCGTTCCTCCCCTCAAGGTTGTTGCGCCGATCCCGGACAAGAGGCGAGAGAAGCTGGCCCGTGTCCGGCCGCTTCTGCTTCATTACGGGTTCAACGAGGTCGTCAATTTCAGCTTTTCGGACGCGGATAAGGAGCGGCTGCTGGCGACCGGGTTGGCGGCCGTGGAGATCCGGAATCCCATTTCCGCCCGGGCATCGCTTCTGAGGACGAGCCTCCTCGGCGGCCTCCTGGAAACAGCGGCCTGGAACAAGAATCGCGGCTTGGACTCCGTCCAGATTTTCGAGACCGGCAATATCTATTTCCGCGATGACCATGGGTGCCAGGAGCGCCTGACCCTGGGGCTCCTAAGCTTGGGGATGCGGGAGGAGCCGAACTGGAGGCAGATGAGCCGGGAAGCGGATTTTTTCCACATCAAGGGCGTCTGTGAGGCCCTCCTCCAGCAGTTGCGGTACGAGGCGTTCTCCTTTGAGAAAGCCGAGCATCCTTGCTTTGAATCCGGGTCCGGCCTGACCTTGGCGTATAAAGAGGAAAGAGTCGGATTCCTCGGTCAGATGGCCGCCAGGCTCAAGGAGGCTTTTGACTTGAAACAGCCGGTCTGGGCCGCCGAGGTCGACCTCGAGGCCCTGTTTGGCAAGCAGCCCAAGCCGTTCTCTTATGAGCCGGTCGCCAGGTACCCGGCCATCATCCGGGATGTGTCCCTTCTCGTGCCCGGCGATGTGGCCTATCAGGACATCTGCCAGGCGATCGGGAAGGTCCCCCTGCCCATCCTGGAGGAGGCGCGGCTGATCAACGTGTATCGCGGTGAATCGGTCCCCAAGGACAAAATATCCCTGTTATTCCGCATCGTTTACCGTCATCCCCAGAGGACACTCCTGGCCGAAGAGGTGGATCGCGCGGAGCAACAGGTTTTAAGTCAACTCAAGCGGGCCTTCGGGGCCCAGTTAAGGGAGGGAGGCTAAATTGACAACCGAGCTGGAAAGAATTAAGATACTCGAAGGAAAGATCTCCCAGGTTATCGATTACGTACACAAGCTGACGGCCGAAAACGAGAAGCTCAAGCAGCAGGCCAAAGAGCTCAAGGCCGGCGTCAAGGACTACGAAGATCAGTCCCGAAAGACGCTCAAGTTCGAGGAGGACCTGAAGCGCTGCGAAGCCGAGAGGGAAGCCATCAAAGCAAAGATCGAGGCCATCATCGGGCAGATCGATAAGCTCGGGTTATGATCGACCGCATTATCGAAGTTGAGATTTACGGTCAGAAGTACCGTATTAGAGTCAGAGGAGAAGAGGATGAGAAATATATAAATCATCTGACTTCTTACGTTGATCAGAAGATGCACGAAGTTGCTGTTAAATCGAAGTCGGCGGATATGCTGAAGATCGCCGTGCTCGCGGCTATGAACATCGCCGACGAATTTTTCCTGAGCCAGAAGAAGCTGGATCAACTGGATGAAGTCATCGGGCAGATGGAGAGTGACATCGGGAGCCTGGACACCCAACTCTTACATGAAGACAAGGAATACGATGATCTGGAGAAAAATCCATAAAAAGCCCGGCCGCTCAAGGGCGGCCGCGACCGCTGGTTCAACCCCTCGTCTTTTCCATGTAGTCTCATAGGCTTCCTCCGGACCTCTCATCTGCCCCTCCTCGAAGGAGGTGGAACGTGAACCTGGCACTCATTATCGGCGTTTCGGCCCTGATCCTATGGGTTGTCGCCATCGTCTATTATTTTCTCCGGAAGCGGCAGGTCGCCCAGGACCTGTTCCGGGCTCGAGAAGAGGCCAAAGCCATCCTGGAAAAGGCCACAGCGGAAGCGAACCAGATCACCCAAAAGGCCTCTGCCGAGCTGAAGGAAAGGTCCCAGAACTTTGAAGAGGACTTCGACCGGCAGACCAGGGAGCGGCGGAAGAAGATCAATGAAATGGAGCGACGCCTGGTCAACAAGGAGGAAAACCTCGACCGCCGGTTCCAGGCAATGGAGAGACGCGAGAGGGAGTTTTCGGGCCGGGAGCGTCGCGTCTTCCAGCGGGAGAAGGACCTCGACGCCCAAGAAGAAAAAGTCACCGGGCTGGTCAAGAAACAGATGGAGGAGATGGAACGGATATCCGGACTCACCCAGGAGGAGGCCAAGGGCCAGCTCATCAAGAAGATCGAGGATGAGGCCAGGCTCGAGTCCGTGCAGGTGGTCCGCCGGATCGAGGAGGAGACCCGGGAGAAAAGCCAGGGGCTGGCCCGGGAGATCATCACCCAGGCCATCCAGCGGTCCGCGGCCGAGCATGTCGTCGAATCAACCGTCTCCGTCGTGGACCTTCCATCTGAGGACATGAAAGGCCGGATCATCGGCCGCGAGGGACGGAACATCAGGGCTTTGGAGCTGGCCACCGGAGTCGACATTATCGTCGACGATACGCCGGAGGCCGTGATCCTCTCCAGCTTCGACCCGATCCGTCGCGAGCTCGCCCGGCTGGCTATCGAGAAGCTCGTCATCGACGGCCGAATCCACCCGGCGCGGATCGAGGAGATCGTCGAGAACATCAAGGTGGAGCTCGAGAATAAGATCAAGCAGGAAGGGGAATCGGTCATGCTCGAGCTCCGGGTCCAGAACATCCACCCCGAGCTGGTCAAGCTTCTGGGCAAATTGAAGTACCGCACGAGTTACGGCCAGAACGTGCTCCAGCACTCCAAGGAAGTAGCCATGCTGTGCGCCCTGATGGCGAAAGAGCTGGGCCTGGACACGCAGGTCGCCCTGAGGGCCGGCTTGCTGCATGATATCGGCAAGGCCGTGGATAAGGATGTCGAAGGAACGCACACCGAGCTGAGCGTCGAGCTGGTCAAGAAATACGGCGAGTCGGAAAAAGTCGCCCAGGCCATCGCCTCCCATCACCGGGATGTCGATTTTCCTTCGGTCGAGGCCGTCCTCGTCCAGGCCGCGGACACCTTATCGGCGGCGCGGCCGGGCGCGCGGCGCGAGCTCCTCGAAACTTACATCAAGCGGCTGGAGAAGCTCGAAGAGATCGCCCACTCTTTCGAAGGGGTTTCAAAGGCGTTCGCCCTGCAGGCCGGCCGGGAGATCAGGATCATCGTCGAAAGCCAGAAGGTCTCCGACGACCGCGCCGCTCTGGTGGCAAAGGACATCGCCCAGAAGATCAAGAACGAGCTCGATTACCCCGGGCAGATCAAGGTCACCGTCATCCGCGAGATGAGGGCCGTGGAATATGCCAGATAAGCTGGGCTTCCTTTTCATCGGGGACATCATCGGGCACCCGGGACGCCGGGCTCTGCGCAAATTTCTGCCCCGGTTGAGGGAGAGGTATTCGCCGGATTTCATCGTGGCCAACGGCGAAAACTCAGCCGGCGGTGTGGGGATCACCGAGGAGGTGGGAGCGGAGCTCCTCGGGCTGGTCGATGTGCTCACTTCGGGCAATCATGTCTGGGACAAGAAAGAGGCCCTTCCTTACCTTGAGCGGCAGCCCCGGCTGCTCAGG
>Ga0105107_10002126_pt1 | contig 13029 bp, 7 predicted proteins | sample PPLLaktember2015_6_FD_79335 | JGI IMG/M metagenome (GOLD analysis project Ga0105107, IMG submission 79335) | Freshwater sediment microbial communities from Prairie Pothole Lake near Jamestown, North Dakota, USA - PPLs Lake P8 Core (1) Depth... | ecosystem: Environmental > Aquatic > Freshwater >... | reverse complement strand
GGCCGTCCAGGTAAATCGCTTCAAACTCAAAATGCAGGGCCTGAGGGTTCGGATCATAGCCAGGAGGTGGAAGCAGGTTTACACCCAACGAAGCAACAGGTTCAGTTTCACCAATCTCGGACTCAAATTGCAGCAGATCATTCATGGGGTAAGCGCCGCGCCAGCCAAAATGCGGCATGAAGACCTGCTCAGGCAAACGATGATTGATCAAAAGCCCAGTTACGTCCACATCCAGGAGCAGAGATTGGCTATGCGGGTCATATTGGAGCTGGCGCAGGGCAAAGCCATTGTTCACGTCCAGCCACAGGGTTGCCAGGCGCTGCCCCGCTAGATTGACCTGATCCACAACCAACACAGATCGATCCAATAAACGGGTCAATTCCTGGGGAATGAAATGATCACCGTCAGAATAACGGTCGGCTGGTAAAAGAAGGGTCTGATAGGCAAGATAGGCAGCCTGCATAGCCTCATCCCCTACCAGCTCTTGAAAATCATACTTGCCACCAATAGAGCGCTGGGCCTGAAAAGCCTGTTCTTCAAAAAAGAGATCAATCTCCTGGATTGGTTCACCCAGCCCACCACCCAGAACCAGGAAACGCTCGCGCCAACGGTCAAACCAGACCTGAACACGGTACTCACCAGGCACACTCTCCCGGCTGTGAGGATAATAGAATCGCAAGGAAGCATCTAACCAAAGGCTGCGACGGAAATTGAGGGCGCGCTCAATCCGGTTGCGGATGGTCTCGGAATCGGACGCCAGACTGAGTGGAATAGTTGCTTCAACAGTCCGCTTTGGGGCTGGCTGCACTTGCGAAATCCCACCACCTGCTGCCAGCGGCTGGGGTGTGGGCGTGATCTCCACGATCACAGTCTGCACTGTGACCTGAGCCTCCGTGTCAGCTGCGTCCCCCGCCATTAACCAACCACTGCCCCAGATTATGGCCCCTGCCAGGGCAATCACCACTCCCACCCAGAGCAGCTCCTGGAAGCGCACAAAGCCGCGCTTGCGGCCCCCCTGATGGGTCGCCTCAGCCTCCACCGCATCGACAATCTCCTGTGTGCTGAAGGGTTCATAGGACCAGCCAGCAGTCAGAGCGTTTGCGATCTCTTTCAATCGCGTTTCGATGTCGGCTTCTTTTAGCGGCTTATTCTCATCAGCCCCAACTTCCCCCAATTGGTCCAGATTTGCATATTTACTCTCCAGAAGTAAATTCAGACGCAGCTTTTTCAGCAGACGCCTGGCTTTCAATTCAGAGATGCCTGTGGCTTTAGCGGCTTCACTTATTTCCAGGCCGGCAGCGTAGACCAGCACTGCCAGCTCACGCAGGGTACGCTTCTGGCGCTCTACCACCGTCCATACTTCCGGTAGATCATCCGCAGATTCACGCCTGGATTTACGACATTCGATGATCAGAAAGCGGTACAGCCAGACCTTCACCCCCACCTCACGCCGATAACCATACAAGCTGGCCAGCGCAGCGCCTAAAGCCCTCTCCAGCGCCTGACGCGCGAAAGCCTCGTTCCAAAGCAGCAGGCGGGCAGACCGGTAGAATTGACCTGCATACTCCTGTACCAGGGTTTCGGCTAACACATCACTGCCGACCTGCCCGCTCTCCAACATCCATTCCAGGTCTGAAGATAGCTCGGACTGCGGCTCAAACATGCTGACCTTCTCGATTATATTGGACCATATTACTCCAATCTGATTAGATTCTACCAGCATCCCGATTCAAGTATAATTAATTTTCATTTATCAAACTTCAGAAGGCGGTTCAATGGACCTTTTACTACTCACCCATCCGCTCAATTTCATCCTGATGTGGGTCTTGGCATTCGGGACCGGTTTTTTTATCTCGCGGAAATTCAAACTGGGCTGGCGGCTGTTCTGGATCGGGGCAGCAACTTTTATCCTCTCCCAGATCGGGCATATCCCGTTTAACGCCGGTCTGACCCAGTTATTTGTTCAGGGCATCCTGCCTGCCCCGCCCACAGCCTGGCAATTGCCGTTCAATGCGGTGGTATTAGGATTGAGCGCCGGCCTGTGGGAGGAGCTGACTCGTTATGCGGTGTATCGCTGGTGGGCCAAAGATGCCCGCACCTGGCGCAAGGGCTTGATGATGGGCGCCGGGCATGGCGGGATTGAGGCGGCTATCGTAGGCTTTATGGTCCTGCTTACCCTCATCAATATGCTGGCTTTACGGGAGATGGACTTATCGACGATGTTAACCGGCGAGCAGTTAGCTCTGACACAACAGCAAGTCAGCCGGTACTGGGGCGCGGCCTGGTACGAGCCTTTGGTAGGCGCTCTCGAAAGGGCCTTCACCATCCCGGCCCAAATTGCCTTTTCCATCCTGGTTTTACAGGTTTTCACCCGCAAGCAGAGCCGCTGGTTATGGATTGCAGTTCTCTGGCACGCCTTAATCGATGCAGGGGCAGTCTATCTCAGTGCAAAATTTGGCGTTTATGTGGCCGAAGCTGCCATCGGATTGAGCGCTTTGATCAATATCTATTTGATCTGGCGCTTGCGCCAGCCCGAACCTGAGGAACCGCCGGAAGAAACATCGCTTATCCAGCCGCCGATGACGGCTGCTGATTTGAATTTGCAACCGCCCGCAGAAAATACCGTAAATATAGAGGATACTCGGTTCACTAATTAGCAGCACAGTAAAAACATCAAGGAAAACTTTATGATCAAAACAGAAAAGCTAACCAAAAAATTTGGAGCGATCACCGCGGTCGAGAGCCTGGACCTGGAGATTCGCGAAGGTGAGGTGTTCGGTTTTTTGGGGCCGAATGGCGCTGGAAAGACCACCACCGTGCGCATGCTCACCAGCCTGATCGGCCCCAGCAGCGGAACGGCAATGGTAAACGGCTTCCAGGTGGGCAAACAAGACCAGAATATCCGCCGCTCAGTAGGCATCCTCACCGAAACCCCTGGAATGTACGATAACCTGAGCGCCCAGCGCAACCTGGAAATCTATGCGCACCTCTACGAGGTCAAGGATATCCCTGGTGTGATCGACCACTACCTGCGCCTGTTCGGGCTGTGGGAACGCCGTCAGGATGAAGCCGGTACCTTCTCCAAGGGCATGCGCCAGAAGCTGGCCATCGCCCGCGCTCTGCTGCACGAGCCGCGCATCGTCTTCCTGGACGAACCAACCGCCGGGCTGGACCCCGAAGCCTCGCGCCTGGTGCGGGACGCCATCCTGGAATTGAAAAAACAGGGCCGCACCATCTTCCTATGCACCCACAACCTGGACGAGGCCGACCGCCTGTGCGACCGGATTGGGGTCTTCAAGACTCGCCTGGTAGTGATGGATACCCCCGAGCGCCTGCGCTCGCAACTCTTTGGGCGCAAAGTGGTCTTTCACCTGAAATCATCTGACGAGCGACTCGCCCAAACCGTCGCCCAGTTACCTTTTGTGCGCGAAGCACGCAGCCTGGATAACCGCCTGCTGGTAACCCTGGATAATCCGGATGAGCATAACCCGGACATCGTGCGCATCCTGGTGGGAGCAGGGGCAGATATCCAGTTCGTCGGCGAGCTGCGCCACTCACTGGAAGAAGTGTACCTGCAGCTGGTACGCAACATAGATTAGGATGCAAAATCATGGATAAAATCAAAACCATCATCCAAAAAGAATGGGCAGAAGTCTTCAAGAACCGCATGGTGCTGTTTAGCATCATCTTCATGCCCCTGATCTTCGCCGTGATCCCCCTGGTGATGCTGGGCGTCTTCAACCAGACCGGCGGCGCTGAAGACATGACCGGCGAAATGCCCGCCCAATTCATGAACATGTGCCCCGAAGGCCTGAGCGGGGGCGAGTGCTTCCAGGTTTACATGGTCAGCCAGTTCACGTTGTTATTCATGATGCTGCCCCTGATCATCCCGATCAATATTGCCGCTTACTCAATCGTGGGCGAGAAGACCACGCACAGCCTGGAGCCACTGCTTGCGACCCCGATCACGACTGCCGAGCTGCTGATCGGCAAGACCCTGGCCGCGGCCATCCCGGCTATCGTGGCAACCCTGGGAGGCTTCTTGATTTATGCCGTCGGCGCGTTCATCCTGGTGGATAACCCGCTGGTGGTGCGCTCCCTGCTCGACCCTATGTGGCTGCTGGCAGTTTTGCTGGTTGGTCCACTGCTGGCAATCCTCTCGGTCAATTTTGCCATCCTGGTGTCGTCGCGGGTCAACGACCCGCGCGTGGCGGAGCAGCTCTCGGCAGTGGTGATCGTACCGCTGCTGGTAGTATTCTTTGGACAGATCAGCGGGTTGTTCTTTATTAACAGCCGCTTTATCCTGCTGGCGGGGTTGATCCTGGTCGCAATCGACTTCATCATGATCCAAGTAGGCGTGCGCCTGTTCCAGCGCGAGACCATCCTGACGCGCTGGAAGTAAATTGAGGAAACAAATCGTGAAAACAAAATTCTTCACATCCGGCATTTTGACAACCCTCTGCCTGCTGGCAGTCATCTTTTCCGCTGCCGCGCAAGCGGAGACACCCATCACGCTAAACCTGCGGCGCAATTTTGGCTATTCTTCCGGCACCGGCGATGTGCAGGGGAATTTCACCCTCAAAGCCACCCCCAACCAGGCGGTAGAGCGCGTGGTCTTTTACCTGGATGGAGAGCCCATGGGCGAGGCCACCAGCGAGCCGTATGAGCTGCGCTTCGTGACCGACAACCACCCGGCGGGAGTCCACAGCTTGAGCGCCAAAGGCTTCACCGCCAGCGGGCAGGAGCTGGAATCCAACGTCATCCGGGTGAGTTTCGTCACCGCCGAAGCCAGCCGCAACGCCATGTTCACCATCCTGGGCATCACCTTCGGGGCGCTGATCCTGGTGATGATCATCTCCTGGGCGATCCCTTCCCTGCTGGGGAAAAAATCCAAACCACTGCCCCTGGGCGCGCCGCGTAATTATGGCGCGTTCGGCGGCTCGATCTGCCCACGCTGCTTGCGCCCCTTCGCCCGCAGCCTGCTGGGCTTCAACCTGGTGGTCGGGCGTTTAGAGCGCTGCCCGCACTGCGGCAAATGGAGCCTGGTGCAGCGCGCCAGCCCTGAAGCCTTGCGCGCCGCCGAGCAAGCCGAGCTGGAACAGGCGGAATCCAGCGTAGAAGCCCCCAGCCTGAGCGAAGAGGAACGCCTGCGCAAGGAGCTGGACGATTCACGCTATCAGAATCTGTAGCCGGTATCTGCTGAGCACCTGAACCCACCCCTGGAGGAGGCTCGTTTGATGAAGCGTTGGAAGCCCATGCTGTTATGGATGCTGGTGCTGCTGCTCACCGGCAGCGCCTGCCAGCTATTTGACCAGATAACCAATCCATCTACACCCGAGGTCATCCCCCATGGCACCTACCGGCCTGAGACACTTGTCCCCGGATCACCGGTTGTGGACACCCTTACGAGCGCCATTCCGGTGGAAACCCAGGTAGCTGCAACGCTGACTGCCCTGGCGCCAACGCTGAGCGTGGAGCCAGGCACGCCTGGGGCGACTTCACCCGCGCCGCCCAGCCCTACTCTCGCTGCAGCGCCTGCGCTGGTCGCCTATGCCAAAGAAGGAATTGTGTACCTGTGGCAGGAAGGCACGGCCCGCCAACTGACCTCGCCCGGCAGCGCGATATTCAATGTCGTCTTATCCGACGACGGGCAGTGGCTGGCTTACACCCGCCAGGTGGATGAGCTGCGCCAGGAGCTCTGGGCAGTGCGCACGGACAGCGCAGCCAGGGACGGGAACCGGCTGATGAGCAACACCGATTTCGCCGCCATCGATCCGGCCGCGCTGGCAGTGCTGCCTCACCAGGTCGGCTGGGTGCCCGGCACGCACACCCTGGCATTCAACACCTATCAGATATTTGAAGGCCCCGGGAACGTCCCGTACGACGATCTGCATCTGATCAACGCCGACACTTTCGAGCGCCGCACGCCGCTCCTGGCAGGCGAAGGCGGCGACTTTTACTTTGCGCCGGATGGGGCGCAAATTGCCCTCAGCACCCCCACGCGTGTGGATCTGGTTAACATAGATGGAAGCAACCGGCGCAGCGCAGTCCTGACCTTTGAGATGGTGCTCACGTTCAGCGAATATATGCTTTATCCCATGCTGGTCTGGGAGGCCGACTCCAGCGCCGTTTGGGCCGCCATCCCGCCGCATGACGCCATGGCACTTCCTGCCCAGCCCTCCACCATCTGGCGCGTCCCGGCGGATGGCTCACCGGCAGTCAAGACATCTGAATTCAACGCCGTCCCATTGATCGGTTTTGAGCTGCCTATATCACCGGATACGCAGCGCGTGGCGTACCTGGCAGAAATCGGAGAACAGCCGGACACCCGGCTCGAGCTGCACCTGCTGGCGCTGGACGGCAGCACGGACGAAATCATCCACAGCGCGCCGTTCATGGATTTTCTTAGCTGGTCGCCGGATGGGAGGCATTACGCGGTCAGCGTGGGAGTTGACCAGGCTCTCTATCTCGGCGAGGTAGGCGGCAGCTTCGCCCCCGCTCCCGACGCACAAGTGGGTGTGGCGTCCCTGGACTGGCTGGACGAGGACCGCTTTGTATATGTCCAGACCAGCGACAGTGGGGCGACCCTGTTCAGCGGCAGCCTGAGCGCTGCGCCACAGGGGATTGACAGGGTCAGCGAGGGCTTTATGGCTTTCAGCGTGCCGTAAAGTCAAACCGGATCGGTAATCGGATCGACTGACTTATCCACACCCCTGGGTTTTTGAAACCCCAGGGGTGTAATGCGTTAGGGATAATAATTGTAGGAGCTACACACTTGGTTAGAACTGCGTAACTCCTAAATTGAAAATATTTAATCAGGCCTGTTAATGGTTTTAAGCCGACTGGTCTGACAGGGCGCGGCTGTACGGGTATAATAACCATCATCAGCACATTTTCCCCTGGTCTTCTGATCCTGTGAGGCCGTTAAAAAAGTAACTCGGTGGGAGGAATTATGCCAACCTTATTTCCGTACCGCATGGAATTCCATATTGCGCGCCAGGCGCGTGAGCGCTACCAGTTCGATCAAACGCTGTTCAGCCTGAGCGGCAATGTGATCTTTGCCAATTTCCATGCCGCCCGCCTCTTCGCCCAAAAAATGAATGCCCGCCGCGACCTGATCCGCTTCCCAGAGCAGGCCATGCAGGCCGGGCAGATCAACGCCATGGGCATGATCGACGAGATCCTGCACATGGTGGTGAACATGTACCGCCAGCAGCGCGGCCCGGAAGTGATGTCTGAGGCCCTGGCATTCCTCAAAGAGCGCATTGGCGACGAAGAGGTCGAGCGTGCGCTGCTGCGCTTTGTCGAGCAGTTCCCACCCCAGCCTGTGTACCAGCGCGAGTCTACGCTGCAGGATTACCTTTCCGGCGTTTCGCAGGATGAAAGCGGGCGGCTGGTCCCTAACCAGGAGCTGGCCCTGGAAGAGCTGCTGATGCTGTGGCTGGCAAACGCCAACCCGGCTTTTGCGCCTTTTCACGAACTGTTCGACGACCAGCACCTGGAAAAAGAAACCGCCTATACCACCATCATCAGCGGATTGAAAATATTTTTCGACGACCAGCCCACTTTCGGACCGGATAACGAAAACCTGGTCGATATGCTGCGCAGCCCGGCAGTCAAAGTACCGCATTCGCTGGAAGGCCAGCTCGAGTATATCCGTACACGCTGGCTGGAGCTCCTGGGGCGCTACCTGTACCGACTGCTGAGCAGCCTGGACCTGATCAAAGAAGAAAACAAGATCATCTTCCCCGGCGGCGGACCTGGACCGATTCGGGTGTACGATTTCCGTGGGCAGGAAGGCGAAGCAGAAAACTTCAGCGAAGACCGCGAGTGGATGCCCAACCTGATCCTGATCGCCAAAAATTCCTACGTCTGGCTGGACCAGCTTTCCAAAAAATACAAGCACGCCATCACCCGCCTGGACGAGATCCCCGACGAAGAGCTGGACAGCCTGGGGCGCTGGGGCTTTACCGGACTGTGGCTGATCGGGCTGTGGGAGCGCAGTAAAGCCTCCCAGCGCATCAAGATCATGCGCGGCAACCCGGATGCGGTCGCCTCGGCCTACTCGCTCTACTCCTATGATATTGCCTGGGACCTGGGCGGCGATGAAGCCTACCGCAACCTGCGCGACCGGGCCTGGAAGCGCGGCATCCGCCTGTCCTCGGACATGGTCCCCAACCACATGGGCATTGATTCGCGCTGGGTGATCGAGCACCCGGACTGGTTTGTCAGCCTGCCCTACAGCCCCTTCCCGTCCTACTCCTTCAGCGGCGAAAACCTCTCCGGTCAGGACGGCGTGGGCATTTACCTGGAGGACCATTACTTCGACAATACCGACGCGGCGGTGGTCTTCAAGCGGGTGGACTTCAACAGCGGCGACACGCGCTTCATCTACCACGGCAACGACGGCACCTCCATGCCCTGGAACGACACCGCCCAGCTCAATTACCTACTGTCCGAGGTGCGCGAGGCCGTGATCCAGACCATCCTGCACGTGGCGCGCAAATTCCCGGTGATCCGCTTCGACGCCGCCATGACCCTCGCAAAGCGTCACTACCAGCGACTGTGGTTCCCGGAGCCGGGCAGCGGTGGGGATATCGCCTCGCGCTCCGATTACGGGATGACCAAAGAGCAGTTCAACGCTGCCTTCCCCAACGAGTTCTGGCGGGAGGTAGTGGACCGCGTGGCGCAGGAAGTGCCCGATACCCTGCTGCTGGCAGAGGCTTTCTGGCTGATGGAAGGCTATTTCGTGCGCACCCTGGGCATGCACCGCGTGTACAACAGCGCTTTCATGAATATGCTGCGCGATGAGAAGAACGCCGAATACCGCATGGCGATCAAAAACACCCTGGAATTCGAGCCGGAGATCCTCAAGCGCTACGTCAACTTCATGAACAACCCCGACGAGCGCACAGCGGTGGAGCAGTACGGCAAGGGCGACAAGTACTTCGGCATCTGCATTGTGATGGCGACCCTGCCCGGGCTGCCCATGTTCGGGCACGGGCAGATCGAGGGCTACACCGAGAAATACGGCATGGAGTTCCGCCGTGCCTACTGGGACGAGCGCCCGGACGGCTACCTGGTGGAACAGCACGAACGGGTGGTCTTCCCCCTGCTGCGCAGGCGCTACCTATTTGCCGGGGTGGAAAACTTCCTGCTGTACGATTTCTACACCCCCGAAGGACATGTGGACGAGAATGTGTATGCTTATTCCAACCGGATTGGCGAAGAGCGCGGCCTGGTGGTGTACCACAACCGCTTCGGCGACACACGCGGCTGGATACGCACCTCGGCTGCCTACCTGGATAAAAGCGCGCACGGCCTGGTTCAAAAAAGCATTTCTGAAGGGCTGGCTTTGCCGGATGACCCCGAGCTGTATGTGGTCTTCAGCGATCCCATCCGCGGGCTGGAATATATCCGCAACTGCGCCGAAATCCACAACTCGGGTTTGTATGTCGAGCTGGGTGCTTACCAGTACCGCGTGTACCTCGATTTCCGGGTGCTGCAGGACAACGCCTGGAAACACTACGCCCAATTGACCGCCTACCTGAACGGGCGTGGCGTGCCCAACATTGACGAAGCACTGCAGGAAATCTTCCTGCAGCCTGTCCACCGCGCTTACCGCGAGCTGGTCAACGCCGGCTCGCTGAGCTGGCTGGTAGCCCACCAGATCGGCGCTAAAGACACCTATACTGCCACCCGCTCCCAGGCGTTGGCGGAAGCCGAGACCAAGCTGGGCGCCCTGCTGGGGGAGATTCGCCATTACACGGGCGCGGCGGGGGATGTCGAAAATCTGACTGCCGAAATCCTGCAGGACGTGAAAACCCTGCTGGCGCTGCCAGGGCTGGAAAAATTGGACGACCCCAAGCTGGCCCCTGCGGCGGCGTATCTGCTGAACGGCAAAGCCACCAGTCCAGCACTTTCAAATGACGACCTGCCGGTGTGGGGCGCCTTACTGACTTACATCATCACCCGCAAGCTGGGCAAACTGCTCAACCCGTCGCCTGAAGGAACCGCCGAGCAAAGCCGCTCGTGGATTGACGAGTGGATGCTGAGCAAGATCATGCGCCAGGCGCTGCTGGATCTGGGCGCCGACGAGGGCCGCGCCGAGCACCTGACCGGGCTGGTGCGCCTGCTGACCGGGCAGCAAAACTGGTACGCAGAGGCAACTACCCCTGCCAGCCGGGCAAATAAGGCCTTACAGGAGCTGCTGCGGGATGGATTGGTGCAGCGCTATATCGGCGAGAACCGCTACCAGGATACCCTGTGGTTCAACCAGGAGAGCTTTGAAGAGCTGCTGTGGTGGCTGTTCGCCATCGCCTTGCTGGATCTCCCCACCAGCAGCGTCAAGCCGCAAGCAGCCATCGCCGAGCGCTTCGCGGTGGTGCAGAAGCTGATGGAAGCGGAAGCTGGCTCGGGGTATCAGGTGGAGAAATTGCTGGCGGGAGTGCAGAGAGGAAATTAGTCCGCAAACCCGATCTGCTCGCCGGCCTGGGAGCAGGCGCGCTCCATGTGGCGCAGGAAGACCCGCTCGGCGGTCAGGCCGGAGCGCGCGCTGCGCACCAGGGCCAGGTCGCGCAAGGCCATCCCAGTCAGGTCGATCCCGGTGGCCTGCAGGGTGAGCAGCACTGCCTGGGCGGCGTAAGCCACGTTGTTGCGCGGCTCGATGCGGTCAAAATCCTCGAAGAACCAGCCACAGGAAGTAAACATGCGCTGGCGCTCGCGCTGCGCCTCCAGCAGCAGGTGCACGCGGCGGATTTGCTCACCGGTCAGGGCGCGGCCGGCCTGTTCTTCGATTAATTGAGCGGCGCTCATTTCCCCCAGGATCACATGAATATAGCGGTCGCGCAGCTCCAGCGGGTCGCCCACCAGCGGGCGGACGGCCTCTTTGTAGACCCCGTCCAGGCTCTCCGCCAGGCGCTCCAACGCAATCCGCAGGTTGGTCTTCCAGGCAGCGTCGCCGGGGGTGCAGCCGCAGGCAGTCTTCCAACGTAGCACGCCGTGATGGCAGCTCCAGGAGGTCTCCTCGCGGATGGTTATGGACTGGCGGGGCGGGTGCTGCTGCAGCCATAAAGCCGGGTAGGTCTTGTGCAGGTCGAGAGGAGAAACGGCGCCGTCCATCAGGCGCGCCAGGAAGCGGTCGCGCAGGTGCTGGTGGTGCCCGTACAGCTCGCCGTCCGAGGCGGCCAGGATAAGCTGGGGCTCGCCGCGGCGGGTCTTCTCGGGATTGAAATAACTCATCAGGACATGGCGAGCGAAATCGTCGGCGTTGACCGTGGCGCTGGGATCGAAGCTGATGCGGGTGCTGAGGTCCTTCTGGTAGAAGAAAACTGTGAAGCGCCGTCCGTTGGGTAGCTCCACCCAGTACGGTTCTGTGGGATCGACCTCGCCACCGCCAGCCTGCCCTGGCACGCTCGCCTGCCAGGGGGCCAGGATGGTGAAACGCAGCCCAGCTTGCTCCAGCACGTCCAGGGTTTCCAGGTCCACCGCCGTCTCCGGCAGCCACAGGCCCTGCGGGTCGCGCCCGAAGCGATGGCGGAACTCGGCGCAGCCCCAGGCGACCTGGGTGATCTTATCACTGCGCGAGCCCAGCGGCAGGATGGTATGGTTGTAGCCCTGGGCGATGGCGTTGCCCACCCCGTTGCGGCGCAGGTTGGCCGCGTCCTGGGCGACGATCTTAGCTACCGTCTGCGGGTCGTGGTGGGCCATCCACGCCAGCAGGGTGGGGCCGACATTGAAGCTGATCTGCTCGAAATTGTGCAGCTCGGCGTTGGGGCGGTAACATTCAGCGTGGATACGCTCGTTCCAGTTCTGGAAGGGGGCCGCGCCGACCTCAATGGGAATACGGCCCGTGAGTGGGTCCTCGCGGGGCGGTTGATAGAAATGGGCGTGAATGCTAAGCGATTGAGTTCCCATCCACCTGTCCGTGGTAAGGTTGGCAGAGCTAATTGTGCATCTTTCTCCCAGGATCTGCCAGTGACAATTATCCCAGAAAATAGCTAAAACAACCTTAACATTCCTGACATTAATTTTTAATGTGGGGAAGTTAGAGGAGGCGGGTGCATGCTACCCGAGGCGATAGGGCTGGTCAGGTCGCCAACTTAAATAATTCGATCATCGAAGAGTAGCTGCCAATGAAGTATGTAGCTTTCCCCTCTATTCTTATTCATGGCATGGTAATGGACAATAAAATCTTTCCTTCAATAACTCGTCTTTAGACAAAAGAAACCCTCCCGACATTTGGTCGGGTTGAAAATCAGCACCTTGCCAATCGAGATTCAAGCCGTTTTAGCCGCTGCGGATATCTTTTTGACCACAGCAAAGCGTTGTTTTGGCGTTCTTTGCCTGCCTGGCGGCCATCCTGGTGCTTTTCCGCGCCTTTTGGGTGGGTGAGCCGGAGTACCAACCAGCGCAAAAATCGGGTAGATGCTCTGCTGAACCCGCTGGGGCGTCAAACGCTGCTGCAGTTTCTGCCAGGGAAGCGGTGTGTCCTCAACAATTGGACGGGCCAGGTAAAGCAGCCAACAGGCGATAGCGGTTAGCTCCGTCCAACGGTCTCCTGCTTCTTTAGTGTGGAAGCGTGGCATCGTCCAGCCCAGCGTTTCTTTGCGAAAATGGATGCCCGCATCTACCGGCCAGCGAGAGATGTACGCTGGCCAGATCGTCTCCACCGTAACCGTAACGCTGCCAGGAAGTGGGACTGGAGATAACCAAGCGAGCCACAGAGCTGCTGGCGGTTGGCTGCGTTCCAGATGAACATTGGCCCGGATCACAGCATAAGGCACGTCAGCAGCCTTCTTCTCGTGCAGACTGTTCCAGCGCTCCAGGCGCACCTGCCCCCAGCAGGGGTCTTCCAGCTCGATCACTTCATCGGGCGTGCTCCAAGTCTCTGGCTCTTTGAAGGCAAAGCGTGCTCCATGCACTCTGGGACGACCCTTTTTGCCTGTTGGAGCTGGAGCTGGGCCGCAGAGGACCCGATCACAGCGTAAACGAGCCAGGATGCCACAGCGCAGCCCTTTCACTGAACGC
>Ga0105107_10002123_pt1 | contig 13040 bp, 9 predicted proteins | sample PPLLaktember2015_6_FD_79335 | JGI IMG/M metagenome (GOLD analysis project Ga0105107, IMG submission 79335) | Freshwater sediment microbial communities from Prairie Pothole Lake near Jamestown, North Dakota, USA - PPLs Lake P8 Core (1) Depth... | ecosystem: Environmental > Aquatic > Freshwater >... | reverse complement strand
ATTCAATGCCACAAACTGTCACTATTTCTCCTCGCTAGCGAAGACTATTCGGCAGGGAAGATTCTTGACTGAGAACTTCGACCCGCGCTGTTCAATGTACCACCCTTAAGCCGATATTTTCAAACATTCTTGTCTCTGGCGCAGCATCCTAATCAGGTCCAATAATTATTAAAAAAAAGCCTATAGAAGACTATTCATAGGTATTTCGACCATTGCCTATTACCCCGAAAGTCCAGTCAAGTCTCGGGTGTCCGGGGTTATTTCAAAGGCTAAGTATGGGCTCGGTTGACGAGCGAAATGAAAAGACAAACCACTCCCCGCCGTCAAGCCCAATATAGGAGAAAGTCCGGCCAGTCGGACTCAAGCTCTAGCCCCGATTTTTGAAGTCGTGGCGTTTCGTTATCGTTGTTGAGTGCATCCTCGGAGAATGCTATCTTATCTGGCGGGTGAGATTGATGCATGGAACCGCGGAATGGGAGCGAATCATCGATGGCTCTCTCCGTAGCCTCGGTGCCTTCCTGGCTGAAGGCACCTGGTACGGCCGTGAGAATGAGGTGATCAACCTGTTCGCCCATCGTTTCTTGATGGAGACGTTGGGCAAAGGGCCGTTGAAAGACCCGTCTCAGATTGGGATAGAAGTTGCGGTGCGACAGATTCCTAGAGAAGGGGCGAAAGAGCTCGTTCGAAAGGACTTGGTTCTCTGGAATAGACAGCTCGAGACAGTCTGGGAAAGCGGCGTGGCAAAGAATATACCCGCAGCAATATTGGAATGGAAAACCGGGAAGGCTGCGAAGTGCGACGCCGACATAAAGTGGCTACTTGACTTCACGCGGATATATCCCGATGTTCTTGCCTATAGCATATGTGCGTTCATAGGGAAAAAGGGTGGTATCTCGTTTAAGAAGATCATTAGGGGCCGGGTGAGGAGATCATAGGCCTGCCATGGATATCCCTCGAATCAGAAGGATCAAGTGCGGGTAATCAACTTCAACATCAAGGGAGCCCCTGCTCCCGGAAGAATGGATCGAAAGACTTAAGAGCGTTCTTGGCACTTGCTTGCTGCGTACGGCGCAGACTTGGCTCTCGTTCCGGAAGCAGAAATTAAGGGGATTCCGGATTGCGGGGCGCGCATTTTTAGCTTACCCTCTGCCATTCCAGGGAAGGCTGGCGTCATATTATTGATTCTAGTTTTAAGGCCGTTAACAAGTCAACCTGAACAAGAGGCATATCAATTAGATACTAAGTTCTCAGCCAAAAGACCCCATAAAACCCCTTAAAACCACCTTAAGCCCAAAGTGAGCATGATTCGACACGGATTCGGGCGTTCGGTGCAAGTAGCACAAAAGGCATAGGATTAGTTGGTGCCGGGGGAGGGAATCGAACCCACAAGTGCCTTTCGGCCCACAGGATTTTGAGTCCCGCACGTCTATTCCAGTGGGCAGAGACCTCTCCCCTATGGACACGGTATGGACAAAATTCGAGGGATGAGGTCCGATTCTTGAGCAAAGTCGAAAGAAAGTCGACACTCTCGAAATCCCCTCTCCCCTATCTGCTTTGAAATCATCCCATTAGCCAGGTCACATTCTGGACTCAGGTTCCGAAGGTTTGGGGTCCGATTCCCCTCATTCACGCCACCTGATCCTCTCCTGTTCTCCCTAGAAGATCACCGACTTACTGGCCAGGGCTGTTCAGATTGGCCTTCACTCCTCTTAAGCCGTTTTAAGCCCCTTTTTAGGGTTCAACACGGCAAAAAGTCGACAGCGTCATTCATCTTTCGGGAGGTTTTCGGGTCTTCCGGGAAGATGAGGCGACCGACAGGCCCGGCTCACGGCGATTTCCTCGACTGTGCTTGACTTCTATGGGCAAGCGCGAATATCATTCTTTCGCGGGGGTAAGTGGTATTTTCATCCTTAAGGGGACATGATCTTGGGCAATACGGATTAGGAAATTCCTATAAACCGAGTCCGAGATTGAGCAGTGACCGGGTTGCAATGAGTAGTCGATTCCGGCTGGCAGCCAGTCCCCAATCACTAGCCCTTAAGGCCCATTCCCTCTTCGAATCGCCCCCCTGCCCGCCCCTTCGGCACGCCGGCCTCGCTGACATCTGTCAGCCCTCGCCTTCCTCCGACCCGCTCCGTTCCTTTGCCCCACACCTCGCCGGGACGGCAAGACAGACCAGCGCTGACGCGCGAATCGATTGGTCGAACCGATCCTGCAGCAAACCAAACCTAGCACGACGGAGTCAAAACCCCGACGTTAGAACTTAGCATGAACACCCATGGATGCATGATCTACTGAGGATGGTAGAAGAGTACCTTAATGAAGGCGGCTCGCCAGCAATAAGCGTATCGGTCCTTTGAGGCCGAACCGGCCTATCAACCGGGAGGATAGTCGTGGAAAAGAAACACACAGCGATCAAGAGCGTGACTGAACTCCGCCGGGTAGTACCGGCACTGCTTGAGGCTTTCAATCGCGACCCACAAGTAGCCGCGCTGGCGACGGTTAACCCGTTGCTGGCCCTCGAGGTATTGGGGTACGACATTTCGCCCACCATCCAGAAGAGGATAGAGCGGGCGATCCTATTCCTCCCCAAGGAGCGAGAGCAACTCGAGAAGCTCGAACAGGAGATCCACAAGCTCCTGGGCCGCAGCTTCGACCTAGATTCACCCGGAGAACTGGAAACCGTTATATTCCACGAGCTCAGGCTCAAGCGTCATCCGGCGCAGGAGAAGGCCGCGCCGTTGCGCAAGATTGTCGGCAGCCGGTTTGCGGCACTGGGCAAGGGCGAGACCTGGACCGACCCGCTACAGCCATTAGAGAACGCGCATCCCATCATGAAGCTGCTGCTGGCCTACCGGGCGCTGCGGGCAACTCGGCCAACGTTTGCAGCCAGGCAAGTCTTCGAGCAGTACCTCACCGGACAACGTAAGCTGCCGGTGAAGCGCGTCAAGCTCGATATCAGCAAAGCACGCCTGCACCACGAGGAGGCGCACAATGCCTGATACCCACGGTTTCGAGGTCGTTGCAGAAGTCGGGGTCGCGGTCCTCAGGAAATTCCTAAAGTCGGCATGGGACAACGGCGGCACCAGTGATCCGGGCGCCTTCCCTCGCCAGGTTGTCGCACCGGACGGACTCGCCCTCGGCCCCTACGCCATAAAGAGCGGGACTGTCACGATTCCGGACGCTGGACTCGGGCTGGACATGGCTCCCGAGATCAATGGCGTGGCGGTCGAATTGGGCACGCAGATCCATGTTGAGATGGACCCGGCGACGGTCCCGATCAACTCGCTGAAGCTCCTCGATTTCCCGGCCAATATCAAGATTCGGGCACCGTTTGGGATCGTGCCGGATACCGGGATCAACGTCGGCGTAATCTTCGAAGGCATGCCGGAAAGCAACGTCCAGGTCACTCTTCCGGACGGGAGTCCGATCGGCGCGATATCACTCGACATGATCAAGGAGTACATACACAAGCTGTACGAAGAAGACGGCACGGCCTTTCCTCACGTCTTGGACCTGCCTGACCAGTCATGGTCCGGCTTCAGCGCCGATGTCCACATCGAGTTCTACGACGACGAGAACGACCCGAATCGTCGGATCGAGGTCTCATCGCCGGCCGCGGGCACGGTCGCAGTTTCGCTGCCCACCTATCTGCGACTCAGCGACGTCAAGCTGGGCCTCATTCCGGTCCCGTCCCCGTTGGGCGTGACGACGAGAATCACGCTGACCGCGCCATTGGTCCAGTCCGACGGCCAGATCGAAACAAAACTCACACAGGCAACAGTTGCGGTCGGCGACCTAACCCCGGCCCTCGGACCTGAGGGCGTCACCTATACGGCCGATAAGCCTTTCGCCTCAACCATGGGAATCGACCTCGATGACGTGCTCAAGGCTGCGATACAGGCTCGGGGCGCCGGACTGGCAGCGAGCATGGGCGACATCACGATCATGGTGCCGACCGTGGCCGACATCCAGGACTTCATCGCGTCTCAGGTGTATGACGAGCTCCAGCGGCGTCGTTTCTTCGGTGTGTGGACCCCGGAAATGCCGGAGAACTCACCGGTCGAGGTTGTCGAAGCTCGACCGAGGTCCCTGGCTGAGGCGCTGGCAATCGGTATCAATCCCGGCCCGGGCGCGGATGATTCGGCGCTCGGTGATTTCATACCCGGGGGCCAGCCTGACCCGTTCGCGGTCGGATTGAGCCGCGCCAAGGTGCTTCAGCTCATCGACGACATCGTGCACAAGTCCAGGGAAGACGGCGGTTTCGGGGGAGTGCCACAGACGCTCTCGGTCGACGGTTACGAGATCTATCTGAAGGACCTCTCATGGGACCTCATCGGCGGCTACATTCACTTTGTCGGTTCCGTGACGATTTATGACATCTGCTGCGGCATCAACTACGACGCGGACGATTTCTGGGCAGACGTAGACCTGTACTGGGGGCCCGGCGCGGACGGCGGCCAGACTCTGTATCCATACCTGGCAGACAGCGGCGGTGCCGGACTGGAAGGCTGGGAATGGCTTCTGAGCGCTCTGTTGGGCGGCATCATCGGCATCATCATCGCCGCAGTCATCGATGGTATCGCCAACAACCTCGGCGCCTCCATCATGGGCGAAGAGGTCGGCGGACAGATGCAGGTGCTCGGCCCATGGCCGCAGCAACTTCAGGGCATCGGCACGGTCACTTCGACCTTCAATGAGGACGTGATCATCCAGACCGACGGAATTGTGTTCTACGGCGCCATCTCTTCAACCGGCACCCATTCCTCGGCCCTGGTGGCCGGCTCCGACCCCGGCGGCCCATACGCCGGGACCGTCAAAGCTGCGGTCGAACTGGACAGCGGCTTCCTCCACCCCGCGGTCAGCTACGAATGGAAACTCGGCGATGGTGCCGCGGCAAGCGGCTCTCATGTCAGCCATACCTATCTTGACAATGGACTCTACATCGCGCGCCTAACCGGCGCGGTGAACCAATCCGGCGGAGCCACGACCATCCAGTATGCGCGCGTGCGGATCCGCAACACCACGCCCTCGGTCAACGCCGGCCCGGACATCGAGGTCGACGAGGGGACCGAGGCCAGCTTCTCCGGTTCCTTCACCGACCCGGAGTTCAAGGACAAGCACGAGGCAATCTGGGACTGGGGAGACGACACGTTGCCTTCAAAGGGCACGGTTGTGGAAACCCACAATCCGCCCCAGGCGACCGGCGTGGTCACCGGTCGGCACGCCTACTGCCGCGCCGGCGAGTTCGTAATCACGCTGCGCCTGCGTGACGAGAACGGCGGAGTCACCGAGGACAAGCTCAAGGTCAAGGTCAACAACGTACGGCCAGAAGTGAGTGCGAAGCAGCCGTTCTACGCCTACCCGGGCGTGCCGGCTCCAATCGAAGCGGAGTTCACTGACCCCGGCTGGTGCGAGAAGCACCGGGCGTTCTGGAAGCCGGGCGACTACTCGCCGGAACTGCCTGCGATCGTGCGCGAGATCAACGAGCCACCGTTCGGCTTCGGCATCGCCGTTCTACTGCACCGCTACGCGGTCTGCGCCACCTACTTCGCGGAATGCCGGGTAATCGACGACATGGGCGGCCGTGGATATGCTTTCCTGCCGGTCCAGGTCATCGACGTCCGGAATCGTGGATTCGAAGACGGATTCCGTATGCTGAAGTGCGGGGCCGTTGCTAATGAGTGGGAACCATACACTTCGCACGCGCCGGCCGGCATCATGGCCGCCGCGGGCACGCCCGGGACCGCCGAATTCGCCGCTGAGGAATTCGTGGTGCGCGCCGGCCAACGCTCTCAGTGTATCGTCGGCCGGGGCCCCTTCCGGGCCGGCATCCGGCAGAAGGTGGGCGCCAACCCCCGCTGGGACTACCAAGTCGTCGCATGGTACCATCTGGATGCAAACCATGACGGCGCCTGCCGGCTGGGGGTTGACCCGACAGGCGGAATCGACCCGGCCGCGGCCTCGGTCCAGTGGTACGAGGGCAGCGTGCGCCACGAGTGGGCACCGCTGCTGGCGCGAGTGACGGCTCCGGGCAACGCAGCGACCATCTTCCTCGAAGCATCGGGCGACGAGACCGGAGCGAAAGCCTTCTTTGACGAGGTCACGCTCACCCCGTACCCTTGTCCTCTGCCCGAATTGAAGAGACCCAAGCCTGAGCCGCAAGAACCCGAGGAGCGCTGCGTGAACTGGCGCGAAGTGAAGGAAGCTCACAGCGTTCCGGCCGTCTACGAGAAGGACGGGTTTACCTTCCAGAGCGCCAGCGGACTGGCGATGCAGGTAGTTCTCTCCGGGGCGCCACAAGGGCAGGGCAAATTGCTGCTGCCGGACCGCGGCACGCAGGTCACGCTGCCGTTCGTCGCCGACCGGGTGGTCGCGAGCATCATCCCCAAATCGAAGTCGCCGATCAAGATGATCGCTCTCGACTCCGGACACAAACAAATGTCGCGTGCCGGCACTGAGACCGGCGATGCAACCGCGCAAAGGGTTGAGGTCAAGGCCCACGGGATTGTCTATGTTCATTTCCCTCGAGGCGCCGCGCTGCTAATTGAGCTGTGCTGCTACCGACAGAGGGATGGCAGTCGGGTGGAAATGGACGAAGTGCCCGTGCTGCAGACGACGCCGCAGCTAACACGCAAGGCCAGAAAAAGGGAGAGACCGGATGGAAGAAAACAAGAGGAATCCTTGTGAGATGAGACCATGGCGGATGAAAGACACATATACATAGAACAGCCCGACAAGTTCAGTATTCATTCCCTTGACAAAGGCTCATTGGTGAGAATATGATTTAATTAAACTAGAATAGCTGACAAAGCTATTATTCTTTCAAGGTGTGCACAGGGGACATCGAGGCGTTGAAAATAAGCGAAGGCGATAATAAGGGCTTGCGCGTAAGGTTCTGCGTATACAGCGGACTGAAGAAGGCCCGGATATCCGTCGAACCATGGAGGGGATATCGCGTCCCCGACGGGCGACCGAAGACAAAGAAAAACAGTCTGGCTTAAAGGGGGTGATCCCATGGCAACGGAAGAGAGAAAAGTGACCATCGTGGCGTGGCCAAAGGAGCCAGCGCTGCTTGAACACAAGTTTACATCGGACAAGCCCTGCAGGCTGAGCGTCTCTTTCGAGGAGAAGCCGCCCGCCCACCTCGTAATCGAAACCTCGAAGGAGAGACCGTTTTTCGTGGACATGGACATGAAAGTCACTCCCACGAAGACTATACCGGTTTGTCTCAAGGTTTGTGAGCCGATCTGCGTCAAGAGCGCCTATACCATCGGGGTGGATATCTTCGACCGGCCCGTGGCCAACATCAAGATTCGCGGTCTCACTCGGGTTTACAACTGCAGGGAGGAGAAAGAGAAATACGCCTGTGTGGACTTCACGGAATTCAAGCCAGGAACAATCTTCAAAATCCCCTGGGTTCATGAAGAACTCCGGTACACGACGGAAGCGGGACAAAAAGTGTTGACTACTGTCAGCGTCGGGAGCACCCCCCCCACGGTGGGGCTCGGCTTGCCTGACCAGGGTGTCCGCGTGGATTTCCCCTGGCCAGTGAGGGACGTATTGATGACGGTCGCCAGTTACGCCGGGCCCGGACTCTCCTTTTTCGCTTATGCCGACGGTACTCTCCTTGCCCAGCAGGTCGCGGAGATCCACAATGAAGTTAAGGAAGTCCTCATTGAAGGGTCGGGTATCACAGCAATTAAAGTCAAAGGCGGAAATAACGAGGCGTCCATTCTCCGGATCTGTTTCTGGTGCGCTGGCTTGAGTAATAAGGGTGAAAATGAATAAGCAACGAAATGCGACCGACGACGAAGGATGGACACGATGTTAACAAGGGTGACGAAAAAAAACAATGCAAATAAGGCTGCTGAAAAAGTGACAAAGGGCCACAGCGAGGCATCAGAGGCAGGGGACTCTCGGGATCAGCGACAGGAGACTCCGAGTGCCGAGAAAACCCTGCTCGGAGGACTAGATGCCATAAGAGGATTTATCGAAACGACCTCCCAGGTCGTCCAACAGGCTACCAAGATTCTGGAGGAGGAGATTGGCGCCGGTATCCTTACGGCCAAACAGATTGAAGATAGCCTAATCAATGTCAAAGCTCTGCGTGCCGCTAATGCTGAGAGCGTGATCCATCGGTTTCGTAAGGACGCGCACGAGGCAATGGACATTCTTGTTGATGTTGTCGGCTCAGCTGTGAACTATGCCGAGAAAATGAGCAAACGCGCCGTCTCCTTCAGCATCTCCGGAAGCGCGGAAAAAGCCACCCGGCAGAAAACCGCCCGGCAGGAATCGGGCCTTGCACCGTATCTAAAGGTCCCTGGTGTTCTGAAATCGGGGCAGTCCATCCAGGTGCCGATGACCCTCGAGAACGGCAGCGATGCCTTGACAGAGAAGCTTCGGTTCTTCAGCACCGACTTGATAAGCTCTGCAGGCGGGAGGATTCCCGCGAGGCAACTCTCCTTCAAGCCCCCGATCCTGACCATCAAACCGCATGGAAGTGGGACCATTCTCGTGCGATTAAAGATCCCGTCCGGGACAAAGCCCGGCCTTTACTCGGGACTGGTCCAGTCCTCGCAGATGGATCAGCTTTGCGCTGTACTCGCTGTCCAGGTGGGATGAATCCCATCAATGTGGACCACCCCGCATGCCAAAGGGAAACGCACACGAGTTTGTAACTAGAGCTCTGGAGCATTACAAATCGCTCACTATGCGGACCCTCATGGCGTATCTCCCTTCTAGGGAGCCAAAGCGATACCTCTACGATCTCGTTCCATCCTATCCGGAACGCTCAGGTAAGGGGTTCCGCCCCGGTTTATGCATCTCTACATGCGGGGCCTTCGGAGGGAACGTGGAACTTGCCGTCAATTCTGCCGTGGCCATCGAAATCTTTCACAACGCCTTTCTTATCCACGATGACGTGGAGGATGGCAGCGAATACCGCAGGGGAAAGGCAACTTTGCATAGCGAGCAGGGCATTCCTATTGCCGTGAACGTGGGTGATGCCATGAATGTCCTGAGCATCCGGCCGCTTATGGAGAACATCGGTATCCTGGGGCCAGAATTGACCTGGATGGTCTTTGCGGAGATCGAGCACATGGCCCGCCAATCGGTGGAGGGGCAGGCCATGGAACTGGGCTGGGTGCGAGACAACGCATGCGACCTGGGCGAGGAGGATTACCTGCGGATGACCCTCAAAAAGACGTGCTGGTACACATGCATCCATCCCTGCCGGATTGGGGCCTTGATTGCTACTGCTGGAACAGTCGACCCAGACCGTTTCAACCGGTTCGGGTACTACATGGGGGCAGCCTTCCAAATCCAGGATGACGTCCTCAATCTCACTGGCGACAAGAAAAAATATGGAAAAGAGATCGGGGGCGACATCTGGGAGGGGAAGCGAACCCTTATACTTATCCATCTTCTTAACCGGTGCACGGAAGACGAGAAAGAGAGGATGAAACGCTTTCTCGCAACGCCGCGACCGAGCAGATTGAAAAAGGACGTCCAGTGGGTATACAACCTCTTAGCGAAGTACGACTGCATCGAATCGGCCCGTCACGGCGCTTACGAGCTCGCCGATGCTGCCATGCGCGAATATGACATTGTATATCGCGGCCTACCGAATTCCGATTACAAACGGTTCATAGAGAATGTTATCTTCTATATGATTGAACGGAATATTTAGGGGATGCCTAGCTGGCCGGGAATCATGAACTTCGAGATTGCAGAGGGTTCTGGGTTCTGTTTCGGCGTGAGGAGGGCTATCCGCCTTGCTTTGCATGCCGCTGCGGCCGGAGAGAGGAAGATTGCTACCATCGGCCCCTTGGTGCACAATCCTATAGTCGTGGAGATGCTCGAGGAGAAGGGCATTAGGCCTGTCAAAGAGATTACCGATGAAATCGACGTCGCGATCATCAGTGCCCACGGGATTCCCGAATCCCAACTGAAAATCCTCGGCGAGAGGCGGGCAGAGATTATCGATGCTACTTGCCCCCTTGTCAAAAGATCCCAGAGATATGCGAAAGCACTGAAAGACGAGGGATATCAGGTGATCCTCCTCGGCGACAGGAAACACCCGGAAGTAATGTCCGTGTCAAGTTATGCGGGCGACAATCATATTGTCGTTGTGGAGAGCGTGGACGAACTCCCAGAGTCGCTTGGTCCAAGGGTAGGAATCCTAACCCAGACAACACAGCCGGAAAAGACTTTTCTGGAGCTTGTCCAGCGCGTCGTTCCGAGTGCAAAGGTGGTGAAGGTCGTCAACACAATCTGCCCTTCCTCCGCTGCAAGGCTGACGAAAACGAAAACTCTCGCCCGCAGTGTCCAGGTAATGATCGTCATTGGCGGCCGTAACAGCCACAATACTCTGGAGCTTGTCCGAGTAAGTCGTCTCACGGGAACCGACACTCATCACATCGAGCGCGTTGATGAGCTTCAGGTTCAGTGGTTCAGAAACATCGGGAAAGTAGGGATCTCGGCAGGTGCATCGACGCCGAATAGGCAGATCGAAGATGTTGCGAAGAGGATCAGCGCCTTTGGTAACTCTGCTTTTTAATAAAGATCTGTATGACGTGAAATACAAAAAGGACGGGGAGCGATGTAGCTTCCACCTGCTAACTAGATAGCCACGGACCCTCTTCCTTGAGGGATTCGATTCCCCTCACTCACCCCTAACTAGTGTTATGACTCGGAAATATATTGACATAATCTCTTGATCTTAGCCAGGATGGAATCGGCGGTTGCGGTCCAGACGAAGGGTTGGGCGTCAGAGTTGTGGCTTAGAACGAAGTGATCGATTATCGTGGCCAGGTCCCTGACGCTCCGGAAGGTGCCCCTGCGAATCGCCTGCTGGGTGACTATGTCGAGGGCGTAACTCACGACTATGTCCGGCACGGCACCCTGACCCTCTTTGCCGCGCTGGACATCGCTTCCGGCAAGGTCCTCACCAAGTCTATTACGCCGGCGGCACGGTCGCTGTCGTCGACCGCGGCACAGGCGACACACGCCAGGCCCAGGTGTTCGTGGCCGTTCTCGGGGTCGAGCTATACCTACGCCGAGGCGACCTGGACCCAGGGGACGGCCGACTGGATCGGCTCCCATGTCCGGGCCTTCGAGTACTTCTCAGGCGTCCCGGCGCTGGTCGTCTCGGACAACCTCCGGACCGGGGTCAGCCGAACCTGCCGCTGGGAGCCCGGGATCAACGCCACCTACGCCGAGATGCTGACCCATTACGGCTCGGCGGCTCTGCCGGCCCGTGTCGGCCGGCCCCAAGACAAGGCCAAGGTCGAGAGCGCCGTTCAGGTCGTCCAGCGCTGGATCCTGGCCCGGCTCCGTCATCGGACCTTCTTCTCTCTCGCGGAGCTCAACGCCGCGATCCGTGAGCTTCTCGAGGACCTCAACTCGCGCCGCTTCCGCAAACTCCCCGGCTCGCGACGCTCCCAGTATGAGGGGCTCGACCGGCCGGCCCTTCTTCCGCTTCCGGCGGAGCGTTACGAGTTGGCCGAGTGGCGCAAGGTCCGGCCGAACCTCGACTACCACGTCAAGGTCGAGGGGCATTACTACAGCGTCCCCTACCAGCTCTGCGGCGTCGAGCTCGAGGCCAGGGTTACCGCCCGGATCGTCGAGTGCTTCCACAAGGGCCGCCGCGTCGCAAGCCACGTCCGCTCGTCGGAGCGGGGCCGGCAAACGACAGCCCCGGAGCACATGCCGAAGTCGCACCAAGCGTATCTCGAATGGACACCGGAACGGATCGCCCGTTGGACAGGTACCGCCGGTCCAGCGACACGGACGCTGGTCGACAGGATCATCGCTTCCAGACCCCATCCCCAACAGGGCTTCCGCTCGGCCTTGGGCATCATGCGGTTGGGCAAGATCTACGGTCCGGAGCGGCTCGAAGCCGCGGCGGCGAGGGCCCTGCGCCTCGAAGCCCTGAGCTATCGGAGCCTGGCCTCGATCCTGAAGTGCGGACTTGACCGCGCCGCAGACCAGGCGACGGAGGCGAAGTCGATCGCCCATCCCAACATCCGCGGCGCCGCCTACTTCGAGGAGAAGCCCTGATGCTGAGCCATCCGACGCTCGAGAAGCTCTATAGCCTGAGGCTCTGGGGCATGGCCAAGGGCTGGGAAGAGCAGATGCGCATGCCCGACCTCCGGGAGCTCGCGTTCGAGGAGCGCTTCGGTCTCTTGGTCGACTGGGAGATGACGGAGCGGCGCGACCTGCGGCTCCGGGTCCGGCTGAAGACGGCCCGGCTGCGGCTTGCGGCCTCGGTCGAGGACATCGACTACCGCCAGCCCCGGGGCCTCGACAAGGGGCTCCTGCTGGAGCTCGTCTCGTGTCGCTGGATCAAGGAGCGCCAGAACATCCTCATCACCGGGCCGACGGGCGTGGGCAAGAGTTATCTCGCCTGCGCCCTGGGCAACAAGGCCTGTCGGGAGGGCTATCGGACGCTCTACGTTCGCCTGCCCCGACTCCTCCAGGACCTCCACATCGCCCGCGGCGACGGCCGCTACGGCAAAGTCCTGGCCGGCTTGGCCCGCATGGACCTGTTGCTCGTCGACGACTGGGGCCTGGCGCCCCTGGACGACCACGGCCGGCGCGACATCCTGGAGATCCTCGAAGACCGCCACGACGTCCGCTCGACGATCGTCACCGGGCAGCTGCCGGTCTCAGGCTGGCACGAGATGATCGGCGATCCGACCCTGGCCGACGCTATCCTCGACCGGCTCGTTCACAACGCCTACAAGATCGAACTGAAAGGAGAATCGATGCGGAAGACCCTCAGATCCTTGACTCAATCCGGCCACTCAGGTACATAGGTCATGCCCAGCGTCGCTTCGCTCCGACAGTGGCCGCCTTCGCTCGGACTGGGTGGCCGGAATCGTCGGAATACGCAGCTTAAAGAAAAAACGATAAAATCAGGGGGAAACGTGGCGTGCCTGAGAGGATTCGAACCTCCGACCTTTGGATCCGGAGTCCAGTCCACTAGCCTCCTGGACATATGGGGAAAACCCGTTTTCCAGGGGGAAATGTCTTGT
>Ga0105107_10002117_pt1 | contig 13054 bp, 14 predicted proteins | sample PPLLaktember2015_6_FD_79335 | JGI IMG/M metagenome (GOLD analysis project Ga0105107, IMG submission 79335) | Freshwater sediment microbial communities from Prairie Pothole Lake near Jamestown, North Dakota, USA - PPLs Lake P8 Core (1) Depth... | ecosystem: Environmental > Aquatic > Freshwater >... | reverse complement strand
TCAGGCCTATACTTTATACATCGAACCAAGTCCGGACCGGCTCCGAGCACTACCCGCGGCGGCTTCCTGGTTGTTCATTTCGGTGGCGCCACCGAGCCGGCGTAGAACACCTCGCACCGCCCGCCAGGGAAGAGGTCCCTCCCCTTCTTCAGCAACCTGAGCACCGGACCGGCGACGGATACCAGGACGTTGGGCTTCTCGACCACCGGTTTGCTGAAGGGGCCGACGAGCTTCTGCACGACCTGGGGGCACCCCTTGGCGTCGATCAGCGCCACGGTCACATCATCGAACCGGTCGTTGACGAAATCGAGCCCTCCTTTGAGCGCGATGCGGTTTTCGTTCGTCGCCATGGCCACGTCCCCCGCCTGCGCCACGCCGCGTTCGATCTTCCATTCGGAAGCGAGCGTCCGGATCCTGCTGCTGCCCCCCGATCGCTGGAACAGGCTCGCGAAGTTGTATCCCTTCGTAACCAGCAGGCCGAGGGGGCCGGCGAAAAACAAGGCGCCCACGTCAACGAGGTTGAAGTTCTGGGTGGACTCATACCGAGCGAGCTCCCGGTCGAGGTCGTAGCCATCGAGCGTGAGGTTCTCGCCGCGAAGGGAGGCCTCTCCGTCCGCGGTCCGCAGCATTTCGTCCGCGGCCTTCCCTTGCATCGTCAGGTTCACCGAGAAGTCCATCGACCCTTCCACGGCCCCGTCCGGCGAGAGTGTCTTCAGGAACTCCTCGACCCGAAACTGCGGCAAGGCGTAGCGAACGTGGTAGAGAGGGACGGCGCCCGAGAAGTCTGCCTGGACGTTTCCCGAGCCCAGCCCACCGAACATACGCACCGTGACCGGCTCGAGATCGAACACTGCGTCCTTGCCGGCGACCGATAACTTCAAGTCGAACACGGTGACACGCTTCGCCCGCAACTCAACGCAGCCCAACTGTGCCGTGAAGGAAAGGTGCTTCAAGAAGTCCACATTCCTTCCTCCCGGTCCACGCAGGTGGCGCACGTTCAGGTCGCATTCCCCGGCCTCGAATCCGTTTCCGGACTGTTTGTTCGCATAGAGAAGCGTTGCGTGCGAGAGAGAAATTCTTGGCAGGTCCAGTTCGGGCAATGTCGCCTTGACCTCCTCCGGTCTTTCGAAGTTGAACTTGCCATCCTGGTCCCACTCGATGGAGATCCTGGCACTGTTCAGCGCGATCTCCCTTACCCGGATTCCCTTGAAAAGAAGAGCCAGGAGATCGATCCCGAGCCTGGCCTCCTTCGCGGAGACGATGTCCGCCCCACGGTTACGGATGCGTACGTCTTCCGCTGTGACCCGCAAGCCCGGGAACAAGCTGATCCGCAGGCGGCCGCCGACGTGAACTTCCATTCCCAAAGCCTTCGAGGCGGCAGCTTCCAGCCGGGGCTTGTAGGCATCGGCGTCCACGAGAGCCAGAATTGCCACCGCGACGAGGACCAGGAGCCCAATGAGTCCGCCAAGAACGAAAAGCGAAACTCTCAGTGCCTTCGGCATTCGGCCCTCCGCTTATCGAATCCAAGACCCGCGCCGTCTGAGCATAGTCGATCCAGCCACTGGCTGCTGCGCAAGGAAGGGCGCTGTCCAGCGGAAGCAGCGCGCCAGCTCCACGGCAAAGCATTGGCCTACCAGAACGAGCTGCTGTTCCAGCGCGGCGTCAACTTCAACGATCTGCGGTCTGGCAGCGGCGCGGCACGGGGCTGTACTGGACCGAGGAGGAGGAGACGGGCATGAATCCGCTCACCGGGGAAAGCACGCAGACGCTGCGGCGGCGCGTGCGAATCGACGAACAGATTCCGATGGGCGACGAGTACGAGCGGTTTGTGCGCGGGTTTGTTGCGGCATAGTGCCGAGCTTTCGATCTACCCGGCATCCCCGGCAGGGGATCTGGCCCCTCACAATGAGTCGATCGCCAGCACTTCGCGTGCGGCGCGGACGGACCACTCAAGTTGCTCTTGTCGACTTCCGGCCACGGCGGAGCCGCTGCTCGGAGATAGCCTTACGCAAATCCCCGGTGGTCATCACACGCCCAGCGTCGGGATCGGCCTGACCCTGTGCAAGCACCCTCTCCTCCCATTCCAGATAAGCGACACGATCCGCAATGCATTCCCGAACCAAAGACTCCGGAGTGACCCTCCTGAGCCGGGATAGCTTGTCAATTCGGTTCTGCAGACTCTTGGGGAGGGAAACGATATCGTTCATGACAACCTCGACGTAGATGCTCAGCCACGTGTCACAGCCGGGAAGACGTACCTCAGGCTCTGCCCTTCCAGCGCCGGGGATCGCGCCGTCCGTAGATGCAAGCTACGATGACAACGAGATCTCCGAATACGCGATAGTAGAGCGCATAGGGGAAGCGCTGCAGGAGCACTCGTCGGGTTTCTCTGTGGACCACCGGGAACCTTCCGGGATCGCCAGCGATGCGCTCCTTGGCTGCTTCGACCGCAGCCAGGAACTCTTAGCCAAGCCCAGAACGCTGGCGTTCGTACCAGAGGTAAGCATCGTCGATGTCCGCAGCGGCAGCTGGGCGGTACGACGATGTGCATTACAACGAACGGCCGCGAATTCGCTGCATGACCTCATCCCATGGAATGCCGGCCGGGGCCCTCCCGGTCGAGGTCATCCAAGCGTCGGTCGAGCTCTTCGCGCTGGGCCTCTGTCAGAGGTAATGCATTCGGGGTGGCCGAGAGGCTGTCCCAGAGCTGCTCCAGCAGCTCCAACCGCTCCGCAGGGCTAAGCCGCGTGATATCGATCGCTCCCATATTTTTAGTATACGCCGTGCACGGTTTCAAGATGTAAGCCCGTCGGCTGCTGCATCAACCGGCTGACAAATCGACCGGATCACCGGAACCCATGCCTGACCGCCGCAGGTCCAACGCTGCTCCTATACCTCACCAGGGAACAGCGGCGCGCCGTGAGCACGTACGAGCTGCTCCCATTCCGCACTGGCAAATGGCTTACCTCTGTCCTCCATCTCAGTGGCTCGAAGAAACCCCAGTCCGCAGTCAAAGCAATCATTTCGGTCGCATAGAAACTGCGATCCGGCTGCCCGAAAAGCAGGCCCAATACACGCTGCTGTGTTGTCGAGAAAAGCGCGTCCGCCAGGCTGTGGCGCTTCGGGGTGCGGCCACCACCCTTTCTCATACCCATTCTGGGCATGTTGCTACCCAATTTGGGTATGATCAAGCTCTCCTCCATCGAGATGCGTGCCGCCGCGGTCTCGATGCCTTATCGAGGTAGGGCTTCAGCAGCTCGTGCTCCAGGAACGCCTGTTCCCGGCCGGCATACGTCTCCGGCACCGACCCACGGCCGCTTCCCATGACAGCTCCCGTTGCTTACCGAACGATCGTTCGGTATCCTAGGCCGATGGGCAATGACGGTCAATACCTTGGGAAGCTGCAGGACTACTACGCCAAACACCGCGTGCTGCCGTCCTACTCCGCCATCGGCGCACTGGTCGGCCTGCGCTCGAAGGCTTCGGTCGCGGAGATGCTGATGCGGCTCAAAGCCGAAGGCTTTGTTCAGACCACACCGGACCGCCGGCTCAAGCCGGGCAAGCGGTTCTTCGAACGCCCGATCGCCGAGCATGTGCGCGCCGGGCATCCCGGGATGGCCTTCGACAGCGGGAACGAGGCGCTGAGCATCGATGAATGCCTCGTGGCGAATCCAGCCAGAACCGTGCTGATCCGGGTGAAGGGCGACTCGATGATCGACGCGGGTATCCACTCGGGGGACACGGTGGTGGTGGAGAAGCGCAACTCGGCGAACGTGGGGGACATCGTTGTCGCCATCATCGACAACGAGTTCACCTTGAAGCGGCTGGGCCGCGAGAAGGGTCAGATCGTCTTGCGCCCGGAGAACAAAGCCTACCCCGTCATTCGTCCGAAGGGCGACCTCGAGATCTTCGGAGTGGTGGTGGGGCAGTTTCGGAAGTATTGACCGAAGCCCACATCTATCGCGGACAAGCACAAAGCATAGGCCCGCCCCTCCCGTTTCTGACCTGAGCGTCCTGCCGGCTTTGCCCGCTATAGCGACCTCAAGTACTCGACCAAGTCGTTTTTCTCCTGGTCAGTAAGCAGCAACCCGAAGTGAGCGTTGTAGTGGTTCACTACGTCGTGCAGCGTGGCGAAACGTCCGTCATGATAGAAGCCACCTTTGGCGTGAGTCCATAGTCCTTTCAGCGGGGCGGTACGGTAGCGCTTGTCCGGTGCCCGATTCGCCTGAAAGTCATCGATACCGATCTCTTGCGCGGTATGCATGTTCCAGCCCGGCTCGGTGTAGGTCGGGGGGACATGACAGACAGCGCATCGCTTGCCTTCGAAGATTCGCTTGCCGCGCGCAGCTGCATCCTCATCGAAGCTACCTTTTGGCGGCTTCGGCGCGGGAATGGCGAGCTGGTAGAAATGCAACGCGGGCAGTTTGGCGCTGATGAGATCGGGATCACTTCGCACGTTGCCAAAGCCGGCTCGCGCCGCGACCGGGAATTGCACCGGATCGTTCAAGCGCGGGTCGAAGAATGTACCCTTGCCGTGCATTTCCAGATTGGCGACGAAAGCATTCCAATGCGTCACCGAGCCCCAACCGGTCCAGGTGTGGAGGTTCACGCCGGCCAGTCCGAACGCGGGTGGGATGAGGGTCGCCGCGGTCTTGCCGTCCGGCCGGAACGCCTTGCCGTCGAGGAACAGCTCGGCATCGAATTTTCCCGGGCCCCAGGCGGCGACGACTTGGCGCACGGTTGCTTCGTCGACCTCCAGCAGCGCGGCCACGGCGCTGAGATCGGGCGCCACGTTGATGATCGCGCCGACGTTGAGATCGCGGTTTGCCCAGCCATCGAGGCGATGGCCGATTCCCGGCGCCAGCGAGTTGTCCACGGTGCTGTGGCACAGAGCGCATTGAATCCCCACGGAACGCAACCTCCCGCTCGATTCGAAGAATCCGGTTACTCCGATGACGGCGTTCAACCGCAGCAGGGCGAGCGTGGTAGCCGGGTCATCCAGATCCACACGTCCTTTCTTCAGCCTCTCGATCAGTGCAGCGGGCAGCGCATCGACGTCCACTTTCAAGCCGACCGCCAGCGCGGTTCTCGGACTGACGCCGGGCCCGACCCCGCCGAAGCGCTGGCCTTGAATCCCCTGGTGCAGCTTGATCGTATCGCCCCAGAAGGCTTCGTCACCCAAGGTATCGAAGCGGAAGATGCGCCTTCCTTCCTCCAAGGTTCGCTGTGCATGCCTCTCGATTCGCGCGTCAATTTTCGTGAGCTGGCGCCGATCATCATGGTCATGGCGCGAGTTGCCTTCGCGCCACCCGCGATCGTCCGATCGCGCGGCGTCATGGCCGGCCATGGTCAGGGTTGCGAGCATGGCCATGGCCAGGATTTGGAACCGACGTTTCATGGTGACCTCCCCATACGGTTCAGGAGTTTCCGGGATTGGAGAGCAACACCGAGCTTGCGTAACCAGGCGTCCGGCAGCGCACGTAGCCTCTCGCATCGCTGCAGAAGCGTTGCGTCTGTCCATTCGGCTGGTACGCCGAACGGTCTCACTCAAAGTGCTTAGATGCAGCTCACTTGGCCGACGTTCCGGGAGACGCGTCCGCGACGGGGAGCTATCGCGTCAACGCCGCCGCATCTGCACGCGCCGGAGCCGATCGGGCCGGCCGAACCAGGCACCCCTCTTTCGCCATATTTCGTCAACGCCACGCGCTTCGTACCCTGCAAGCACGCACCGAAGCCGCCCGGGCTTGGGTGGCGCAAGCACGAGAAGGTTGGAATGAGCAAGTCAAAGGCTCCGCCAGCGGCCGGTTTCTCACGACGGGACTCACGAGGCCGGCGGAAGCTGCCGCAGGGTCGCTCCTAGGCGCCGACCCGCCTTGAAAACGCTCTTCCCCTCGCCTATGGTTCAAAACGGCAGGGGCACCCCGCGATCCTGCGTGCCGCCCCACCGGGCGAAAGGAGGTGTTTATGCGTTTTTCCAGGCACATAGCTCGACGGATCACACTCCTCGGAGTCGTTTTTGCCCTTGCGTCCGGGCCGGCCGCGGCGAATCCGTTCGCACCCGGCGAGATCAAGGAAATCGAGTCGTTCGGCGTTCCCGGGACGGTGATCGACGATCCCCTGCGGCCCTTCAGGATCGACTTCAGCGACGGCCAGTTCATCGCCGGCAACGTCCAGGACCGCGTGATCGATTACGACGACGGCCTGCTCGGGTTCGTGAGCTACCTTCGGGACATCACCGGTTCGGAAGGGGCCGTGATCGAGTCGTTCTCGCGCGCGAGCTTCTCCGATCCGACCGACGTGACGTGGTCGCCGACCTCGCTCGGTGTCGTGGACCCGTCGCTCGGGTTCCGAAGCGCCGATGGCAGCACGATGACCTTCTACTTCTCACCGGGTATACCGCTCTCGCCTGCCGGCATCCTCGGTGGCAACGAGCACATCACCATCCGCACGAACGCGACCGAGTACGCCGCGGTCGGCGAGATGTTCATCGGCGCGCGCGCCGCAACCAGCGAGTGGGTCAAGTAGAAAGTATAGGCTCGACCCTATGGCATGTCAGCGCGCCGACAAATGCCATCCCCGCAAGGACCATAAGGACTGTTGCCGGCTATGTGAGCAGTGCAGCCGCCGGTGTAGTATCGATTTCGCGAATATCGAGTCGATCACTTTCACCAGCCGAGGTGACGGCAACAAGTTCATCGACGAGCTGAGGATCGGCTCGACGTATGCTGCAGTGATTCCAGAGAGGGCCTAGGCGGCCCTGCTCGGCACCGGCCGCCGGCTCTCCGCCAATGCTTCAGCCCTGGCTGTTGCGGTTGATAGGAGTCCGCTATCAGGCACCAAAGTATAAGGTATAGGCCTGACCCCAGCTTTCCTAGCCCGCATTTCTCACACTGGCGCGAGGCTATGACGGGTATCGGGCGAGGCAGTTACCGCTCGAACGCCGTGCTCATATTGAACATATGAGCACGGCGGGCATGCCGCAAATGGCCGCCCTAGACCCGTCAGAGCCCGCGCAGCCCGACGATCGCCCATCAGCACTCTTCGCGCCGTCAACGCCTCTTTGCAGTGCGCTTTGGCATCCGCCGGGGGTGGCGGTGTGAGAAATGCAGGCTCAGGTCATCCTCGCCACCGATCAGGTAGATCTTCCGATCCTCCATCACCCGTTGCAGGAACGGCTCCCCTTCCGCCAGCTTTGCGCCGAACTCGGAGGTGCGGTAGACGTTAGGATTGATCTCGCGCCGCAACGCGTCGTGCGCCGGTGCCAGTGCGTGCACCACATCCGCCAGCTTGGGATCACCGACGATCATCACGTCCACGTCACTGCCGGCACGCTCGTCGCCGCGCGCAACCGAGCCGTAGACGAAAGCTGCCTTGATTCTGCCTGCCAGCGGCTCCAGTGCCTCCCGCAACACGTCGGCAAGGAGGGGTGGCGCCGAAGGCGACGGGGTGGTTTGGCGCGCCGCCCTCCTCGGGCAGACTCCCACCACCCCGCCTGCTGCGCAGGCACCCCTCCTCCGGCAGGAGAAGAGACTTTTCACTCCGCTACTGCAGCCCGCAGTCGATGCCGTTCACACCCAAGGTCGCCTTCAAGCCGTCGAGCGAGACGGTCGACGACTTCAGCTGAGGCACGAAGCGGCACAAGTCCAGCGGCGCGGTCGCCGTGTCGCGCGGACCGAAGGTACTGGCCTTCTGGATGTCCTTCTGCTCGTCCTCCGATGCGCTGTTCCACAGCTTGACCAGACCGTCCCGCAGTGTGGCGAGGTCGATGCTGGTCTCGTCGCGATAGACTTCCGCGCCCCAACGTGCACGGTCCGGATTGCTGTCCCACAAATCGCACAGGGTGTGCTTCACGTCCACGATATAGCGGCGACCAGTCTTGCACAGCGTCGCGGAACCCGACGCAGTGCGATCGCAACCCAGCCCTGCATCCGACTCCACCTTGGCGCAGGAGTCGGGAGCGTCCGCCTCGTCTTGGTAGGTCACGTTCGAGACGAACGACGCCCAGCCCTCCTTGAAAGCGGCCAGCGTGTACTCCGGCGTGTCCACCCGCTCGTCGCAGGCATCGTCCCCATAGCAGAAGCTCCCCCACTTGCCGACTCCGCCCCAGGCCCAGTAGTGCACGAGGTGGCCGTATTCGTGGGATGCCTCGTCGCCGCGCAGCCAGGTCTCGGGATGGCGGGCGTCGTAATCGCTGTCGCCGCTCACGGTGTAGCCGCCGGTCCATTTCTCGGTGCGCGGGCCGTTCAACCACTCCTTGAAGTCTTCGGGCTCGTAGCTGGCGCCGAGCTGGGGAGCGCCAACGCATAACCGGCCGGCCTGATGCGAATGTGCGCCGCCGCGCTCGCCGCCGATCACGCTCGGGAAGAAGGCCTTGATCTCGCCGTAGCGCGCGTGATCGAAGGGCACCTTCCCCTCGACGTGCACCTTGCGCGTCACGTCCACCATAGTGGAGAAGACGTTGGCTGCCTGGGCGGCGAGGTCACCGACCTTCGCCGCGGCCGGTGCGGCGCTTTCCTCCTGGAAGTAATCGTTACCGAGGTCGACGGTGCCGTTTGTCCTGACGGTCCGCGGTTTGCTCATCTCGGCGCCACGCAGCCATCGCGCCCAGATCGGCCCGTCCCATTTGTCGTCGTAGTGATTCTTCTCGCCCTCGTCCTGCGGATCGCGCACTGAGAAGCAACGTGTACCCGGCGAGTCGCATTGTTCCAGAGACACCTCTGCGATCAGCGCAACGGAATCCTCCGGTGCGCCGGCCGGAATGCCCGGACAGTTGTTGCAGACGTTGCCGGACCAGGCGAACTTTCCGGCCTGGTCGATGGTGGCTTTCCCGGCCAGGCTGGTCTGCGGGCAGTTGTTCAGCTGATGGAACGCGTTGTAGGAATACACCCGGACGGTCGCATCGCGCAGCCCGAGGTAGTTGATGTTGTCGCCCGCTGCCGGCTTCGACGTCCAGGGCTTAGCATGTCCAGTGGCGTTGACCGCGTCGCGCCGCTGGCTGAAACGGCCATCTTTACGAAGATCGTTGTAGTAGACGTGACCCGTGACCGTGACCGCCTTGCATACCGCGGCCTTGCCTTGCGCGTTGTCCTGCGGCGGGGATCCGGGCTCGTCCACGGGCACCTCTTTCGCGTAGGCCGGCCAGATGGCGGCAACCGCGATGATGCTCAGCCAGCGCCTCGCTCCGGCTCTGGCCGGAGCGCGTGTGGCGCGCTGTACCCGTGCTCCAGCTTGGCAACCGGCCGCGCAGCGCGCTGCGTGCGATGTCAGCCATTCCCACAGCTTACGTATGCGCTCGTGCTTCATAACACAGTTCCTCCTGTCTCTCTTCCCGCCTCTCACGAGGCGGGGTGGCGCCGGAGGCGACGGGGCGCTGTGGGGTGGTTGTTGACATGCTCCTACCGCCCCGCCTCTGCTCGGCACCATCTCCCGGGCCTCACTGAAACGGCGCAGTCCACCACCGACATTGCAGCCGATGGCGGAAGCGCCGCGCCAAAGGCTTAATACGCTGGCTGCGTAATCAGCCAATAGAGCAGCCAGACCCCGCCGCTGACCTGAGCGGTCTCGGCGGGGGTGAGGACGTGCATGGTGCGTCCCTGCTCAGCCTCGCACTTGAGAGCGTCGGCCGCGGGCTCACCGCGATCGCTTGTGAACGAATTGGTCATGGAAGTCTCCTGAGTAGACGATGGAAAAGGATTGACGGCTCGCGCAGATCCCTACTGCCGGCCCGCTCCGCCGGGGAAGTCGTGGATGCTGTCGCCATTCACGGGATCGTGTTCGCGCGCGGTCCAGTCCATGTAGTCCTCCATGGACATGGTGTCGCCGTACAGGTCCTGCGGCAGGACTTTGCGGGGTGCGACGGGGCTGATGCCGATGCCTCCAGCGACCTGGGCTACCTGATCGGCAGTCAGCAACACCACCTTCTCCTGCATTGCGTTCAGTTGCTTCATGAGAATCTCCGTAGATAATGAGTTGAGAGAGCGCCGCGCTGCCGCGACGCATTGGCTGTCGCCGGGTTCCTGATAGCGCGAAGCACGTCAGAACCCCGGATAAGCGCGACCACTCTAGTCAGAGACGACGGTGATGAACATCCCGGGAACGCGTTGCGCGATCCCGTATAAAGGTTAAGGCCGAAGCCATACGTCCAAAGCGATAGCCGCGCGAGCTCGCGCGCTCAGCTGCGGCTTTGCGTGCCGCCTTGAGACCTTGACAGAGCGAGACGTGACTCACCGCCTCATTGCTGCAACAGTCGGACCGCACCTGGGTGCCGGGCCCCTCCCGTCTCCGGTACACTTCCGCACATACGACCAAAAACCAACGCGCAGACGCGCTCACGCAACGACCGGGCCGCGCCACCAAGCCCTGGAATTCACGATGACCCCCTGGAATTCACGATGACCGGGGCACGCCCGATCGGCCCCGTCGATGCGTAATGCACAGGCATCCACCGTCGACGATCACGACGGCAGGGAAGCCGACCCGACTCGGGTAACCACCTCGCGCCGGTGGTGGATCCTGCTGCTGGTGCAGATCTCCACGCTCAGCTTCGGCATCGCAATCACCTCCACCAACGTCGTGATCCCGCAGATCCGCGGCGCCCTGTCCCTGACGCACGAAGAAGGCGCGTGGATCGTCACGCTGTTCCTCGCTGCGGCGGCCGTGGCCACGCCGCTCACCGGTTGGCTGGCCGGCAAGTTCGGGTGGCGCGGTGTCATGGTGACCGCGCTGGCCGGTTTCACGCTCTCATCTCTCGCGTGCGGCCTGGCGGATTCGCTCGAAACCCTGTTGTTCGCGCGGGTCGCACAGGGGCTGTTCGGTGCGCCGTTGATGCCGATGGGGCAAGGCATGCTGCTCGCGACCTTTCCGCGCCACATGCATCCCCTGGTGTTGATGCTGTGGGGCACCGGCGCGGTCATGGGCCCGACGCTGGGGCCCATCCTCGGCGGCGTGATGGCCGAATCGCTCAGCTGGCGCTGGGCGTTCCTGTTGATGGTGCCGATCGGAGCACTGACCACCGCCCTGGCGGCCTTCGCGCTCGGCGAGCAGGAGCGTGGCACCGCCGGGCGCCTGGGTACGACAGGGTTCGTCGCGCTGGCGCTGTGCATGGGAAGCGCGCAACTGATGCTGGACCGCGGCCATCACCTGGACTGGTTCGACTCCGCGGAGATCACGATCGAGCTGATTCTCGCGGTGACGGGCGGACTCGTCTTTATCGCAAACACGGCCTGGTCGCGCACGCCTTTCCTCGATCCGCGCATGTTCCGCGACTGGAATTTCTGCGTCGGCCTGCTGGTCGTGTTCGTGATGGGCGCGCTGAGTTACACGATGGTCGTGCTGTTTCCGCCGCTGCTGCAGGACCTGCGCAACTACCCCGAGTCGACGATCGGCTATCTGATGTCCGCCCGGGGCCTGGGCAATTTTCTGAGCTTCGGGGTCGTCGTGTGGGCCACACGGTACAACGCACGCCTCGCGCTCACCGCCGGCCTGCTGCTGCAAGTGCTGGCGGTGTGGCAGATGACGACGTTCAACCTCAACATGTCCGACTTCGACATCTACTGGACCAACCTGGTGCAGGGATTCGGCTTCGGCCTGGCGTACACGCCGATGACCGTGCTGGCGTTCTCCACCTTGCCCGCGCCGCTGGTCGTGCAAGGCTCGGCCGTGTTCAATCTGCTGCGCAATTTCGGCAGCAGCCTCTTCATTTCCCTGAGCATCCTGGTGCTGGTGCGAACGACGGCGGAGAACTATGCCGGTCTCACCGCCGCGGTCCCCTCGCTGGACATCGCGCTGAACTTCTCCAGGCTTGCCGATGGCCTTGCTTCCGACGACGCCAGAAGTCTCACCGCGCTGAGGGACGAGATTCAACGCCAGGCGGCTATCGGCGGGTATCTGAACGCATTCGTGCTGTCGGCGCTCGCGGCGGCGGTTGCGGTGCCGCTGGCATGGATGTTCAGGGTGCCAAAGCGGGGGGATTGAATGCGGTCGCGCCAACGCTAGCCCGATCGAGCAGCGAGAGCGCTCGGGAAGCGCGAAGGGCGCGAAGCGCCCGAGCCAGCGCGCAAGGTTGGCTTCTAGGGGATTGGGGATTACTTAAGCGATTGATATAGTGGGAGTATTAGTTCTTGCCACGATGTGCTACAGATGCTACATTATTTCGCCATGATGAGAACCATCACCCAACGCGAGCTGCGCAACGACTCCGGCGCCATCCTTCGCGACGTGCAGGCCGGACAAGTCATCATCATCAGTCGAAACGGGGTACCGGTCGCGGAGCTCCGCCCGCTTCCGCCGCGCAGGTTTGTAACGCGCGCAATGATTGCGGATGCCGCACGCCGCGCACCCCGGGTGGACGCCGATCGCTTGCGCGCTGACCTGGATGCCGTCGTAGACCAATCCGTCGATGGCTGAGCCAACGAGGGGATTGCTCGACACCTCCGTGGTGGTCGATCATGACTTGGTCGATCCGGCATTGCTTCCAGACGAGTCCGCTATCGCCGCGGTAACGCTCGCTGAGCTGGCGGCAGGGCCCCACGCCACCAAGGACGAACAGGAGAGAGCGCGGCGACAAGACCGACTGCAGTGGGCTGCTGCAACGTGGGATCCAATCCCGTTCGACACTGAAGCGGCGCGAACCTACGGCCGCATATTCGCTGCGACCCGAGCGGCGGGACGCTCCAGTCGGACGCGCCTGGCCGACCTGCTCATCGCCTCCACTGCGGCCGCGAATGGTCTGCCGCTTTACACGAGGAATCCCACCGACTTCGCCGGCCTCGAGCAGATCGTCAACATAGTGGCGGTCTGATCCCGCGCCAATCAGCCGCGCGGGACGTCAGCCTCTTGCGGACTCTTTCGGCCAAGGTGCGTCGTCATCGCGTGTTCGAGCCGGCCCCGCACCAACCCTACCTCGCCAGTTCGACCACCCTCGCCATCTCCGCATACCGGCACAGCGCATTCGCGAGCTGCATCTGCCGCGGGCTCTGGCACTCGGGCTCGAACAGCCGCGGGCTCGCGACCAGGATGCAGGCGCATTGCGCGCGTGAGGTCGCCACGTTCAGGC
>Ga0105107_10002115_pt1 | contig 13058 bp, 11 predicted proteins | sample PPLLaktember2015_6_FD_79335 | JGI IMG/M metagenome (GOLD analysis project Ga0105107, IMG submission 79335) | Freshwater sediment microbial communities from Prairie Pothole Lake near Jamestown, North Dakota, USA - PPLs Lake P8 Core (1) Depth... | ecosystem: Environmental > Aquatic > Freshwater >... | reverse complement strand
GATGCTCATGCGACCGGGAGCGTCCAAGCCAGCCTCGACGCGGAAGCGCGCGGCGCGGCCGCCCTGGTGGTCTCGCCGGTCTGCAAGAACCTGATCCACGTCTACTATCTGCGCGAGGCGGCCAAGAAAGGTCCCGGCGGCCGCGGCTCCGACGTCCGCCCTCGTCCGGTGAAGCTCCTCGGCGTGCTCGGAGCCGGTGTGATGGGCGGTGGGATCGCGCACATCGCCGCGGACAACGGCATCCGCGTGTACATGAAGGATATCCGCCATGAAGCCGTCACGGGCGGGCTGAAGCACGCGCGCTCGCGCTTCGACAAGACGGTCGAGCGACGGCGGCTCTCCAAGCGCGAGGCTGCGCAGCGCATGGAGCTCATCGGCGGCGGCCTCGACTTCCGTGGGATCGCCGGCGCGGACCTCGTCGTGGAAGCGGTCGTCGAGCGCATGGACGTCAAGCGGGCGGTGCTGAAGGAGACCGAGTCGAAGGTCGGTCCCGAATGCGTGCTCGCGACGAACACGTCGTCCCTGTCGGTCGACCGGATGGCGGAGGCGCTCGAGCGGCCGGAGCGGTTCTGCGGCATGCACTTCTTCAATCCCGTGGACCGCATGCCGCTCGTCGAGGTCGTGCGTGGAAGCCGCAGCTCGGAGGCGGCGGTGGCGACCGTGTACGCCCTCGCGTTGCGCCTCGGGAAGGTGCCCGTGGTGACGGCGGACGGCCCCGGATTCGTGGTCAATCGCATCCTGGGACCGTACCTGAACGAGGCGGGTCATCTGCTCGCGGACGGCGCCGCGATCGAGAGGATCGATGCGGCCGCCAAGGACTTCGGCATGCCGATGGGGCCGCTCCGGCTCATCGACGAGGTCGGCATCGACGTGTCCCGGCACGCCGGTGCCGCGCTGCACGAGGCACTCGGAGAACGGCTGGCACCGTCGCCCGTCCTGCTCGCGCTCGGCAACACGAAGCGGCTGGGCCGAAAGGGCGGGGCCGGGTTCTACCTCTATGAGAACGGTGAGGAGAAACGGATCGACGAGTCGGTCTATCAGGAGCTCGGATCCGTGATCCCGCAAACCAAGGACGTGCCGGAGAAGCAGATCGTGGACCGGCTCGTGCTCGTGATGATCAACGAGGCCTCGCGCGTGCTCGAGGAGCGGATCATTGCGAGTGCCGGAGCGCTCGACCTCGCGATGATCATGGGAACCGGCTTCCCACCGTTCCGCGGCGGCCTGTTGCGCTACGCGGATTCGCTGGGGGCTGATGCCGTGCTCACGGCGCTGAACGACCTCCAGCGGACGCACGGTGAGCGTTTCGCACCGTCGTCATCGATCAGGGAGCTCGCCGCGAGCAGCCGTCGCTTCTACCAGGCGTTCCCGTGACCTCGGCCCACCGCTTCGCCGGCGTGATCCCGAGCGCCGGCGCGTCACTTCGCATGGGCCGCCCCAAAGCGCTCCTCCAGGTCGGTGGCGAGACGTTCCTGTCGAGGACCATCCGTGCTCTACGCTCGGGCGGCTGCGACCCGGTGCTGGTGGTCGTGCCGGATCGCGATCCCCAGCTCACGGAGCGGTTGGCGGACACGGCCGAGCGAGCCGGCGGGCGCGTGCTCATCAACGCCGATCCGGGCGAAGGGCCCATCACGTCGCTGCGCATGGCCATCAACGAGCTCGGAGACTCCGTGGCCGGGCTCGCGTACCTCCCCGTCGATCATCCGATGGTGCGGCCGGACACGGTCGCCGCGCTGCTCGCGGCGGCGCTCGGTGGCGAACAAGTCGCCGCGCTCACGGTGCCGACCCATCGCGGCAAGCGCGGTCACCCTGCGGTGTTCGGCGCGTCTCTCTTCGCGGAGCTCGCCGACCCCGCGCTCGAGGGCGGCGCGCGCGCCGTGGTCCACCGGCACCTCGAGCGCGCTCGTCTCGTCGAGGTCGACGACGCGGGCGTGATCATCGACATCGACACGCCCGAAGCCTACGCCGCGGCAGTCGGATGAAGCGCCTGGACGCCGCCTCCGCGGCGGAGCTGCTCCTCGCCACGACGGAAGCCGGAGGCGCCGCCGCCGCGATCGTCGTGGTGGGCGGCGCAGAGGCGGATCTTCTCGGGCGACGGCTCGCGCTCGCGCGCAGCGCTTCGGGTGAGACGGAGGCGCACGGCAGCCTAGGCGCACCCGAGGTCGACGCCGCCGCCGTGGCGCTGCTTCGCGAGGCGCTCGCCACCCCGCGGAGCGAGGACGGGCTTCGCACGCTCCAGGTCGGTGCTCGGACGCTCGAGATGTACCTCGAGGTACGATGGCCAGTGCAGGAGCTCGTCGTCGTGGGCGCCGGGCACATCGCCCTCCCCATGGCCCATGTGGGCTCCATGCTCGGCTTTCGCGTGACGGTGCTCGACGACCGCCCGGACTTCGCCACCCGCGAGCGCTTCCCCACCGCGCACCGCGTGCTACGCGCCGACTTCTCCGATCCGTTCGCGGACGTTCCGCTGCACGAGCGGTCGCACATCCTGCTCGTGACTCGCGGCCACAAGTACGACTACGAGTGCCTGATCCGCGCGCTGCGCGCGGACCCGCCCCCCGCCTACATCGGTATGATCGGCAGTCGGCGGCGGGTGCGCGCGACGTACGTGCAGCTGGTCGAGGAAGGGTTCTCCATGGAGCTCATCGACCGGATCCACGCGCCCGTGGGGCTCGACGTGGGCGCCGAGACGCCCGAGGAGATCGCCGTGGCGGTCGCGGCCGAGCTGGTCATGGTGCGGCGCGGGGGGAGCGGGCTGCCGCTCAAGGGCGTGGAGCGCGTCGCGGAGCGATATTTCGGCACGCCGCCGATCGAAGAGAAGAAACGGAAATGACCCGAGAGGACGAACGCACGATGACGGAGGCGCTCACCGCCGCCCGCGAGGCCGGACGGCGCTGCGTGCTCGCGACCATCGTCGAGACCAAAGGCTCGACCCCGCGGAAGGTCGGCGCGCGCATGCTGGTCGATCCCGCGAGAGGCCTCGTAGGCACGGTCGGCGGTGGGTGCGGGGAGGCCGAGGTGATCGAGGCCGCCCATCGAGTGCTCGCCAACGGCGTCCCCGAGCGCGTGCGCGTCGACCTCACCGACGATCTCCTCTCGTGGAGCCCGGCGGTCTGCGGGGGCATCATGGACGTCTTCGTCGAGCCGGTGCTGCCCGCCGACGCAGAGAAGTAGTGCGCCGAGTCCGGATCCACTACCGCCGACTCCCCGACCGCGAGCAGATCTTCGACCAGCGCGTCGTCCTCGAGCGCGACGACGCGATCGTGACGCTGACCGATCCCATGGAGCTCGAATCGCCGATGCTGATCGCGGGCGAGCCGGCGCTCGAGCACGGCTCACGGGTCGTATGGTTCACGTTCCCGGGCGCCTGGCACGACGTCGGGCGGTTCCATCGGGCCGACGGGTCGTTCACCGGCTGTTACGGCAACGTGCTCACGCCGCCGCGCATCCTCGGTGACGTCTGGTACACGACCGACCTGTTCCTCGACGTCTGGCAGCCGCCCACCGGAGAGGTATCGCTGCTCGACGAGGATGAGCTCGAGGAAGCGCTCGCACGGGCGCACATCGATCCCGTTTTGGCTGGCCGAGCCCGCGAAGAAGCCCAGCGGTTGCTCGAGCGCGCGGCGACGGGCGACTGGCCGCCACCGGTCGTGCGAGAGTGGACGCTCGAGCGCGCGTTGGCTGTCGCGGCCGCCGAGGACTCCGGCGCTTAGTGGTTCGTCTCCGAGGTCCCTTGCCGAACCGAGGGCGCCGATGCGCCGCTCGGGCTAGGAACGACGACGAGGCGTAGCAGCGCTACGGCGAGGAGAAGTGACGACGCCCCAGCGGATGCAGCGGCGCACGAATTCCAAGGGACTTCGGGGACGAGCCACTACGGATGCTCCATGACGAACGCCGCGCAAAGTCGACTCGGATCCACGTGCACGCGCTTCAGCACCGCCGGATCCTCTCGCAGGCAGTCGACGAGCGTGTCGTACTCGTCCAACGACGCCTGGGGAACGTCCACGTGCTCGCGGTGGAACGCGCCGTTGTCGGCGAACACGAGCAGTACCCGGACCGCGCTCTCCTTCCTGCCGCTCACGTGGCTCGGGGCTCCAGGCCGCTGCTGCCGCCGCGCAGCCGGGTGACCTCGGGCAGCGTGGCGAAGAAGACGAGCGTGATGATGATCGCCGAGGCGACGCAGTACTGGCACCACGCCCGGATCACCGCCGCTTCCAGGTAGGTGAGATACGCCGAGAACGCGACGCCGAACGCCGCGCCGGCGAGCAGCAGGCCGCCGATCAGCCTCGACTCCCGCCGCGACGGCTGCAAGCCGACCAGCGAGAGCGCGAAGAGCGCCGTGTAGCCCGCCACGCCGATGGCGGACACCGGAATCGGACCGATCCGCGCGTAGGGACTCGACTGGACGGTGGCACAGTCGCCCACGCCGCACACGATGGGGCCCGTCAGGCCCGAGTTGTGCGCCCAGAGGTACAGGGCCACGAAGAATCCGATCAGCGACAGCACGCTGACCAGCATGCGGTTGAGCGGCGGCGGGGGCGCCGCCCCTGACATGTCGGTCATGAGGTCGGGATCGGAACGAGCGTCGCCCTAAGCGCCGTCGGCCGAGCCCGCGAGCAGGCCGTCGATGTACTCCTGGATCGACGCGAAATCGTAGCCGACCTGCCTCACCGTTCCGTTGTGCTCGATCAGGATCGTCGGCGTCCCGCCCACGCCGAGCTGATTGCCCAGCTCGAGGTTCGCCGAAACGAGCGCGGCGTGCTCGTCGCTGTTCAGGCAATCCTCGAACGCGCCCTCATCGAGCCCGAGCGTGCCTGCGTAGTCGACGAACGTACCGACCGGGCTGGTCGACGCCGCCCAGCGCACCTGGTTGCGGTAGAGGTTGTCGTGATACTCCCAGTAGCGATTCTGGTCGGCGGCGCACCGGCTGGCGCGCGCCGCGAGGAACGAGTTCGGGTGCGCGGTCGTGATGGGCCAATCGTAGTAGACGAACTTGGCCTTGCCCGACTCGACGAAGGCGAGCTCCACCTGCGGCTTGTGCTGCGTGGCGAACTGCTGGCAGGCGGGGCACTGGAAGTCGCCGAACTCGATGATCGTCACGGGGGCGTTCTCGTCGCCCTTCGTGACGCCCTGCGCCAGCTCCACCAGGCGCTCGAGGTCGTCGATGCCGTCCACGGCGATCGGCGCCGTGACGGCACTGCCGCCCGAGCTGACCGAATAGCCCACGGCGCCTATGCCGACCGCGGCCACCACCGCGAGCACGATGTAGAGCCGCTTCATGTCCCCGCCGCTCTGGCGGGCCTGTCGGCGTTCTTCGCTTCTCGTCACGGTTCTCACCTCCGTCTGGACCGCTGAAGATGCCCCCGCCCCCCGCTGCCGATCAAGCCGGAGCCAGGCGGTCGGCCAGCTCCTGATGTCCTCCACGAACCAAACCTGGCCTGATACCCCCGAGCGGCGCTGATGAGTCGGGGCGTCCCGCCGCTCAGGTCGTCAGCAGCGCCAGAACCCGCTCCGTCACCGATAGATCCTCGAGCACGTGATCTGCGCCGGCGGCGACCAGCGCCTCCGCGCGGTAGGTGCCGGTGGCCACGGCGACCGTGCGGATCGCGCACGCCCGCCCGCAAGCGATGTCCCGCGGCGTATCGCCCACGATGAGCGCGTCGGCGGGCTCGATCGACCGCCCCCATCGCTCCTCCGCCCGTCCGAGCGCGATGATCGGAAGCTCGTCGCGCTCCTCGTGGTCCGAGCCGAAGCTGCCCACGGGGAAGTGGTCCCACAGCCCGGCCGAGCCGAGCTTGAGCTTCGCGCCGCCGGCGATGTTGCCGGTCACGAGGCCGAGCGCCACGCCGTCCAGCATGGAGAGCTCTTCGAGGAGCTCGGGCACGCCCGGAAGCACCGTCATGGGATGCGTCTCGAGCGCCGGCTCGAGCCGCTCGAGGTAGCGCTCCCATAGCGTGGGGAATCCCTCGTCGATCGCCGCGTGGTCGAGCCCCGCGCCGCTCAGGATCTCGCGCGCGATCTGCGGGTCGGTCTTGCCGCCGAAGCTCACGCTCTCCGGGTCTCCCGTGGTGCCGTACGTCTCGGCCATCGCGCCCAGAAAGGCCGTCTTGGCGGGGCCCCCGCGGACGAGCGTCCCGTCGATGTCGAAGAGGATCAGCCGGCGCATGGGTTCCGAGCGGACTAGATCAACTGCGCCAGCAGCGACGGGTCCAGGTTGCCGCCGCTCACGACCACGGCCACGCGGCCGCCATCGACCGGCACCTTCCGGGAGAGCAGCGCCGCCACCGCGGCCGCTCCGCTGAACTCGACGATCGTCTTCTGGCGCTCGATCAGGAGCCCTGCCGCCGAGCGGATCGCCTCGTCACCCACGGTGACGACGTCGTCCACCAGCTCCCGTGCGTGCTCGAACGTCAGCTGGCTGACGATCGTGGGGGCGAGCCCGTCGGCGATCGTGTTTACGGATCCCAGCACCGCGGGCGAGCCGTTGTCGAGCGCGAGGCGCATGGAAGCGGCTCCCTCCGGCTCGACGCCGATCACTTTGGCTGTCGGCTGCGTGCGCTTGACCGCAGCCGCCACCCCGCTGAGCAGGCCGCCGCCGCCGACCGGGACCAGCACGTAGTCCACGTCGGACCATTCGCGCGCGATCTCCAGCCCGACGGTACCGGCGCCGGCGATGATGTGGCGGTGATCGAACGGCGGTACGACGATGAGCCGCTCCTTCTTGGCGATCTCCTCGGCCCTCGAGCGCCGCTCCGGCGACGTCGTGCCGGCGAACACGAGCTCCGCGCCGAACCGCTCCGCCCCGTCGCGCTTCACCTTCGGCGCGGTGGTGGGCATGACCACGACGACGCGCACGCCGCGCAGCTTGCCCGCCAGCGCCACCGCCTGGCCGTGGTTGCCGGAGGAGTACGTGATCAGCCCGCGCGCGACCTGATCGTCCGATAGCTGGGAGACGAAGTTGTGAGCGCCGCGGATCTTGAACGAGCCCGCGCGCTGGAGGCTCTCGAACTTGAGCCGCACGGGCGCGTCCACCGTCTCGGACACGACGTCCGACGGAACGAGCGGCGTCTCGACCGCGATCCCGACGAGCCGCCGTGCGGCGGCCTCGATCTCCGTGAGACCGACGAGCCCCTCGCCGTGAACGACGTTGTTCACTGCGTGCTCACTCGGTGTCCGCTTCGGCTTCGACTTCTGGTTCGACTTCGGCTTCGACTTCGGCTTCGGCTTCCGCGTCTCCGATCTCCATGTCGTCCGCCGGCGCTCCGTCCTCGGCGTACGCGCCAGCTTCTTCGTCCGTCACGACGCGCGCCACGTCCACGACCATGTCGCCCTCGTCGAGATTGACCAGCTTCACGCCCTGCGTGGCCCGGCCGATCAACGAGATCTCGTTCACGCGCTGACGGTTGACGACCCCCTGTCGGGTGACGACCATGAGCTGCTCGTCGTCCCGCACCGCCATCACCGCAATCACCTGTCCGGTCCGGTCGGTGGTCTTGAGGTTGATGACGCCCGAACCTCCGCGCCGCTGGAAGCGGTAGGCATCCACCTCGGTGCGCTTGCCCAGCCCTCGCTCGGCGACGACGAGCAGCGTCGAGCCAGGACGCACGACCACCATGCCGATGACGTAGTCCTTATCGCGCAGCCGCAGCCCCCGCACGCCTTCGGCGGCCCGACCCATCGGGCGCACGTCGGACTCGTTGAAGCGGATCGCCATCCCTTCACGGCTCGCGAGAATGATCTCGTCCTGGCCGGACGTGACCTGCACGTCGATCAGCTCGTCGTCGTCACGGATGTTGATCGCGTTGAGGCCAACGCTCCGCACGTTGCCGTACGCCGACAGCACCGTCTTCTTCACGACGCCCAAGCGCGTGCCGAAGAGCAGATACTGGTCGTCCCGGAACTCACGCACGGGCACGACCGCGGCGATCTTCTCGTCCTCCGACACGTTCAGCAGGTTCACGATCGGCTTGCCGCGCGCCGTACGACCCGCGACCGGAATCTCCCACACCTTCTTCCAGTAGCAGTGACCCCGGCGCGTGAAGATCATGAGGTAGTCGTGGGTCGACGCCACGAACATGTGCTCGACCCAGTCCTCGTCCTTCGTGTCCATCCCGCGCAAGCCGCGGCCGCCTCGCCTCTGGGCGCGGTACGTACCGACCGGCAGGCGCTTCACGTAGCCCTGATGAGACACGGTCACCACCATGTCCTCTTCGACGATCAGATCCTCGACGTCGAAGGTGACGATCGCCCCGGTGATCTCGGTGCGGCGAGGGTCGCCGAACTTGTCCGCGACCTCCCGTAGCTCGTCCTTGAGGATGCCGAAGCGCACCTCCTCGGAGCCCAGGATCCGCCGCAGCTCCTCGATGAGCGCGCGAACCTCGATGAGCTCCTCCTCCAGCTTCTCGATCTCGAGACCCGTGAGCCGCGCGAGCCGCATGTCGAGGATCGCCTTGGCCTGCCGCTCGGTGAGGCCGAACGACGCCTGCAGCGTCGCCGAGGCGATCTCCGGGTCCGCCGAGCCGCGAATGACCTTGATCACCTCGTCGATGTTGTCGACGGCGATCTTCAGGCCTTCGAGGATATGCTCGCGCTCGAGCGCCTTTGCGAGATCGAACTCGCTCCGGCGCACGATCACCACGAGACGGTGATCGATGAAGTGCCCGATCATCTCGCGCAGCGACATGATCTTCGGCTGCCCATCCACGAGCGCGAGCAGAATCGTCCCGAAGGTCGACTGCATCTGCGTGTGCCGGTAGAGCTGGTTCAGCACGACGTGTGGAACCGCGTGCGGCTTGAGCTCGATGACGATGCGCATGCCGTCGCGGTCGGACTCGTCCCGCATGTCGCGGATGTCCACGATCTTCTTGTCTCGCACCAGCTCAGCGATCTGCTCGATCAGCCGCGCCTTGTTCACCATGAACGGGATCTCGTGCACGATGATCCGCTCGTGGGTCGCGTCGATCTTCTCGATCTCGGCGCGCGCGCGCATGACCAGGCGGCCACGGCCGGTCCTGTACGCGTCGCGGATGCCCTCCGTACCGCAGACGAACCCGCCGGTGGGGAAGTCGGGCCCTTTGACGATGGCCTCGAGCTCTTCCTGCGTCAGGTCGGGGTTGTCGATGAGCGCGATGGTCGCGTTCACGATCTCGCCGAGATTGTGCGGCGGGATGTTGGTCGCCATGCCGACCGCGATGCCCGACGAGCCGTTGATCAACAGGTTGGGCGCCTTCGCCGGCAGGACGGAGGGCTCCTGACGGCTGCCGTCGAAGTTCGGCAGGAAGCCGACGGTGTCCTTGTCGATGTCCGCGATGAGCTCGACGGCCAGCTGCGTGAGGCGCGCCTCCGTGTACCGGTAGGCCGCCGGCGGGTCACCGTCGACGGACCCGAAGTTGCCCTGGCCGTCCACGAGCGGATAGCGCAGCGAGAAGTCCTGCACCATTCGCACCATCGAGTCGTAGACCGCGACGTCGCCGTGCGGGTGGTACTTGCCCAGCACGTCGCCGACGACGGTCGCGCTCTTCCTGTACGCCCTGCCCGGGCTGAGCCCGGCCTCCATCATGGCGTACAGGATGCGGCGGTGGACGGGCTTCAGGCCGTCGCGTACGTCGGGGAGCGCGCGTTGGACGATGACGCTCATCGAGTAGTCGATGAACGACTCCCGCATTTCGTCCTCGAGTAGGCGGGCTAGGATCTTCTGGCCGCCGCCGCCCGCCGGCTCGAGCTCGTCACTCATTCATGCACTCCTCGATCTTCTTGATGCGAACCGCGGTCGAGCGGGACAGCCTGACCGCCACCGGACTCAGCTGCTCACACGCCCGCGCACAGGGGTAAACCAGACCGAGATGGGGATCCCCCCGTGGGTCACCTTCGTGGCGCACGCCGCACGTTCCGGCTGGCCTCTCGTATGGCTCGGGGGCACGCGAAAAAATAACCGGTTCGGGGGCGGTGGGTAACCCCCGGAAACCCCCGTGGCGCAAGGAGTTTCACGCGATTGCGACGAAGTCGCGCAGCTCCTCCAAGCCGGCCCCCGCGAGGAGTCCCCGGAGCCGCTCCCGGGCCCCCGGTTGTCCAACCGCGGCGAGGTGCAGGACCCCTTCGCTTTCGAGGGCCGCCTCGGCGCCGACGACAGGGGCGCCGTGGATCCTCTGCCCCAGCTTTCGGGGGTTCACCTCCACGAAGGCGGCGACCTCCGTACCTGCCGCACGCAGCGCACGCGCCGCCGCCTTCCCGACCGGTCCGGCTCCCCAGACGACGGCCTTCCGTCCGTGGGCGAGAAGCGTCCGGCGAAGGTAGTGCGCCTTGCACGCGAGGAACGCTTCCGTGCCGTACCGGGCGTCGTTGCGCGAAAGTCGACCCGGCGACTCCCGCCAGTGGAGCAGCCGATCGGGCACCTTGGCGAGCCGCTCGCCCGCGCTCCACAGCCGAAGCACGAGATCGTAGTCTTCCGGCCACGCCGCGTCGCGATACCCGCCCACGCGTGCGGCCACATCCGCGCGCATGAAGAACGTGGGATGCGCCACCGGACACTCGACGAACACGTTTCGGGCGATGTCGTCCGGCGTCCGACATGCGTTCATCCATCGCTCGTAGCGGGCGCTACCGCCGCGAACGGAGCGCCTCGGGAAGTACGTCACGCCGCATCCGCACAGGGCGGTGACAGGATCGGACTCCATCAGCGCGTGCTGCGCGGCCAGGCGATCTGGCTCGCTCACGTCGTCGCCGTCCATCCGCGCGAGATACGCGCCGCGCGCCACCGCGCGGGCTCGCTCCAGCGCGGTGACGATGCCCGAGCGCTCCTGACGCAGGAGGCGCACGCGCCGGTCGCGCGCACTCCAGTCGGCGACGATATCCGGGGTGGCGTCGTGCGAGCCGTCGTCGACGACGACGACCTCGAAGTCCGCGAACGTCTGCGCTTCGAGCGACCTCGCCGCCTCGTCCAGGTGCTCCGCTCCGTCACGGACCGGGAGGAGGACCGAGACGGGCGGTGCGGCGCTCACGAGGCGGCAACCGCGACCTGAGCGGGTCGCGCCAGGTAGCGCCCGGTCGCGCTGCGCGGCTCCGCGGCCACGTCCTCGGGCCGCCCCATCGCCACGACCTCGCCGCCCCGATGTCCGGCGCCCGGCCCGAGGTCGATGACCCAATCGGCCGCCCGGATCACGTCGAGGTTGTGCTCGATCACGAGCACCGTGTTACCCGCCTCGACGAGGTGATCGAGCACGTCCATCAACTTCGCGACGTCTTCACCGGAGAGCCCCGTGGTAGGCTCATCGAGGATGTAGAGCTTCTTTCCTTTCTTTCCCGCAGCGCCCGACAGCTCGCGCGCGATCTTCAGCCGCTGCGATTCACCGCCCGAGAGGGTCGTCGCCGGCTGGCCCAGCCGCAGATAGCCGAGACCGACCTGCTGCAGATGCCAGAGCGCGCGCCCGAGCTTCCGCTCCCGGATGAAGAACCGGATCGCCTCGTCGATCGTCAGGTCGAGCACGTCGGAGACGTTCTTGCCGCGCACCGTTACGTCGAGCACGTCGCGCTGGTAGCGCTTGCCGCCGCAGGCGTCGCATGGGACGAAGACGTCGGCGAGGAAGACCATCTCGATCTCGACCTGTCCCGCTCCACCGCACTCCTCGCAGCGCCCACCGGCCACGTTGAAGCTGAAGTGACCCGGACCGTAACCGCGCTGACGCGCCAGCGGGTGCTCCGCGAAGATCTTTCGCACCTCGTCCCACGCTTTCACATAGGTCACGGGGTTCGAGCGCGGGGTGCGCCCGATCGGCGACTGATCCACGAGCACGACCTCTTCGATGTGCTCGAGCCCTTCGAGCGCATCGTACTCGCCAACCGCCTCGCCGAGATGCTCCTTGGCGCTCGTCTCGCCGGCCAGCTCACGCTCGGCCGCCCGGTAGAGGACGTCGTGAACGAGCGTGGACTTGCCCGAGCCCGAGACGCCGCTCACGGCCGTGAGCGTCCCCAGAGGGACCTCGATGTCCACGCCCTTGAGGTTGTGCAGCCGCGCGCCGCGAAGGATCAGGTACTTCCCGCTGCCGGAGCGCCGGCGAGGCGTGAACGAGCCGGACCGGCCCGAGAGATATCGCCCAGTAGCAGTGTCAGCCGCCTCCAGCGCCGTCGGTGGGCCCTCGAACACCACACGCCCGCCGTGCTCTCCGGAGGCGGGCCCCAGCTCCACCACATGATCCGCCGTGCGGATCGCCTGTGGGTCGTGCTCCACGACGATCACGGTGTTGCCCGCGGTTCTCAGGCGCACCAGGAGATCGAGTAGCGCCGAGGTATCGCGTGGATGCAGCCCCACCGTCGGCTCGTCGAGCACGTAGAGCGTATCGACGAGCGCAGCGCCGAGCGAGTTGGCGAGGCTGATACGCTGCGCCTCTCCGCCCGAGAGCGTGCGCGTCTGGCGCGAGAGCGACAGGTAGCCGAGGCCCACGTCGACCAGGAAACCGACCCGCGCGCGGAGCTCGCGGAACAGCGTCTCCGCGATCTGCCGCTCCATCGCCGACAGCTCGAGGCTCTCGATCCAGGCCTGAAGCTCCTCGATCGGCAGGTCCGCGATCTCGGCGATCGATCGGTTCGCGACCTTCACCCAAAGGGCCTCCGGCCTGAGTCGCGCGCCCTGGCAGCCGCGACACGGCTCGGGACTCTGATATCGACGCAAGAAGACACGGATATACTGCTTGTACTTCTTGCGCTCACGCGAAACCAGGAACGGCACCACGCCAACGAAGCCCTTCGCCTTCTTGTAGAGAACCGTCTCCCGGAACGCGGCCGGCAACGACTCCCACGGAGAGTAGAGCGATATCTTCTTCGCCTGCGCGAACGCGCGCAGTCGCTCCCGCTCCTTCTTGTAGCGCGGCTTCGTCCACGGGTCGACCGCGCCGTCGGCGATCGAGCGGGTGGGGTCCGGCACGATCAGCTCCGGATCGTACTCGAGTGTCGCGCCGAAGCCCGTGCAAACCGGACAGGAGCCGTACGGGTTGTTGAACGAGAAGAGCTGCGGGCGCGGATCGGCGAACACGACGTCCGGGTGCTCCGGACAGCGAAAACGCTCGGTG